>OGFX01000198.1_pt1 | contig 35530 bp, 44 predicted proteins | sample 1571011 | NCBI WGS metagenome assembly OGFX01 (sample SAMEA2582035, study PRJEB24529) | metagenome | biome: Human gut stool | place: China | collected 2011
CCCGCCGTAGACATTCTAGGGTCTAGCGTCGTAGTTGGTAGCAAATTACAATTCGCATCGAGACAGACAACAGCGGACGCGGTGGTGCTAACAGCGGCTGACTTCGAGCAGGGGATGCTGAATTTTGTATCAGGGGCTAACTGGGAAACTATGAAGTCCGTTAGTAATAATTACGTGAGAACTAAAGCCCCAATATTCATGGGCGGCACGGCAACAACGCTGAAGGTTGATGTTCCGGGGTATGCGGTTCAAGCCTACGTTTTAGATCGTGACGGCAACGGCATGACGGCTACGGCATCAACTAGAACAGGGGTAGGCGCGACGCTGGCCATTCCAGCAGGGCAGTACTTTCTAGTACGTTTGGTGAAGGAGCCGTTCGCTGCTACTGTCCCGGCAGACGCAACAGCCGCAAAAATCACGTTTACGGGTACCTATGAAACTAAACTTTCCATCGTTGATTCACGCGCGGAGATAAACCCGGCGACCAGCGCGGGGACACTCACATTACGGCCTGGCGGGACTTATACAATGTCATCCGGCGCGAAGTACCCCGACAGCGTTATACAGAATTCAAAGGTATCTATGATGGTGCATGCTACGGCTAACCGAACCATTACCTTAATGGCTGAATTTGTAAACACTAGCGCCGTTATAGACGCGTCGGTAGAAATAGCACCGGCACCTATTGGAATATATAAAAACGTTAAAAACCTGACATTTTCAGGGAGCGTTACAGGGGATGCGGGAGTTGGCAGTCGTGGAGTTATTCAAGCTACGGACTGCGATAACTTCGCCGTATCGGCCACAGTCTTCCCGGGAATGGCAGCAGCGCAAACGGCTGGCATGCCATTCATCTTCCAAGGTTGTAACGTTCCTGGCGGCGCGTTCTATCACCACGCGCAGATAGCCAACACCTACAAGAACATTGATTTTGCGAAGGCTAGCGTAGATTTGGGTAAAACGCTTGAGGGTAACCGTGAGCTTGCTAGTTCAGAAGTCGAAGGGATGTACCGTGTGTATTCGGCGTCGGGGGATGTTTTTGGCAGTCTAGTTGAGGGTTACGATAGTGTTAAGTCTCTAAGCATGGTGAGCACCGTAAACTCTTATGGTACAACCATTTACAAGGACGCGTATTTTAACGGTCTGTTTGACTTCGCAGGTACAAACGTGTTTGGCAGCAAAGTACGTAGCCATCAATTGGAACAGGTTCTGAACGTTCAGCCGCGTGCGGTACAAGGGGGTTTTAACACTTCGGCTATCGGCGAAACGATTACAGGATCTACAGCCAGTACTACGCGTGTACGGTCTAACACGTATTTCCGGTTGAATCGCGCAGAAGGTTTGAAAGTTAGCGGAATACCCAACGGGATTCAATGTAGCCCAATCATCACAGACCGTAATAACAAGATTATAACGTTATCGCCGGGATGGACTTCTGGGGAACTCACAGTAGCAAATGCTAACGATCGTTGTTATTTACTGTTTAGAAAATCTAACGACAGCGCGATAACACTGGAAGACCTTGCAGGCGTAACCGTAACGGTGTACAACGGTTGTAAGATCGTGAACACAGGGGCAACGGCGGTTAACATGAAGGGCAACATCAGAGTAGAGGATAACGCTACACTCGTTAATGCTGGTGTAGTCGGATCGGGCTACTTCGGTGGAAACGCCATTATGTCGGGAATGGCTGTAAACGGGTACGCCTACATGAAGGATAACACGCTATGTACCAAGACTTCCGAAAACGTACAAACATTTGCAGCCCTTGTTATGGAGGGTAACGCAGTGTACAATTCTATTGCGACACTACCGCTTACTGGTCTTAAGGTGTTTATGTATGACAATTCAAAGGTGCTAGGGGAACTTAGGTCTGTTTCTCCTACTTTGGTTATGAGTGATAACGCTACAATAACAGCGGCGGGCGGTTTATCAGGTGCGGGTATTGGCGCGGTTACTATTAAAGATAATGCAGTGATAAACAACTCGATTTCACCGATTGGGGACATAACTCTATGCGGTGGTTACGTGTCTACATCTATTAAAACATGGACAGGTAAACGCGTGATTGACAACCATAACGCGCCCGAGTACGATAATAACGTAAAAACGCAATATGACTTTTAAAGGGATACTAGATCAGGTTGGAACATGGGGGGCGCAACACGCGCTTCCCGTATTCTTCGGAGATGAATCTACACGTAATCGACTGGCAAACGATATAACGGGTGATTTTATCTTTGTTGATGTGCCCGGAGGAAGGCAGGACTATAACGACTACTCCGCCGAGGCGTTCTCGATCACCGTGCTTATACAGGTGCTGGGGACTTCGCACTACGAAAGTGACAGCTCGTCCGAGATCGACGTACTAGATCGGACGTTCACCGTTATTACAGACATAGCGAAGAAGGCGGTTTGCCTCTATGAGTCCGAGGGCGCGGCAGTGGTTAAACGTCAAAACATTTATGACAGTCCCAAATCAGGATGGGAGATAACACTTAATCTATCTGAATAATGGCACGTAACGCGATGTTGGAAATAGAAGTCATACTAACTAAGCTACGGGACGACATAGAAGCCTCGTACAAGGCTAAAGGGCTTATGGCATCCGGTAACTTTGCCAAGGAGCTTAAGTTGGTTGTAAGCGGCAATAACGCTAAGATAACCGCACCGCGTTATGTGGGCGCTATGGAAGGTGGACGCATTGCGGGCAAACGTCCGCCGTTGTGGATCATACGCAAATGGATCGAGGACAAGAACAAGCAAGGCGCGAACATACCGTTAAGCGCGGCTTATCCGATCGCGAAGGCTATCGGCGAGTCCGGGATCAAGGTACCGAACAGTCACAACCCCGGCGGGGTAGTATCGGACGTACTCAACCCTGCAAGGGTCTTGAAGTTGCAAAACGAGATAGTAACTATAATTAAATATGCTATTATTGACACTTTAAATATTAAATAGATGAATATATACATACCGATAGCAGATGTAACACTAACCGACGGCCAAACCTATGACGGGCAATTACCCGTGTGGGCTACCCGCCCGCTAATGGCGAGGGTGACAACGGGAACCAACGAGCCCGTAAATATAATCGTACGGGAAGGTGGTGCGATCCGAAAAACAATATCTTTGCCATACCAACAATACGGCGTAGACGTAGACCTGTCATTTGCCGCTCCGTTAATTAGGCGCGCCGACCGTAACGAGTCAGAGGGTACACCGTGGTTTCCCCAGCAGCTAATCGAGTTTTGGAGTACTGATATAGCGACTAGGACCATCATACCCGTATTCCATTGTGACGAAACGTATTGGGACACGCTAGGCGTTGATGGCGCGCTTCCGCAACCGCCCAAACCGCGCATACCGGGTCAGAAGCTGGACATCTACTTCCCGTACTCTATACACCCGTCTGATGCGCTTTCCGTTGAGGTTGAACCCGTAACGGGCGCGCCTGGTTCGGCGATCTTCCCTACTACCTATGTACTGGGGAACACTATCGATATAACGTATATCAAAAAGCTTACTATTAAAAACGTTTGGGGGTCCGGACTGGATCAGGTGATTAACTATGAAGATCGTCTAATGTCTGACGTTGTTTACGATACCGGGCTTCAATGCGCTTTGCGCGCTAGATGGAACATGCGCAATGGTCAGTGGTTTTGGGCTGCATTTAAGGACTACTTTTGGTCTAACAAGTTCACCCCTATCAGAGGGCGCGGCGGTGTCACAGAACAAGCGGAGCTAACTATAAATCTAGAGTACGGCGAAGAGTGGTATAACGTGTACCAAGAGTTGTTGGTATCGTCTAATGTCGTGTTCGAGTTGAACATACCGGGTATAAACCAATACCAGTCTAAACGCTTCAAGGCGGAAGTTTCGGGCGACACAGGGGCACGCTGGTCAAACAGTACTAAGACGTACAGGCAGCAGGTACGGTTCAAGACCACGGAACTACAGGATAACTACATGTTCCCGTTAGCACCGGACCAACCGCCTACACCGTCTATCGCGTTTAGCGCGCAGAAAAACCCGTGGACGGTCGGCGCGGCGTATGCGGAAGGACTGGTTAACAGCATATACAGTAACGCGGCATGGGAAGTACAGAGCACACCGGCATGGTTATCGGCGGGGGAAGCGGTTACATTAACAGCGGACGATTTCGAGCAAGGCGGGCTAGCGGGCGCGGTTGGTACACCATACGAGGACACGAAATTTGCGTCTAACAGTTATATAAGATCAAAAAACCCCGTGCCCGTTTATGGTAAACCAGTATTTATAAAGGCATTTGTCCCCGGATACAATGTAATTATGTATGCTTTCGACGCTGATATGAAACTTATTGCAGGGAATAATCTAGTATCGGGGGCAGACCAAACTAAAACCGTAAATATACCCGGGGCGGTCTATGCTATTTTTAGAATGCAAAAAGCTCCGTTGTCGGATATTGCACCATCGGACGCGACAACCGCGCAAATCGGTGTGTCTGTTAATAGGTTCAATGGTACTGCGGGTACGTCTAATCTCACCGCGACGGTAGCCGCCAACCCTGGCGAGGCTAGAACGGGCAACATAGTCCTGAAGAGTTTGGCGGGGTCGGCTACGTACAACGTATCAATAAACCAATCGAAGGCTAGTATAGTATTTAACCCGGAACCTACTATAGTTTCAGCAGGAGCAAATCCGTCGATTCTATTAAGACAAATGAATTCTGATACGTCTTGGCGATGTGTGGAGTATCCTACATGGGCAGTTCCTATAAATTTAACAGGTGATGCCGGGTATGCCATTAATTGTAATTTTAATTTACAAGCAAATACCGGAGCGCCGAGATCAGCGAATATAACATACCGTAGCACTGTGAATCCGTCGGTTCAAAATAGTTTCAGCGTAACGCAGGCCGGGATTTCGGGTAATATATCCACCAGCCCCAGTACGTTTAACGTAGACTATCTAACACACCCGGTAACTGTGGACGTTACATCAGTTGGCAGCTGGGTTGTGGCGCAGCGTGATACGTGGATCGCCCGAAGCGTATCTACAGGAGCCAACGGAACAACCGCCGTAACGTTAACGATCGCAGACAACACGAGTAACGACGCGAGAACCGGAACAATAACGTTCTATAATGACTTAACCGAGGAGATAGCGGTAGTTACCGTTAACCAAACGGGCACGCCCACTTCAATCGGCATAACCCCGTTACGTATTTCAGGCCCTAAAGCCGGGACGGGATCTATTGTGCCTGCGGTGGCAACATCTGAAAATGGTTGGACTATGGGTAGCGCGCCTAGCTGGGTATCCGTTACGCCTGCATTAGGAGAGCCCGGACAAACTGCCATAGGTGTTAAATACGATACACCGAACCCGGGAGCAGCACGGACAGGGGAGCTAAGAATCAAAAATACAGTTACAAACGAGATCGCGATTTGTTTAATCACACAGGAGGGATAAGATGAAAATAGTATCATTAAGAGTTAACGGTTACGACATAGACGGTTTAGATAACGCAACGGTCAAAATCACATTAAACAACATTTCCCCGGTTACTATGACCGGGGACAGTGTCGCGTTCAGCGCGTCGATAAAAGTGCCGAGAACGCCGGACAATGACCGGACATTTATAGGGCTGAACAAAGGCTTGCTTAACTGTGAGTATTACGTAGCCGAGGTTCTGGTATCGTCTATACCGTTCAAGTATTACGCTTATGTGTCCGACGAGCCTACACAGTTTTACGCGAAGGTGTCGGCGACTGAAACGGAGTATACTATAAACTTGATAGAGAGTACGGACAAGTGGTCAGACGTGAGCAAGCCTATATCGACATTACCCGATTTTAGCCTAGTGAAGGACGGCGGTATAAACTTAAGCGCCGCCAACCTTGCAAAGATAGTCCGTGAGTACGTGGACTTTCCGCAAATAACGTTTCCACCGATCAACCCGTTTTACAACCCAGGCGGCTTGCTTCCTCAACCGGAAGACGCAGCCGTATTAGCGCCTACCATGGTTTGCGCACGCGGTAATATCACATGGCAGGACAACGTAGCGACGGGAACGGTGAAGTTTCTACCTAAAGGCAGCACCAAGGGACGCGGGGGGTATAAGTATCCGAACACCGCGGCGGTTGTGCTGGATAACTCACAAATTTACATGTACGCTTCGTACTTTGGCAACCGTACGGGGGGAAGCCCCGCGGGATTCCTTATATCGGCAGGAGAGAACCAGCAGTTCCAAATGATCGTAGAATACAAGGGGGACACAATACCGACTACCAAGCCTACTATTCAGTTACGTGGTGCAGTATCGGGGGTAGGGCGGTCAATGTCTTACTACGGGAGCATAACCGACCGCATCTGGATTTACGTTACGGAGAATAATGCGCAAATGACGGTTTATCCTAAACAGGATGCCTATATGCAACTGGCGGCGACTATCGGAGGCGTAACCCGTACGGACTATTTCAGATTCCCGGACGGCTACGACCCGGAGGAGCTGATAAGATGCGGAGCGGGGCAGGCGGTGTTTGATGCGGCCATCAAGCCGCAATACGATTCAGTCGCTAATGTAGCCATCGATTTTCCGTACACGGACGTAAAAAACATAGTGGACGACATGTGCACGGCATGGCATTGGAGGAAGATTTACCGCAACGGTACGTTACGTATCGAGCCGATAGTAGATGCAGACCTACGGGACGGTACATCGATGGCATGGGCACGTGTACACGATTGGAGTGACAAACTACGTAGCGTTGAAACCGTAGACGTTCCTGACGAATTCGCGGACCAATACGTTTGTACGATCGGTTCGGAAAAATTCAGTTACTCCAACGGCCTGGGAACGGTAACACCCGTTAAGGACGCTTACAAATCATCTGTTAAGTTCTCATATAATAACCGGGTATTCCCGATCATGGGGCTAACCGCAGCGTTCGCCAAACCTAACAATTATAGCTACTATTATACGTTTGTAAAAAGCATCTATTACCCGTATATAAACAGACATTTCCGTATGTTCCGGTCCCGCGTGCAGGTTAAAATCAAAGCGCAACTAGAATACGCGGACGTTGAAAACCTACGATTGGGGGATGCATACTACTTTTCGCAGCTAAACAGCTACTTCTACATCAAATCTCTAGGCGAATATGACGTAGCAACCGGGAATTGTAAGCTATCTTTGTACAAAATGGATTTAAAGTAAATTAATATGGCGGATCAAGTAACATTATTAGACCTTAATTTCGGCACGTCAGAAGCCGAAAAGGGGCTGGATGCGTTAATAGCTAAGAGTATGTCCCTTGCAAAGACTAAAAAGGATTTGCAAGCGGCGTACGCCTCCGAGAAGAAGGAGCTGGACGCGCTAAACCAGAACTACGCGGACGGGCTTGTGCAACAAGACAAGTACGACGCGACTGTTAAGAAGCTGAACAAGTCTCTGATTGAGACGCAAAAGGCTATCCTAGACAATACCGAGGCGAACAAAAAGAATAACGCCGAGATCAAAAGCACCAAAACGCTATTAGACAATGAGGCTACGAGCGTTAACGCTTTGCGTGCACAGTTGGCGCAAAACACCACGGAGCTGAACAAGATGAGCGAGGCGCAACGGACTACCAGTAAGGAAGGACAAGACCTAACCGAGCAGACCAAGGCGTTATCGGACAAGCTGAAGGAAATGGAAAAGGCGGTAGGCGACAACCGCCGTAACGTCGGTAATTACGCGGAGAGCGTCAAGGACGGCATATTGCAAACTCAAGGGTTAACCGGAGGCACTGGTGCGCTGGTGGGACAGATGAAAAGCGGCATCACCGGGGTGCAGGCGTTCAACGCGGCGTTAAAGGCGAACCCTATTATTTTTGTCGTGTCTATCGTGTTAACTCTTATCGGGATTATCGAGAAGCTGATGAAGCGTAACAGCGAGTTAGCGACTAGCCTGCAAGCGGCGTTTGCCCCTTTTAAGGTCATTCTCGGGCGGTTGTTGGACTGGATAACCGATCTATTCAAGGGCGTGGCGTTCGTGCTTGAGAACATTGCTAAAGCCGTTACATGGCTATTGGATAAACTGGGACTAATCAGTGAAGAGACGAAGCGGGCGGCAGATGAAGGCGCACGGCTGGCGGGCGAAACACAGCGTATTTATCAGGAGGAAACTAAGGCGCTTGTCCCAATGGCACGAATGAAGAGGGAACTAGCGGAACTTAAGACTTTGGCGGCGGATCAGAACAAGACCACCGCGGAGAGAACGGAACTGCTAAAGGAGGCCGCAGAGAAATTGCATATCATACGTGATTTGGAGCTGGCGGTACTTAACTCCAAATACAAGCAGATCAAAGCCGAGAACCAATTAGGCTATACAAGCGATGAGGACTACCGGAAAGAACAGGAAGCCCTCGCGGCACTGGAAGCCGCGAAAGCGAGTTATGCCACGCAGGAGAAAGAACTAATCGGGCAAATGACGGGCCTCGAAAAATCAGAACGGGACAAACAGGTAGCAGGCGCTAAGGCAGCGGCGGAGAAAAAGAAAAAGGCGGCAGAGGCAGCGACAAAAGCAGAAGCCGAAGCAGTAAAGAAGCAAGCCGAAGTACTCAAGAAGGCGCAAGAGGAAACGATCAAGGCGTACGAACAGAGTGTCAAGAAGATGGAGCTAGAGATAGCCGAGAACCAATTACGGACGGGTAAAACTTCGATAGAGGAGACGCAACATGTGATTAACGAGCAGATCGCATTGGAAAAGTTTAAGAGAGATCAAAAGCTCATAACTGAACAGGAATACCTGAATAACGTTCGCGCTCTGAATCTGCAATTCGAGACGGAAGTTAAAGCCGACGCAGATCGGAGGGTAGAAGAGAAGAAAGCCGCGGACGCTCTAAACTTAGAGAATGAACGCGCATTAGCGGACATAAAGCTGCAAAACGACCTAGACAACCAAATAACCCGGTTGGACGCTATGAAGGCTCTAGAGATCGCGAACGCGGAAAATATCGGAGCGGAAACAACCGCCATAACCGAGCGTTTCGAACTCATGAAGGACGAGGTAAGACGCAAATACTATAACGCGCAATTAGAGATGGCGGCGGGCACAGCCGGACAACTCTCTAGCTTACTGGGCGAAGAGAGCGCAGCGGGCAAAGCATTTGCCACGGCGCAGGCGCTTATCAATACTTATCTAGGTGCGTCTAAAGCTTTGGCGCAGGGCGGCATCTGGGGTATCGCGCAGGCGGCTATCGTAGTGGCGGCGGGTATGAAGAACGTTATGAGCATCAACAAGACTAAAGAGCCGGACACTAAGATCAATACAAGTGTGCGGAAATATGCGAAGGGCGGACAGATTTACGGAGCTAGCCATGCGGCGGGCGGCGTAACGTTCACCGGATCAAACGGGCAACAATTCGAGGCCGAGGGCGGAGAGAATATATATATTTTGAACCGGAAAGCGTCCGGCGCGATCAACGCGTTATCAGCCCTTAACATGGAGTACGGAGGGCGCTCGTTCGGTTCTTCGGGTGTGTACCGGTACGCAAACGGTGGGAAGATCGACGTAGGCGGCGGTGCAAGTATGCAGTTACCTAGTAATTTCAGCCTGTCAAACGATAGTTTGCGGAAATTAGCGGCAATTATGTACGATTCAGTGGCTAGCGTCCCCGCTCCACAGGTGGCAGTTACCGACATAGACGAGGGTCAACAACAATATAATAGTGTACAGGTAGCGGCTAGCCTATAAATCATAGGTAAAGCCGCGGCTTTGTGCCGTTAAATAATATATCTTTGTACCAATAATACAGTAATATATGAAAATATTTGAAAAATTACGCATTATAGAAGCCGGGGAAACCGCAAACTACTATGAAGAAGGGGGAAAGGCTTATAAATTAGTCATCTCTGCTAGTGCTTTCCCGTCTCTAGTGGCTTTAGGTAATTCCCGGCCTATTCACGCACGTCGTACGCACAACGGTACGGACTTGCTAGACGGGTACATAGGACATTTCGCTAACTTCACGCACGACGAAAATGCCGTTTATGCCGACCTAATTATGTCGGAAGCTTTGGAAAGTGCGTATCCTAGCGAATATAATTTTATGGTCGCCATGATCGAGAAGGAGCCGGAGCTACTAGGTGTATCGGTTAATCAGTCTGATGTTAAACAGTTGGACGAAGAATCGCAAACCGCAACCGTAACGGAAGTAAGAGAATTATTTAGTGCCGATTTGGTGGGACTTCCCGCGGCTACTAGTTCTTTATTTAATAACAATTTAAACAAATTATCAATGAGTAAATTTTGGACAAAATTAGCCGAGCTGGTTAAGTCTACTAAGCTGGCTAGGGAAACCGTCACAACCAAAGAAGGAAAAGAGCTTGTTATTATCGCGCAGGGCGAGCAGGCGGCTCTAGGTGACGAAGTACAGGACGCCGAGGGTAAACCCGTAGAGGACGGCGATTATTACATTTCGATTGGTGAAGGCGAGGACATGATCATATCAGTCGTAGCCGGAAAGATTTCCGACGTTAAAGAAGTGGAAAGCGAAGCTAAGCCCGAGGAAGAAAAGCCGGAAGAGTTAGCAACCGAGGAAGAAAAGCCGGAAGAGGAAGGCGAGGACAAAAAGAAAACCCCTACCCCGGAAGAACTTGCAGCGATCCGCAAAGAGGTTACCGAGTTGAAGAAAACCGTGTCTGACCTCAAAACGCAACTAAACAAGCGTACAGGCGCACCCGCAGCAGCAAAAACCGAGCTTAAGACCGAAATCAAGACCGAAACAAAATTGAGCCGCGAAGAGGTTCAGAAGGCCGCGGCAGAAATGCGTAAAAAATTCAAATATTAATCTACTAAAACATTAAAATTATGGCATTTACATTTAGCGATTTAAACAAATTGAATATCGACAGTCTGGCCGATGTTATTTCCTTGACGCTGGGGCTGGAAGGCGAATTGTCCAACGGCGTAACAGTGTTGGCGGGTATTGAAAAGGGCAAGCCTATCTTGACATTCACCGCGACAGACAAAGCGGTAAGACGTTCAGCGGGTTGTGATAGCGAATACAAGTATAGCTCTCTTAACGATAGCGTTAAATACTACGATCACGCACAGATTGAGTTGCCTATCGTGGTTTGTCTGCAAGACTTGTGGGGCAAAATGGTTGCAAAGGGCGTTCACCTTTCGGCTGATTTCGATCAAACACAGTTGGCAGCGTTCATGCAGAACGAAATTTTGAAAGTTCTTGAGGCTGATATGCTACGTCTCGTATGGTTGGACGGTCTGAAAACAAGTGATACAGCGGGTGTGTACACGGTGTTTAAAAACGGCGGTATCATCAAGCAGATGCAGGCATCAACCGAATCAATTAAGGCTCTTGTTCCATCAGGCGCAGGCGCAAACGTTTTGGAGTGTCTGAAATGGTGTATCGACAACCAACGCCCGGACCAATTGGACGAATCAGAGTTCTATGTATCTAGTAACATTATGCGCGCTTACAAGGACTTGGTAGAAGCTAAAGATAACCATTTGGCACAGGCTAATTTTGAGGATGGCAAACCGGCGTACTACTTCGAAGGTTACAAGTTGAACGAGTTGAGACACGTGTCTAACAGTGCCAAGGGTGACGCCTTGACAGTTCAGTCCTTCATTGCTTTCTCACCAAAAACTAACATTCAATTGGCTTTGGAAGATGCAAGTCTGACTATTGATCCGTTCATCCGTGACGCTAAAGACCGTAAGTATTACAGTACTACAGTTTTTGCAGCAGATGCAATGCTAGCAGTTCCGGGATATATGAAATTGTGCACCGCAGCAGGTGTTTAATAATTAAAACAAAGTTTAAATGGCTTGTATAAAGACATTAAATAAAGCAATTACCTACGCCTGCCAACCTGGTAGCGTAGGTATCGCTGAAATGTATCTGATTAACTTTGACGACGTAACCGCGTCCACCATCGACGCTAACAATTATATCACGGCGATAACATTAAAATCGGGGGCAAAGACAGTCCCGGTTGAATGCTACAAGAACGGCGCGAAATTGACAGAAGCATTGAAGTTATCGGATGTTTCGGCAGGACTGGATCAGTCCGTTATGTTCACCCTTTATAATAAAGACGGAGTTGTAGTTAATACAATTATGTCGGCATTGTTATCCGGGCGTTTCATGGCGGCTATCAAATTGAACGATATTAACTCAACCCCCATCATGGCGGGGTATAAATGTGGGCTTGAAATTTCCCAAGCTGATACGGATTCTAACACGGCAGGCGGGTTTACTACGGTAACGATTAAAACGCCGGACGATGCTATAGGAGAGAATAGAATAACAATCACTTCGGCAGCGTGGACAACGATCACAGCCGCAAAACTTGTATAATATGGGATGCTTAAATAAATTAAATAAGGCGATCTTAGTTGATTGCGACGGAGGGGCGACAGGCGTAGCCGAAATGCTTCTTATCAATTTTGCCGATATTGCGTCAAAGAGTATAGCAGCCGGGGTTGCTACTATAACGTTAGCCGCTGGCGCTAAAGCCGTGTTGGTTGAGAGTAACAAGAAGGGTGTAAACGCCACGGAAGAAATCAAGGAGAACGACAACGCGCCAACAGCATTGACGCAGGCGGTTACGTTCACACTGTATCAGGGAGACGCAAACGGAACTGTGATTGTAAATCAGATTTTAAACGGTACGTTCCTGGCACTTGTCAAAACTAAAGCCGGAAGAATTCGGGCATACGGGTATAATTATGGTTTGGGCGCTACTGCTATTTCGGAGGATATGAACGCGAACGGCGGTTTTACTACCATCACGTTATCCACATCGGAAAATGTTATCGGCGAGACCCGTCTAAGCTTTGCGGATGCTAGTTATAACACATTGAGAGCCGCGGCGATCGTAACAGAATCATAAGGGAGGAGCTTATATGGCATGTTTAAAAAAACTAGATAGTGATATTACATTTGATTGCGCTAATTTTGTATTAACTGGCGGAACGGGTGAAATAGATGAAGCGATTATTATAAACTCTTCGGACATCTCTACGATTTCAGAATCCGCCGGGGTTGGGACAATCACGATGATAACAGGGAAAAAGGGGTACATAGTTAACTCTGTTAACAACTCCGTAATGTACCAGGAAGCAATTAAGGCAAACGATACAGTACCCGCGGCGGAAGACCAAAGCGTCGTTATTAAGGTTATGACCTCTATGGATAGTACCGCGTACCGTTCGGCGTTAACGAGCCTTCTGAAGGGCAATTTTAGAGTAGCGCTAAAGTCTAAATCAGGTAACTATTATTTAGCGGGCGCTTTTTGTGGTTTGGAAGCTTCAGATTTCGCGACCGATTCGAGTACGGGCGGTATTTCAACGGTGACACTTAAAACGCCGGAAGCGTCAACGGGTGACATGTTGGTAATGATCGCGAAAGCAGCGTACGACGGTCTGAAGATACCGAAAGTTTAATAAAATTAAAACAGTTTAAAAGATGGAAAAAATTACAGATATAGGGCAAATCGTGGCATTGTGCCAAACAATGACTAATCTAAAATTGGATATTGTGTGCGGTGCAGACCGCCTGTTTGCGCAACGTTGGTATGAAGAACGTTATTTGACAGGACAGCACACCCGCTACGTGATGAAGCCGGGACTATTCATCAACTCGATTGAAGATGGACGAGTATACCGCGCATTTAATACGAGCGACGAGAAGGCCATGGAGTTCATGGAAGCAAACGAGAATTACAAGGACTATTTTATAGACTTACAGGCGGAAGCGGTTACAATTCCCGAAACAGGAGACGACCCGTTCTCGCCGGAAGCGCCTGTAGAAGGTGAACCGGAGCTGACAGAAGAAGAAGAGATCGCAGCAGCTAAACGTAGTGAAGCGGCTAAAAAGGCGGCGGCTACTAGAGCAGCAAACAAGGCAGCAGCAGCAGAAGCGGAAGCCGCCGAGGGTCTTAAGGAGTTCGAAGAATAATATAAAAATGTAAATCAATGATCGCAGCAAAGAAAATAGAGTTAATAGTACGTAGGGCACTGAATTTAGTGCCCCGTACTTCTGAAGGGGTGGTTAGTTACGATGTAGATAATCTATACCCGCAACGTATCGCAAATCTTATCGACGCTAGCAAGACCGCTACGGCGTGTTGCGACAAAGCGAAGGAAAACATCATTTGCGAAGGGTTCGTTAACGAAGAATTTGCAGCGAGAACCAACGAGCACGGACAGGACATGAACGACGTTTTGGAGTTCGTAGCGGACGAGATACCAAGATATAGGGGTTACGCGTTAATAGTACAATACGGCGGCGATGGTCGCCCCTTGTACTGCTATCCCGTGCCGTTCGGTTACGTTCGTGCCGTTCTCAACGAAGACTACAAACGGGATTCGATCGTGCGGAAATGGCGCGTATTCGATAACTGGGAACGTGAGATGCTGAAGGACACGAACGTAAAGACGGGCGTAGTTTATCCGAACTTCAACCCTAAAAACTTTTGGAAGGAGTGCGAAGAGTACGGAGGCATTGAAAACCATCCGGGACAACTCTATTACGCCAACTTCTCAAACCGTCGCCCTTATCCTATCAGCCCGTTTCACGCGGTACAGCCCGAAATGGGAGCCGAACACGGGAATGCGTTGTACGTTGAGAACGTTCTAGCGCGCGGATTCCACGCTTGTAGCGTCGTATCACATGGGATGTTTCAAAGCGATCAGGAGCAAAACGATTTCCGCGATGCTATTACCGAAATGATGGGAGTAGAAGGAACCGGCGCGGTTCTCACAGTAAGGGACGAGAACGTAGGTATTACGGAGAAACCCTTTATCCGGGTGGATCAAATCGGAACACCTATTGATTCCGACCTGTACAAATCGTATTGCGAGCCGTTGCGGAAAGACATCGCTATTTCTTGTTTCACCATTCCGATCCCGCTTATTGATTCATCATTGATCAGCTTTTCGAACGCATCGGGTGAAGTGGTTAAGGAGATGCAACGCGTTTACCGCCGTTCATTGGCGCGTGTCCGTGATAAGATTTCCCGCGATCTAGCCTATATATTCGACATAGACCCGGAACTAACTAAGATTAAAAACGATTTGGAAGGCGATGTGGCTACACCCGCCGACCAAGTAATAACAGATTAATATGGCATACCCGATCCAATTACTACGAGATTTGTTTACGATCGCAAAGGACGTTAAAGATAGCGACATCGAAAAAGCTTTTTATGAAGCCGATATGCTCGACATGTCGCCGCAGCTCAAACGATCGTATGAAGAGATACCGCCGGAATACCTAGGTGATACACCGGCGCGTACAGGAGCTAATAAAGTATTATGCTACTATGCCTTTGCGCGCTACTTGCAGACAAGCGAGCAGCAGAGCACGGCGAGCGGCCTAAAAATACAAAACTATGGCGGCAGCTACGTTCTAGCCGATGATAACAAAGCGAGGCGTTTTGAGGCGGAACGCGGAAAAGCTGATTTATTTATAGTCCCGTTAATCAAGGCGTTTAAAACCGCCGGACTGATTAAAGAGGAATGTTCACACAGGGTACAATCACGGATATGTTTGATAAAATAATGGATGGAGTTTTTGATACGGCGCGTGTCGCGTCTCTAGCTTTCTTGCTAACAGTTACTAACGATGTGATGACTTTCTTCGTCCTTATAATCTTATTCGGCACATTAAATTTCATAGTAGGACTTATCGCGGGTTTAAGGGCCGGTGAAAAATACAGCCATAAAAAGGCTTTCCACGCCTTCTTTGAGTACGCTATCGCGGCGATCGTGATTCTATTCACAGCAGCAGCCGCACGGCTTATTGAGCCGGCAGGGAACTATACGGACTTATTACGATTACTTACAACGCTTTTCGCGCTGGTGTATTCTAAGAATATTATTCGTAACTTTAAAAAGATCCAACCGGATAACGAATTTATCGCTGTACTGGATATACTGATTAATACTAAATATTCGGACTTTATAAAAAATTTGAAAAATGCGAAACTTCACAATCCAAGAGCTAACCGCGTCAACGACAGCGGCGGCGAAGAAGATCAACAACGATCCGACACCGGAAGCAGCGGAGAATCTGAAACAGCTAGTCAATAACGTGCTAGACCCATTACGGGACGCGTACGGCAAACCGATCCGAGTTAATAGCGGGTACAGATCGCCCGTCCTAAACGCGGCGGTGAAAGGCTCTAAAACGTCGCAGCACATGAAGGGACAAGCGGCGGACATTACAGCGGGAAGCAAACAGGAGAACAAGAAACTCTTTGAACTGGCGCAAAAACTCAATTTACCGTATTGCCAGCTTATCGATGAGAAGAATTTTTCATGGGTGCATATCTCATACGATAAGAACAACGTGAAACGTCAAATACTGCACCTATGAAAATAACATTAGATAAGATATTGGTGTGTTTAGCGGTCCTTCTTGCCATTTTGTTGTATGCATCGTACAAGACAGTACAAAAGCAGAGAAAAGAGCTAGAAAGGCAGGAAAACAACCTCACCGCGCTTAACACCGAGGCCGTAGCGTTCAAGACTACGGCGGGCGATTATGCGGAACAGGCTAGGCAGTTAAAACTAGAGAAGGACGAGCTGGAACTATATAACGCCGATCTATATAATAAGGTACGCGAGGCGGGAATAAAGATAAGGGAATTAAAGAATGCGACACGCGCCGAGACAGTTACCAAGGTGGACACCGTGGTTAAGACAGAATACCGGGACGGGAACAAAGAAAACCGATTTGCGCACTATTTCGATGGGTGGAATGATATACAAGTTGAATCCAAACCAGACACTACAATTATAAAATCTAGCAGTATCGACACGATCGACGTGATCGGATCAGTAAAACAAAAGAGATTTTTATTCTTCCGGATCGGAAAACCGAAACAAACGATAACCGTATCGAATAAAAACCCGAAATCTAAAATACATGTAAAATTTTCGGCAGAATTCGACAAATAATGCTTTTCATCTTTTATAAATGCACTTCCATCTTTCACACTTGAAAACTTAAAACGCTGATTCTTAACGAGTTGGCGTTTTTGCTTGTGAATGATTAAAATTTGTATCTATCACACCTAACTCGCTTATTTATAGTACTTTATCATATAATATATATCATTTGTCAAAGATGGAAAGATGTTATATAGAGATAAGAATGAAATAGTAATATAATCTATAAAATATGTAAATATATGAATTAATATGTGAATGAATTTATAGAAATATTTAAATATAAACTAATAGGGAAACTATCTCTTATCTTAGACACTTCACCCGTTTTTGCCACTTAACTAACTGATACGCACGCAGTTAAGGGTGGAAACATACGTTGAAAAAGGGCTATTCTTCATTGACACTGTTATCAAACCTTCAAAACAGTTAATCAGAGTTAAATTACTAAAGTTTTTTGGGAAATAGTTTTGTAGTTCAAAATAAAGCTGTACCTTTGTAACATCGAAATGAGAAACCAACTAAATTTGTTGAACTATTCCGAGATCGGAGAATCGTAATAAACATTACTAGATATGGCAATAGACATTTATAAGTTAGAAGCGTTCTTTTATAAGATTATACGGGAAAGGATTACGGCGTGCAAAACTATAGGCGAGGCTACAATGCTATACGGCTATCCGGGCAGTTCGAAAATGGTGTTCGAATACTTGCAACGAGAAGAAGAAGCCGGAAAAAAGTTTAAGTATAAAATCCAGGGCTTTATAATTCCACACGCCAAACGTTACGAAACTATTTTCGAGCAAGCCCGGCGCGCCGCTTATTCCGATCACGTACAAACTTATCGAACGTCTGACAAATTGAATTTTAAATTTAACGAAAAGATGAAATGGAAAAAGTAGAACTTATCACAGTGGCGGAAGCCGCCCGGTTAGCGGAGTGCACCGAAAACGCAATACGCTACCAGCTCAACGCCGGAAAACTCACCCGGTACGAGAATGGGACGGGCAGAATCAGAGTGAGCAAAAATGAACTATTAGAAACAATTTTTAATTTTAAGAAAAAATGAAAGTAGTAATCGAATTAATCGGAAATGAGAGTAGAGAATTTTTGTTAGCAACGTCTATCTATTTGCGCGAATTGGCGGGCGAAGCCATACCGGAAGTAACGGAACGTAAAACCGATCTTGACAAGTTGGCGGATGAAGTTGTAGAAGCAACAAAGGTGAAGAGCGAAGAGAAGCCTAAAACAGTGGCCGAGATCGTAGAATCTGAACGCGCCAAGACCCGTGCTAAACGAGCCGCGAAGCCTGCACCAGCAGAAGAGCCTGCACCGATCGAAGAGCCTGCACCAGCAGAAGCACCTGCACCAGCAGAAGCACCTGCACCAGCAGAAGCACCTGCACCAGCAGAAGAGCCAGCACCAGCAGCAGAGCCTGCACCAGCAGAAGAGCCTGCAAAGGTTGAAGAGCCTGCACCAGCAGAACCTAAAACGGATGCAGCGTCTTATACTATCGACGACTGTAAGTCCTGGGCTATGAAGGCTCTAAACGCTAAGAAACGCCCGATTGTACAGGAAGCTTTTGAAAGCGTAGGCGCGTCTAGTTTCCCGACGTTGAAGGAAGAGATGTTTAGCGATTTTGTTGCATACATTTCAAGCCGTCTATAATGGGACACGCAGATAGAGACCACGCGATTTTATCGCCGAGTAGCGCGAAACGATGGATTCATTGTACTCCATCGGCGCTACTAGCGGAAGCTGCCGGAAGCAAGTCAAGCGTTTACGCCGAAGAGGGCACACTAGCCCACGAAATAGCCGAACACGCTTTGACCCAATACCTAGAAGGCATATATGATCCGATCATAGACGAAGCCCTGCCAATCAAGGATGAACACCTTAAAAACCCGCTGTTTAGTATTGACATGGCAAATTACATTCGCGATTATTGCGATTACATTATCGGTGAAAATTACGAGATGCAGAAAGCAGACGGGTTAAGCGAAATGTTCCTAGAGCGTAAAGTAGACATTACCGATTACGCGCCGGATTCGTTCGGATCGGTAGACGTAACACTAGTATCTGACAAGACGATACACATTATAGATTTGAAGTACGGCGCCGGCGTTAAGGTGACCGCTGATCACAACGAACAAATGATGTTATATGCTTTGGGAGCTTTGAAGGCGGCGGCATCAAAGGTCATAACCAATATCCGAATGACAATAGCACAAGTCAGATTAGACCACTACGACACGTTTGAGATGTCGAAGGGTGAATTACTCGACTGGGCGGAAAAAGTCCTGAAACCGGCCGCAAAAGCAGCAATACAGGGCAAAGGAAAACAGGTTATTGGGAATTGGTGCGGATTTTGTCCGGTTAAGGCCCAATGCAGGGCGCAACGGGATGCCATACTTGCAGACTTCGACGAAAAGCCCGAGCCTCTTCTATTGTCTGACGAAGAAGTAACCGACCTTATCGGTAAGATCGGCACGTATAAGAGCTGGATCGAATCAGTTAATAAGTACGTTTACGATAGAGCAATACAGGGGCATAAATGGGAGGGCTACAAGTTAGTAGCCGGACGGTCAAGCCGAGTTATCAAGGACGAGGCAAAGATACGCCAAGCACTCCTAAACGAGTTCCTAGAGGACGAGGTACTAAACATCAAGCTAAAAGGTATTGGCGATCTTGAAAAACTGTTGGGTAAAAAAGTGTTTAGCGCGAGATTTGGAGACGCGATCGAATCACGACCCGGCGCGCCGAAACTAGTACCGGAATCCGCTAAGGGTGTGGAGTATAGCCCGCTATGCGACTTTGACATCGAAGGCTAACAGAAGTTAAAAAACAATTAAAGAATGTATAAACGGTTTGAAGTTTAAAATAAAGCAATATCTTTGAACCGTGTTAGAAAAATAACAAATTAAAATCTTAAAAATTATGAGTAGAAAATTGATCTTAAAAAACGTACGTTTCTCTTATGTAAGAGTTTTCGAGGCAGAACAGTATCAAGGCGTAGGTGAATATCATTACAGTGTAACTTTGTTGATCCCCAAAACTGATACGGCTTTGATTAAGCAAATCAATGACGCGGTTAAGGCAGAAGCGCAGGATTATTTTTCAAGAGACCCGAAATTCAAGGGACAAGTACCCGCAAATTACAAAAGCCCGTTACGGGATGGTGATGCGCCGGAGAAAGAAGGACAAGCCGGGTATGAAGGATGTTATTACATCACAGCGAAAAGAAAAGAGGAACATGGACAACCGATTGTAATTGACAAAGGTAAACGCCCGATCACAGTGAAGGAAGATATGTATTCCGGTTCTTGGGGAGTAGCTTCCATCTCAATTTACGGTTACAATATGAGCGCCGACAACCGCGGTATCACAGCCGGATTGAACGGGATACAGAAAGTAACCGATGATGATAGACTGGACGGCGGATCAAGCGTCAACGACTTCGAAGATTTGAGCGATGAAAACGACAGTCTGGCAGACTTCAACTAAAACAATTATTTCAAGTATAAACAATTAAATTAATTATTAATCAATCTCGTTAAAACAGGTGTAAAATGATTTTCCAAAGCCGTGCCGAGTAGAAGCGGCGCGGCTTTAACTTTTAAAACCCCTAAAAACATGAAACCAATTTATATAGATTTTGAAACATTTTCCAGCGAGGACATTAAGAGCGGCGGAGCGTATAGATACACGCAATCGCCCGACTTCGAGATACTTCTTATCGGTTACGCGATCGAAGACGGAGACGTTAATATTATTGATATGACTAGATCAGATGCCTACGAGCAGTTTACGGACTTCGTGAACTTGCTTCTCGATACGCAATATACGATCGTGGCGCATAACGCGCAGTTTGAACGGTTGTGTTTAATGGCGTACGGCACTAATATCCCGGCGGAACGTTTCCTGTGTACCGCAACTATGGCGTTATACGCCGGATTCCCGGAGAGCCTGGGAAACCTTTCTAAGGCGCTGGATTTGAAAGAGGGCAAGAAGGGTACAGGGCTAGCCCTTATAAAATTCTTCTGCCAACCGCAGAAGCCGACCAAAGCGGACCCGGAAGGGTACCAGAATGATCCGAGAGATTATCCCGATAAATGGGAGGAATTTATAGACTACCTACGTTACGACATTCTTTCAGAACGTGAAGTACTGGCGCGCCTAGACTATTGTAAGTTCCCACAGTCGGAAATAGACCTGTATAGACTGGATCAAGACATTAACGACAACGGTATCGCCGTAGACATGGAACTAGCGGAACGGGCGGACGCTCTCAACGAGGAATTTTGCAACGAATTGAAAAACCGTATTAAGACGAAGTACGGCATATCCTCTCTTAAGTCTACAATGCAACTTAAGGACTTTGTTCTAATCAATACCGGAAAGTCTTTCGATTCATTCCGCAAAGAGGGCATAGAGGAGATTATGCAGGAGTGCGACAATGAACGAGTAGACGAGGTTTTGAACGCCCGGAAGATCATAAACAAGACGAGCAACGCCAAATATACAGCGATGCGCAATTGCGTGTGCTTCGACGGACGCGTACACGGCTTGTACCGTTTCTATGGCGCGGGCCGTACCGGACGTTGGGCCGGTAGACTTGTCCAAATGCAGAACCTACCACGTAACTATATAAACGACCTGGACGGCGCACGTGATAACGTTAAGCACATGGGTTTGCAGGACTTCGAACTGTTCTGGGGAAATGTACCTGACACGTTATCGCAGCTTATCAGAACAACGTTTGTAGCCCCCGAGGGCACTACATTCCATGTCGCCGACTATTCGGCCATTGAAGCCCGCGTACTGGCGTGCCTGTGTCGTGAAGATTGGCGTATCAACGCATTCCGCAACGGGAAAGATATATACGTAGTGTCTGCAAGTATGACATTTAGCTTGCCCGAGGATCAATGCGGAAAAGGTACTCATTATCGCCAACAGGGTAAAGTAACCGAACTTGCATTAGGCTATGGCGGTTGGGTGGGCGCTATGTCTACGATGGACTATGAAAAGGCGATTGACCCGGCGTTGTACAAGGATATTATATTGAGATGGCGTGCCGCTTCTCCGCGCATAGTTGAATTTTGGGAAGCCCTAGACAGCCGTGCTAAACTCTGTATTCGTAACAAGAAAGACGTGGAGGTTATCCGGTACGGCGTACACGTTTGTACATTTCAATGGTTTAAAGAAAACAATTCTCTAGCAATTTTATTACCTTCGGGCCGTCGTTTGTTTTATCCGTTTTGCCGGATCGCTACGAAAAGCGTACACGGACGAGACAGGGAGGTTATAACGTACAAAGGTCAAGACCTTACCGGAAAATGGGCCGACCTAGACACGTACGGCGGAAAGCTAACCGAGAATATCACGCAGGCAGTAAGCCGCGACCTATTGGCGTATGGCATGCAAGAGATTGTAAAACGTTACCCGGCTGTTAAAATCGTGGGACATATTCACGACGAAACGGTAAACGAGGTACCACTAGATGTTTTTGGCGAGCCGACCGTATCGCTAAGTGAGATTTGCGAAGCTATGGCAGCTACACCAAAATGGGCGGATGCTTTCGGTATTCCGTTGAAGGCAGAAGGATTCACTAGTAAATATTATAAGAAAGATTAATTAACATGGAAAAATACACCTTATCGCTTGCAGGTTCTTCGGCTTCGTTGAAGTGGAAAGCCGTACGTATGACTTGGGAAGCATTTTTGGAAAGACTAGGGACGCCCGTTATCACTAACGAAACGGTACGCGAGTTCGATAGACTGGACAAGCCCGCTAAATCGTCGTTGAAGGACGTGGGCGGATTCATGGCTGGCGAGTTGTCTGGCGCGCAACGCCTTAAGAAGGCCGTTATGTCCCGATCTATGATTACATTAGACGTAGACTTCGGAGATGATTTATTCCCGTTCGATTTTGCGGATCGTTTTCCGGGCGTGGCAGCAGCTATTTATACTACTAGATCAGACCGCCCCGGATCACGCCGTTACCGTCTTATCATGCCTTTCAAAGAAGAGGTTACAGACGTTACTATGTACGAAGCCGCGGCGCGCAAAGTAGCCGAGTTGTTAGGTATCGATCTATTTGATAAAACGACATTTCAACCGGAACGCATGATGTACTGGCAATCCCTTTCCAAAGATCAAACCGGACTATTCGAAGTGTTCGAAGGCGAACCGATCAGCGCGGAATATCTAATAGGTTTGTACGGAGATAATGAAGAATGGCGCGACGTGCGCAAATGGGCATTCCACTCCGATACGGAACGCGATACCCGTGCCGTTATTAGTAAAGAGATGGCAAAAGACCCTAGAGACAAAGAGGGCTTGGTAGGCGCGTTTTGCCGCTCGTACACGATCCCGGCAGCCATAGAGAAATATCTATCGGACGTTTACACAGAAGTAGACAACGGACGGTATACCTACGCTCTTGGATCAGGCGCGGCCGGCCTAGTTGTGTACGACGATGTACTATGCTTCTCGCACCACTCGACCGACCCGATCGGAGATGGACACGCTTATAATGCTTATGATTTGGTACGTGTGCACAAGTTCGGGCACCTGGGTAAGGAAGACAGCACCCGCGAGATGAACAAGCTAATTTGCGCCGATAAAGAGTGCGTTAAAGATATGGTAGCCGTGGACGATGATCTAGCCGACTTCGCGGAGTACACAGACGAGGTTAAAGGGGACGCGCAGACCGCCGCGGAGCTGGTTTGGGACTTGGATAAGAAGGGTGATAAATTGTGTACCGTTCGCAACTTTGTTAACGCCTTCAAGTGCGACCCGCTGTTAAATGATCTGCTAGCATACGACTTGTTTCTTGACACGATTGTGTACACCCGTACTCCGTTCTTCTCGAAAGACATCAAGAAGGGCGACATGTTAGACGATACCGCCGTAGCGATTATCCGTGGACGTATAGAGGATTTGCACGGTATTTATAATGACAGCAAATTAAACGACGCGTTGGAAAAGGTCTGCAGCGAAAATGCTTTCCATCCTATCAAAAAATATCTAGAGGCGCAAAGGTGGGACGGTGTGAAACGTATTGATAATTTCTTAGTTGAATACATGGGCGCAGAGCCTAGCATATACGTTTCCGAAGCGTTCCGTAAAATGCTGGTTGCAGCTGTTACTAGAGTTTACGAGCCGGGCCGAAAATTTGATACGGCGCTGGTTATGTATTCAGGACAGGGCGCGGGAAAGTCCACGCTTATACAGTCCCTTTCAAAAGGTTGGTTTAATGACTCATTAACCGACGTATCTGGGCAAAAAGCATACGAAGCGATACAACACGCCTGGATCGTGGAGCTAGCCGAGTTGTCAGCCCTTCGCCGTTCGGACGTGGAAGCCACGAAGAACTTCATAAGCAAGCGGGAAGACACATATCGTAGCGCATACGCCCGCCGGGTAAAAACACACCGTAGACAATGCGTATTTTTCGGGTCTACAAACGACGATGAGTTTTTGAAGGACAAGACCGGAAACCGCCGTTTCTTTCCTATCGAGGTACGCGCAAACAAGAACACTCATAAGCTGTTTGAAAAGTCTTTCGAGGCAGTGGTAGACCAACTTTGGGCGGAAGCAATGGAGCTGTACATGTTGGGTGAAAGCCTTGTTTTGTCTGACGAAGCTGAAGCGATCGCCAACGAGGGACGTGAAGAATTTACAGAAGAAAGCCCGCTAGTAGGTATTATAGAGAACTATGTAAATACGCTTTTCCCGGCTGACTATGAAGACCGCACCGAACAACAACGCGCTGACTTCCTGGCCGGATCGCTGGAAGAGGTTGGGACGGTTCAAAAAAATACGTTCTGTTTGATGGAGCTTTGGGTAGATGCTTTGGGGCGCCGGAAAGAAGATTATTCAAGTGCGAAAGGGCGCGAACTTGCAGCGGCTATGAGACAATTAGGCGGATGGTACAAAGGAAAGTTAAATAGAACTAAATTATACGGCCGACAAGTAGTTTATATCCGTAAAGGTAGCGAGGAAAGCAAAAAATTACTATCTTTGTGATACCGAATTAAAACAATACTTTCTTTTCTAATTTTTAAGGTTAATACTTTTAGGGTGGTTTTTCAGTTAAAAAGTCTTTCGTAGTGATACGCGAGACTTTATTTTTGTTAATATACTAAAGTTTTTTGAGAAAAGTTTTGGTAGTTCGTAATTAAGTCGTATCTTTGAAATGTCAAAAGGAAATAAACCAATTAAAAATTAAAGAATATGACAACCCAAGAAATTAAAGTAGCAGGATTAAGACTTTTCGAAACAACGGTTATTGCAATGAGTAACGTAGCAAACGGCTGTATAGCCGACAGCAAGATCGTGGAAGAGAATACCGTGAGACTAGTTAAAATGATTTCATGGTTCAGAGATAACGATTTAATGGAGGATTTAAAGTACTTCGTTTACTCCGGTAAATTCAACCGTTCAAATAATCATTTCTATGCAAAAGCTCTGTTTGAACGCATAACCAAATAAATATTTAAGATCATGAAAAAATTTAGCAAAGAAGAAGTAATTGAATTAGGAAATAAGTTAGCGCAACAAGGTTTAGTAGTACGTTACGAGCCTAGAAGCCACTCCCATAACACCCGCACACTGTTCCCCCAAACCGGCGCGCAATACGATTGGTTGAAAAGATCAGCGGGAACTACTGACAATGTGATTATACTTTCCACTGTCGAGGATATAGTATCCGGATTCCCCGAATTATCTGGGCGTGTGACTAGCACCAAATCCGGCAATAATTGTAGAATAGACATAACATTATAAAGTTAACCCGGCGGGGGAGCACCCGCCATAACACTAAAAAGATATGAAACAATTTATAATTTACACGTTTTGGGCGATCCTGTTTGTATTATTCATTTTGTTGTGCTGCGAGCCGACAACTAACATTTAAAGCTATGATACAGATACTAAGAGCCAATATAGTAACCACAACGGGAACTATTGTAAGAGACTACGCCGAGGTATCGGACGAACTAGGGATATACATGGTAGGGGATTTAGAAGCGGAACGGCGGTATATCGCCGAGTGTCAGACCCGAATGGGATTTACGGTTAAGCGGGTTAATCTAACTTATGTAACAAAGGAATGATGTATATTATATTAGCGGTGGCGCTTATAATGATCGCCGCATATTATCCAATTAAACTTATAAAATTTTATTGTATGGAGAGTTTTGAACAAGGCCTGAAGGCCAAAATTACACGGGACCTAAGAGAAGGGAGAGTTTCTCCTAACCTTATTTTGCTGACAATCGGCGTGGGTGGTTTGCGTCTCACGCGTAACCAATTAGATGTTATCTTTGAGTGGATGGTTCGGAATACGAACGCGTGGAAAGTGCACACGTACGCAGACGAAAAGATAGTAGTGGTGTTTGCGCGCTCTCCATTCCACCCGGAAGAGTGGGACAATTATGAGGATTACAAACACGTTATGCGCCAAATGTTCGACGATGACGGAACAAGGGATTTTTTCACGTCCCGTACCACGATGAGAGAGATGAGCCTATTAAAGAAAGAACTAGAAATTTTATTAAAGGAATACAGCAATGAGTAACAAGAAAAAATTAAAATCAAGGGACGGCGCAACGCGCATAACACCGGACAAGTACACAGGAGATTTTTGTGGACGGTTTAAGCTGCAAGTGTATGACAAGGCTAGCGACCAATGGGGCGATATAGAAGGGTGCGCCCTTCTTACATGGACAGAAGCAACCACAGCCCGGAAGAATTTCGTAGCATTAAGGCAGGCGTGTAAAGTGGCTAACAGTTCGACAATGAACATTAATATACCGTCGGATGAAGTCAACGGAAACTAGCGAAAAGGTATTCGAGCGTACTATGTCTAAGTACGTCGAGAGTAAAGGAGGGATGGCAATCAAATTGCTGTCCCAATTTATTAACGGGCTTCCGGATCGGATGTACCTGTTACCGGGTGGAACGGTTATCTTTGTTGAATTCAAGTCTACGGGCTGCAAGCCTAGACCGGTACAGCGCGTTATACTCGATCGGATCGCCGCACTTGACTTCAATGTACGAGTAGTGTCGAACCCTGACGAGTACAACGATTTGAAGGAATTAATAGACTTCTATGTTAACGGACGTTAACTAAGAGCGTTTAATGCAAATCAAAGTTAAGAGTTTGCCCTATATTTTGGTAGTCCGATAAGTAGTCGTATCTTTGAAATGTCAAAAGGAAATAAATCATTTAAAAATTAGAATCATGAAAAAGTTAGTAAGTATTTTAGCAGTAGTTTTATTATCAGTTAGCGCAATGGCGCAAGTATCAACCGCATCAGGCAGTTTAAAAACGCTTAAGTCTTTCCGTCTAGGAGTTTGTAAGATCGTAGAGGTAACGAAGGGCGACGCGGTAACGTATCAGATCACCGGACAAGCAGCCGGAACAAATTCCATAGAAATGAATATAGCATTAGGCGACGCGGACGCGGCGGTTAAGACGCTCTTAAGCCTTGCGGAGTACAAGCCATCAAGCCTTAGAGAAGTTGTAAACCTTAACAACCCCGGGGATAACACCGCGCAATATTCTAAATTTACTGCGGTTTGGATGATCCACAGCCACGGAGGGCAATTCGACGTTAACGTCTCTAGGGGCGAACTTAAGAAAATGGCGGAAGCAATTAATAAATCCCTAAATAAATAAGATCATCATGGAAGTATATAGAAACAACAACGGGCAATTACTCAAAGTAACAAAAGCCCAAAATGGCAGAATTGTAGCAAAGTGTGGAAATGAAACGAAGAGTTTCGAGAACGAAAAACAGTTTAGTGTGCACCTGTATAACAAAGGCTTTCACCTGGCAATGACAGACCGAGCCACACTGTTTGCACGCCGATACGAAGAAGCCGAGGATTTTTTAAAGCTTACCGATTTAATCCTGGACAACGAACTAGCTTTTCAGAAAGACGGATCAATTTACACATGTTGGTTCCTGGAGTTCAAGCCTGACGGGATGGTAGAAGTTAAGGCTAATACGGATTTCTCCTACACGAACGAGCTAGGGTATAAAGCGGTAACATTGAACATTTCAGATTTAATCGTAATTCAGGGAGGGATCGAATAATGGTAGACTTCAATAAGAAACTAAAGGTAGACCGCATCAAACTGTTTTGCGATGTGGTTACAAAGATGGCGCAGGGCACGCCCGCAGAAGGCTACGCGATTGGAGAAGCTATATATCAATTACCCGAGAACCTGCAACAGTATTTAATATCAGAAGTACCGGACAGTATACTACGCAGGGAGTACAGCCACCGGGAACTGCACAAGGGTGACAACGTAGCGTTCGAAGGGGCTGACACAGTGGCCGAGGTTTACAAGGACGAAGTGTTTAATGCCAACCGGGCGGAAGCCGTGAAAGACTTGCTAGGGATTAAATCGAAGTTCCCCGATATACTGGACGTAATCGCCGAGGTCCTTAAGTGTTTCCCGGAGCGGTATACACTGGACGATATTTTCGATATGTTGTACAAAAAAGATTTGGGCTTATGAAAACAATAATAGTAGACGGGCGTACGTACGCCGCGGTGGAAGTAGACGAGAACGTAGCGTGCAAAGGCTGCATTTTTTATACCGTTGGTTGGGACATGAATACGCCACAGTGTACAGCGATTAATATCCCGGAGTTTCAATGCGACGCGGATAATAGAGAGGACGGAAAGAACGTTATATTTAAATTAATGGCTAACAATGTTACAGAGGACTAACTTACACGGCTATCAGCGTACCGCCGTCCAGCACATCAAGGATCACCCCGACGCGGCTTTGTTCCTTGATATGGGACTAGGAAAGACGGTGAGCACGCTAACGGCCGTAGCCGATCTTATCAACGAGTTCGAGGTAACTAAGGTTCTGATCGTAGCGCCAAAGCGTGTAGCCGAAATGACGTGGGGCGACGAGATCGAGAACTGGGCGCACATCTCACATTTACGTTTGTCAGTCATCAAGGGCACGGCGAAGCAACGCGAGATCGCCGCACGTGCAGACGCAGACGTGTACACGGTTAGCCGGGACAATCTCGTATGGCTTCTGCAAATGTGGGGCGGGTCTAAAGTACCGTACGACATGTTAGTACTGGACGAGTTGTCCTCTTTCAAGAACCATCAGTCTAAACGCTTCAAGGCCGCGAAGATTATCCGGCGCAGTGTTAGCCGGGTGGTGGGTCTGACGGGTACGCCCGCGCCAAACGGACTTATTGACCTATGGGCGCAAATGTATTTAGTCGATGGCGGGCAACGCCTGGGAAAGACGATCACCGATTACCGGGCCAACTATTTCAGACCGGGCGCGCAGAACGGAGGTATAGTGTACGAGTACAAACCGCTTGCAACGACCGAGGCGGTATTAGGCGAGAAGATAGCCGACATCACGTTATCAATGAAAGCCCTGGACTTCCTGGATATGCCGGAACTTACATACCTCAACAACTACGTAGAGTTATCGCCAAAGGTGAAGAAGCAGTACGATAAGTTCGAAGAGGACCAAGTGCTACAACTTATGCAGGAAGAAGAGATCACGGCGTTAAGCGCCGCCGCCCTATCAAACAAGCTCTTGCAGTTCGCTGGCGGCGCGATCTACGACGCAGACCGGAACATACATACCGTGCATGATGAGAAGCTAGAGACGTTGGTAGAAATGATAGAAGCTGCGAACGGGTCGCCCGTACTGGTGGCGTACAACTTCCAGCACGAGAAACACCGGATACTAGAAGCCCTAAAGAGTTTCGGCGCGGAAGCGCTGGACGGCGTGGATAGCGTGCGCCGGTGGAACGAGGGGAAGATACCCGTCCTAGTGACACACCCGGCTAGCGCGGGGCACGGTCTGAACATGCAGAAGGGAGGAAACCGTATAATATGGTATGGTACTACTTGGAGCTTGGAGTTATACCAGCAGTTCAATGCGCGGCTATGGAGGCAGGGACAGAAGAACAGCGTGTTTGTCCATCACATCATAACGCGGGGTACAATTGACGAAAGGGTTATTGGAGCGTTGACCGGGAAAGCGGATACGCAAAACGGTTTAATGGATATGGTTAAGGAACTAATTAAAAAATATAGAGTATGGAAACAGTAAATTACAAAGTAGGTGATATTGTAGAACTGGTAGACGACGTACGATATGTGTATCGCGGACTGAATAGGAAACTAAGAAGTTATATATATGATCCGGTATTACCGAACAGGTTATCAGAGTTTTTCACGATCCCTGAAGAAGAGTGTGTAAAGTACGGTTATAATATAGGCGCGGTTCCGTTTGCTCGGAAAATGGACGCAAACGTTACGAAAGTATGAAAAAAGTAAAACTTATATTCTTCGAGCCGGGACAGAAGGCCGAGCACGAAGGCGTAACATACGTAGCCGAGTTACAGAAGAAAGGCGGGCTATGCGCCGGGTGCGCGTTCAACAAGCGCGGCGAGCCGTGCATGTGTCCTAGGAGATGGGTGTGCGTAGATGTAATAGATAGTAGTAACATAATATTTAAGAAGGTATGAAAAAGTTAATCAATTGGTGGAAAGCGTCTAATCGCTGGAAGTATTTCTTATTTGCGATCCCGCTCGGCGCGATATGCGGAGCACATTTCACCACGGGCGTGGGTTTGGGCATGGAAGTAAAGGATCATTTGTACGGCAACCGGGCGGACTTCGTGGACTTCCTTCTAACCGCGGTTGGCGGGGTGATCGGGCACGGCGTTATGCTGGTGGTAGGGCTGGACTATTTGATAAGGTATTTAATCAATTTAATATTTTAAGTTATGGAAAAAGCAGTAGTAGCCCTTTTTGCGTTAATGGCATTAAGTTTTATCGGTATAGCGGTGGCGGCGGTTTTTGATAAGCCGCGCCTACTAGATTTTTTCTTTTTGGTGTGTATGGCGCTTGGAGGGGCGGCCCTTGTGTTAAGTTTTATAAATTTGTTATTAATTTAAACAGTTATGGAAAATATGAATTATTTATTCGAAATGAGAGAAATAGAAGAAATGCAGAAAGCAACAGGTCGTTTCAAGACAGCCCTAGGGGAAGAGGGTAAACCGCAGTGCGAACGTATTACAAAGATCGCGCCCGATAAAGTGATGGTTTACGCCGAGCGCGTACCGCGTACGGCTAAAGAGATTACGACCATAACAATTTACAGGAGGAGCGAGCCGGAGAAGCGGGTGGACTTATCAAGAGTTGAGGCGTTGCGCCTGATCGGTGAACTTAAGGAGGCGTTGAAGCTATGAAGAGAGTGATGAAGATGCTGGGACAAATGGTCCTGGCGATCGCAGCAGGGATCGCGCTTGGTTGTATTTTAGTATGTATCTTAAATAATTTATAATATGCCGACACCATATATTAAGAAGAAACAGAGACGAGTTCTAGTTATCGAAGAGATGGCACAGTTATATAATCTACACGCGTTTTTCATCTTCAACTGGCTTGAAGCTAATAATGTGAAGTATCTCAAGGTGAAGGGTAAACCGTTTCACATGGTTAACGCATCGTTGTTCTGTCAAGCCCTTCGGGATATAATATACGCGGCTAGTAAAGTACGGGACGACAGGAACACACGGACCGACCCGGAACGCATACCGACAGTAGAGAATATGCTGTACCGTGACAAGGACAAGAAGCGCGTAGGGCCGTACGAGAATGACGATATAGAACGCCCGATCTACCCGAGCAAGGACACGGAACTGAACCGTAACGGGATAGAAGTGTCAATGCTGTACCGGGTCAATATGTACTGCGACGGTAGCAGGACGCTTGACGTTTTAGAGCGTAGGACGCTGACATGGAAAACGATTGAGAGGGCCGCGAAGTGGAGATGTAAATATATTTTGGACGATTGGAAGGTTCTGTATAACTTGGATTGTTAAACGGATTTAACTAAAAAGCGTGTTTTCGTATAAAATCGTTAACGCGCTTTTTAGTTAAAAAATTTAACGCGCTTCGGAAAAAACTTTGTGAGAGAAAACTTTTTAGAGAGAAAGCTTGATTTTAACGGTATTTTAACTAAAAAGCGTGTTTTTGACAAAAAAGTAGCCGAAACCATCCTTGACACCTCCATTTCATCGTTGACAGCTGACCGCACTCACAAGACGCAGAACGCACTTTTCAAGTTTTTGATGTAAAAGGTTAAAATTTGTTTCTTTTACACTTAACTTGCTTATTTATAGTACTTTATACTGTAATATAGTGTATTTGTCAAAGATATAAAGATGATTAGTATAGAGTAACTATTAAAAGAAGAATATATAGTTAACTATATTATACTATTGTTATTAATGTATAATAAAATTATGATATTTTTTAATTTAGATATAATAGAGAAACTATGTTTTATCTTTTCATCGTTGACAATTGGGCTGAAACGCCCTGTTCATCGGGGTTTGGGGGCGGAAAGACAACTTTGGTAGGCATAAATGGGGCGATTTGGGCAGAAAAAGCGTATTTTTGTAGAGTTGTAAATAAAAATTATATGGCTATAAAGAAGAAAGAAATTATAGAAACTAAGGAAGCGGTGCAGCTGCCAAAGCCCGAGAAGGTTAGGCCGGATTACGCCCACTTTAAACTAGCTCCCACATACGCGACCACCAAGTACTTGGCGGATTCGTTCAACTACACCAAGTGCTACCAGATCGCTACGGCGCACTTCGGCAGAACGCCTGTTTGGCAGGAGCCGGAAGAGCTATGGGAGGCATACGCGATTTACTCGGCGTGGTGCGAGGCTACACCCGTTATAACACAAGAGGCCGTAAAGTCCGGTAACATGGCTGGGACGCTCTATGAAGTGCCGAAGAAGCATCTTCAATCGGAGGGCGAGTTCTGCATGTTTCTTGGGGCGAATCCCACGTACTTAAGCACTAGACGCTCCACATACGCCGAGAACCTCAAGGAGTTCGATCTAACGATATGCGCGGACTTCATAGCAGTGATCGACAGGATACGCGAAGCGATCGCACAGGACCTCGATCAAGGTGCGACGGTGGGACAGTTCGACGCTAACTACGTTCGTGCTCTACGGGGCATTAAAACGCAGATGGACTACACGTCTAACGGCGAAGCCATCAAGGGCGGCTTGACCGTGAACGTAACCGACCCGAAAGTACGTGCAAAGGTTAGCTCGATTAAGAACTTTAAAAAGAATCACAAGGAGGATGATAAGTAATGAATTGCACCTATGTATTTAACAAGATGATAGGGCCGTTTTGCGACCCCTATATAAGAGGTATAGCAAGCAAAGGTGGTACGCGTTCATCTAAGACGTGGAGCGTGTTACAGCTCCTCTATTTGGTTGCTAACGAAAGCACCGAGCCTCTTATGATCTCGTGTGTTACCGACACGCTCCCGGCAGTCAAGCGTGGTATGTTCCGAGACTTTCAGAATATGTTGTTAGACGAAGGGGTGTGGGACGATAACGCCCTCAACAAGTCCGACTTGATCTACACGGTGAAGCCGGGCGTGTGCATCGAGTTCTTCGGGTGTGACAACGCGTCGAAGGTTCATGGCCCGGCCCGTGACATATTGTTCATCAACGAGGCGCAGCGCGTGCCCCGCGAGATATTCAGGCAGCTGGACGTGCGTACCACGATTAAGGTTATCATTGACTTCAACCCGGTGCGGCGTTTCTGGGGCGAGACAGACTTTACAGGCGACAAGTACGTGACGATCCACTCGACCTATAAGGATAACCCGTACCTATCCAAGCAGCAGGTAGAAGCCATAGAGCGCAACGCCAAGGACGCTAATTGGTGGCGCGTCTACGGTGAAGGGCTGACGGGCGGGTTAGAAGGCCTCGTATATCCCCAAATTGAGACGATCGATAGTCTACCAGAGGATTTAACGGGTGAGGACGTAAAGTTCGTTACAGGGCTTGATTTTGGCTTTCAGAACGACCCGACCGCTATCGTCAAAATCTACATGCGGGGCATGAACCTGTACATAGACGAGGTATGCTACGAGACGAAGATGTTAAACCGCACGATCGCCGAACGGCTTAAGGCGGAAAGACTGGACCGGACGATTACGGTATGCGACAACGCGGAGCAGAAGTCTATTATAGAGCTAAGGGGCCTAGGCTGTAACACGATCCCATGCATCAAAGGAAAGGGATCCATCCGGGCGGGCATCCAGCAGGTGAAGCAGTTCAACCTGTTCGTGACGAAGCGTAGCACGAACGTACTGGACGAGGTAGACAATTACACTTACGTCAAGGACAACCTAACGGACACGTACACTAACGAGCCGATAGACGCTTATAATCATGCATTAGACGCTGTGCGTTACGGCGTTGACTATCTTATACGTAAATACCGGCCGAGATACGCAAATAATGATTAGATTTGCAGCATGAGAGTAGACGATCGAGTACGCATTAAATACGATTACGCCGGGGACACCGGGACGGTTACGGAGGCCGACGTGTTAGGCGTGGTCGTGCAATGGGACGGATCGAACGTTGAGGAGTGGTATTATTACGAAGAACTAGAATTGATTGAATATGAGTAAAATAAAGTTTATAGGTGTTGAAGATCTGATACTCCAAGCGCCAACTGGATGGAGAGGGAAGATTAAAAACGCTTTCCGTCGATTGTGGTGGAAAATTTGTGGGTATTACAACCGCAAACAATTGGAATATATTTGTAACTTGCATCCGAATTACAAGGGCGGCCTAACTTCTGACCAAGCAGCGACACTTAACGCGGTGGCAGAGTACGCTAAGGCCGACCCTTTTATTGTAAAAAACGGGAATCTCGTGTACCGTATCCCTCGTATTGAGGACGTAACACTGTGGCAGGTGATCGAAGCGAGACGGAGCGAGACGGCAACGGAGAAGGTTACGAAGTGGTGTACGCCTATCGAGCACAAGCCAGCCGAGTATGCGCCGGATAACGTCTACCATTTGCTTTGTGCGACTAAGTACATTAAGGAGCAGATAGAGACGGCAGACGGACTAGAGAAGCGGTTGTTCCCATTTGACGCGGGAAGCGCGCCGGAAGATGATCCGATCAAAGAGGCGAAGAACGTGTTAACGCTTGTGCAGGCTACGTCGGAATTGTTCGCTTGTTCGTTCGAGGACGCGAAGCGGATCAACTATCTGGACGCGATGTTAGCATTATCGAAGCGGCACGAGGAGAACGAGAAACAAAAGGCAGAGATGAAGAAACATTATAAATCATAACGTTATGGGTTTAAAAAAGTATGAGATTATTACAGTAGGGAGCGACAAGAGAGTACGCGCCCTTCGTTCGTGGGCGGTAGGCGACCGTTACGTCAATATCGGCGACGTGGGCGGTATCGTGTACGACGAGAAGACATTATCGCAGGACGGCGCTTGCTGGCTGTTTAGGGGCAACTTCGGTTTTCCCGGTGCACGCATCGGAGGGGATTCGATCGTACACAGAAAGATCTTGTTCCGCCTATGGAAGGAAATGAATTGGCAGATTTTAGAAAAAAAATGCTTGGTTTGCCTGCGTTTCCTAAAGAAACTTCTTCGTATGATCTGGTAGATGTAGGTGGAGGAATTGCCGGAATCTGTGCGGCTGTTACAGAGGAACATATGA
>OGFX01000201.1_pt1 | contig 34726 bp, 30 predicted proteins | sample 1571011 | NCBI WGS metagenome assembly OGFX01 (sample SAMEA2582035, study PRJEB24529) | metagenome | biome: Human gut stool | place: China | collected 2011
ATTAGTCCTTATTGGGTTTCGGGATCAGCAGAATGGACATCGTGCGGCCCTCGAGGACCGGCGGCTTATCCATGCTTGCCTGAGGCAGGGCCTCAGCAAAGCGCTTCAGCACGTCAGCACCGAGTGCGCTGTGCGCCATCTCACGGCCGCGGAAACGGATCGAGGCCTTTACCTTGTGGCCAGCGGCCAGGAACTTGGCCGTCTGGTTCAGCTTGGTGTTGAAGTCGTTGGTGTCAATGTTGAGCGAGAGGCGGGTCTCTTTGACTTCGACCACCTTCTGGTTCTTCTTGGCTTCCTTCTCCTTCTTCTGCTGTTCAAAGCGGTACTTGCCGTAATCCAGCACCTTGCACACAGGCGGGACAGCCTGCGGGGCGATCTTGACCAGATCAAGTCCGGCGTCCTCAGCAGCGCGCATGGCCACCTGAATGCTGACCACGCCCTTCTGCTCGCCGTCGGCTCCGATCAGGCGAACCTCACGGTCACGGATCTGACCGTTGATCTCCAGTTCCTTCGACTTTCCAGCGGTAGCGATAATGAATGCACCTCCAAACAATAGTCCATAGTGTTGCGTTTTTTGGCATAGAAAACGCGGCCGCCCCAGTTTCGGGACAGCCGCGCGAAATTCACTCAAGAGCGCGATTCGGTCTACAAGACGAATCGGTTCAGGGTATAGCCCGGGGGTCCTTACCCCTCAAGGCGAGCGCGGCACAGGCCGTAGCTGCTTTCTTTACTCGAGTATTCTACCACACCCCGGGGAGGCTGTCAAGCATTTTTATGCGCTTTTTCAAAAAAAGATACCCGGACAAGGGAATGGGGGAGCAGCATTTCTGCCGTTCCCCCGTTGATTGCATCTGGCGGGTGTGCCCGTTCCCGCATTTCTTTTGACCCAGTGGGTGTGTAGCAGCACATTCTCTACTTCAAATGCACTCTTATCCTATGCTTATTATACCACGATTATTCCCGGCTGTAAAGCAGCCGGTTTTTCTCCATCAGCTTTTTCAGATTGCGTTCCCGGATACGGTAAAACGTCATCACAGAATTTTTGCGGTCTTCCCGGTCTGTTTCCATCACGAGCCGGACGACTACATTCAGATTCGTTTCGGGCAGGCGCTTTATTGCAAAGACTGTTCCGGTATGTTTTTCATCGACCAGCAGAATATCCGGCTTCACGACGGTCTCTTTTCCATAAAGTATGAACAGCTCCACATCCTGCGGGTGGCGCTCCCGGATGTGCTCCATCCGTTCTTCTGTGACCACAACTTCTTTCGTCCGCAGTTCACCGAAGTATCCTTGCAGGAGCGCCGATTCAATTTCGCCTAAAAGCAGTGTTCCCATTTTTCTGTGCTCCTGTCATTTTATACTTCAATCAACTCCCCCAGCTCCAGCGAATATATCCCTTTATAAGTCACCCGCCGGGGGGCGAAGCGCTTCTCAATGGCCTTTGCGTAGAGTTCCAGCTGAGCGCGGTAGGCGCGGACGAAATCGGCAGGGGCCTTGCGGCGGTCCGTCTTGTAGTCCAGAAGCTCGAGGTGGTCGGGGTAGACGAGGACGATGTCCGCGATGCCCTGCACCAGCACCCCGGCGTCGGCGGCAGGGCCGTCGGGCAGGGCGCGGCCCTGGGCAGCCATGACCTCAGCGGCGGGCAGCGACGTGATAAAAGCCAGCTCCCGCAGCACATCCTCTGCCCCGCAGATGCGGCGGAACGCCTCGCTGCGCACAAAGCGGAGTATCTTATAGACATCCAGCTTCCCGGCAATAGCGGGGGGCGTGAGCTGCGCCGCCGCCTGACGCTCCCGTTCGGCGCGGACGGCATCCAAGACGGCGTCGTCCTCTGCGTCCCGCACAGCGGCCAGCGCCCCGAAGTCGGCGTGCTCGAGGAAGGCATGGAGAGCCGTACCCATCTCGGCGGCGGTGAGGCCGTCCTTCGAAAGGAAGCCCGGGCGCTCGAGGGTGGTCTGCTCCGCGGCGTGGACGAGGCTGGTCACGCTGACCTTGGCCGGGATGTCCGCCAGCGCTGCCGCCGGATACCGCCAGCCGAAGCCCTGCCGCAGCGTCTCCACAAGGGCCGGGTCGGCCTCGGGCCGGGGCGACTCTTCCGCCTCGGCGGGGGCTTCTTCGGGCGGGAGGACATCGGCCTGCACTGTGAGGGCGATGGTGCTCCCGGTGTCCGCAAAGGGCAGCTCGAGGTTCCCCGCCAGACGGCGGAGAGGCCCGCCGTTGGGGTGGACGAGGAGCGCCGCCCGCAGCCAGTCGGCGAAGCTGCCTGCCTGAGCGTTCAGGGTCTCCCCCGCCCCGGCGGCGAGGAAGGCGGCAGCTTTGGCGAAGGGGTTGGACGTCCGGCCAATGCCCAGCGGGACCGTCAAGATCAGCTTATCCTGCGCCCGGGTGAGGGCCACATACAAAAGCCGCATCTGCTCGCTCCGCATCTCGGCGGCATGGACCGTGGAGAGGGCGGTGTAGGCCGCCGTCTTATAGGCCCCCTCGCCGCCCTCGGGACGGAGACGGAGGCCCGCGCCGCAGACGCGGTGGAGCAGGACAGGCTGGCGGGTGTCGGCGGCATTGAACTGCCGGGCCGTGTCGGCCACGAACACCACCGGGAACTGCAAGCCCTTGGAGCGGTGGATTGTCATGATGGTGACGCAGCCGGGCCGCGCCCCGCCGGGGGCAGTCTCCTGCCCGGTGGAGCCCGCCAGCGTGGCCGCATCGATGGCACGGACGAGGGCCGAGATGCCGCCCGCGCCCGCCCCGGCGCAGAAGGAGGCGAAACGCCGCGCGTCCTCCCGGCGGCGCTGGCCGTTCTCCATGGCACCGAGGGCGGCGAGGTAGCCGGTGGAAACAAAAATTTCTTCCAGCAGTTCCTCCACCGGCACGCTCCGGGCCATCCGGCGCAGGGCCGTCAGACGCCGGTAGAACGCCTGCACCCGGCGGGTGAAATCATCCTCCGCCCCGCTCTGGACGGCCTGTAAAACTGCGCCGTAGAGGCTGATGCGGGTGTGCTGATCGGGTGTCTGCGCCCCGGCCCGGAGACGGACGAGGTCGTCGTCCGTAAAGCCGAACATCGGCCCCAGCATGGCGGCAGCGAGATAGATGTCCTGCGCGGGGTTATCGATGACCCGCAGCAGGGCGATGAGGGGGCGGATGTGGGGCGCGTCCAGCAGGTTCTCCCGGGCGTCGGCGTAGACCGGGATACCCCGGGCCGTCAGGGCCTCGGCATAGGCCGGAAAGTCGCCTCTCGCCGCCAGCAGGACACAGCAGTCCTCGTACTGCACCGGGCGGGTGGTGCCGCCGTCCCGCACCGGCTCGCCGGAGGCCACTATCGCCTCGATGCGGCCGGCGATATATTTTGCGTCCGTCTCGGCGGCATCGTCGGGCAGGAAGTGGGCCTCCACACTGCCCTCGTACGCGCCGGGTGCGCCGCAGACCAGGCGCTGGCCGTCGCCGTAGGCCGTGTCGCCCAGAGCGGGCGTCATGAGCTGTTCGAAGATAAAGTTGATGCCCGCCACCACCTGCGGGGCAGAGCGGAAGTTGGCGTCCAGCGCCAGCATGGCGTTCTCGCCGGGCTGGCCGTCTTTGGGACGGGGGCGGGCTTCGCCGCCGGGCAGGAGGGGCCAGCTCTCCAGCTTTTCCCGGAAGATGCTGGGGTCCGCCTGACGGAAGCGATAGATGCTCTGCTTTAAGTCGCCCACGAGGAAGAGGTCATCCCCTGCCGGGCTGGCCAGACAACGGTAAAGGGCGTCCTGCAGGGCGTTCGTGTCCTGATACTCATCCACCATGACGGCGGCGTAGCCCTGCCGGATGCCCTGACACAGCTCAGTGGGCTGGCCGTCGGCGTCCCGCAGGAGCCGCAGGGCCAGATGCTCGAAATCGCTGAATTCCAGCAGCCGCCGCTCCCGCTTCCGGGCCGCAAAGCGGGCGTCGAAGTCCCGCACGGCGGCAAAGAGGGCGCGGAGGCAGGGTTCGGCGGAACGGCGGTCAAGCTCTGCCTCATCCAGACTACAGCTTATCAGGTCTTCGATCTTCTCAAAGAGCTTCGCCGCCTCGTCGGCCCGGGTCTTGACGGCGTCCTTGTGCTCACCGGTGAGCCGCTTTTTCATATTTTTGAGGCCGGGGGCCTGTTCCATGCCGAGGACGTAGGGCGTCAGCCTGTCGTAGAGGGGCGTCCATTCCCCCGCCCCGGCCAGACGCTCCACCTCGCCCAGCAGGGCGGCGGAGTTTTCCAGCCGCTCGAGGGGTTCGGCGAACTTCTCGTTCACTGCCGCCACGGCCTTTTCCTTGGCGGCAGGGGTCTTCTTGCTGGCCTCGGCGTCGGCCTGCGCAGTCACGAAGTCCTCCCTGCAGTCGTTCAGCGCGGCGCAGAGCAGCTCCTTCGCGGCCCGGGCAGAGCGGGCGGATTCCTGCATCAGAATATCATGCCAGCAGGTGCGGGCAAAGCCGTTCTCGTCCTGCCACGGGGCCAGCATCTCGTCCAGCTTTTTATCGTAGTCCGGCAGGGCGCGGAGGAAGTCATAGACCTGCAAAACCGCCTCCCCCGCCGCCTTGTCGGTGCGGCCCTTGCCGTAGAGGTCGGCAAAGGCGCAGAAGTCCGCGTCCCGATAGGCCGCTTCCAGCGTCTCGGAGAGGGCCGCGTTCCGCAGCATCTCCACGCTGCCGGGGTCGGCAGGGGTAAAGTCCGGCGGGATGTCCAGCGCCTGAAAGTGCTTGTGGAGCAGGTCGAGGCAGAAGGCGTCGATGGTGCAGATGGGGGCTCTCTGCAAAAGCATCCGCTGGCGGCGGAGAGCCGTGTTGCCCGGCTCTGCCTGACTGCGGCGGAGCAGCGCCTGCCCGATGCGGGCGCGGAGCTCTGCGGCGGCGGCGTTGGTGAAGGTGACGATGAGGAGCCGGTCGGCGTCCACGGGATGTTCCGGGTCGGTGATGAGCCGGACAGCCCGCTCCGTCAGGACAGCGGTCTTGCCGCTGCCGGCGGCGGCGCTCACCAGCAGCGCACCGCCCCGGTCGTCGATGGCGGCGCGCTGGGCCGGGGTCCATTTTGTCTCGCTCACTGGTCTTCCTCCTTTTTCTCTTCCGGTTCAAAAGGCTTTGCAGGGGCGTCCAGCGCCCGCTCTCCGATGCCGTCCTCATGGCAGCAGATGAAACCGTAGTCACACCACCGGCAGGGGCTGCGGCCTGTGACCAGCGGCTCGGCGGCGATGCAGCCGCCGTAGAGCTGTTCGCCCATCTGGGTCACAAGGTCGTCCAGATGGAGCTGGATGCGGGAGAGCTTAGCCTTGTCGGCGCGTTTCTCTTTCTGGTAGGGGCTGGGTACACCGCCCCGGAAGCTGAAGGGCAGATACCGCCCCGTCTCCTCGGCGTCCATGGCGTCAAAGACTTTCTGCTCGTCCCGGACGAGGCCGTCCAGCTTGTATTCCATGCTCCGGGCAGCCTTGCCCCGGGTGGTCGTCTCGGGGGCCGGGTCGGCCAGCAGGTACAGCACACCCGCAGGCTCTGCCCCGGTGAATCGTCCACCGGCGTCCCGGGTCAGGCTGAACAGGTAGAGCAGCATCTGACAGTCGAGGCCGCAGTAGACTTCCCGCAGGTCGAGCTTTTTCGTGCCGGTCTTATAGTCCACCACCCGCACCCAGCGGGTGCCGTCGTCCTCGATCCACTCGTCGGCGCGGTCCACGGTGCCGATGAGCTGCACCGTCCGGCCATCCGAGAGGCGGTAGGTCTGGCCCCGCACGGCGTCCTCGCCGGGGCCGATCTTCAGCTCACAGGCCACCGGTTTGAAGCTGGACTGGCGCTGCTCGTCCCGCAGGTAGCACAGCAGGCCCGTCATGCTCTTTTTGAGGCGGGAGAGCAGATAGGCGAAGCGGGCCGTGTCCTCGGGGAGGTAGCGCTTTGCATACTCATCTACGAGAAGCCCGGCCAGCGCCGCCATGGCCTCGTCGTCGAGGTCGAGGAAGGGCTGTAAGCCAGCGCAGGGGTTGTCGGGGCCGGGGTGGGGGTCGAGGGCCATCTGGAGCACCCAGTGCATGAGGGTGCCGCTCTGGTCGGCGGAAAGCTCCGCCCGCTTCCGGGGGCGCAGACCCAGCACGTACTGCAGGAAATAGCCGTACCGGCAGGTGTAGTATTTTTCGAGCTGACTGGGCGAGATGCGGAGCCGCCGGCCCAGCAGCGTTTCCAGTGCTTCGAGGTCGCTGACCTGACGGGGGCTGCGGCCCGCCATCCGGCGCAGGAGGGCGAGGCCCTCGGGTTCTGCCCCGCCGGGGGCATGAAGGGCCTCGGTGAGGCTGGCGCGCTCGATCTCCGTCAGGGGCCAGCCGCCGCCCAGCACGTCGAGGCCGTCGGCGGCGGTGGCGGCGAGGTCGGTCAGGTCGAGTTCCGGCGCACCCGGTCTCAGCACGTCCACGATGGGCTCGAGGGCAGCGCAGAGGGTCTGGCCCTGCCCCTTCGGCCAGCTGAGCCAGAGGCCCCTGGCCGGGGCGGTGAGGGCCTTATAAAAGCAGACCTGTTCCCGCACCACCCGGTTCTCGAAGCAGTCCGGAAGCTCGATCTCCTGCGCCATCAGGGCGTCGCGGTCGGCGTGGGTCAACAGGCCCGTCTCGCCGGGCGCGGCGGGGAATTCGCCCTCGGAGAGGCCCAGCACAAAGACATAGTCCGGTGCGTCAAGGCGCATCTTGCCTGCGCTGGCCAGCACCACGGCGTCCAGCGTCTGGGGGATGTGGCCGAGGTCGGACGAGCGCAGCAGCAGCCCGAACAGCTCTTCGTACTCGGGGATGGTGACGCTCTGGCCGCCCAGCAGACTTGCCATCTCGTCCAGCAGTCCCATGACCACGTTCCACTCCCGGGCGGCTTCCTCGGCGGCGGGGATGCCCCGCTCGGCCCGGATGGCCTCCACCTGCGCGGCCTGAGCGTCCTCCGCGCCCAGCTCCTTCAGGCAGAAGTAGAGGGCGCGGCTCATCTGCTCGGCGTTGGCAGAGCGGAGCTTCGCGCGCAGGCCGTCGGCGGCGGTGATGAGAAGGGCGCGGGCCTTTTCGGCCCGGGCGAGGTTTTCTCTGTCCTCGTCGGTGGGCTCCACATCGCCGAAGCCCCGGGGGTTCTTCTCGAAGGGCGCACGCCACGCCGCCGCGTTGGGCGACCAGGTGTAGGCGTAGTTCTCGAGGGCGCAGATCTCTTCCTCGGTGAGGGCGCAGAGGCCGGTCTTGGCCAGGGTGGTGAGCTGTTCCGTCAGCTCCGCACCCCGGGCAATGGCCAGCAGACACCGCACCGCCGTGGCCGGGGCGCTGAACTCGGGTGTCGTCGGCTCGTCGCAGTAGAGGGGGATGTCCGCCATCCGGAACTCGTACTTCACGGCGGCGCGGTATTTCGAGATGTCGCGGCAGACCACCGCCACCTTCCCGCAGCGGACGCCCTGCCGCATGAGGCGGCGGATGGCGGCAGCGGCGGCGCGGGCTTCTTCCTCCCGGCTGGGAGCGGCGAAAAGCTTTATCTCCGGGCAGGCCGTGGGCGGGTCACACCGGCCCGTGGCCAGCAGCTGGGCCGCAGCGGCGAGGCCGGGGGCATCGGCGTGGCGCACGTCCCGGCGCAGCAGTTCCGGCACGGCCACTTCAGTGCCGTTCCGGCGGGCCAGCTGGCGCAGCTGGGCCGCCACCTGCTTCGCGCCGGAGAAAAGGCTCATGTCCCCCGGCACGAGAGGGGTGCCGTCGTCGCAGAGGGCCACCGTCACGGTGGGCAGCGAGGCCAGCAGGGCGCCCATCAGCCGCTTTTTCGGGGCGTTGAAGGTGTCGAACTCGTCGATAAAGACGGCCCTGTCCCGCAGGAACTCCGGCAGTTCGCCCCGGGCCAGCGCGGCCTCGAGGCGGGATGCGGCCAGCTCCAGCCGGTCGGAGGGGTCCATGCCGGTCCCGGTCAGAAGGGTCTCGTAGCCCTGAAAGATGAGGGCCAGTTCGCTGAGCTTGGCGCTGTCGGTGCCGCAGTCCTGCGCCAGCTCATAGAGCTGCCGGCCCGAGAGGCCCGCGCTCTTGAGCTCGTCGATGGTCTCGGCGGCCATCTGGCAGAAGGCAGCCGAGCGGCGGTGGCGGTAATAGTAGTGGACATTGTCCTGCAGTTCCTCGAGGGCGCGGCGCACCAGCACGGCACGGCCCGCGTCGCTGAGGGTCTGGACGGCAGAGCCGCCCTCCGCCGACAGGATATGCTCGGCGAGGCTGGTGAAGGAAAAGCTCTCCACCAGTCCGCTCAGCGCGTCGCCCAGCTCCCGGTGGATGCGGCCCTCGGTGGACGAGGTGAACTGCTCCGGCACCAGCAGGATGCTCTTCTCCCCCGCCTCGGCCCGCGCCCGGATGCGCTGGTACAGCAGGGTGGTCTTTCCGCTGCCGGAACCGCCTAAAAGTAGTTTTAACATGGTGAATCTCTCCGTTGGGTCAGTTTTCTATCGTGGGCGGCTTGCCCTCATTTTTCTATCATTGTACCACAAAATTGCAGCGACATCTATTCTGTGGTACAATAAAGAAAAATCATCTCAGAAAGAGGACACCTGCATGAAAATTTTAGCAGTAGATTACGGCGACAGCCGCACCGGCCTCGCCACCTGCGACCGCACCGAGTTCCTGACTTCCCCCATCACCCCTCAGATCACCGTCAAGGCCCGGGACAAAGTTGCCGCCAGGGTCTGCGAGGTGGCAAAAGAGATCGAAGCCGAGCTCATCGTCATCGGCCTGCCGCTGAACATGGACGGCACCGAGGGCGAGCGCGCCCGCAAGAGCCGCAAGCTGGCCAAAACCGTTGAGATCTGGAGCGGCCTGCCCGTCCGGATGTGGGATGAGCGCCAGACCACCTGCGCCGCCGCTGACCTCCTCGACGAGAGCGGCACCTTCGGCGCAAAGCGGAAAAGCATCCTCGACTCGGTGAGCGCGACGGTGATATTGGACGACTACATCCAGTGGCGGAAAGAGCACCCGGGGGAGGTCTGAACGCCCCCGCCGCCCCTGTGGCAAAGTTTCTTTGTGAAGTCCGGACAGTTTGTTGCAAAGTCCGCAGAAAAATGTCGCTTTCCGGTTTGTTTTCACAATTTTCCTGAGCCGAATTTGTATAGTTTTCCGGCTTGACAGCACCGGCTCTTCTCCGATAAAATGAGGGTAGAAGAACCCCCCCTGCCCAGATGGCCGGAGAGGACGCTTCTTCATGAGAAAAAACAACTGGACTCACCAAAACAAAAACGATTGGAGGCGACCCACATGACAAAACTGAGAAAGCTGACTGCCCTGCTTCTGGCCGGTGCACTGACCCTTCTGCTCCTGACCGCCTGCAGCGGTGGCGGCGGTTCTTCCGGCCCGGAGGCCCATGTGATGCGGGCCATCAACAACGGCCGCCGCGCCGAGCCCCTGAGCAATGACCCTGATATGCAGGAAGTTGCCGCAGCCCATCTGGATGACCTAGATGCCAAGTTGAGGATCGATGCCTTTGGGTACACAGTGTTCAACAAGGTGGATGCCAAGTGGGATGCTGACAACCAGAACGCCACCCTCACTCTGGTCGCCAAATATGACTACAACGATACCACGCTGCAGAAGATCATCGATCAAATCAAAGGCAACGATCAAAACGAAGCCTTGGATTTTGCCCTGAACGGCAACTATACCAAGGCAGGCGTAGTGGCCCGGACCATTCGCGGCCAGACTTATGTTGCCATCTCCCTGCGGGTGGGCAGGAATCTCTGATCTCTTCCCGATTTTCCCCGCATCTCGTCTGATTTCCCCATAAACGCAGATCACCCGCCAGTTGGCGGGTGATTTTTTGCAGCTGTCCCACCGCCCGGAGGGCGGAAAACCAGCTTCTTATTCGTATTTCGTGATGGTCACACTGTTGATGGTGACAGCCTCCGTCGGGCGCTGAGTTTCGTCCACGCCGGTCTGGGCGATGGTGTCCACCACTTCCATCCCTTCGTACACCTGCCCGAAGACGGTGTCGGTGTAGTCGAGGTAGGGTGCGCCGCCCGCCGTCTGGTAGGCGCTCACCACGTCGGCCCGCCAGCCGGCGGCGTTCATCTGGTCGATGAGCTCCTGCGTCACCGAACTGCTGCCCGGCAGGGTCTCCATGACATAGAAGACGCTGGCGCAGTCGCCGGAGGCGTCCGCTGCCGCACAGAGTGCGCCGGAATAGTGGTGGAGCTTATCGGTGGTCTCGGCGGAGAAACGGTTCCCGTTCCAGATGGTAGTGCCTCTGCCGTCCGCGCCCTGCCCGGCCTCCACCACGAAGTCCTTCTCCACCCGGGTGACGGTCAGGCCGTTGTAAAAGCCCTGCTGGGCCAATGTCGTGAAATTCTGCACGGCCTGTGGGGCCTCGGTGGAAAAGAGCACTGCTTTGAACACGCCTGCCGAGGTATCGAACACCGCGATGGTGTCCCCCGCCGCCGGGTGGGTGAACTGCAGCTCTGCCGACTCCACAGCCGGGCGGCTGACCTTCTGCACCGTGTCGGCCTTCCCGCCCTGGATGCTGGAGAGGATATTGTCCGCACTGCACCCGGCCAGAACTGCCGTCAGGGCCAGTGCCGCCATTATTTTTTTCAAGGCTCTCATGATCGGGCCTCCCTGTCCATATATTATAGCAAAGATGGCTTTTCAAAAGCTATCGCTATAGTATATCACATTCCGGACCGGGAAGCGAGAGGGAAAAGCGTGAAAATTTGTTATTGGATTTCTATGCGAAAAACATCTTGACGAGCGGGCAAAAAAACGCTACACTATAGGCGTACCCGGAACCCACAGCTCAGAGGGAGCAGAGAGGGCAGGGTGTGACAATTATTCCATTTTTTAGATATTTGACAGGAGAACGTGACTTATGGCAGAAGATATGAACAAGTCCGCCGCTGAGACCGAAGAGGAATATCAGCCCGACCTGATGACCCTCGAGGACGAGGACGGCAATGAGGTCACGTTTGAAGTGATCGACGCTCTGGACCATAAGGGCGTGCATTACCTGGCCGTTGTCGAATACGCCGAGAATGAGGAAGACCTGGACGAGGACGCCCAGCTGGTCATCCTGAGCGTCGGCGAGGACGACGAGGGCGAGTATCTCGACGTGGTCGAGGACGATGAGACCCTGCTGGAAGTCAGCAAGCTGTTCGAGAAGCGTCTGAGCGACCAGTTCGAGATCGAGTGATCTTTCAGCAAAGACTTCCTGCCCGGCGCGATTTGTTGCGGTTTATATGATCCTACTAATCATTCAACGGGAGCTTGGAGTTCGTCGGTGGATTGCAGACCTCCCCGTCATGGGTCGACCATGAAGGCTCGATGAGGAAGCGCGAAACCGGAGACAGAGCACCCACCTGTCCGCAAGGGTAGGTTTGATTGCCGCAGACGACCGGGCGGGATTCTTTATAGGTATTCAAAAAGGCTCTCGTGCCGTATTTCCTGCCGGCATGAGAGCCTTTTTCTTTTGTCTCTATTCCCCGGTCTCGTCCGTGAACAGGCCCGGGATGCCGCAGACAGCGGCCACACCCACCAGCGTGAACACGATGCGTGACCAGATGGACGCGCTGCCGCCCAGCAGCCAGCCGACGAAGTCGAACTGGAACAGGCCCACAAGACCCCAGTTGATGCCGCCGACGATCATGAGGATGAGACAGATTTTATAAAAGGTCTGCACAAAAAGACCCTCCTTCCTTTGGGCAGTATGCCCGACGGGAAGGAGGGTTATGCATTTTATAGGAATAACCTCTCCGTCATTGCTTCGCAATGCCACTGCCCGGGTTGCGGCACCCAGCAGCCGCAGCACTTTGCTTGCGTCTTGCTGGCCGCGGCCCCAACAGCGACTCCCTGTTTCCGCCACTGGCGGCGGTCGTCGTTGTTGCTCCTATCGAGGGGAGGCCTTGGCATAGCGGGAAACTTTATCTCTTCGCCAGAGGCTCCCCTACAAGGGGAGCTGGCGGGCGCAAGCCCGACTGAGAGGTTGTACGAAGGCGAGGCTTCATCTCTTCCGCAGTATCTGCACCTCCGCCCCTCCCCTGACGGGCTGGGCCGTATAGACCTGCGGCCAGCGGGCGCGGAGGGCGTCGGCGGCGGCTTTGGCTTCGACTTCGGTGCGGAACACGCCGAAGACCGCCGCGCCGCTGCCGGTCATGAGGGCGGTGACGGCTCCGTTCTCCCGGAGGGCGGCCTTGATGGCCTCGTTGTCCTTAGCCCCGCTGCACTCCTCGAGGGCGTTTCCGGCAGCGGCACAGACAGCGTCCAGGTCGCCCGCCCGGATGGCGGCTTCCTGGGCGGCGCAGTCGGGGTGGACACTGCTGCCGACTTTGTCGTAGGCCGCAAAAGCCTCCGGCGTCGAGATGCCGTAGCCGGGCATCACCACCGTGAACCAGCACTCGGGCAGGGGCGGCAGTGCCTTGATGAGGTCGCCGAGGCCCTGCACCCGGCAGGTGCCGCCCATGAGGGCGAAGGGTACGTCTGCGCCGATGCTGACACCCAGAGCGCAGAGCTCGCTCATGGACAGGCGGGCGCCGTACAGCTCGTTCAGGCCCACCAGAACAGCCGCAGCGTCAGCGCTGCCGCCTGCCATACCGGCCCGGACGGGGACGCTCTTATAGATGGTGATGTCTGCACCCGCCAGCAGGCCCGTATAGTGGAAGAAAGCCAGCGCCGCCTTGATGGCGGTGTTGCCCGGGCCGGGCTTGACCTTGCTGCCGGGCAGGGCCAGATCGAGGTAGGGACTGCGGCGGATGACCACCCGCTCGTAGAGCGAGACAGCCTGCATGGTCATATCCAGCGCATGGTAGCCGCCGGGCAGGATGCCCACCACGTCCAGCGCCAGATTCAGCTTGGCCGGGGCCAGGACCGTCACACGATCGCGCATGGTTTTTTCCTCCTCACTTACAGTTCTCGTTCAAAAACTCCCGGATGCGGCGGATGGCCTCCATCAGATGCTCCACGCTGTAGGCGTAGGATACGCGGGCGTAGCCCTCGCCGGACGCGCCAAAGGCGTTGCCCGGGATGATGGCGACATGCTTCTGCTCCAGAAGCTTTGTGCAGAACTCCTCGCTGCTCATGCCGCTGGACTTGATGCAGGGGAAAGCATAGAACGCGCCCCGCGGCTCAAAACAGCTCAGGCCCATATCGTTGAAGCTCTTCACCACGAGGCGGCGGCGCATATTATACTCGTTGCGCATCCGCTCGATCTCGCCGTCGCAGTCCTTGAGGGCCGTGATGGCGGCGTACTGGCTGGTGGTGGGGGCGCTCATGATAGCGCTCTGGTGGATCTTGGTCATGATCTTGATGATGGGCGCGGGGCCGCAGGCATAGCCCAGCCGCCAGCCCGTCATGGCGTAGGTCTTGGAGAAGCCGTTGACCACCACCGTCCGCTCGGCCATGCCGGGCAGCGTGGCGATGGAAACGTGGTTCTGCAGGCCGTAGTTCAGCTCGGCGTAGATCTCATCCGACAGCACCATGATGTTGGTGCCGCGCAGGACTTCCGCGATGGCCTCCAGGTCTTCCTGCTCCATCACCGCGCCGGTAGGGTTGTTGGGAAAGGGCATGATGAGGAGCTTGGTCTTCGGGGTGATCGCGGCTTTCAGGGCGTCGGCCCGGAGGCGGAACTCATCCTCCTGACGGCAGGCCACATGGACCGGCACGCCGCCGGACAGGGTGGTGATGGGCTCGTAGCAGACGAAGCACGGCTCCGGGATGATGACCTCATCGCCGGGCTGCACCAGAGTGCGGATGCACATGTCGATGGCCTCGCTGCCGCCGACGGTGACGAGGACTTCCTTTGCCGGGTCGTATTTCAGGCCCATCCGGCGGTCGAGGTAGCGGGCGATCTCGGCCCGCAGCTCTTTCAGGCCCGCGTTGGAAGTATAGCGGGTGCGGCCATGCTCGAGGCTTTCAATGCCCGCCTCACGGACGGCCCAGGGGGTCTTGAAGTCGGGCTCGCCGACGCCGAGGCTGATGCACTCGGGCATCTCGGCGGCGAGGTCGAAGAATTTGCGGATGCCGGAGGGACGCATGGCCGCAGCGGCAGGCGCGATCAGTTTATCGTAATCCATCACAGCACGGTGCACTCTCTTTCATCGATTTCTTCGTCCTGATACAGACGGCCCTCTTTTTTGTAGGTGCGGAGCACGAAATGGGTGGCCGTGGACAGCACGTCGTCCAGCGGCGATAGCCGCTTTGCCACAAAGAGAGCGATCTCCTGGAAGGTCTGGCCCTTGATGACCAGCTGCAGGTCGTAGCCGCCGCTCATCAGCAGCACACTCTCCACCTCGTCGAAGGAGGCGATGGTAGCGGCAATTTCGTCAAAGCCGCGGCTCTTCTTGGGGCTGACGTTCAGCTCGATGACAGCTTCCACCCGGTTCACGCCGGCCTTTTCCCAGTCCACGAGTGTCTTGTAGCCCTTGATGATGCCCTGCGCCCGGGCCAGGTCTATCATAGCCGCCACCTCGGCGGGGGATTTATTCAGCATGGCCGCAATGTCCTCCACCGACATCCGGGCATTGTCCTCAAGGATCTTCAGAAGCTGTTCCATCGTTGTCTCTCCTTTGTTCAGCCTGTGGCGATATTTATAGATAAGTATAGCACACTGCCCGGCAGTTTGCATCTGGTTTTTGCAAGTTCTGCCGGTGATAGACATTCTTTTGCCCTTTTCCCCTGCTCTTTTTTCCAAAAAGAGTGTTCATTTTTCGTGAAATCTGCTATACTTGAGAAAACCTCTCCGTCGCAGCTGCCGCTGCGCCACCTCCCCTACCGAGGGGAGGCCTTGGCATTTCGTAAAGCTTTTTCTCTTCGCCAGAGGCTCCCCTACCAGGGGAGCTGTCTGCGAAGCAGACTGAGAGGTTGTATGAAGGCAAGCCTGCCCTCACGGCGCAGCCGTGACGGAGAGGTCTAACACTATAATAGAAGGGGTAGGAATTATGAAAGCATTCATTACCGTCATCGGCCACGACACCGTGGGCGTCGTCGCCCGCGTCTCGGGCCTTTGCAGTGAGCTGAACATCAACATCGAGGACGTCACCCAGAGCATCCTGCAGGGCATGTTCGCCATGATCATGCTGGTGGACATCTCCAAGTGCAGCGTCTCCCACGAGGAGCTGCACCAGAAGATGGACGCCCTGGCCGCTGAGATGGGGATGCAGATCAACCTCACCCGCCAGGAAGTTTTCGACGCGATGCACACCATTTAAGGAGAGACTGCTATGAGCATGATGAACACCGGCGACATCCTCGAAACCATCGAGATGTTCACGCAGGACAATCTGGACGTGCGCACCGTCACCATGGGCATCAGCCTGCTGGACTGCATCGACCCGGACCCCAGGAAAGCCTGCGAAAAAATTTATCACAAGATCACCACCCGCGCCGCCCGGCTCGTTCCGGCTGTGGAGCACATCAGCGCCGAGTACGGCATCCCCATCATCAACAAACGCATCAGCGTCACCCCCATCGCCATGCTGCTGGGTGCCTGCCCGGACGCCGACCCGGTGGACTTTGCCAAGACGCTGGACGCCGCCGGCAAGAAGGTGGGCGTCAACTTCGTGGGCGGCTACACCGCCCTCGTCCACAAGGGCTTCTCGGCGGGCGACCTGCGCCTCATCGAGTCCATCCCCCGCGCACTGGCCGAGACGGACATCGTCTGCAGCTCGGTGAACATCGGTGCCACCAAAGCGGGCCTGAACATGGACGCCATCAAGCTGATGGGCGAGGCCGTCAAGAAGGCCAGCGAGCTCACCGCCGACCGTCAGTGCATCGGCGCAGCAAAGCTGGTGGTCTTCTGCAACGCACCCGAGGACAATCCTTTTATGGCGGGTGCCTTCCACGGCCCCGGTGAGCCAGACTGCGAGATCCACGTCGGCGTCTCCGGCCCCGGCGCGGTCCGCGCCGCGCTGGCCCGGCTGCCCAAGGATGCCCCCATCGACCAGGTGGCCGAGCTGGTGAAGCGCACCGCCTTCAAGATCACCCGCGTGGGCCAGCTGGTGGCAAACCTCGCCTCCAAAGAGCTGGGCGTACCCGCCGGCATCATCGACCTGTCGCTGGCCCCCACCCCCGCCGTGGGCGACAGCGTGGCCAACATCCTCGAAGAGATGGGCCTTGAGACCTGCGGCTGCTGCGGCACCACTGCCTGCCTCGCCCTGCTCAACGACGCCGTCAAGAAGGGCGGCGTCATGGCCTCCAACCACGTTGGCGGCCTGTCGGGCGCTTTCATCCCCGTCAGCGAGGACGACGGCATGATCCACGCCGCCGAGTGCGGCTGTCTCACCATTGAGAAGCTGGAGGCCATGACGGCTGTCTGCTCTGTGGGCATCGACATGGTCATCATCCCCGGCGACACCACCCCTGCCGTCATCAGCGCCCTCATCGCCGACGAAGCCGCCATCGGCATGGTCAACAGCAAGACCACCGCCGTCCGCGTCATCCCGGCCATCGGCCGCAAGGCGGGCGAAGTGCTGGACTTCGGCGGCCTGCTGGGCTACGGCCCCATCATGCCGGTCAACCAGCGTGACCCCTCCGTCTTCATCAACCGCGGCGGCAGACTCCCCGCCCCGATGCAGTCGCTGAAGAATTAAAGAATAATTTTCTAATAACAGGCCCATCCTCTGGATAAACTTTCCAAGAGGGGGCCTGTTTTTTATGTTATCCCGCCGCGAAATGGGGGCGCTGTGCGCCTCGCTGCTGTTCTGCCTTCTGCTGTCGCTGGGGGCAGGCTGGGCGCAGAGCCAGCTCACCACCGCCGACCAGCTTGCCGCCGACACCCTGCGGCTCCACATCCGGGCCGATACCGACTCCGTGCGCGACCAGAGCGCGAAGCTGGCTGTCCGGGACGCCGTGCTGGCCCTCACCGACGAAGCCTGCCCGGCAGACAGCCGGGCCGATGCCCGGGCGTGGGCGGCGGAAAACCTCGTCCGCTTCGAGCTGACGGCCCGCCAGACACTGGCCTCTCTCGGCATCCGTACACCGGTGAAAGCCTGCCTCGTGAATATGTACTTTCCCACCCGGCGTTATGACGGCGGAGCTCTGCCCGCCGGGCGGTACGACGCGGTGCGGCTGGACATCGGGACGCGGCGGGCAGGCCGGAACTGGTGGTGCGTGCTCTACCCGGGTCTCTGCCGGTCAGCCTGCGGCGGGTACGACACGCCTGCCGAAAATGACCTTGTCTGCGGGGAGTATATCGTCCGGTTCCGGTTCGTGGAGTGGTGGGACGGCCTCACCGCGCCCCGGGAGGACGTGGTGCTGGCCGGGTGAACAGGCCGTCGGCCCGCCGCATAGGATGAGCGCGGAAGGAGTGTGACAACACTATGGCAATTCCTGCTTACTACTCGCTCATCCAGCGCGGCAGCTCCGGCCCGGACGTAGCCCTCGTGCAGACCTGGCTCAACGGCATCCGGGACAGCTGCACCTGGCACGCCGCCCTCACCGTGGACGGAAAGTTCGGCGCAAACGCCGAGAAGGCCGTCCGGGAGTTCCAGCTCCGGTACGGCCTCAAAGAGGACGGCAAAGTGGGCGCGAACACCTGGAACGTGCTCTACGCCCGCTACACGGCCAAACACGGCCTCATCGTCCCCTACCCCGGCATCGTGCTGCGGAGCGGCAGCGCGGGCGGCTGCGTCCGGCTGGTGCAGCAGAAGCTCAACACCGAGGGCGAGCGGCTCACCACCGACGGCAAGTTCGGTGCCAGCACCGTCGCCGCCGTCAAGCGCTACCAGACCCGCCACAACCTGACCTCCGACGGCTCCGTGGGCAAGGACACCTGGGAAAAGATGTTCCCTGCCGCGTGATGTGAAGGAAAAACCTCTCCGTCACGCCTTCGGCGTGCCACCTCCCCTATCGAGGGGAGGCCTTGGCATGCCGGGTCACCCTGAGCTGGACGCCGGAGGCCCGATGAGGCGAAAAATGGTGGGCCTCGCTACAGAGGGCAGCAGCTTCTGGACAACGCACCTTGTCAAGCTGTCGTGAGTCTAGACAGCGGAGCACTACCGTTCCCGAGACATCGTGCTTTGCTCGTCCAGCATAGACCTGACCGACATGCCAAGGGCTCCCCTACTAGGGGAGCTGTCTGCGAAGCAGACTGAGAGGTTTTTACGAAACAGCGCTCAAAAAGAAAGCCCCCTGGGAGTTCGCGGCTCCTTGGGGGCTTTTCCATTGGGGTGAAACCAATGGAGTATTCACATTCCTGAGTTTATTATATGCCATCCCGCGCAAAAGTCAAGCGGTGCGCGGAAAGTTTACAAAGACACTTTCCCTCTGTAGCAGGGCACTACTGTTTCCGAAATCAAAAAACTTTCAGCGTCCAGCGTGGGCCTGCCCGGCTCGCCAGAGGTGCTTCGCACCCGGGTTGCGGCTCCCAGCGTCTGCTTCGGCCCTTGGTGCGGGCCTCGCATCCTGCTGGCCGCGGCCCCAACAGCTCCTCCCTGTTTCCGCCACTGGCGGCGGTCGTCGCCGTTGCCCCCTCGACAAACGCCCCCAACTCTCCTATAATAAAATCATCCCAACGAAAGGCGGTGTCCCCATGCGTTTTCTTCACCTCTCCGACCTGCATCTGGGCAAGCGGGTCTGCGAGTTCTCCATGCTGGACGACCAGCGCTACATTTTAGAGCAAGTCCTCTCCCTGCTGGACGCCCGGCCCGTGGACGGCGTTCTGCTGGCAGGCGACCTCTACGACAAGCCCGTGCCGCCCGCCGAGGCGGTGCGGCTGCTGGACTGGTTCCTCACCGAGCTTGCGGCGCGGGGCCTGCCCGTTTTTGCCGTCAGCGGCAACCACGACTCGGCAGACCGCATCGCCTTCGGCGCACAGCTTCTGGCGGGGAGCCGGGTGTACGTCAGCCCGGTCTTTGCCGCACCGCCCGCGCCCATCACCCTGACGGACGAATACGGTCCGGTGGACGTCTGGCTCCTGCCCTTCCTGAAGCCTGCCGCCGTGCGGCACGTCTTCCCGGACGAGAAGATCGAGAGCTATAACGACGCCATCGGCTGTGTGCTGAACGCCTGTACACCCGACCCCGCCCGCCGGAACGTGCTGGTGGCCCACCAGTTCGTGGCCGGGGCGGCGGTCTGCGAGAGCGAAGAGCCCAGCGTGGGCGGGGTGGACAGCATCGACGTCTCCCTCTTCGAGGGCTTCGACTATGTGGCTCTGGGCCACCTCCACAGCCCTCAGAAGGTGGGACGGGACACCGTCCGGTACGCAGGCAGTCCCCTCAAATATTCCTTCTCCGAGGCCCATCAGCACAAAGCCGCCCTCTTCGTCACCCTGAGCGAAAAGGGCAGCGTCCGCTTCGAGGCCGCGACTCTCACCCCCCGGCACGACCTGCGGGAGCTGCGGGGCAGTTACATGGAGCTCACCGACCGCCGGGCCTACGACGGCACGCCGACGGACGACTACCTCCACATCACCCTCACCGACGAGCAGGACGTTCCCGACGCGCTGGCCCGGCTGCGGGTCATCTACCCGAACCTCATGCGGCTGGACTACGACAACCGCCGCACCCGGGCCGCTGAGACGCCCGACGCCGCTGCCCGAGCCGAGAGCAAAACGCCCCTCGAGCACTTTGCGGCCTTTTACGAAGCCCAGAACGGCCAGCCCCTCTCCGACGAACAGGCGGCGTTCTGCCAATCGCTCATCGAGGACATCTGGAAGGAGGACGAAGCATGAGGCCCCTGAAACTGACCCTGTCGGCCTTCGGGCCTTATGCCGCCGAGACCGTTCTCGACCTCGCCCAGCTGGGCAGAGGCGGGCTCTACCTCGTCACCGGCGACACCGGCGCGGGCAAGACCACCCTCTTCGACGCCATCACCTACGCCCTCTACGACCATTCCAGCGGCGGTGTCCGGGAAGGGGCCATGCTCCGCAGCAAGTACGCCGAGCCCGGCACCCCCACCTTCGTGGAGTTGGAATTCGAGGTGCGGGGACAGCGCTGCACCGTCCGCCGCAATCCCGAATACCTCCGCCCGAAAGCCCGGGGCGAGGGCTTTACCACCGAAAAGGCCGACGCCTGCCTCACCTACGCCGACGGCCGTCCGCCCGTCACCCGGGCCAAGGACGTCACCGCCGCCGTGGTGGACATCATCGGGCTGGATTACAACCAGTTCTCCCAGATCGCCATGATCGCCCAGGGGCAGTTCACCCGGCTGCTCAACGCCTCCACCGAGGAGCGGAGCAAGATCTTCCGCAAGCTGTTCCGCACCCAGCCCTACCAGCGTCTCCAGGAGCGGCTGCAGGCCGAGAACGCCACCCTCACCCGCCAGCGGGAGGAGCAGAGCGTCCGCATCGGGCAGCTGCTCTCCGGCCTGAGCTGGGCCGAGGGGGATGCCGACGAAGCCGTTCTGGACGAGCTGGCCCCCCTCTGCGAGGCGGGCGGGCAGGCGTCGCCGGAGACGCTGCTTCCCCTTCTGGACGCCCTGCTGGCCGGGCAGGAGCAGGCACTGAGCGCCGCCACCGCCGCCCGGACTGAGGCCGAGGCAGAGCTGGACAAGCTCCAGCAGACGCTGGGCCGGGCCGAACAGGCCGAGAAGCTCCGCCTCGAGCTGACCGCCGCGCAGGCCCGGCAGGACGCTCTGCGGCCCGTTCTGGACGCCGCCGAGGCCGAAGCGGCCCGCCACGCCGGAGATGCCGCCGCGCTGGACGCGCTGGCCGGAAAGCTCGAGCGGGCGAAATCTGACCTCGCGGCCTTCGACGGGCTGGACAGCCTCGAAAAGAAGCTTTCTGCCGCCCGGGACGCCGCCGCCCTCGAGAACGCCAGAGCTGAAAAGCGCCGCGCCGCCCTCGGGCAGCTGGACGGAGAGCTGACCGCTTTGGAGCAGAGCCTCGCCGCCCTTGGGGGCGCGGAGGCCGAGAACGTGAGCCTTGAGGCCCGGGCCGAACAGCTGGCCCGGCGGGAAACGGCCCTCGCGCAGCTGGCCCAGAGCCTCGCCGAGGGGCAGCGCCGGGGGCAGGCCGCACGGCAGGCCCAGGAGCGCTATCTTCTCGCCGACGGCGCAAAGGAGCGCGCCCACGCCCTCCGCGACCACCTCGAGCGGGCCTTTCTCAACGCGCAGGCGGGCCTGCTGGCCGAAGGGCTGACGGACGGCACCCCCTGCCCCGTCTGCGGCAGCACCCATCACCCGAAGCGGGCCGTTCTGCCCGCCGAAGCCCCCACGCAGGCCCGGGTAGACGCGGCCAGACAGTCCGCCGACGAGGCCGACCGCGCCGCACAGGAAGCCAGTGCGGCCGCCGCCAAGGCCGTGGCCGCAGACCGGGAGGCCAAAGCCACCCTCCGCCGGGACGCCGAGGCCCTGCTGCCGGAGCGGTTCACCTCGCCGGAGGGGCCGGTGAAGCTGACCGTCTCGCTCTTAAAGACGGCTCTGGCCGAAGAAAGCGAGGCCCTGCACGCCGCACAGGAAGCCCTCGACAAGGCGCAGAAGCAGAATGCCGCCGCCCTCGCCGCCAAAGCCCGGCAGGAGGACGAGCGGCAGAAAAAGACCGCTCAGCGCTCTGCCCTCGAGGCCGAGGCACGGGCTTCTGCCGAGGAAGCCGCCCGGCAGTCTGCCTCCGCTAAGGCTCTGGAGGCCCAGTGTGCCGAAGCCCGGGCCGCTCTGCCCGCCGCCGGCCGGGAGGAAGCCCGCCGGGCGCTGGCCGGGCTGGAAAACGAGCGCTGCGCCCTCCGGGCCGGAATGGACGCCGCCGCGTCGGCTCTGGCCAAGGCCCGGCAGGACTACGCCGCTGCCGAGGCCGCAGTCACGGCCCTGACGGCCCAGCAGACAGAGGCGGGCGAAGCCCCCGACCTGCCCGCCCTCGAGTCCCAGCGGGACGCCCTGACGGCCCGGCGCACCGCTCTCACGGCTCAGGAAAAGGCCCTGACGGCCCGCCTCCTGCCCAACCGGAAGGCCGCTGACCTCTACCGTCAGCACGCCGCTGCCCGGACGGAGCTGGAACGCCGCTGGCAGTGGGTGAACGCCCTCGCCTCCACGGCGGGCGGCACCCTCAGCAGCAAACAGAAGATACGCCTTGAGGCTTACATCCAGATGAACTACCTCGACGCCATCCTCGTCCACGCCAACACCCGCCTCATGCAGATGACCGCCGGGCAGTACGAGCTGGAGCGGGTGGGTGCCGAGAACCAGCGCAGCCAGTCCGGCCTCGACCTCGGCGTCATCGACCACTACAACGGCACCCGCCGCAGCGTCAAGACCCTCTCGGGCGGCGAGAGCTTCAAAGCCTCACTGGCGCTGGCTCTGGGCCTCTCGGACGAGGTCCAGAGCGCGGCGGGCGGCATCCGGCTGGACACCCTCTTCCTCGATGAAGGCTTCGGCTCGCTGGACGACGAGAGCCTTGAGCAGGCTATCCGGGTCCTCGCCGGCCTCACCGAGGGCGACCGCCTCGTGGGCATCATCTCCCACGTCGCCGCGCTCAAGGAGCGCATCGACAAACAGGTGGTCGTAAAAAAGGCCCGCAGCGGGGGGAGCACGGTGGAGGTCATTGTGTGACCGCTTCCCTTCTCTTCCTCATCGCCTGCCTTCTCAGGGCCGCGTCTTTCAGAAAGTCTTTTGCCTGCTCAGGCGGGCGGGTGGCATAGAACGCCTTGTTTTTCGGGACGTACGTCTCGGCGGGAGCCGGCCGCTCCCGGTCGCGGGCCATCCAGACCGTGGCCGCTGCCTGCCAGTTCCGCATGGGGTTCTGACCCACCCGCCAGCCGTTGGATTCATAGAACGCCCGGAACCGGTCGGCCTGAGCCTCCGTTCCGCTCTTCCGGATAAAGTAGTCCCGGACTTCACCCTCGTCCGGCGGACAAAAATCGGGCTCGTCCGGAGGCGGGAGGGGCGCGTCAACGCAGTCAGCCTCCCCATCCGGGAGGACAATATCAGGCTCAGAATCAGATGCAGAACCAGTATCAGAGACGGAATCAGAACCAGATACAGCCATCTTTGCCATCGGCGCATGGCATTTGCTATTTTTGCCACGCTCTTCGCTGTGCCAGCGGCTCTCGGCCCCCTTTGTCCCCGCCTCGGCCCGGCGCTGGCGGGTCTCCTCCCACTTGCGGGCGTTCTCGTCGAGGCCCCCTTCCATAAAGGTCCACGCCATCCGGAGCATCGGGTCGGTGAAATCGGGCCGCTTCCCTTCGGGATAGGCCAGCAGTGCGTCCAGGAGCATCCCCTTCTGCTCCAGCGACAACGCCCCCAGCGGGCGCTGCCACTCGCCAAATAAGATAACGCTGCGGTGTTTCTTTTCGGTCAATCCTCTTTCCTTCCTTTCCTTCTTTGTATTTTCCTTCGGTATCTACAACTTAATGTAGTTTGCCTTGTTCAAAAAGTCAACCTTTTTGAGAAAACAGCCGAAAAGTTGTGGGAAAAGGCGTAAAAAAAGAACAGGGGGCTTTTCTGACTGGAAAAGCTCCTGTTCTTTTGTCGCAAAATATGCTATACTTATTTTGCGGCCTCGTCCGCCCATTTTAAGTGGGAGGGAGGTGAACCACCATGGATTTATTTTTATCTCTGCTTCTGTCCGTCGCAGCAAATGTAATTTCGTACTACATTTGCAAGTGGCTTGACGGATGGTTTTCGGGCCGTAAGCACTAAATAAAGAAGACCCCCTTTCGGAGTTGCAGCTCCGTGAGGGGGTTTTCTTTTCGCTTTGGTGAACCACCATAAATATGTTTATCTCTGCACTTTTATTATATGCTGTCTTGCAAAAAAGTCAACCCAAATGCAGAAAGTTTATAAACGTATATTCCCCGCCGCCTCCGCACACCCTAGGTGCGGAGGTGTTTTTTATGGAATCTCTGACGCCCTTCATCCGCCATGAGCTTGAGGATGCGCCCGGGCCGAGCGGCCCGCCGGAGGAGACGAGCAGCGTGGTCAGCCCGCCTTTGGGCGCGGGACCCGGTCAGCCGCCCGTCACGGAACCGCCAAAGCCGGGTCGCGGCTCCCAGCAGCCGCCGTCGCAGCCGGACGGCCCGGATGTACAGCTCCCGCCGCCGGAAGTCCCGCAGCCCCGTCCGGACTGCGGCATCCCCATGACCGACGGCACCCCGGCCGCCTGTCGACAGAAGAACGCCGCCGAGTTTCTGGCCGGGCGGTCGCCGGGGGTGATGGCCCAATACGGCGGCGGGCTTTTCGGGGCCGAGCAGCATCTTCACAGCCGCGAACCTGCGCCCGACGAAGACCAGAGCGGCGTTTTACAGCTGGTAGAGTGGCGCGAAGAAGCGCCTTACGGTTGAAAGAGATGTAAAATTCAGAAATTATTTTCCAATTACCTGTTGAAATCTTTGCGCACTTCTTTTATTATGGTAGCAAACAAAGCAAAGGCAGGTAATGCACTATGGCAGAAATCAAATACGAGATCGTTGAGCGCATCGCAGTCCTCGGAGAGCGTCCCCGCGGCTGGGAGCGCCAGCTCAACCTCATCAGCTGGAACGAAGGCGAACCCAAGTACGACATCCGCGACTGGTCCCCGGACGGCACCCGCATGGGCAAAGGCATCTCCCTGAGCCACGACGAGCTGGCCATCCTGAAGGGCATCCTCGAGGATATGGAGCTGTAAGATGACGGACCGCGAGGAATTTCTGGAGATATTCCGCACCCACGTCACCCGGCCCGGCAGCGAGAAGCTGCTGGACTGGATGGACAGCAAGACGGACTTCTTCTCCGCGCCGGCGTCCACCCGCTTCCACGGGGCCTGCGAGGGCGGGCTGTGTGCGCACAGCCTGAACGTCTACCGCGTGCTCCACGGCACCTTCTTCACGCCGGACGAGGACAGCGAGGAGACCTTCGCCATCTGCGCACTGCTCCACGACCTGTGCAAGGCCAACTTCTACAAAAAAGGCACCCGCAACGTGAAAAACGAGGCGACGGGCCAGTGGGAGAAAGTCCCCAGCTACAGCGTGGAGGACATGTTCCCCTACGGCCATGGCGAGAAGAGCGTCTTCCTCATCGAGCGGTTCATGAAGCTGAAGGTGGAAGAAGCCGTGGCCATCCGCTGGCACATGGGCGGCTTCGACGACGCCGTCCGGGGCGGCAGCTTTGCCCTGTCGGGGGCCTTCGAGAAGTACCCTCTCGCCGTCAAGCTCCACATCGCCGACCTCGAGGCGACCTATCTGCTGGAACAGCGGGGCGAATGACTTTTCTTTATATGCTTGACTTTTTCGCAGGATAGCATATAATGAAGGTACAGAGACGATACAGCATATGTTTCACCTATGCGAAAAGAAAACCCCCTCACGGAGCGGCTACTCCGAAAGGGGGTCTTCTTTTTAGTGCTTACGGCCCGAGAACCATCCGTCAAGCCACTTGCAGATGTAATGCGAGATCACATTTGCTGCGACGGACACGATCAGAGACGATATATCCTGCATATTTTCACCTCCCTCCCAGTTAAAATGGGCGGGGTAGGCCGCAGAATAAGTATAACATACTTTTCAGCAAAAAGATACAACAAAACGCCCGCCGTGCATCCACACGACAGGCGTTTTCTTTTCAACTCTTACTTTTCCTACGGCATCAGCTTCGCAAGCTCGGCCAGGACCTCGTCGCCGAGGTGTTCCAGCTTTGTTTTCGGTTGACGGTCCGCAGCAGGCGGTGTCTGTGCAGCCGTCTCCGGGAACGGGACCGCGGGCTGTGGGGACGGAACATCCAGCCGCAGCGGGGCGGTGGATATTTTGTCCAGCTCGCTCCGCAGCTCCTCACACCGGGCGGTCAGCTCGGCGTTCTCCTTCCGCAGGGCCAGCATGGTGCGCTCGTAGGCGAACATCCGTGTCTCATAGCGGCGAAGCTCGGCGTTGGCCGCGTTGAGCTTCCGGCTCAGCTGCTCGAGCTGAGTCAGCCCAGACGCAGCGGGCAGAGCCTCAGGGCATGACTTCTCCTGTTCGGATGCCATCGCCTCTTCCACCTCCTGCAGTCTGCGCTGGGCGCAGCGATGCTCCCGGGCTGTCTCCCGGCAAAGCTGTTCCAGCCGATGCAGCTCCGGCGTCCGGCGGCTGCTCAGCCACTCCAGCGGCAGCTTTGTCTGTTGCTGCTCCACGGTACGGCCTCCTTCCGCTTTTTCTGCACAAGGGGTTCTCTATTCTTGCGCTTATCTACGCTTGTTCAGGATCGCCAGCAGGTCGTCGTAGTAGCTGGTATCGCTGTTCTCCTCCTCCACGGGCTTGGCGGCAGAAGCACTGCCGGAAGCGGCGGAGGGAGTGTTGACCTCGGCACTGAAGACAGCGGACGGAGCAGAAGCCGTCACGCCGGGAGCAGTCCCGGCGGCAGCAGTACCCAGAGTGCCGCGCAGGCCGTCAGCGGCCTTGTTGTCGAAGCCGGTGGCCACGACGGTAACGCGCATCTCATCGGAGAGGTTCTCGTCGAAAGCAGTACCCCAGATGATGTTCGCATCGGGATGTGCGCTCTGGGTGATGAGGCCGGCGGCAGTCTCGACATCCTCCAGACCGATGTCGGGGCTGGAAGTGATATTGATGATGACGCCGTGTGCGCCGGCGATGCTGGTCTCCAGCAGCGGAGAGGAGATCGCGGCCTTGGCGGCGTTCTCAGCCTTGCCGGCGCCCTTGGCGCTGCCGACGCCCATGTGAGCGTAGCCGGCGTCCTTCATGATGGAGCGCACGTCGGCGAAGTCCAGGTTGATGAAGGCCGGCACATTGATCAGGGCGGAGATGGACTCGACGCCCTGACGCAGCACGTTATCCGCGGCCTGGAAGGCGTTCATCAGGGTGATCTTCTCCTGACTGATCATCTTCAGGCGCTCGTTGGGGATGACGATGAGGCTGTCCACGTGCATCAGCAGATTTGCGATGCCCTGCTCCGCCAGACCCATCTTCCGCTTGCCCTCAAAAGAGAAGGGCTTGGTGACGATGCCCACGGTCAGGATGCCCAGATCGTGTGCCACCTCGGCCACCACAGGAGCAGCACCGGTGCCGGTGCCGCCGCCCATACCGGCGGTGATAAAGACCATCTGGGAGCCCTTGAGGGCATTGGCGATCTCGTCCTTGCTTTCTTCAGCGGCGCGCTGGCCGATCTCCGGGTCTGCACCCGCACCGCGGCCCTTGGTCAGCTTGGAACCCAGCTGCACCTTGACCGAGGCATGGTTCTTGGCCAGTGCCTGCTGGTCAGTATTCATGGCGATGAACTCCACGCCCTGCAGGCCGTCGCTCACCATGCGGTTCACAGCGTTGCCGCCGCCGCCGCCCACACCGATCACCTTGATCGTCGTAACGTTTTCGTCCAGTTCTTCATCGAGCATCAATGCCATAACTTTGTCCTCCATCGGATTTTTATGTGGAACTGCGCAAATGCCGCACAGAAATTATCATACGATATTTATATAACTGTATCGTATCATTTTTTTGCACCGATTGCAAGACAAAATTGCTTTTTCGTGGGTGTTTTTTTCACAAGCCCGCTCCGGGCGGGTATTTCCTGCATAATCTGTGCGCCCAGCCCCGCCAAAAGCCGGTCAAGGTCCGCATAGCCGCGCCGGATAAATTCTGTCCCGCCAAGGCGGCTGCTGCCCCGGGCAGCCAGCGCCGCAAGTACCAGCGCCGCCCCTCCCCGCAGGTCCGGTGCGGTCAGTTTTGCCCCGTGCAGTGCCCCGCCGGGCTGCACATATAGCGTGCGCTCTGCCACCCGGACGTTTGCGCCCAGCGCCGCAAAGCCATCGGCGCAGGCAAAACGGTTTTCAAACACCCTGTCCTGCAAGCTGCTTTCGCCCTGTGCGCAGAGCGTCACCGCCGCCAGCAGCGGGGCGGCGTCCGTGGCAAGGCCGGGATAGGGCGCAGTGTGCACATTTCCCGCGCCGCGCAGCGCCCCGAACCGTGAAATGGCGGCAGCATCGTGCGCCCGCTCTACGGTGCAGCCCATTTGTTCCAGAATTTCCAGCAGCGGCGCATACAGCCCGGGTGCGCAGCCCGTCAGCTTCACCCTGCCGCCCGCCGCAGCCGCCGCACAGGCCAGCGTGGAAGCGATGATGCGGTCTGCCACCGGCGTAAAGGTGCAGCCCGCAAGGCAGCGCTTTCCCTGCACCCGGATGGTGTCGGTGCCCGCGCCTTCCACGCAGCCGCCGCAGGCGTTGAGGAAAGCGGCAAGATCTGCGATCTCCGGTTCTTTTGCAGCGCCGTGCAGCACGGTCTGCCCCTGCGCCGTGGCAGCGGCCAGCAGCAGCGTTTCGGTAGCGCCTACGCTGGGAAAAGCTAGACAGATCTCCGCGCCCCGCAGCCCCGCCGGGGCGTACAGCGTAAGCTGTCCGGGCGCAGCGGGCAGCTGCCGCACGCCCATCTGCGCCAGCCCCTGCAAATGCAGGTCGATGGGTCTTGCCCCGATGCGGCAGCCCCCGGGCAGCACGGTGCTCACCCGCCCCAGCCGCGCCAGCAGCGGGGCGCAGAACAGGATAGACGCCCGCATCCGGCCTGCGGCCTCCGGTGCAAGGTCGGTGCGCATGGGCTGTCCCTGCACCGCCAGCGCTGCGCCCTGCCAGCCCGCCGTGCAGCCCACGCCCCGCAGCAGGGCAAGACAATCCTCCACGTCGGTCAGGCGCGGCACATTTTGCAGCCGCACCGGCCCGCTGCACAGCAGCGCAGCTGCCAGCAGCGGCAGCGCACTGTTTTTGGCCGCAGGCACTTCCACCCTGCCCTGCAAAGGCCGTCCACCCGTAATGATCCAATCCCCAGCCATGCCAAGACCCCCGTTCTGCAAAAGATACCCCATGGTATGCAAAACGAGGGTCTTTGGTCAAAGAAATGCACCGGAAACGGCTTTCCCGCTGTCTGCGGGATTTGTCCGGTCATTTGTCCGCTTTTTTCGGCTTTCCTGCACCGATATTTCCCCTTTGCGGCTGGAAATGCCGGTCTATATCAGCTTTCGCCCCGGGATACCGAGAGCACGATGCCCATCTCGCCCAGAAGCATCATCAGGCTGGTGCCGCCGGAGGAGAAAAAGGGCAGACTGATGCCGGTGTTTGGGATGGTGTTAGTAACTACCGCAATATTCAGCACCGCCTGCAGCGCCACCTGCACCACAAAACCCACCACCAGCAGTGCCCCGAAGCGGTCCGGCGCGTGCGCCGCCAGCGTGATGCCCCGCCACAGCAGCGCACTGAACAGCAGAATGACCGCACACGCGCCCAGAAAGCCCAGTTCCTCGCAGAGGATGGAAAAGATGAAGTCGTTCTGCGGCTCGGGCACGAACAGATGTTTCTGACGACTGTTGCCCAGCCCCAGCCCTGCCGCCCCGCCGGAGCCGATGGCATATAGGCTCTGGATGGTCTGGTGTCCGTCGCCCAGCGGGTCGGCAAAGGGGTCCAGCCACGAATTGAGCCGGTCGGCGGCATAGGGCACCAGCTCCGGCATGAGCACGATGGCCGTGCCGATGGCGGCAGCGCCGCCCGCCCCTGCCAGCATAAACCACCGCAGCCCGGTGCCGCCCACGAACATGAGCACCGCGCCGATGCTTAAAATCAACACTGTACCGGAAAGGTGGGGTTCCAGCAGCATGAGTACCGCCACCACCCCCAGCACCAGCGCAAAGGGTACTACCCCCACCGCAAAGCTGCCCATGCGGTCGTGGTTCAAAGCGATGATGTGGGCAAATACCAGCACCACCGCAAATTTGGCGATCTCGCTGGGCTGTAATGTGCCCAGCCCCGGCAGCACCAGCCAACGCTTACAGCCGTTATACTCCGGCATGAACAGCACCACCGTCAGCAGCACCAGCGAGAGCGCCAGCAGCGGCCACGCCAGTTTGTGATAGATGTGGTAGTCCACCCGGCTGGCCATCCACATCGCCGCCAGACCCATGGCGGCGTACAGCAGCTGCGGCCGCACATAGGCAAAGGCGTCCTGCCGCCGGTACAGCGCCACCGCGCTGCTGGCGCTGCACAGCATCACCAGCCCAAAGGCTACCAGCGTGAGCACCAGCACCAGAAAGGGCAGGTCCATGGGCGGCAGCGGCCGCAGCAGCCCTTTGCGGGCAGCAGTTCTGTGCAATCCCGGTCACCTCCGTTTTATGTTATTGTACGCGGGTGCGGGGGCGGTTAGTCATACACGCTGCCGCCGGGCGCATAAACTGCCCGCAAAGGGGGTGCTGCCATGCGCGGCTCAAAACCCACGGACGCCCTGCGCACTTTGCCGGAGCGGGCGTTCCGTCTGCGGGCACGGCTCATTGCGGTGGGACTGTGCGCCGTCTGCTTTGCAGGGCTCATCGGGCGGCTGTTCTGGCTGCAATTATGCACCGGCGGCTGGTACACCCAGCGGGCGCTGGGACAGCAGCTGCGGGACACCGTTGTGCCCGCCGACCGGGGCAAAATATACAGCGCCGATGGTGCGTTGCTTGCTGCCAACAGCAGCTGCTGGACCCTGCGCGCCAGCCCCCGGGAGATGCCGGAGGAGAAGCTTGCCCTTGCCGCCAAAGGGCTTGCGGAGATACTGGAATTGGACGAAACAAAACTGCTGGAAAAGTTCAGCGACCGGCGCTCCAACGATTGCCTTTTGCGTTACCGGGTGGAGCGGGAAATTGCTGATGCAGTGCGGGATTTCTGCGCGGCGAACGGCATTACCGGCGTGCGCATCAATCAGGACTCCAAGCGCTGGTACCCGCAGGGAGAGTTTCTGGCCTCGGTGCTGGGTTTTACCAACGTGGACAACGCCGGGGTCAGCGGGCTGGAGCTGAAATATAACGACACCCTTACCGGGCAGAACGGGGTGGTGCTGACCGCCGTGAATGCTTGGGGCTACACGCTGGCGCAGAGCTACGAGACGGAACTTACGCCCGTGGAGGGCAGCGGGCTGCGGCTGACCATCGATGCAAATATTCAACATTACCTTGAAAATGCGTTGAATTATGCGGTGCAGGAGCATCATGTAGCCGCCCGCAGCGTGGGCATCGTGATGGAGGTGAACACCGGGGCAGTACTGGCCATGGCCACCACCCCGGCCTACGACCCCAACCAGCCCCGGGTGATCGCCAACAAAGCCGCGCGCGCCGCCGTGGACGCTCTTTCCGGTAAAGAACGCGCCGCCGCCCTGCAGCTGGCGCAGCAGACCCAGTGGCGCAACAAGGCGGTGAGCGACTTATACGAGCCGGGCAGTGTGTTCAAACTCATCACCTGTGCGGCGGCGCTGGATGCCGGTGCCATCACCCGGCACTCCACCTTTTACTGCGGAGACTCCATCTCGGTGGCAGGCACGCGGTTCCACTGCGCCAACCACAAACGCCACGGCAGCCAGACCGTGACACAGGCGCTGGAAAACTCCTGCAATCAGAGCTTCATCCAGATCGGGGCGCGGCTGGGCAAGCAGGCTTTCTGCGATTATTTTGCCGCTTTCGGCCTACGGGAGCCCACCGGCATCGACCTGCCCGCCGAGCCGAAAAAGAGCCTATACTACACCGCCGACCGCATGGGGCCGGTGGAGCTGGCGTCCTGTGCCTTCGGGCAGAGCAGCAAAATTTCCTATCTGGAAATGGCTGCTGCCGTCTGCGCGGTGGTAAACGGCGGGCGTCTGATGCAGCCGTATCTGGTATCGGACATCCTAGCGCCGGACGGCAGCGTTTTGCAGCACAATGCCCCGGTGTGCAAGCGGCAGGTGATCCAGCCCGCCACCTCCGCCGCCATACGGGAGATGATGGAGGCGGTGGTGCTGTACGGCGGCGGACGCAACGCACAGATCGCGGGCTACCGGGTGGGCGGCAAAAGCGGCACCAGCCAAAAGCTGGACAGCGCCGACGAGAAGGCCCGCATTGCCAGCTTTGTGGCGGTAGCGCCCATTGATGATCCGCAGTTTTTGTGTCTGGTCTGTCTGGATGAGCCACACAGCTGGACCACCGCCGGCGGCAGTCTTTCAGCACCGGTCTGCGCCGAAGTGCTGGAGCAGACGCTGGTGTACAAGGGCGTCCCCCGGGCAGCGGACACCGGCAGCGCAGACGCGCCGACTGCTGCCCTGCCCGCCGATGGGGACAGCTTTGATGGGGCGTGATGATTTGGAATGCGCGCCGCGTTCGCTTTGCGCATATTCAGCGGAAAAATTATTTTAAATGGAGCAATGCCGGAGCGTCTGCGGACGCTCCGGCATTGCATTTTCACAGGAGGGGTCGTGGAGGGAAACAGCATTTGCTGCGCCGCTTTCTGCGAAAGCGTGGCGCTGCGGGCGGGCGCTTGCTCCCCCTCGGGGGAGCTGTCGCGCAGCGACTGAGGGGCTATAAATGGAGAAGCGAAAAAAGCGTTAAAGCGATAGCGCCGACTGGCGCAGCGCTAGCTTTTTTGTGCTTCGACTTCTTCTTTAGGATTGTCAAGGGCGAGCAGCCCTTGGCCCGTTGCGGGGTGGGTGGAGTCCAGAGGTAGGGAGGGGGGAGTCGGAACACCCCTCCCTGCCTCTGGCCCAGCGGAGCGTCTTTGCACGCTTGCGGCAAGAGCAGATACCTTTACCCGCAGCGCCGCTGCAAACGCTGCTATTCAGCCGCAAAAAAAAATAACGGAACATCCGCAGACATTCCGTTACGCTGAAATGTATAATGATTTTTAGTTCTGGTTCGGCTGGGGGCGGAAGGTGATCTCGCCGGTGGTGCTGTCCATGGCGTCCACGATGGCAAGGCTTTCCAGCTGGATGCCCTTGCTGCGGATCAGCTCGCCGCCCTGCTGGAAGCCCTTTTCCACGGCGATGCCGATGCCCTCTACGGTGGCACCGGCTTCCTCGGCCAGCTCCAGCAGACCCATCAGGGCGCAGCCGTTGGCCAGAAAATCGTCGATGATCAGCACATGATCCTCCGGGGTGAGAAACTTTTTAGAGACGATGACGTTGTAGATCTTTTTGTGGGTGAAGGACTGGATCTGAGTCTTGTAATTATCGTAGTCCAAATTGATGCTCATGGATTTTTTCGCAAACACCACCGGCACATTCAGCTCGCTGGCCACCACAGCCGCAATGCCGATGCCGCTGGCTTCGATGGTGAGCACCTTGTTGATGGGCTTGCCCGCAAACAGGCGCTTCCACTCCCGTGCCATCTCGCGGAACAGCGGGATGTCCATCTGGTGGTTGATAAAGCTGTCCACCTTGAGCACGTTGCCTTCGCGCACAATGCCGTCCTTGCGGATACGATCTTCCAGCATCTTCATAAAGTATATCCTCCAACCCTTGCAGGTGCGTTTTCTGTCTCCGGCTCGCCCGCCGCGAAAAGCGCCCGCCTGTTTTCCATTCCCGGGCGCGCGCCACACGCACCCATCATATAATGTTTCACCTAGTATACCGGAAGCATCCCGCTTTGACAAGGGGTTTTCTTGCCAAAATTCGTAAAAATACGGCACCAAACCTCTTCGTTTTTTCTAAAAGTATGACCTTGTCCAAAAATACCGAAACTTCGTGAGGTTGTCGGGTCATTTTTGGTTTATCCTCCCTTGTTCTTTCGCGGTTTTCGAGTATACTATTCTTAATAGGAGAAGGGTAATATCCGGGATTTTTGACCGGACGAGGAGGAAAATGGTATGAAAACAGGACTTGTGCTGGAAGGCGGCGCCATGCGTGGAATGTTCACCGCTGGCGTACTGGATGTGCTGATGGAGCATAACATCCAGCTGGACGGTGCCATTGGCGTGTCGGCGGGGGCAGTGTTCGGCTGCAACTACAAGTCGCACCAGATCGGGCGCACCATCCGCTACAACACGGAATACTGCAATGACAAGCGCTACGCCGGCTTTGGCAACCTGCTGCGCACCGGCAACTTGTACAGCGAGCAGTTCTGCTACCATACCGTGCCGGAAAAGCTGGACCCTTTTGACACCAAGGCTTTCCGGGAGAACCCCATGGACTTTTTTGTGGTGTGCACCGATGTGCGTACCGGTGAGCCCATCTACCACAAGTGCCGCACCGGCGATGCCGAGGATATCCGGTGGATGCAGGCATCGGCATCCATGCCGCTGGCGGCAAAGATCGTAAAAATCGGCCACTATCAGCTGTTGGACGGCGGTGTGGCAGATTCCATTCCTGTGCGCTTTTTCGAGTCCATCGGCTACAAGCGCAATCTGATCATCCTGACCCAGCCCAAGGGTTTTGTAAAGCAGAAAAACAAGATGCTGCCCCTTATCCGGGCAAGGTATGTGCGCTATCCCGCTTTTGTGGAGGCCGTGGCAGACCGGCACCAGCGCTACAATGAGACGCTGGCCTATATTTCCATGCTGGAGCAGTCCGGCCGGGCCTTCGTCATCCGCCCGCCCATCCCGCTGGAGATTCCCTCTATGGAGCGCGACCCCGCCCAGCTGCGCCGCGTTTACGAGACCGGCCGTGCCGTGGCACAGATCCAGATCGACAAGATTGCAGCCTATGTGGAGGAGTGCAAGGCTGCACCGGAAGAATAACACGAAAGGCTGCTGCACAGGTTTGTGCGGCAGCCTTTTTTGATAAGAGAACGATCGGGAATGTCCTCCGCTTTGCTTTGGGCATATTCAGCGGAAAAATATTTTTATTGAGCAATCCCGGAAAGTCTGCGGACTTTCCGGGATTGCATTTTCACGAGATAAAAAAGAGGCCTGCACCTTGCGGTGCAGACCTCTTGATGTTCAAGAAAGAACGTTAAGAGAAGGGGTTAAATTACTTAACCTCAACCTTAGCGCCAGCCTCTTCCAGCTTCTTCTTGATGTCGTCAGCCTCAGCCTGGGAGACCTTCTCCTTGACAGCCTTGGGAGCGCCATCAACGATAGCCTTAGCCTCCTTCAGGCCCAGACCGGTGATCTCCTTAACAACCTTGATGACCTGCATCTTGGTAGCGCCAGCCTCAGCCAGGATGACGTCGAACTCGGTCTTCTCTTCCTCAGCGGCAGCAGCAGCGCCAGC
>OGFX01000234.1_pt1 | contig 32141 bp, 29 predicted proteins | sample 1571011 | NCBI WGS metagenome assembly OGFX01 (sample SAMEA2582035, study PRJEB24529) | metagenome | biome: Human gut stool | place: China | collected 2011
AATTGAGACAAAGAACATAACAGTGTGCCATATTTGGGACTTATGGCGTCTGAAGGTGGTAGAAGAGCAAAGTCGCTTATGATTAATGGGTGTAACTATTTTGGCAAGACAACGGTGCGATCAGCTCCATTTGCTATTTTTAACAGACAGGATATTTTACAGCTTGCGCTTGAGCTGGAAGTACCTGTTCCCGAAATTTACGGAACGATTGAGCGAAAAGATGACGGTACTCTGTATACAACAAAAGCACAGCGCACAGGCTGCTCTATGTGCGGATTTGGTATTCAACTTGAAAAAAGGCCACATAGATTTGATTTGCTTAAAGAGCGCAATCTGAAAGAATGGGAATATTGGATGTACCGTTGCTGTAAAGACGAGGACGGAACGCAGTACGGCTGGGCAAGGGTACTTGATTACATAGGGATAGAATATTGAGGCGAAAGGCTATGAAAAAAGTTTTAGACAGACTGGACAAGAAATGTATAGAAATAAGCAGATACAATAAGCTGCAAGACGGCATAACGGTAAGCAAATTCTTATCGTTGTGCGTAGAAAAGCTTTTGATGAATGAAGGCTTTTAATTAAGTTAGTAAGCTCCGCACGGCTTTACTATATATCAGAAAGTACAACTTTCGTTGATTATTCTTCCTAAAATATAATACTGACTTGCATAATGTTACTGCCGGAGCAGGTGCGGCTGCTCTTTTGGTATTTAAGGAGAAATGATATGAAACGGAAAAAACTTGATCATCTTGATTTGGTATGTCTTGAGATTGCTAAGTATAACAAAATACATAACACATATTACAGCTACGGCGAATACACAGCTTTAGTGCGTGCAGGAAAGATTATATCAGATGTTGTGAGTGAAAAGAGAGTTAAGAAAAATGAGAAGAAAATGGACAGATGATGATGTCAACAGTTTGTGCGAAATGTGGGGCAATTCAAGTGTTGAAAGAATTTGTACAAAACTTGAAAGAAGCAAAAGTTCTGTAATTCAAAAAGTTAATAGACTTAAGCTGGGAGCTTTTTTTGATAATAGTATTTACATTACAAAACATCAATTGTTTGTTGCTTTAGGAAAAAACTCCGATTCATATAAAAATGTATCCTGGTTTAAAAACAGAGGATTGAAAACACACAAAGTAAAGCGTGGAAAACAAACTTTTAATATGATTCTTATAGATGAGTTTTGGAAGTGGGCATATGAAAATATGAATTTTCTTGATTTCAGCAGCTTTCAGAGGAACAGTTTAGGTAAAGAACCAAAGTGGGTTGATGAAAAAAGGCGCAAAGATATAAAAAAATCATATCAGTTTAAAAGAACTCCTTGGAGTGAGTTTGAAGATAAAGAACTTATGCGATTGCTTAGTAAATATAAATACAGTTACAAAGAACTGTCTCTGAAACTTCAAAGGACTGAAGGAGCTATACAAAGAAGAATATGCGACCTTGGTATCAAAGAGCGACCGGTTAAGGCGGATAATCATATCAAATGGACCGAAAGCGAATATATGATGCTTGGCGAAATGATTAAGAACGGATACAGTTATGAACTTATATCAGAAAAAATATCTAAGTCTGTTAAAGCAATCAGAGGCAGAGTATACAATACATATCTAACAGAAAGACTTGATAAAGTAAGAGCAATTATCGGTGACGGTAATTTCGGAGATAACGCTGCTCCAAAACAGTTAAAACATAAAAACTTACTTAGTGCAGAAGAAAAGTCAGAAGTTAAAGAGTTGATGTCAAGATTTATAGCGTGCTTGAGTGCTGATTTAGACGAAATAAAAAAGTTTAATGTATATTTTCAAAAAGATATGTGCCAAAACTGGGACAAGTACAGAGGATGTAAAGCAAAAGAAAACGGCTGTGACGGATGTCTATCATTTGTAAGATTTAAACCGCAATTTTGCAAAAGATGTGGCAAAGATTTTATTGAACACGGAGAACACCTTTATTGTCAGAATTGCAGAGAAGCAAGATTAAAGCAAGCACAGAGAAAATATGCGATATTAAATCAAAAAGGAGAATTATAGATGAGAGAATATTTATTCAGAGGTAAGAGAGTAGATAATGATGCGTGGGTCGAAGGTTTATTGATAATAATATGGGGGCAGTATCACATTATACAACCTAATGATGAAAATACAGCTTACCCGATTATTTTCAAAACGGTTGGACAGTACACGGGAATGACTGACAAGAATGGCACGAAAATCTTTGAGGGTGATATCATTGATTTTCTTTACCGCTCGGATGGTGACGACTATGGAATCGTTCAGTACGATGTTGATGAAACTGAATTTGGATTTGTGCATAATTTAATCTATGATGGATTAGGCAGACACTATTGTTCAAGAGATATTGAAGTTATCGGCAACATCTATGATAATCCGGAACTGATGAAAGGAGAAAAAAATAATGACCCTTGACGAATTAAAAGTTGAAATATCCGAACGCATAGAAAGTGAACAGGAGAAGATGAGCGGATATAATGACAGCAAAAGCAGGAAGGACAAACATTATTACATAAGTGAAGGAATGGTGATAGCGTACGGAATTGTGGCTGATTATCTTGGTGATTTGGAGGTGCTTGAATGACAAATGAAGCGTATGAGCAGATTAAGCTATTCAACTGGGTTGCGTATGCGAGAAATACTTATCCGCAGCTTGACTTGCTGTATCATGTACCAAATGGTGGCAAGAGAAATCAGAAAGAGGCTTTTAATCTTAAGCGTCAAGGAGTGAGAGCCGGTGTGCCTGATTTGTGCCTGCCTGTATCGAGGGGGAAATATCACGCACTTTACATTGAACTCAAGGTGGGCAACAACAAAGCGACTGAAAAGCAGCGGAAATGGATAAAGAGACTGAGAGAGCAGGGCAATTTGGCGCTTGTTTGCTATGGCTGGGAGGAAGCCTCGGCTGTACTGCTTAAGTACATAAAGCTAAAGGCGGACAGTGAAGATGAAAAGCTGTGAGAATTGCAGGCATTTTACACGCTGCTCAGCGAGGAGCAGAGGAGTGGTGTGCAACTGCTGGGGAAAATATACAGGAAGAAAGGACGGAATAAAAACGATGGCAGAGGAAAAGGTACTGGTTTTCAAGTACGCAGAGCCGCTCGGCTACAAGGACGAGATTAGAGGTATGGTTGAGATGATTGACAGGGTTGAGATTGAGAACTTTTTGAGGAGTGAGAAACTCAAAAACAAGGACTTGCTTAAAGGCAGAATTAAGATGATTTATTCGGGCAGCGGCAAGGATAATCTTGAGAACAAGGATACAGGCGAGGTTTACAAGGGAACGGTGATGTTTGTAGGCGTTTCAAGAGAGGACATTGTTAATCTTACTGATAATCAGATTAAGGCGATTAAGTGCGTTTATAGAAAGGTGGGTTAGAGAATGTACGTGGTTATTGTAATTGCACTATTTGCGGCTTATTCTTTTATCTCTTATGAAATTCACAGAATTGGTAAAAGAGAAACAAAGGAAGAGATAGAAAACTTGAAAAGCTGCATTACTCACAGGGACAAGTTGATGGATGAAATGTCGGAAGAGGCACAAAAGCTCGCAGATGAAAAAGAAAAAGCTGTAAAGGCTTGCAGAAAGTACAGAGAAAAATTGAACCTTGTGTATGGAAATCTTAAGAATCTTAATGATACATACAGCAGCAATGAAGTGAACTTGTGCAAGGCGATTGAACAGAACATATACCTGAGCGGACAGCTGAAAACGTATAAGGACGCATATGGTGAGATAAAACAGAGCGAAAATTGAGATGTAATGGAAAGAAAAAAAGCGGCCATTGAGCCGCTTGACTTTCCTGCTAAAGCAATTATTTAAGTGACGAACTTTGAGAAAGGATATATAATATAATGTTTACATACAAAAGAACTATAAAAAGTGGTCCGCTCACTGAAATTGAATATTACAGATCCTTTCGCAAAATCGGGAAAAATTACGGGGGCAGAAAAATAAATCAAAGTCTTACACCCGAAAAGCAAAAAAGAGCTAACAGAATGCGAGCAATCAAAAATATGCAGAGGCTTATACTTTGCAATTTTACAAGCGGTGACTATTTTGTAAGGCTGAGCGTGCCAAGGGCGGAGCTTACGGAAGATAAATTTGAAAAGATTGCAAGCAAATGGAAAAGAAAAATGCGTGACGCTTTTCGCAAAATTGGAAAAAAGTTTAAGTACATATCGTTTACGGAGTGTGGAAAACTGGGCAAGAACTGGCATATGCACATTATCGTTGAGCGTGAGGCTCTTGAATTTGTAGAAAAGTATTGGGAGTACGACGGCATAAACTTTACTGCACTATACACAAGCGGTTACTACGAAAAACTTGCGGAATACATAAGCAAAGATGTAGCAGGGGAAAAGAGGATAAGGACGGCGAGATGTCTTAAAAAGCCTGATGTTACTGTAAAAGAGGCAGGGCGCAGGGAGATTAAGAAACTTGAGCGTGGTGAAATGATAAAAATTCCTGACGGTTGTTTTATGCTCAAGGACGATGAGAACTACAATTACAACGATATAACAGGTGCAAGCTGGTACTTTGCTTTTTTGCCTCTTGCGTACGAAAAATTTGATATTTGATAAACAAGCTGTCTGCGGACGGCTTATTGGTGCAGGGGGGTGAACGAAATGGTGGACAAGAGTACGAAAGCGATTTGCCCATTTTTTTGCAAAAGTGGGGATATGAGAATAAAATGTGAGGGGTTTTGTGAGGAAGTTGTTAAGCTCACACTTGAATTTGAAACGAAAAAGCAGCGGCAAATGCTGGCGTGGGTGCTGCATTGCAAAAATGAATGAAGAAAGATACAAAGAATGAGAAAAGCGTGTGATTTATTTCGCACGCTTAAATTAATGTTTAAAATTATGCTTGATTTTGTTGGTTTTAAGTTGAAAATTAATAGCTACGCTATTAGAATGATAAATTTATGAAATATGTGTGCGACGGATTTGAATGGTTGCGTGTGATAAGAGGATAGCAGGGCGGTGGGGTTGATTTGGTCGCAGATTGCTTTAAAATTTAAGTAGATGTAGTTAAATTTGAGCAAAAAGCAAAAAAGAAAGTGGTGCAGATGAGTGATCAAAAGAGAATTGATTGGAAAAAAATCAAAGCTGAATATGTAACGGGCGAAATAAGTCTTGCAAATATTGCGAAAAAATACGGTGTGAGTGCCTCTGCTGTGCAGAAAAAGAGTGTAAAAGAAAAATGGGCAGCGGAAAAGCGCAAGCAGCACAAGAAAGCAGCGGACAAGGTGGCGAAAAAACTCAATGACAAGAATGTGCGAAAGACCGTAAGCGACATTGAGCGTGTATGTTCTGCTGCAAGCAAGCTGATTGCAAAGATTAACAGAGCTATTGACGAAGTTGACAAGTGCGAAAAAGTTACTGTGAGAACGAAAAAGACAAAGACAGAGGGCATTAACGATAAAGGGCAGGCAGAAGAAATTGAGGAAACCGCAAGGGAAACGGATATAGAAATCTACAAGGGGCTTGTGGACACAAAAAGTATAGCGGAAATATCGAAGAGTTTGCTTAACATTAAGCAGGTGCTTGCAGGTACTGAGCAAGAGGAGAGCAACAAGGAAATCAATATTATTGAGCTGCCCGAAATGCAGTTGCTCACTCCACCCGAGGAGGATATTTTGAATGATTAAAAACAAAATTTGGACGCCGCAACCTAAGCAGCGGCTTATGCTGAGCCGAGGCGAGGACGAGGGCTTTTACGGAGGTGCGGCAGGAGGTGGAAAATCGGACTATCTTGTGATTGAGGCAGTGCGGCAGGTGAATGTGGGCAATTACAGAGGACTTATTTTGAGAAAGACAGTGCCCGAACTTGAGCAGTTGATTGAGCGTGCAAGATATTATTACACACAGCTTTGTGCAGATGTTAAATTTAATGACACGAAGCACACATTTACATTTCCGAGCGGCGCAAAAGTGCAGTTTGGTTCGCTTTTTCGCACGCAGGACAAGTTCAAATATCAAGGCTTGCAGTATGATTTTATAGGATTTGATGAGCTGACACAATTTACTTTTGAGGAGTACAGCTATTTGAAGTCACGAAACAGAGCAAGCGGCCCGGGCACAAGGGTGTATGTACGGGCAACAGGCAACCCCGGAGGTGTGGGGCACGGTTGGGTGAAGAAAGAATTTGTTACTGCCGGAAAGCCGTTTACTACGATTTGGAAAAAACTTGCGGTAAAACAGCCTGACGGTACGCTGAAAAGCTATTGGCAATCGAAGGTGTTTGTACCGTCAAGTGTGTTTGATAATAAGAAATTGCTTGAAAATGACCCGATGTACCTCAAGAGGCTTGCAGACCGCCCCGAGGCGGAAAGGAACGCACTCCTTTACGGCAGTTGGGACAGCTTTGAAGGGCAGGTATTTACTGAGTTTACGGACGATCCGCAGCATTACAATGACAGACGATTTACTCATGTGATTAATGATTTTAAAATTCCGTGGGGTTGGAAGATTATACGCAGCTTTGACTGGGGATATACAAAACCCTTTTCGGTCGGGTGGCACGCTGTGGACAATGACGGACGGTATTACCGCATACGAGAATACTACGGCTGTGCGAAAAACAGCCCGAATACAGGACTTAAAAAGAATTTTGACAAGCTGGCGCAGGAGATAAGAGAGATTGAGCAGAATGACGAAAATCTTAAGGGCAGGAAAATAATGGGTGTTGCTGACCCTGCAATATTTGCGGACAACGGCAGCGGTGCAAGCATTGCGGCAAGTATGGCTAAATACGGCGTTTACTGGGAGCGTGGGGACAATGAGCGCATAGCAGGACTTATGCAATTCCACTACCGCCTTGCTTTTGACAATGACGGCGTTGCGATGTACTACATTTTCAAGAGCTGCAGGGAGTTTATACGCACGATACCGAACCTTGTGTACTCTGAAAAATATGTTGAGGATATTGATACGGACGGAGAGGACCACCAATATGACGAGGCAAGGTACGCCATGATGAGGAATGTAATTAAGCCACGCAGGAATGCGCTTGAGCAAGTACCTGCGTTTGATCCGCTTGACAGGAGCAATATTTTTTAGGAGGAGAAAATGGAAGTAAAGAGAGATGAGAACGGCGTTATTATGCCGATTCGCACATACTCGGCTGAGGCGGAGGGTGTGCACCCAAAGAAAAGTTTTAATGCGGTAGTAAAAAGTAGTGACATTAATGCAGTGGCAAATGGCAGTGCAGACGATGAAACCGATGAAGCAGCGGCTCAGGGCAGTGCAAAGGCGATTGGAAGCGAAGAGATTGCAAAGGCGAGAAGTGTGCTTAATGACTACATAGCGAGCAAAAAGAGCTACGATGTGCGGTACAAGAACAATTTTGATACATACAATTTGCTTTACACAGATAACGATAAACCGAAGAAGTACAAAAGTGAGGACGGCAGTATAAGAAATGAACTGATTCCGAAACGCATGGGAGGTCAGACGCTTAATGTGATTATGAACAAACATGCAGACCTGATGGACAATTTTCCCGAGCCTGTTTTCTTGCCGAGAGCGAGAGATGATGAGGAAACTGCAAAAATGCTGAACAGTGTAATGCCGTGTGTACTTGAGCGCAACGGATTTTTGCAAGTTTACAGTGAGGTGAATACTGATAAACTTGTTGGCGGTACAGGTGCGTATGCGGTAGTATGGAACGGAAAAAAAGATAATGGCGTTGGCGATGTTGAAATATGCAAGGCGGATATTCTGAGCCTTTTTTGGGAGCCGTTTATTGAGGATATACAGGACAGCAGAAATGTGTTTTATGTGCGGCTTTATGACCTTGAGGAAGTCAAGGAGATGTATCCACAGCTTGAAGATGTAAGCTCAAGTACAATGGGACTTGAGAATTACAGAACTTATGACAACAGCAATAAGGAAAACGGTAAAGCAGCGGTTATAGATTGGTACTACAAGAAAAACGGCGTACTGCACTTTGTGAAGTTTTGCGGGGAAAAGGTACTTGAGGCTACGGAGAACGAGCCTGAAAAGTACCCGAATGGACTGTATAACCATGGGCTTTATCCGTTTTTCCTTGATCCTTTGTTTAAGCTGAGGGATACTCCGGCAGGATTTTCGTTTGTTGACATTTGCAGGAGCTGTCAGAGCAATCTTGACGAGCTTAAAAGGGATATTCTAAAGAACATAAAGGTAAATTCTCAGACGAGGAGCATTATTAATTCAAATGCAGGACTTAATATTGCTGACCTTAACGATTTGAGCAAGGATTTTATTGAGGCGCAGAGTGTTGAGAACGCAACAAAGCCGTTTGAAACCAAAGACATTGCGGCAGGTGCGCTCAATATGTATAATGCGCTTATTAACGAAATCAAGGAAACTACGGGTACAAATGACGCAAGCAACGGCGCAGGTGCGGCAGGAGTTACATCCGGTTCTGCTATTGCTGCACTGCAAGAGGCAGGCGGAAAGATAAGCAGGGATATTAATAAGAGCGGTTATCATATATTTACAGAAATTTGCAGCTGCAGTATTGAATTGATGAGGCAGTTTTACACTCTACCGAGATTTTACAGAATTACGGGAGAGGACAACAAGACAGAGTACATTGATTTTGACAACTCGCAGCTTATGAAACAGCAGACAGATGAAAGCGGACAGATATTTGACCGTATGCCGATTTTTGACATTAAAGTAAAAGCGCAGAAAGCGAGCCCGTTTGCAACGGCTGCAAGCAATGAAATGATGATGAACCTTTACAAGCTCGGATTTTTTAATCCGCAGAATGCAGATTCTGCGCTGATTGCCCTTGAGGGTATGAGCTTTGAGGGGAAGACAAAAGTAGAGGAAATGATAAAGAAAAATCAGACCCTTGAGCTGACGGTTCAGGAGCTATACAACAAAAATCAGATGATGAGTGAAATGCTTGCAAACAAAGAGGCAGTAAATCAAAATCCTATGCAGGCTCGGAATAATGCGGTTATGAATGGAGGTGCAGCGGTATGACAGAGATAAAGACGCAGATAGAGTTTGATTTTAAGCAGCCGAGCACAGCAATTTTTGAATTTGAATGCAAGGGTCACTGTACGCACGATGTGTGCGTGAGTGTAAGTGCACTTGTGAGCACGCTTGTGCAGATTGTTAAAGACACAGAGGCAAGACTTGAAGAGCTTGAGATTGTATACGAGTACGGCGATGTGAAAATTAAATGCGTATGCGAAAGAATGGTATTTGAGCTTAAGTTAAGACAGAAGATTGAGGCGATTATGACAGGCCTTGAGATGTTTGAGGAAAACTATCGTGACGAGATTGAAATTAAAAACGGTGGGGTTGTTTTTAAAAACAGCGAAATATTATAATTAAAATATAATGGTGAGAGTGAGTGGAGCTTATCGCCCGGCACGCCGGAAAGACGGTAGGACACCTCGGAAAGACGAGAGAATGGAGAAACTTATGGAAAAATATACGAAGGTCATTATTAACCTTTTTGACGGTGAAGGTGCAGGAACAGCAGACGGAAACGGAGAAGGGGCAGGTGATGGCAGCGGTGCTACCACAGGCACACAGGAAACTGAAATAAAGCAGGAAACCAAAGCTAAAGCGCAGAGGCTCGGGCTTAGTGATGATTTGCTTGAGAGCTATCAGAATGCTTACGGCTACAAGGAAGGGGAAGAACCTGCGGCTGAAAGTACAGAAAGACAGCAGGCGGAAAATCTTGACGAGGAATTTGAAAGTCTGATTAAAGGCAAGTACAAAGACCAGTTTGGCAAGAAGATGAACACTTCATTTTCTGAGAGATTTTCTAAAGCGAAAAATCAGATTGACACGCTTAAAAATCAAGTAAGTACCGACAATGAGATTTTGAGTATTATTGCGAACAAATATAATATTGACAGCAACGATACTAATGCTTTACTTGAGGCTGTAAAGGGTGATTCGAGCTACTTTAGCGAAAAAGCACTTGGCAGCGGTATGACTGCCGAAGAACTGCAGGATAAGTATTTCAGCGACAAAGAAGTAAATGAAACCAAGGAAGAGCTTAACAGATTAAGACAGGAAAAGGCGATGGCAGAGCTTGATACAAGACTGCAAAACATGGCGCTGAAAACAAGAGAAACTTACCCTGATTTTAATTTGCAGGAAGAGATGAATAATCCTGCATTTACGGCTGCGCTTGATTTTATTGCTAAGAGAAATACGGAGAAAAATAAGTCCACAGGCAAAAATGATGAAGTGTTTGACACAACATTCGCATATGAGATGGCGCACGCTGATGAACTGAGGCAGCAAATGGTGAACAGAACAGCTAAAGCTGCGATGAATGCCGCAACAAAACATATGCAGGCTAATGCTAACAGAATAAGCGAGAATGTTAATCAGAGAAGTTCAAGAGCTGTGGCGAAGAGTGTAAAAGATATGAGCGACAGTGAATTTGATACGCTCGTAGAGAACATTAAGAACGGAACGGCACATATTCCGAGATAAGACGCCGTTTCGGGAAAGGAACGGATATGAAAAAGTTTATTGAAATTAAATTAAATCTCTTTGATGTTACGGTAGACGCAGGTGGTGTGAACCGCTCAAACGGCTATGTGGTGAACGCATACGGTAACACTGAGGAAACAAGCGGCAATGATTTTACACCCGAAAAGGCGGTGTTTTACAACAGAGTGTTTCTGAAAAACCATCAGGAAAAGCTGGTGCACGCTCAGTTTGGCAAGAGGGAAACATTCCCAAAACATAACGGCGGTATTGTAAACATCAGAGGTCTTACACCGTACCCGACTGCAACTACACCGCTTACCGAGGGTGTTACACCTCCGGGTAATCAGATGAATTTCTATTACATTGAAATTCCGGTAAACCAGTACGGTGCGTACACTCCTGTGACCGATTTTGCACAGTTTGCAAGCCGTGATGATATTCTTGTGCATGACGCAGAAGAGCTTGCAAGTCAGAGCGGCAGAACACTCGAGGAGATTGACGCAGCGGCACTTAACACAGGTACATCGGTTATTTACGCACCTGCGGTTGCAAGTGACGGTACAGAAACCGAGGTAACCACACGAAAGGGTATTACTAAGCTGTCTACCCTTACGGTTGATGTGCTTTACAGAGGATTAAACTACCTTGAAATGCAGAATGCCGAGCCGATTGGCGACAGTTTTGTAGCGATTATTCACCCGAATGTAAAGTATGACCTTATGCGTTCTAAAGACTTTATCGAGGTTACAAAATACTCGGCAACTGAGAGAATTTTTAAAGGCGAAATCGGTATGATTGGCAACATTCGTTTTGTGAAGTCGAATATGTCTTGTGTGTTCAAGAAAGCAGGTGCTGAGGGCATTGATGTTTACAGCACACTCTTGCTCGGTAAAGAGGCGTACGAGGTGCTTGAGATTGAGGGCGAGGGTATGAAGACCATTATTAAGCCGCTCGGCTCAGGCGGTGCTACTGACCCGCTCGACCAGCGAGCTACGCAGGGTTGGAAGTGCACACATGGCATTGGCATTATTGCACAGACCTGCATGGTGAGAATTGAGAGTGCGAGCAAGCTCAGCACAACAAAAATTACAGCGTAAGGAGTGAGAGTGATGGCAACTAAAGCAGCGGAAAAGGTTACTGCCGAGGGTGAGAAGATTGAGATTGACAAGTCACAGCTTGACAGTATTCTTGCACAACAGGAAGAAATGAAAGCAACGATTGCTCTGCTTACTAAGCAGCCACAGAGGGACGCTGAAAAACTTGAAGCCGATGACAGGGAAAAAACCGAGGAAAAAAGACTTTTACAGCTTGTGAAAAAGGCAAATGAAGAGGCAGAGGAGATAGTTGAGGCACATATTGATATGGGCTCACTAAAGAGCAACAAGAACCTTGAGCTTAACATTAACGGCGTGCAGTCGATTATTCCAAAGGGTCAGACGGTGACTATTCCAAAAAAGGCAAAGGAAATTATCGACAACGCTAAAGAACAGCAGGCGATTGCACTCGGCATTCAGAGCAAAAGAGCAAAGGAAGCAGAGGACGCTATTGCCGAGGAAAGAATTTAACAACAAGTTCCATTTGGAAATCTCTAATAATAGTAAAACGGACGGTGGCGGTGGCTATCGTCCGTTTTGCGTATGGGGTGATATTGATGACTATTGAACAGGTAATTGACAATGTGAAAAGGCTCAAGAGAGATTATGCGGTGAGTGATGAGCAGATTATTGCAGATATAAATAAGGTTGAGATGTACATTGTTTTGAATGTTGCAGCAAACAGAGAGGGCGGAAATGAGATTGCAAGAGAGTATGGAAAGTATGATTTGCAGACGGACAGAGGAAAAGAGCTGCTTGTGCCTGCGCCTTATGACGGAATATACGAGGCGTTTTGTGCAAGTATGATTGATTTACAGTACGAGGACAGCGAAAGATATGTGAATGACAGTATAGTGTATAAAGACCTACTAAATGACTTTACAAGCTATTGGTACAGAACGCACAGGCAGACAAGGTATAACAGATATTATATGTAAGGGGTGAAAGGAATGTTGCCGGAGCTTAACAATGTAAGGAGAGCGACAAGTGAGATAACTGTATTTAAAGGTTTAAACAGGACAAGCAATACAGGATTTTCGAGAGTGTCTACATCAAGCACTACTTTGTATACGGAATTTAAGGATATGAAGAATATGAGCGGTGACAATTTTCCGATTCTTTCGCCGAGGAAGAACAGGGCAAGAGTTACTGCGAGAGAAAGTGCAAGGATTGTAAGTAATGTGATATGCGCTAATGACGGACTTATTTACCTTGACAGCAGAGGCTATTTGTGCAACAACGGCAGACTTATTGAGATTAAGGGATATGAGTATGATACAAAAATAGAACATCAACTTGTCCAATACGGCAACAATGTATTGATTTTTCCTGATAAAAAGTATGTAAACCTTAGCAGCGGCGCTGTAACGGATATTGAAGTGCATAATAATGGAATACAATGCAAGGCTGCGCAGGACAGCGAGTATTACGGCTTTTATTGTTCGATTGACAAAATTGCGCTTAACACAAGCGTTAAGCCAAGAAAAAAGGTGATGTCGATTGCGGCTTACATTAATTTTGCGGACAGCAGTGAGCAAAAAGGAAAGGAAGGCGGAGCAAACTATGCAGAGTTTATAAGCAAAATTGAAGTAGGCGATACGATTGAGGAATGTAAAAGTGTGCCGAGTAAATTATGGATGTGCACAAGTGAAGAAACAAATACGCAGTATTATAATAACAAGTTGAAACATTTTACAGAAATTGCAAGCTATTACTTGAAAATAAGTGCTGATAAAATCGGGGCAGGACTTAAAGTCGGCGATTTTGTGAAAATATCCGGTATAGAGCACAATGTAGGCGAAGCAGAATGGGACATTGGTACAAGCTATGTTGATACGCTGAATAACAAATTTTTTAAATTGTATGATGTTGCTCCTGATTACATTGTAATTAAAGCAAACATAGATTCAAGTGTACCATACTGCGGAATAATTAATGTTGAGAGAATTATGCCTGATTTGGAAACCGGCATGATAATGGAAATTGACAACAGACTGTGGGGATGTTCAAGTAAGAGTAATGAGATATATGCCTGCAAGCTCGGTGACTGTGAAAACTGGTATGCGTACAGTGACGGCATAGCAACGGACAGCTTTGCGCTGACTGTGGGGGTTGAGGGTGAATTTACAGGAATTGCAAAGATGAACAGTTCTGTTATTTTCTTTAAGGAGAATTACGCACTGAAAATATATGGCACAAAGCCATCTAATTTTACTCTTACAACATACAGGGTTAGCGGAGTTGAGAAAGGCAGCAGGCAAAGCGTAGTGAATATGGGAGATTATCTGCTGTATAAAGCGAAAAACGGAATTGCACAATACTCAGGCGGTACGGCTGTGTTGATTTCGGAAAGTGCGTTTGGAAACGAAAAGTACAGAAACGCTGTGGCAGGAAAGCACAAGAGCAAATACTATGTAAGTCTTGAAAACATTAAGGGTGGAAACGAGATGTTTTGCTTTGATGTGCAGAAAGGTTTATGGCACAAGGAAGACGATACGAGAATGCTTTGTACAGCGACATATAATGATACGATGTACTATGTGAATGATGAGAATAACTATATTGTGTGTGTTGAGAGCGAAAACAGCTTGCTTGACAACATTATGTATTACGATACAAAAAAGTGCGGAAAAGAGTTTGAAGACGGTACAGGCAGAATATACGGCGATGTTGATGATGACGGTGTGGTAACTGCTGATGATTTGCAGTTACTTAAAGATTATATAGCAGCTGAGAAAGAACTAAAGCAAAGTCAGATTGAAACAACTGATGTTAATGATGACAACAGTATTGACGCAAGAGATGTAACACTGTTGCAGACATATTTGACTAAGCAGAAACTTGAAATTGAAAACAGTTTTGAGTGGTTCTGCGAAACCGGAGATATGTATGACAGCGACTTTGACACGAAGTTTATAAGCAAGGTTGCAATAGGGATTAAGCCTGAAAAGGACACGAAGGTAAGAGTGCTTGCGAGGTTTAGCGAAAGCGGCGAATGGAGCGAGCTGTATAGGATATATTACGATGAGAAAAAGCCGAGGGTGATACCTGTGCCGCTTAGGAGAGCTGAATTTTTAAGACTTAAAATCGAAGGTGTGGGGTATTGTGAGATATACGGCATTAACATTACATATCAGAAAGGAAGTGCGGTGAGATAATGGCAGTGCTTAGAATTGACCCTCCGCCTGCGAGCAATGATCCGGGTGTGCTGAGGAATTACATTGCAGACCTTTACGAGGCGCTTACGGGAGTGCTTTACAGTCTTGATACGGATAATATGAGCGAGGACTTTTTGAAGAATATAAGCACGAAAGGGGACGATGAGAGTGGCATATAACATTTATGACGCAAACAGCGTGAATGACGCTACAAGAGCATACAACAATGTTGCAAACAATGCGCCCACATTTGCGGAAAGCACGCCTACAAAGCAGGCAAGAGCGCAAGCGGATAATTATGCTAATTCGTACAAAAACAGAATAGACGGCGGATATAAGAGCAGCTACAGTGATACTTTGAATAGTCTTGCGGACAAGTATATGAACAATGAATTTAAGTTTAACGCAGATGACAGCTCTGAGTATCAGCAGTATAACGATAAATACAAGCGTGAGGGAAAAGTACAGCAGGAGAATGTGCAAGGTTCGTACTCTGCAAACACAGGCGGCTACACAAACTCATATGCTCAGGCGGCAGGACAGAAAGAATACAACAACTTTATGGACGAGCTGCAAAACAAAATACCAAGTCTTAAGAACAGTGCATATCAAAATTGGAGCAGTCAGCAGGAGGATACGCTTAATAAGATAAGTACATTGCAAGGCTTTGATAATGCACAGTATCAAAGATACAGGGATAAGGTGCAGGATGACTACGATTTTATGACCTATTACGAAAACAAGTACAGCACAAGCAAGGGCCTTGATATGAGTAACTTCCAAAATGAGCTTGCGAGGTGGCAGGCTCAGATGTCGGCAGCGACAAGCAATTTGAGTAATATACGAAACCTTGCAGAGCAGCAGTATGAGCACAATAATGTTTCTGCTGATACGCAGGCGAGTATTGACAGTTCAAAAAGGCAGAATGACGCTTATTATAATTATTTGAACAGTAAATTGCAGAATGATTGGGAGAATAACATATGGGAAAAGATATGAAGTATTTGGATGTGGCTGAGGACAATGCAGCAAAGGCGGCGACGGAAAGCGGAACATACAGTGGTTCTTACGGTGATAAGATTGATACAGCTATTAACAGCTGGCTTAGCAACAGAGGATTTGACTATAATACGAGCAATGACAAGGACTACCAAAAATATGTTGAACAGTACAAAGATAACACGCAAACTGGCGCACAGTTAAGCAGACAAACAGCCGCACAGCTTGCGAACGGGTATGAACCGAGCTATGCGGATATAGTGGCGGGTGAGGTTGCAAATAAGCAGATGGAGAATTTGAGCGACGCAGTGCCGACTTACAAGCAGATGGCGCAGCTTGACTACAACGCTGAACAGAACAGGCTTGCTAATACAGGCAATATATATTCTCAGCTTGACAGTACCGAATACAGCAGAAACAGAGATTTGACACAAGACTACAAAAATCAGCTTAATACTTTATATAACAGATATGTTGCAGACAGACAGAGCAACTTACAGCTTAACGAGCTTAACAACAATATATATGAAACTAAGCTGAATGCTGAACAGAACAGAATTGAGGACGAGAGAAACGCTGAAAACAGCAGATACATTTACAACACACAAAGTGCTGACAGTAAGGCCCAGATTGCACAGGCGGAAGCTGAAAATAACAGGAAAATAGAATATGCAAAATCCGAGGACGCATATAACAACTGGGTTGAAAGGGTAAAAGATATGCAGAAGAAAAGCAAAGATAAAGGAAAAACAAGAAATGCGGAGGCTGTATTTGCAGCTATGGGTGTTACGAAGAAAGACTTTAAGGAAGACGGGGACAAATATGATGAGAAAGGCATTAACAACTATGTGACATACTCTAAGGCGTACATTGACGGAGCACTTGAGGCTGGAAGAATTAACAGCGACGAAAGAGATTATTTGTACAATAAGATTGGCGTTACATCAGATGATGAAAAGTACAATAACGGTATTGCAGAAAGTTTTATTAATGCTTATTTGAAGAAAGAAGATAAAAACGGAAATGTATCGTATGCAAACGAGGCGTTCACGAAAAAGCAGCTTGAGATTGGTTTTGATAAGGGCCATATATCTAAAGATGATGTAGCGTATATTGCTGCCAAATTGGGAATTAACATATAGGAGAAAAAAATGATTAGTAATATTGATAAGACAGAGAGTGAAAGACTTAATCAAAAGCTTAGAGATATAGTGACAGGAAAATATCAAAGTCCTGCGAAGCAGAGAAATAATTTTTTCAGTACAAATCTTAATCATGTACAGAACGAAGACAGTAATTTAAGTATTGTGCCAAATGGAACGAAAGATTCCAACGGAGTAAAACATTACACTCTTGAAAAGAATGCACCTGCATATTTACCCGGTGCAGAGAAACTGTTTACTGTTCGTAACAATATTGTTGAAAATCAAATTAAAAGCATAAACAAGCAGTCGGAACGAAACGAATATTATACACAGAAGTATAAGGATACTCCAAAAACTTATGAGGGGTATATGAATCATGCTCAGTATGTAAGCAGTGACGAAAGGAAATGGCTTGAAAAGCAAGCCGAACAGTATGCAACAGCCGAGGACTATAAAAAAGAGGCTGATAAGGCAAAGGCGGATTATAATTATTACAAAAATTTATATGTTAAAAATACAGAAAAGACAATAGACGCATTGGCAATACAAAAGCAAGCGGGCTTTCTTGATTCAGGAGCTAAAATTGAAAAACGAATGAATGAAGCTCAAGATTCCGAAAGAATTGCCGAAAGCAAAGGAAAAGAAAAGTATTACGAGGAAAAATATAAAGACACTCCAAAGACATATGAAGGATATATGAAGCATGCGCCTTATGTAAGTGAAGAAGAAAGACAATGGCTTGAAAGTCATGCGGACGAGTTTGCAACAAGTGAGGATTACAAGAAAGAGATCGAAAAAGCAAAAGCTGAACATGCTTATTTATATCATATATATAAGGAAAACGAGAGTAATGGCACTACTGCATCAAAAAGCGATAGAAAAATTGATGACGGTATTATTTCTAAACTAAATGAAATAAGCAAATACGAAAGTAAATTAAGAAAAAAAGAGTATGAAGAAAAGACTAAGGATATTCTTGAAAGTGACGCAAGGGTAAGGAGTATTGTACAGCAGTATTATGCTTATCAGAAAAACTCTGAACAGAGAAAGTCTGATAATGATGAGGCTGTGAGAATTGATTTAAAAAGCGGAAATAAATACACTCCTGAGCAGGAACAAAGAATTGTTGAGAACTTTAACAATCTTGCAAACGAGGGATATGATCCGAAAGCATTATACACTTATTATGACAGAGCTATGCAGGAGCAGGCATCTATTGAAAACTTGCAGAAAATTCAACAGGACGCAATGAACAATCCTGTAGGTGCGAGTGCGTGGAGTGTACTTGATAATGCCGTTGGCTCTGTAGGTGACGCTTTTAAGTATATTGGTGCGGGTATTGCGGAAGGTGTTACAGGAGAGTATCAATGGATTAATACATATGATACCGCAGCGGCAAGGGTTAATACTGTAAGAAGCACGGTATCTGACAAAATAGGTGCGGATATCGGGAATGAAACTGCCGGCAAGGTAGCGTCATTTTTATATCAAACAGGTATGAGCCTTGCTGATTTTGCGGCAACCTTACCGCTCAATCTTGTACCCGGTGTCGGTACAGGTCTGCAAATGGTTTTGCTTTCGACAGAGGCAGGAACAGCAGCGGCAAAAGACGCATATGAAAATACAGGTAAAGCCTCTAATGCACTTATGACCGGTGTTGCGGCAGGTATTGCAGAAGCATTTTTCGAAAAATTCAGTATTGAAAATTTAAAAGCATTTGAAGCGGTAAGTCCCGACAGCTTGAAAAGTGTTTTAAAAAATGCAGGAAAGCAGATGTTTACGGAAGCAAGCGAGGAGGGATTAACCACTATTGCCAATACTATGACAGACTGTATTATTAACGGTAATATGTCATCTATAGCACTTGAATACCAGGGGTACATTGATGAGGGTTACACAAAAGAGGAAGCAACAGCAAAATGCGCAGAGAATTTTGGAAAACAGGTGTTACTTGATGCAGCAGGCGGTGCTGTAAGCGGCGGTGTACTCGGCGGTACGGTAAGCGGCATTAGTTATGCCAAAGGCAAAATAAACAGCAATATTGATATGAAAAAGAGTGCGGAAGAGATTGGCAAAGAGGTTATGTCAGATGAGAACTTTGACATTAATCTGCTTTTGGAACAGGCAAAAAACAGCAGTAACGAAAAAGCTGAGAATATTGCTAAGTCGATTGAGAAGAAGATGAGCGGCAACAAGAACTACAAGGTAAACAGCGTTGATGTGGGCAACCTTATGAAACTTATCGGCGCCGAAAGTTTAAAAAATACGATTAGTGAGAACACTGATGTAAAAAATGACGAAGTTACCGCAAATGAAGAGAATATCAACACTGTAAGCAAGGAAGAGATTACAGAACATATAAAATATAACTTTGGCAACAGTCATAAAAACGGCATTACGGCAACAGACAATAAAGGCAAGAGTGTTGTTATTGTAGGATTTGAAAGCAGTGCGAGATATTACGGAGAAGCGGATAATAAGGTGCGTGTTATTGCTGATGACGGCAGGGTATATAATGCAGACAGTTTGACTTTTAATCTTCCGGAATATCAAAGTCTTATGAATGCTGCGAAAAACTTTGATACAAACGGTGCGGGCACGCTTGTGCAGGAATACGGCGATTATGTTAATTTTAAAGGCAAAGAAAGCGATATTAATAATTATATAGATACATTTACACAGTTATACGAAGCGGGAAAAATGGGAGCCCGTTATAACAGAGTAGCCGCAATGAAATATTACGGGAAATATATTGACGCAATCGGTCCGCAGAGAGCAATGCTTGCGGTTGAGGCGGGCAATAAAGATTCTGATTTATTCTTCAACAATGAAGAAAAACTTGCGAGAATAGACAGAAGTTCAAATGTAAAGGCTAATGTGTATGTTGAGAAGAGTGCCGAGGAAACGGTAAACTTTGATGAGGGTACAAGACTTGCACTTGAAAAATTAAGTGAAATGACAGGCAAGGAGATTATACTCACTGCCGATATGGACGAAAACGGAAGAATTGATTTTAGGAACGGTAAAATATACATAAGAGCAAGCCTTAACGGCAATTATATTTTACCTGTTGCAATGCACGAAAGCATGCATTCGTTTCGCAGGGAAAGTCCGAAAGATTACAGGCTTATAAGAAACTTTGTTGTGGACTATCTGTATGCGAGCGGTCACGATGTAATGAAAATGGCTGATAATGTTAAGATTAATTACGGTGACAGATTGACCACAAACGAGGATTGCATAGAAGAAATTGTCTGCAATTCCATTATGGCTATTGCAGGTGATGAAAGTGCAATGCATAAGGCTTTGCAGGTTGCAAAGGCAGATGAGGGGGTTCTTCAAAAACTTGCAAATGCAATAAAAAATCTTGCGAGCAAAATTAAAGAGTTTATCATTACTCATACAACAAACGAAGCAGCTCAAGCATTTGTAAATGATGTAAAGGCGCTTGACAAACTTGCAGAAATGTTTAGCGATGCAGCGGATAACATTAAGGCAAAAAGTGAAGAAGTAATTACAAATGAGCAAAAAAATAACACCGACAAGGGTGTTGAGAATGTTAAGTATAGTATTAATAAAGGCTTTGCAAAGGAATACGATAATTGGGATAAGAAATCAACAGGATTTGCTTTTAAAGTAGGAACTACATCAACAGTGCTTCATAAGCTGGGAGTCAATAATAAAACAATTTACTGGGATGCAACAAAAATAAAAAAAATAAAGGAAAAGCATCCGGAAATGACTGACAGTATAATAAAGCAGGTGCCTAATATACTTGAAAATCCGATTATTGTAATGGAATCAAATACTGTTAGCGGCAGACTTGTTCTATTTGGTGATGTATATGACAGCAAAAACAATCCTGTCCTTGTTGCACTCGAGTTAAATCCGACAGAAAAAGGCGGTAAAAGTTTAAATATAATAAAAATAGCGAGTGCTTACGGCAAAGATGTTGATTTGCAAGGCTTTATAAATAAAAGTAAAATTTTGTATGTTGAACCAAATAAAGAAAGAACCCATAATTGGCTGTCGGTTAATAGGCTCAAATTGCCGTTACCCAGTACCAGATTTGGATTCTTTAATAACAGTATATCTCAAAATTCTAAAAATGTCAATACGAAAAATGACGAAAGTAGCAATGATATCAAATACAGCATGGGAGGATTGAAAGCAGAAACTGCGGACAAGAGTGCACTTGAGAAAGCTATGGAGCTTGAAAAGGACGGTACAGATTCCGAGAAAATCCGTAAGGAAACGGGTTGGTTTAAGGGATATGACGGCAAGTGGCGATTTGAGATAGATAACAGCGAATTAAAGTTTAAAACAGATATCGAAAAGAACAGAGCTGCCGCAATTGAACTTGCGAAAATGAAAGTTAAAAGTGCAGAGCTTGAAGAAAAGATTGTAAATAATACAGCAACAAAAGCAGAGGAAAATGAATACTACAATCTTGACGAAAAAATGATTGAGTACAGAAAAGGAGTGAAATTGAGTGATGTAATAAATCATCCCAAACTTTTTGAAGCGTATCCGCAACTAAAGAATGTAGATGTTTATTACGAGATTTCTTCGGTTAATCGAGGTGTATACAGTTCAAACGGTAATGTGATAATGTTAAATCCGATGCATACGATTGATGAGCAGAAAGAAGCGATTATTCACGAAATTCAGCACGCAATACAGGGAATAGAAAATTTTGCGAACGGAAGTAATTTGGAATACTGGAAAAATCTCGGATACAGCGATGAAGAAGCAATGGCAATGTATTACAACACTGCCGGAGAAAGAGAAGCAAGAGATGTTTCTGCCAGAAGAAATTACAATGCAGAGCAAAGAAAAAACATCCGTCCGGACATTGACAGGAAAGATGTTGTATTTGCTAATAGCGGTGATGCAGGGTATTTGATTGATGATACGAAAAGTAGTGCTGAGAAATATTCTGAAGATGACTTTGAAAATAAAGTTGTTTATCCGAATATGGACGAAAGACAAAGAGCGCAGATATTAAGAAATGAGAGAATAAAGTTATCTTCATATGATTCTAAAAATGCTCTTTCACCTGATGATGTCGCTTCACTTGAAAATTCTGTAAAAAGAAATGCGTTTAAAATTTTGCGAGAATTAGGAACAAAATTTAATGTTTATAAAAACTATACTAACGAAAATATAGAACTTGATTTTGATTATTCAAAATCAGGACTGAAAGAAAGCATTGATAAGCAGGGAAATATCACAACAAATTATACAGATTTTGCTAAAATGCTGACAGTTTTTGATGATGTAATCAGGAACGCAGTACCTATTGAGGTTCATACAGACAAGTATGTAGGAACTAAACGAGAAAATCCGGATTTAAAATATGACTATGTGCTTTTAAGTGCATTCACAGATGATAATTATATTGTACCTGTGGAACTGCACATTAAAGAATATAAGGATAGTTATAGAATTAACAATAAATTGTATGTAAGTATTACATTAGGTAAAATAAAAAATGAGGATAACATCATCACGGGTTCCCTACTCAAAAACAATAATGAAGTAGCGAATTCCGTTCCGTTATCCTCTGAAGTAAGCATACCACAACTAGTTTCAAAAGTCAATGAAAAACTTGGAAATTTTTATAAGTATCTTCCTGATGAATTACTTAGTGAAACACAGTTAAAATATAAAAAAATAGCTGCAGAAAAAGATAGACAAAGACTGTCAACTATGAGAAATAAAACAATACAGACAGAAAACAAATCGGACATAAAGTACGCAACAGACGATACCATTAATGATTGGCTTGATGATGAAAGCACACCGCAGGGAATTGACTACGAAAAGGCAGTTGAAAAAAATCCTGTAATAGCAGTAGCGAAAATATATAAAAGTGCGGCACAAACTGCAAAGAGCGGACTTGCACAGGGAAAGAATGTAAAACTTGATGAGAAAGAATACCTAAGAATTGCCGGAAGTATAATGCAGACATACGGTATAAAAGGCAAGTATAACCCTAATTACAAGAAAGAGCTTGCAAGTCAACTTAAGAATTTTGTTGACAGCATAGGAAAGAAAGATGCGAATTTTACAGATTTATTTGAAGAATTTGTAAATGACTGCAAGGGAGGTATTCTGCTTAGCGGTGAGTATGACAAAACTCTTATGCGTGAAGAACGAGAGTTTGTACTTAATATGCTCCAAGGCAAAGTACTGCTTATAAAACCGAGAGATGTACAGCAAATTGAGGAAGACTACGGTTCGGTAGCAAACTACCGCAAAAAGATGTTTGGCAAAACATATGTTGTAGTTAAAAACAAGGAAAGCGGAAAAGGGTATTATATTGAAGATGTAATTACGCATATTGAAGAAAATTATCCTTACTTACTTAATGAAAACGCTGACGGTGATATGGGATACTTATGGCTTGAGGACCTTGTAAATAATGTGTTAAAGCCTAAATATAAGAACCCGTATTTTGAGGGGGAAAATTCATTTTATGAAACTCCGGAAACGGCTGCGATTCAAATGGCTTTTGAATGTGCCTCTAAGATTATAAATGCAAAGACAGAAAAACTTAAGGCTGATACAAAAGCAGATAAAAAGTTGATTAAAGAAATTGAAACTTCGCAGAAAGAGGCAATTAATATAGCTACTGAAATTGCGGAAGCTAAAAATAAGCAATATAGGCAAGAACTTAAGGAGGCAAAGGAAAGAAATACTGAACTGTGGAAGAGAAATGCTAAATTAAGTCAAGAGAAAAAAGAGGAGCATCGCAAACGAGTTGAACATTCAAGAGAATTGTTTTCTCGACTTAATAAAGAAAAAAGTAAGGTTAGAGTAGAAAAAAACAAAAATGCATATCGCAATAAAATTATTGAAGCACAAAAGGCGATTATTGCAAGCCACTATAAGACAATAAGAGAGGAGTATAACGAAAATAGGGAAAAGACACTCTACCTGAATAAGTTAGGAAAGATGTGCGACAGACTAACGAAAAGGCTTGGCGGCAAGGCTAAAAATAATGAATATATACCGGATAATTTAAAAGGACCTATTATTGATGTGCTTAGTTGTTTTACCGTTAAAGACGCTAAGAACGCTACACCCGGATACTTCGGTGAATGGAACAGGCTTAAAGAAGTCGGTGAGAGAGTTGCTGAACTTGCCAAAGAATATAATAATATGGAACCGGAACCGACTCCTTCTACAGATTTGGAGAAAAAAGAAGAAGAAAAACCTCAAAATACTTTTATAGATATTGAAAGCATACACTACAAGGTTGATGTGATGGAACAACTCAAAAATCTTGCTGAAATGTTGGAAGGTCAAAACATATATACTTTAACTTCACATGAATTAAGTGCCATATATGATACAATGAAAATGCTTGACGAATCTCTTAGGGATGCAGTGCAGATTATTGTTGACGGCAGAAAACAGAACTTTATGGCACTTGCAAATGAGGCTATGCAAGAGGTAAAAAACAATAAGTCGATAACAGATTACTCTAAGATGAGAAATGTAGTTGCCGCACCGTTTAAGCAGCTTGGAAAAAGTTATATAACTACTCATCTTGACCCTGTGCGCTATGGCAGAATGCTTAGTAATTATCACGATGACAGCATTATATATAAGATGTTCAGCGACCTGCATAAAGGAGAAAATCACGCTATTGCTTTACAGCACGAGGCAATAAGCAGAATTAAAGAGGTAACAATCAAATATTCTGATGAAGTTAAAAAAATTCAGAATGAGGATGTGAAAGAGTTTGATTTTAGGGATGTAGAAACCGGTAGGCGTGTGCCGATTACGCAGGGCGTACTTCTTGCAATATATCTTACCGACAGGCAGAAAAGCGGACATATTCATCTTTTGGGTGGTACAGATGAAAGCTATGGTAATAAAGCAAAACATTTCACTGTATTGCCTAACTTTGAGTTGGATAACATGAAACTTAAAAGGACTGCAAAAGAACATCCTAACAAGGTAAGATTTACAGCAAGCGATTTACAAAACATTGAGAGTTATGTAGAAAAGAATAAAGTGCTTATGGAGCTTGCCTCGGCTATTAGTGAGGTGTATAATCAAACACTTAAGCAAGAAATTAACGAAGTGAGTATGGCTAAGTACGGAATGAAAATTGCGACTGTTAAGAATTATTACCCGTTGCAGGTGTACGGTGACGCAGGTAAATACGAAAAGGTGCTTGAAACAGAATCTTATGATACAAGGCTTAAGAGCAGAGGGTTTACCAAAAAGCGAGAATGGTCTCCCACACCTATTGTTATCGATGACGCACTTAGGAAATATGTTAAACAAGTGAAGGAAGTCAGCGAATACTGCGGTATGGTGATACCGATTGAAAATTTCAAAAAGGTATATAACTATTCTGACGGAACTCAGACGCTGCACAGCACGATAAAGGACAGATATGGCGTGACTGCTGAGCATTATATAGATAAGCTGATCGGAGATTTACAGCAGAGAGCAGACACCATAGATAATACTTTTCTTGATACAATTCAAAGCAACTATATGGGTATGAAGATTGCCTTTAACTTTGGCTCTATGATAAAGCAGGTTTCTGCATTTCCTCTTGCTAACAGATACTTTGGCGCTAAGAATGTGTCGCTTGCGGCTATGAATTTATTCAGAAACAAGGTTGATGTTGATTTATATGACAAGTACACATCGTATTTATGGTATAGAAAAGAGGGCAACGGTACTGTAATCGGCGAACTTAGCAAAGAAATGAGTTTGACAAGCAAAGGTATGGGATTTCTTGATATTGTCAGCAAAATGGATAACAGAGTGGTTTCAAGTTTACTGTATGCGGCAGAGCTGCATGTTGAGCAGACCACTGACCTTAAAAAGGGGACTGACGCTTTTTACAGAGAGGTTGCAAGGCAGTTCGAGAAGTGTATTGACGAAACCCAGCCGAACAACATGGTTACATCAAAGCCACAGTACTTGAGGAACAAGAATTTAAGGCGACTGTCGCTTAATGCCTTCCGCTCTCAAAATATGGCAATCGGTAATACAATATTTGATTCATTCTTTGAGATGAAAGCAAGAATGGCTGATGATAAGATTAACAGTACGGCAGAAAGCAAAGCTGCTAAAAAAGCCGCAGTGTTAAAATTTGTTTCGTGCTGTTCCGGTGCTTTTTGCTCACATTTGCTTAATGGCTTTCTTTCGACACTTGCTTTCTTATTGCTTTATCACCATTGGGATGATGTATGTGATGATGAGGGTAATATATCTGCGAAAAATATTGGGTTTAGCTACATTAATGAAGTATTAAACGGTATATTCGGCAGCTTTGCAATGGGTGATTATCTGTATGATGCGGTAAGCAGTGCAATTGACAAGGACAAGACATTTTACGGATTGCAGGTAATGAGCGTTGATTCAATTAATGATATGATTCAAAACATTACAAGCGGTAAATATTGGGAGTTTGTGAAAGTGTTTTTTGATTGTGTGGGTGTACCTGTGACTAATGCTGCTCGTCTTATAACATCAGCTATGGCTTATAGTAAAGATTTAACAAGCGGAAGAATTATTACAGATAACAAGGGTAATGTGAATACTGATTACCTGCACTATTACATAGTTGAAGACAAAAAGAGCGGCAATGATACAAGAGCGGAGCATTACGAAAATATGTGGAAAGAAATTCTTATTGATAAGGGTAAAACAGAAAGTGAGGCTACTGATTACATAAAAAGCAAAATTGTTACTGCGCTTTCGGCTGACGATGATATTGAAGAGGCGGGTGTGGCAAAAGCTAACGGCAATCTTGCTGACTACGAAAAATACAGGCAAAAGGTTATTGACTGTGGTTTTGACAGTAAAGATGTGCAAAAAGCTATTGATAGATTTATTAAAAGCGAGGCTAAACTTGTGTCTGAAATTGAAGATAACGAGGACCGAAAACAGGAGCTTATTGACAATGGGTTTAACGAAAAAGGCGCTGAATTTGTAATCAATAAGATTAATGAATCAAAGTCTGATGATGAAACGGGAAGTACATCTGTATTTGATGATACAAGTGAGGAAAATGAACTTGTTATGTACAGGTATTCTGATTTATTTGACGCCCTGATTAACGGTGATACTGAAAACTATAGTATGATTGAAAATTATCTTATAGAAAAAGGAGGAAAAACAAAAAAGGAGATAAAGAGTGCTATGAGAAGCACAAGCAGAACAGATAAACTGTGGGGCGAATATATAGAGGCATCTACAGGCAATGACAGGCAGCGCACAAGAGAACTTGTTACTCAATTGACGAGAATTTACGGAAGTTGGGAGAATGCGAAAACGGCTTTGAAAAAATATCAAAACAAAATAAAGTAAATTAATTACCACCGCAAGGGATTATTTAACTCTTGCGGTGGGGTTGTTTTAAGGGGATATAATTTTTACAATTATATAAGAGGTGATAATGTGAATACAATTTGCTTTTCTGTTTATAAGAACACCTTGAAGAAAAAGGATGGATTTAACCCGGTTAGTTCTGAGAATAAGTATTCTGAAATCAAGTTGAATTTTAGGGGCGGTGATGACTGGGAAAAATGCAGTGTTGTATCGGCTACTTTCTTCTGCGGATTGAGTGACGAAACTCATAGCGATGTGGTTGAAATCAATAATTTATCAGCTGCAATTAAAATTCCTTCTGCTGTACTGAAGAATAAGAGTAAAGTACAATTTGGCATTTCAGGAGTGTTTGATAATGACGGTACGGCTGTAACTATTTCAACTAATGTTGTGACGATTAATTTAAACAAGGGAATAATTGTAAATGATAGTATCGGCGCAGACATATATGAAAGACTGATGACGATATTCAATGAGAAGATAAGTGCAAAGCTGTTGTGCAACACTCCGCAAATGTTTGGAGCAATAGGAAACGGTATTGCAGATGACACGAACGCAATACAAAGAGCTGTTGACTTAGGACTTCCTGTATATATTCCAAAAGGAACATATAAGATTACAAAGCCGATTTTGGCAAAAGATATGTATATAGACGGCGATACACAAGCAATTATCGAAAGCGATTGTAATGATAAGGCGGCTTTTGAACTTAATGTTGAAAGCCCTAATCTCGGATATATATCACGAAACAGTTACATACGGAACATTACAATCAATGTCAATAACGGCAAATACGGAATACATTATAATCGTACTCACAATCTTTCGCTGAAAAATATTAAAATTAAAAATTTCAGTGTGGCAGGTATTCTTGCAGGAAGTTTAGCTGATGGTGTAAAAAGCTACAACATCGAAACGGTAGCAAGCGGACTGTTACTGTTTAACGAATCGGCAATACTTGGAAGTGTTGGAATCAGAAATCTGACAACAGACAGTTACTGGAAAGATATTATTGTATATAACACCGATGTGGGAATTGAGCCGGGCGGAAATGATATAGTTACATGTCACTATTGGAACTCGCTTGAAGAGCTTACGGAAACTTGTACTGCTTTTGTGCTAAGGGACAATGTGAACGCTACATTGAGCTCGTGCTGTTCTGATTCAAGCAGGTATGCTGTAAGGCTTGGCGATTATTCAAGGGCGACTATTAACGGCTTGAGAATTATATACGCAGCGGCTATGATTGAGAAATATGCTAAGGTTAGCGACTGCGTCATTATTGACAGTGCAGAGGATCCGGCTAATCCGAGTAAATATTACAGCTCGTGTACTGCTCACATTACAGGCCTTGAAATCAAAGCACAGACATCCGTAAATTTAAAAATATTGTCTGACTATTTGTTTAACAGATATAAAACACTGCCAACATATTGGCGAAACATATCAATATCAAGCAGCTTTATCGCTCCTAATGTTGCAAACCAACCGTCATTGGGATTTGAGAATTTTTCAAACACGCAAGGCACAAGAAATAGAGACGGAGTGGGTGGAATATCTGACTGCAATACAAGAGAAATAGGAGTATACAGATGTACTACCTCAACCGCTAACATTCCTGAAACGGCAAAAGGTATGTTGATATGCTTGTCATCGGGTGAGTATAACTGGAGTCAAATATACATAACAAGTAGTGCGTTGTGGATTAGATATTCATCATCGGCAACTACTTGGGACAGTTGGGTAAAGATTAATCAGAGCTAATGGAGGAGTACTACAACGCTATTATGGCAGTTTGGGAGGGTTGATTATGGCAAAAGTAACTTGTGTTGATGTTTCGGAATTTCAGCAGAATATCGACTTCAACAAAATGAAAAATGACGGCATAAAAGCTGTAATAATAAGGGCAGGATACGGCAGAGAAGTATCGCAAAAAGACAGTATGTTTGAAAGCCATTACAAAAATGCCAAAAGCGCAAATTTAAAAATCGGAGTGTATTGGTACAGCTATGCTGACAGTGTGAACGATGCGGAAAAAGAGGCAAAGGCTTGCCTTGAATGCATTAATAACAAATCTCTTGATATGCCGATTTATTATGATTTGGAAGATAATTCGCAAACTAAACTCGGCAAAACAAAACTTACAGAAATTGCGGAACGCTTTTGCGAAACAATCAAGAAAAGTAACTACAGAGCAGGTGTATATGCTAATCTGAATTGGTTTAATAATTATCTTGATTATGATAAGTTAAAGAAAAAGTACAGTATCTGGCTTGCACAATATAACTCCGTAAATGAATTAAACTGTGATATATGGCAGAATCATTCAACAGGCAGAGTAAGCGGTTACGGCGGAAATATTGATACGAACATCATATTTAACGAAAGCGTTTTCAACAGCAAAAAAGAAGACGATAAAGACAAAGGAAAAATAACCAAACCGGATATTTTCTACAGAGTGCGCTGTGACGGTGTTTGGCTGCCCGAAGTAAAAAATCTTGAAGATTACGCAGGTTTAAAAGGCAAAGCAATTACAGATATTGCAATCAAAGTAACAAAAGGTAAGATTAAGTACAGAGTGCATATTAAAGGCGGTAACTGGCTTAGCTGGGTTACAGGTTTTAATCTTAATGATGATGTAAACGGCTATGCAGGCATTCTCGGTGTGGAGATTGACGCTGTGCAGGTTTATTACACAACACCTAAGGATGTAAAATATGCGCATGGCAGTTGTTACAAAGCTACATACAGAGTATCAAGCTTAAGAGAAAACTATTACGATTGGCAGTACGATGACGAAAATGACAGCAAGCAGGACGGATACGCAGGTTCGTTCGGAAAAGCCATTGACAGAGTGCAGATTACTTTGACTTGATTTTTGGAGGTATAAAATGAAAAATGCAGTAACAAAGCAGCAGATTGATGAATTGCTCAAAAAATCAGAATTTAGAATTGAAACAGTTTATAACAAAGTAACTATGGTAAGCTGTAAATTACCAAATGGTTTTGTTATAAATGAAGCAAGCGGAGCAGTTGATCCTGCTAACTACGATGAAAAAATTGGCGAAAAAATCTGTATGGAAAGAATTGAAAATAAGTTGTGGGAACTCGAAGGATATGCTCTCGCAAAACAGCTTTACGATGAGGTGAAATAATGAAAGACAATATAATTCAAGCAACTATTTCAGTGGTCCTCGGAGCGTTAGCCTCATATTTTAATGTGTTATTGATTCCGGTGCTGGTTCTTGTAGCTGTGATGGTAATTGATTACGCAACAGGAATGACATCGGCATATAAGAACGGGCAGATCGAAAGCAAAGTAGGTTTACTCGGAATATTGAAGAAAGTTAGCTACCTTGTGCTCGTTGCAGTTGGCGGTGTGGTTGATTATTTAATTTGTTCGGGCCTTGCAACAGCAGGATTTGATTTTGGCGTTACATATTGTTGTGGTCTTATCGTGTGCGTGTGGCTTATTATTAACGAACTTATTTCAATTCTTGAGAATTTGTCTGAGCTCGGTACGCCGATTCCAAAGTTTCTCGTGAACATTGTTCATAGGCTTAAAGATTCTGTGGATGATGATACGAATTATAAAAAATAACTGAAATGCAACACAAAATGCAACACGGATATTAATATATTTAGTGTTTAGCTGTGATATTATAGGTTCGATTCCCCTCATCTCCACCAACTCGGTCACGATTGCATATGCAGTCGTGACTTTTTCTGTTTATGATAATTCCTATATCTATGCGGTGTTTTAGACAAAACGATAATCATTTATGTAGTAAAAAATGCTTCAATATAAATCATATAACCGTACACAGAATAACCCACCATATTACCCAAAAACTCCCATTCCAATCGGATTTTTTAGCGGTGTGAGTATGCATACGGTCAGTGTCCACCAAATAAGTCACTTTTTCTATGCTCCTTTTCTATGTTCCGATTCTGATTTGTTCAGTTTTTCTATGTTCCATTGCTCAAAATCAACCTTTTCGCAGACATAATCAAAAAGATATTTCCTCTTTATCATCTCAGTATGAACACAAAAATAATCCCCATCAGTATTACCTGATGGGGACATTGATACTTTGAATTGCACCTGAACATTTTCGTTTGAGATGTCAATTCTGTCTATATATTGCGAAAGAACATACTTTGTTCTTATTATATTCTTAGGGTTGTAAAAGTAATCTTTGAGATGATTGATTTGTTCTCTGATTTCATCTTCTGTTATTACTCTGTCAACTTTTTGCTTTTCATACTTTTGAATGAACTCGGCAGTCTTTTTGATTTGTTCTTCATACTCTTTGATTTTGTCTGACATTATGTCATTTATGCCTGTTTTGGCTATTGCTTCAACGAGATTGTTTCTGCTCTTTTCAAGAATTTTTAAGGTTGATTTTGCTTCGTTGTATTCCAAATCCGATATACAGGATTTGTTGTATTGCTCATTGAGTTGCTTTGTTATTACTTTTATATTATCATCATTAAAGAAGAATTCAACAAACTTATCAATAACAAAGCTGTCAAGATATTCGCACCTTATTTCTTTTGATTCGCATTTTCTTTTATTTTTCTTGGAACTACATCTATATACCAGATTTGAGCTCTTTTTGTGCTGGGGAACCTATCCGTCAAATTTTCCGCCACATTCTCCGCAATGTATAAGACCTGTTAGCAGATATGTATTTTTTGCATTTGTATAACTGCTTCGAGTTGCTTTTTTGACTGCATTTGCTCTGTGCCACAATCCTGATGAAACAATTGCAGGACAGCCGTTTTCTATCCTAATTATTTCTTCTTCGGGTTTTCTTCTGTGATTGTTCCTTTTATTCAGACTGTTTGCTGAACAACTGCGGTTGAAGATGTATGTACCTTTGTATTTTTCAT
>OGFX01000270.1_pt1 | contig 29342 bp, 23 predicted proteins | sample 1571011 | NCBI WGS metagenome assembly OGFX01 (sample SAMEA2582035, study PRJEB24529) | metagenome | biome: Human gut stool | place: China | collected 2011
TGCCGGCCTGCTTCTCGCCGTCAGCCTTCAGGATGACGGCGCGCTTCTCGCGCTCTGCCTTCATCTGCTTTTCCATGGCCTCCTGAATTTCGCGCGGCGGGATGATGTTCTTGACCTCAACACGGTTGACCTTGATGCCCCACTTGTCGGTGGCTTCATCAAGGATGGCCGTGATCTTGCTGTTGATGGTGTCACGGCTGGTGAGGGTGTGGTCCAGCTCCATCTCGCCGATGATGTTGCGCAGGGTGGTGGCCGACAGGCTCTCGATGGCCGCGATGGGCTGGTTGACGCCGTAGGTGTAGAGCTTGGCGTCCATCACCTGAAAGAAGACCACCGTATCGATCTGCATGGTGACGTTATCGCGGGTGATGACCGGCTGAGGGGGAAAGTCGGCGACCTGCTCTTTCAGGCTGACTTTCTTCGCCACCCGCTCGAGGAACGGGATCTTGACGTGGAGGCCGGCGCTCCATGTCTCGGAGTAGCTGCCCAGACGCTCCACGACGTAGACCATGGACTGCGGCACGATGACGATGTTGGTGACGACCACCAGCAGGATGACAAAGATGAGGATGAGGATAAGGAACAGCATGATAGGCATAGGGACGCTCCTTTCATATCAGTGAGCCGCCCGGCGGGCGGTCTCGGTCAGGACAGGCTCCACGATGAGCAGGGTGCTGTGGATCTCGGCCACCCGGCAGCTCTGGCCCGGGGCGAGGGTGTCGCCGGGGGTGGCGCAGCGGGCGTTCCAGTCCACGCCGTCCAGCCGGACACGGCCGGTGGCCTCGGCGGAGACAGGGGTGAGCGCGACGGCCTCCCGGCCAAGGGCGCGGTCGCCGTTCGTGGCCGTGGGCGGCTTGCGCAGCCGGCTGCACAGGGGCTTGAGGGCCAGCAGGCAGAGGGTGCTGACCGCCACGAACACCACCGCCTGCACCCGGAAGGAGCCGGTGACCAGACAGCTCAGCAGGGCTGCGGCGCTGCCCACGGCAAACCAGATGGAGACGAGATTCAGGGTCATGGCCTCGAGAACGACGAAGCCGATGGCGGCCAGAAGCCAGAAAATAGGGTCAACAGACATGAGTTCTCCCTCCTTTTTCCCCATTATAGAGCAAAACGTCTGAAAAGTACAGAGACAGATTATGAATAAGCCCCCTGCTCACGCCGGGCGGGATGCCGCAGGCAGGGCAGGGGGGCGGGGGTCACTTATAGTCGTAGTAGCTGTGGTTCGGGTTGTGGCCGACCTCTTCCACCACGATGGTGAAGCCCATGGGGTTCACCTCGGTGTGCTTGCCGGAGGCCAGCGGCTCTACGATGATATGCTCGGTGCGGTTGACGATGATCTCTGCCGCCTCAAACTCGCCGATGCGCTGGTAGTGGAGGACGCCGCCCTCGGCCCGCAGGACACGAAGCGCTCCGGTGCGGAAAGCCTCGCAGGTGTGGCGGAGCTGTGCCAGCTGTGCCAGAACAGGTTTCAGCCGCTCTTCGTGGCTGTTCCAGCAGTAGAAGCCGCGGTTGAAGGGGTCGCGGTAGCCCTGCATCCCGATCTCGTCGCCGTAGTAGAGGCAGGGGACGCCGGGCAGGGTGTAGATGATGGCGTAAGCCATCCGCAGCTTGAGCATTCCTTCCTCGTAGGCGTCGCCGGTGACACAGCGACCGCTCTGCCACTCGCGACCCCGGCCATTGGCGGGCTCGTCGGCAATGACGGTCAGTGCGCGCTCGGTGTCGTGGGTGGAGAGGAAGTTCAGGGCCGTATCGAGGGCCGGGGCGGGGTAGTGCTCGCAGATGGAGAGGATGTCGGTCATGGTCTGGCCGGCGTCCCGTCCGCAGACGAAGCCCAGAACGGCGTTCTTGAAGGGGTAGTTCATCACGCTGTCGAGGCCCTTGCCCAGCAGGTAGGTGCGGCGCTTGTCGAAGCCGAACTTGGTGGTGGCGTCCTCCCACACTTCGCCCAGAAGGAACTTATCCGGGCCGACCCGCTTGACGGCGGTGCGCACTTTTTCAATAAATTCGTCGGGCAGTTCGTCGGCCACGTCCAGACGGAAGCCTGCTGCACCCCTGCGGAGCCAGGTGTCAATGACACCGCCCTCGCCGGTGATAAATTCAACGTAGGATGGCGTTTCTTCGTTGACTTCGGGCAGGGTCTCGAAGCCCCACCAGCTGCGGTAGCCGCCCTTATACTTGGAATCGAAATCGTACCAGCTGCGGTAGGGGGAGTTGGGGTCACGGTAGGCACCGCCCTCGCCGTAGCGGCCCTCGCGGTTGAAATAGCGGCTGTCGGAGCCGGTGTGGCTGAACACGCCGTCCAGCACGATGCCGATGCCGTACTTTCTGGCCTCGGCGCAGAGGGTCTCGAAGTCCTCATTGGTACCCAGCAGGGGGTCTACGTTGAGGTAGTCGGCGGTGTTGTAGCGGTGGTTGGAGTGCGCCTCAAAGATGGGGTTCAGGTACAGATAATCCACGCCCATCTCCCGCAGGTAGGGGAGCTTGATGCGAATGCCCTCCAAATCGCCGCCAAAGTAGTCCTCGTTCAGGTGGCCGCCGGTCTCGTTGGGCTGCCAGAAAGGCTCGGCGTGCTTATCGGCCTGATACAGCCGATCCGGGAAGGGCATGGGCTTGTTCTCGATGCCCTCACAGAACCGGTCCGGGAAGATCTGGTAGAACACCTTGCCCTTGATGCATTCGGGCGTCTGGAAATCCGGCTCGTAGACTGTGATCTGCCAGCTTTCACCCTCCTGCCAGCTGACCACGCCGCAGTTGTCTGCCCCGCGCACGATGCGGCGGAAGTCGGTATACAGATCAAAATAGTAGAAGTATAGGCCCGGGTCGCCCAGCACAACATCCACCGAAAAATGGTTCTGGTGGGGCGTCTGGCCGTCAAATTTCATGCGGTAGTGCACGGGCACATCGTATTTGCCCTCCTTTTGCAGCACAAGGTGCGGGTCCACATAGCCCAGCTCCTCGGGGATGCACAGGGTCAGGTGCACGCTCTGCCCGGCGCGCACGGCACCAAAGGGCTGCTTAAAGTAGGGGTCGTAGCTGTTGAACAGACAAGACAAAAAAGATCGTCCTTTCTCAAAAAAGCCCCGGCGGGCAAAATGCCACCGGGGCTTTGCGGTTTTACAAGGGAAATTACTTGCCCATGGGCACGGGGGAAGCGTACCAGATATCGCGGGCGTAGTCCAGCACGGCGCGGTCTGCGCTGAAGATGCCGCTGTTGGCAATGTTCTTCAGGCTCATGCGGGCCCAAGTCTCGCGGTCAGCATACAGCTTCTGCAGGTCGGCCTGTGCACGGCGGTAGTCCTTGAAGTCTGCCATGACCATGTACGGGTCGCTGCTGCGCAGATTCTCGGTGACCTCGTGGAAGTTCTCACCGTTCCAGCCGCGCTCCAGGAAGTTCAGGGCGCTGTTGGCCACGTCGTCGCCCATGATAAAGGCGTTGGGGTGGTAGCCCACCTGCTTCAGGTTGTTCACCTCGGGGGTCAGCATACCAAAGATCAGCTCGTTCTCCTTACCGGCAGCATCGGCGATCTCCACGTTTGCACCATCCAGAGTGCCCAGCGTGATGGCACCGTTCAGCATGAACTTCATGTTGCCGGTACCGGAAGCCTCGGTGCCTGCCAGAGAGATCTGCTCAGAGACCTCGGCTGCGGGCATCAGGTGCTCGCTCAGGGAGACACAGTACTCTTCCAGATAGACCACGCGCAGCTTCTCGCGGACAGCGGGGTCGTTGTTGATGAGGTCGCCCAGCTTGCAGATCATGCGGATCATCTGCTTGGCCATATAGTAGCCGGGAGCAGCCTTTGCGCCGAAGATATAGGTCTTGGGGATGAAGTCGGCGTTGGGGTTCTCCTTCAGGTACAGGTACTGTGCAGCGATGTTCAGCGCATTCAGGTGCTGGCGCTTGTACTCGTGCATACGCTTGACCTGGCAGTCGAAGATGGAGTTGGGGTCGATGACCTGACCGGTGCTCTTCTCGAGGTAAGCGGCAAAGTTCTTCTTGTTGTCCAGCTTGATCTCATTCAGACGCTTCAGGACGGTCTTGTCCTCAGCGAACTTGTTCAGCTTGGACAGGTCGGCGGCGTCGTGCTTGTAGCCGGTGCCGATGGTCTCGTCCAGCAGCTTGCACAGCTCGGGGTTGGAGGCCAGCAGCCAGCGGCGGTAAGCGATGCCGTTGGTCACGTTCTTGAAAGCCTGAGGCTTGAACAGGTAGTAGTCGTGGAAGACGCTCTCCTTGATGATTTCGCTGTGGAGCTTGGAGACGCCGTTGATGCTGTTGGCGGTGTAGGCGCAGATGTTGGCCATGCGCACCTGATTGTCGCCGATCAGTGCCATGTAGTCGATCTTGCCCTGATCGCCGGGGAAAGCCTTTGCCAGCTCCTCGCGGGCGCGGCGGTCCATCTCCACCACGATCTGGTAGATGCGGGGCAGGGTCATCTTGAAGATGTCCACATTCCACTTCTCCAGAGCCTCAGCCATAACGGTGTGGTTGGTGTAGGAGAACACCTTCTGGCAGATGCTGAAGGCCTTGTCCCAGTCAAAGCCGCACTCATCCAGCAGGATGCGCATCATCTCGGGGATGGCCAGCGTGGGGTGGGTGTCGTTCAGCTGGATGGCGACCTTGTCGGGCAGGTTCTCCAGCGTAGCGTAGCTGGACAGGTGGTTCTGCACGATATCGCCGATAGAAGCAGCGGACAGGAAGTACTGCTGACGCAGGCGCAGGATCTTGCCCTCAACGTGGTTATCGTTGGGGTACAGCACCTTGGAGATGAGCTCGGCGTTGGCGTTCTTGCTCATAGCGGTGTTGTAGTTGCCCAGAGAGAAGCTGGACATATCAAAGTCCGGGGCCTTTGCCTGCCACAGACGCAGCTTTGCAACGCCCTTTCCGTCGTAGCCCTGCACATACATATCGGAGGGGATAGCCATGACGCTGTTGTAGTTGGTGTGCTGGATGTAGTGGAAGCCGTTGTCCCAGTTCTCGTGGATCTCGCCGTCAAAGCGGATCTCCACAGCCTGATCCGGGTGGCTCTTCAGCCACACCTGACCGCCGGGCAGCCAGTTGTCGGCGCGCTCCTGCTGCCAGCCGTCCACGATCTTCTGCTTGAAGATGCCGTACTCGTACAGGATGGAGTAGCCGGTGCCGCAGATATCGGTGGTGGCCATGCCGTCCAGATAGCAGGCTGCCAAGCGGCCTAAGCCGCCGTTGCCAAGGCCTGCATCGGGCTCTTCCTCAAAAATGCTGTCCAGATTGATGTCGGCGTCAGCCAGTGCCTTCTTGGCAACCTCGTCCAGACCCAGATTGAACAGGCTCATCTTCAGGCTGCGGCCCATCAGAAACTCCATGCAGAGGTAGTAGACCTGCTTGGTGCCGGTGCCGATAGCCTTGGACTGGAACTTTTTGTGGTTCTCACTCATCATCTGACGGCAGATCAGAGCCAGAGAGCGGTAGATCTGCTGGTTGGAGGCAACATTCAGCTCCACACCGTACTCATTGGTGAGCTTGTCCTGAAGAATTTTGCCAAATTCTTTTGATGTCATAGTGTGCTCCTATCCGCATAAGCGTTTGCTTTGCTAAAATAATTGAGTAGATAATAGCAGCAGAAACGTTCCCTCTTTCGCCCGGCTGCCAGCATAACAAAGTTATTATAATATGAACGATTTGCAAATGCAAGGAACTAGGCGCTTTTTTTCCGTAACTGCTATTTTTTCAGGCCACTTTCTGACAAATATGCCGAAATTTCAAAAATTACACTTTTTCTTGCGGCGTATTTATATTATAATAGAAGGCAGAACTGAACCGCGAAACGTTTTTCGGGGAGTAATTCCGGCAGTAATGGCACAGGAAACTCCGCCGAAATGTTTTCGAAAGCCGAAACGTTACCGGGAACGGTGCCAAATCCCGGTAAAATGCAGAACAAACGGCCTTGCGCCGTACAGATATAGGATAAAAAAGGGGAAAACACCATGGTAAACAAGGTAAGGGTCAACATCGCGGGCACACCGTATGCCATCGCCACCACAGATTCGGAAAAGTACATCCTCGGTCTTGCCAAAAAGCTGGACGAGGACATCACAAAGCTGCTGGACACCAATGATAACCTCTCGGTGACCAAGGCGGCGGTGTTCTGCGCGATGGATTATCTGGATGAATACCGCAAGAGCACCGGCAGCGCCGAGAATATGCGCAGCCAGATCCAGGACTACATTGCAGATGCAGCCCGGGCAAAGCTGGCCGAGGACAAGGCATTGGCCGAGAACGCCGTGCTGCGCCGGGAAGCTGCCGCCCTGCGGGAGCAGCTTGCCAAGGAGCGCCAGCGCGAGACCCGCCGGGAAGAACGCGCCGCCCGCGCTGCAGCAGAGACGGCACAGGAGCAGTCCGCAGCCCCGGAAACCCCGGCGGCAGACAGCGCGCAGGCAGACGAGACCAACTGAATGTACCTTATATAAATAGAAGTCAGAAGGAGAACTATGGCAAGGATCGAGATCTTGGCCCCGGTGGGCAGTGAAGAAATGCTCCGCGCGGCGGTGTTCAGCGGCGCGGACGCAGTATATCTGGGCTTTTCGGGTTTCAACGCCCGCACGGGTGCCGGCAACTTTGATGCAGACAGCCTGCAGGAGGCGGTGCGCTTCTGCCACGCCCGGGGCGTGGCGGTGCACGTTGCGCTGAATACGACCGTGTACGGCACCGAGCTGTCGGCGCTGGAACAGGCCATCCGGGCGGTGGCAGCCAGCGGCGCGGATGCAGTCATCTGTCAGGATCTGGCAGTGGCTACTTTAATTGGCAAAATTGCCCCGCAGCTGCCCCGGCATGGTTCCACTCAGATGAGCGTCCACACCCTGCAGGGCGCACTGGAACTGAAGGAGCTGGGCTTTACCCGGGTGGTGCTGGCGCGTGAGCTGAGCCTGCCCGAGGTGGAGCATATCACAAAGCACTGCGGCATTGAGACTGAGTGCTTCATCCACGGTGCGCTGTGCATGAGCGTGAGCGGCCAGTGCTATATGTCCGCCTTTCTGGGCGGACGCAGCGGCAACCGGGGCTCTTGTGCGGGACCCTGCCGTCTGCCCTTTGAAGCCAACGCCCTGCCGGAGGGCAAGCCCGGGCGGCTGCATCACCTTTCCCTCAAGGATAACTCTGCCATCGACAAGCTGGACAAGCTGCAGGCGCTTGGCGTAGCATCGGCAAAAATCGAGGGGCGTCTGCGCACGCCGGAGTATGTGGCGGCGGCGGTCAGCGCCTGTCTGGCGGGCCGCGAGGGCCGCGCCTACGACCGCGACCTGCTGAAGAACGCTTTCAGCCGCTCCGGTTTCACCTCCGGGTATCTGGACGGAAAAATCGACGGTACAATGTTCGGTGTGCGCAGCGAAGCTGACGCCGAGCTGACCAAAAAGACCCTGCCCATGCTGCGCGAGCTTTACCGCCGCGAGCGCTCCCGCGTGCCGGTGCAGATGAAGCTGGAGATCGAAGAGGGCGGCGAAAAGCTGACCGTTACCGATGCCGATGGCAACAAGGCCTTTGCCTATGGGGACGCCGAGCCGCAGCCTGCCCGCACCGACCCCACCGAGAGCCTGAACCGCAGCTTGGCAAAGACCGGCGGCACGCCCTTTGCGGCAGAGAAGATCACCGTGGAAATGGACGGCGGGTCGTGGTTCATCCCCGGCAGTGCCGTGAACGAGCTGCGCCGGGAAGCACTGGATGTCCTGCTCAAAAAGCGGGAGGTGCTGCGCCCGTGGCCTACCACCGAGGAGCACGTCGCCGCCCTGCCACAGCGTACTCTGCCGCCTCGCCGCACCCTGCGCGTCCGGTTCGAGCGCTGGGAACAGGTGCCGGAGCGGGCGCTTGACGGAGTGGAGTACCTCATCCTGCCCATTGCGCAGGCCGACCGTGTGCCCCGGGAATGGCGGGCAAAGACCCTTCTGGAGCTGCCCCGGGTCATGTTCGGTGCGCTGGAACAGGACACCGCCCGCCGCATCGCAGCCACGCAGGATGCGGGCTTTGCCGGGTACGAGGTCAGCAACATCGCCCATCTGCGGCTGTGCCGTGGGCTGCCCATGACCGGCGGCTTCGGGCTGAACATCACCAACAATGCGGCGGCGCAGTTCTATGCAGAGCAGGGGCTTTCCAGCCTGCTTATTCTGCCGGAGGTAAAAGATAGCGATATTGCGTCCATTGCGCCCGCCCGGAACGGGAAGCCTGTGCCCACGGGCGTGATGATCTACGGTCATATGCCACTGATGCTCACCCGCGCCTGCCCGCTGCAGAACATCCACGACTGCGCCCACTGCGACAAGACCGGCGTGCTGACCGACCGCAAGGCCAAAAAGTTCCCGGTGCGCTGCGGCCTTGGGGTGCGCACCATCTATAACCCGGTGCCCATCTACATGGGTGACAAGCCCGGTGCACTGGCGGTGGACTACGGCGTGGCCTACTTTACGCTGGAATCCCGCGAGGAAGCAGCGCAGATTCTGGATATGATCCGCACCCACGCCCCCTTTGAGGGGGAGTTTACCCGCGGTCTGTATTTTAAAGGAACTAACTGATAAGAAACCACCGGCATTGCCCCAAGCTTTGCCTGTGAAAAAAACAGAAAAACGAAACGAGGTATACGATGGAACCCATCACTGTAAAATATAAGGTACTGGATGCCCGGGCAAAGGTGCCCGCCTATGCCACCCCCGGTGCAGCTGCTGCCGACCTGTGCGCTGTGCTGGACGCACCGCTGACCGTTGCCCCCATGCAGCGGGTGCTGGTACCCACCGGTCTTGCCATCGAGCTGCCGGGTGCCCACAGCGTAGCGCTGGTGTACGCCCGCAGCGGCCTGTCCATCAAGCACGGCCTGTGCATGGCCAACGGCGTGGGCGTGGTGGACAGCGACTATCGCGGCGAGCTGAAGGTGCCCATGGTCAATCTGGGTGCCGAGGCTTACACCATCCAGCCCGGCGAGCGGGTGGCGCAGCTGTGCATCGCTCCGGTGTACACCGCCGCCTTTGTGCCCGCCGAGGAGCTGGGCGATACCCAGCGCGGCGCGGGCGGCTTTGGTTCTACCGGAAAGTAATGAAAAATACAGATAAAATATATTGCCCGGTTTGTAGCAGAGCACTTGTTGAAGAATATGATATTTGCCCGATCTGCGGTTGGGAGAATGATCCAAATCAGCTATGGAAGCCGGATTTATCGGGCGGCGCAAATATAATGAGCTTAAATCAGGCAAGAAAGGCTTATAGCATGAAGTCCAATCTTATTTTAGCTTCCGGCAGTCCCCGCAGACGGGAACTGCTCTCCCTATATACCACCGACTTTACGGTCTGCGTCAGCGATTTTGACGAGAGCGCCGTCACAGCACCCACCCCGGCGCAGCTGGTGGAGCAGCTGGCCATCGGCAAGTGCCTTGCGGTGGCAAAGCAGCACCCGGATGCCGTTGTCATCGGCTGCGACACGGTGGTGGATGTGGACGGCATCGTGTTCGGCAAGCCCCGCGATGCCGAGGACGCCAAGCGGATGCTGCGCGCCCTCTCCGGCAAGACCCATCAGGTACACACCGGTGTGTGCATTGCAAAAGGGGACAGGGCAGAGCATTTTGTGGACAGCTGCAAGGTGACCTTTTTCCCACTGGGGGAGGAGGAAATCGCGTTCTACACCGCCACCCCGGAGCCTTACGATAAGGCCGGTGCCTATGCCATTCAGGGACGCGCAGCCCTGTGGCTGGACCGCATTGAGGGCGACTACTACACCATTATGGGACTGCCGGTCAGCCGCACCGTACAGCTGCTGGCGCATTTTTTGTGAGAAAAATGGAAAAATGATAGAAAACTTGCCGAAACGCTTGAGAAATGAAGCACTTGCGGCTATAATAGAACCGTGTTATTCTGCGCAGGATGGTCTGTTTGCTGCAGACGGTCCGGCATTCTGGGATAGATTTAAGGAACGATCGTAAGGAGATTTGGAACAATGAGTTTTCTGTCAAAGGACGTTGGCATTGATCTGGGTACTGCCAATACTCTGGTCTACATGAAGGGCAAGGGCATCATCATGCGTGAGCCCTCGGTCGTGGCGGTGGACACCAAGACCGACGAGGTGCGCTGCGTGGGCGGCGAGGCAAAGGCTGTCATCGGCCGTACCCCCGGCAGCATCGTGGCGGTGCGTCCCCTGAAGGACGGCGTCATCGCTGATTTCGACATCACGGCCAATATGCTGGAGAACTTCCTCAAAAAGGCCTGCGGCAACAGCATGTTCTCCCGTCCCCGGGTGGTCATCTGCATTCCCTCCGGCGTTACCGAGGTGGAGCGCCGCGCTGTGCGCGAAGCTACCCTGAAGGCCGGTGCCCGTCAGGTGTCTGTGATTGAGGAGCCCATGGCTGCTGCCATCGGTGCAGGCCTGCCCATCAGCGAGCCCACCGGCAGCATGATCGTGGATATCGGCGGCGGCACGGCGGAGATCGCCGTCATCTCTCTGGGCGGCATCGTGGCCTCCCGCAGCGTACGCATGGCCGGTGATATGTTCGATCAGGCCATCATCGCCTTCATCAAGCGCAAGTACAACCTGCTCATCGGTGAGCGCACTGCCGAGCAAATCAAGATCGAGATCGGCTCTGCCTATGTGCTGGACCCGGAGCTGACCATGGAGATCAAGGGCCGCAACCTTGTGGACGGCCTGCCCAAGAACATCGTGGTGCACTCTGAGGATGTGCGCGGCGCTCTGCTGGAGTGTCTGGTCAAGATCACTACTGCCATCAAGGAGACGCTGGAGCGCACCCCGCCGGAGCTGAGTGCGGATATCATCGACCGCGGCATTACCCTGACCGGCGGCGGCGCTCTGCTGCGCGGTCTGGATCAGCTGATCCAGAGCGAGACCGGTATTGATGTGCATATTGCGGAGGATCCGCTGGACTGCGTGGCCAAGGGTGCCGGTGCGGTGCTGGATCATGTGGACGTGCTGCATGATGTGCTGGACACCGATGGAGGACATATGTAAGAGCGGCTCTCTGGGGAGAGTGCTGCTCAGAATGCGGAAAAGTTTCAGACACAGCAGCTGTGCGTTTTTCCGCTGCAAACACTGCATCTTGCGCGGATGGCACGGCTGTCCGCGCTTTTTTCATGCAAAGGCCTGCGGTAGGGCGCAGGCACCCCGACAGGAGGGAAGGACCCTTTGAAAGATTTTTTTGATACCTGGAAATTCAAGATCCTTGTGGCTGTGGCGGTATTTCTGGTGGGCATCATGGCCTACGCCGGTGCCAACGGACGCCTGACCGCTGCCCCGCAGGAGCTGCTGGGCGTGATCCTGACCCCTTTCCAGAAGGCGGCAGCTGTGGTCAGCGGCGGCGTAGGTACGGTGTGGGAAAAATACACCAGCATCGACAAAGTCATGGAGCAGAACGAGCAGCTGGAAACGGAAAACGCCGAGCTGCGCCAGCAGATGGTGGACTACGACCGTATCAAGGCCGAGAACGAGGCCTACAAGGCGCTGGCCAATATTCAGAAAAAGAACAGTAACACCACCTATGTGTCCGGTTTTGTCATTGGCCGCGACCCGCTGGACGAGTTTGGCGGTTTCACGCTGGACAAGGGCACCGCAGACGGTGTGGCGGTGAACAATGCCGTCATCAGCGACCGCGGCTATCTGCTGGGCATGGTGGTGGAGGCTGACCCGACCAGCTGCAAGGTGATGACCATCCTGCACCCCAGCTTCAATGCGGCGGGCGTGGTCTCCCGCACCCGGGAAAACGGCATCCTGAACGGCAACACCACCTATGCGCCGGACGGCCTGTGTACTCTGACCAATCTGGAGCGCAGCACCGAGACCCGTGCGGGCGATCAGGTCATCACCACCGGTCTGGGCGGGGTGTTCCCGCCGGATTTTCTGGTGGGTACGGTGCAGGATGTGGTGCCGGAAGCCAGCGGCAAATCCTCTATTGCGGTGGTGCGCCCCGGTGCCGACCCCCGCACCGCCAAGCACGTTTTTATCATTACTGCGTACTAAGGAGGGCACACTGCTATGGAATCTCGCCGCAAGCGCAGCCGCAGCCAGCTGCTGAAGTGGGGCTGCTATGTGCTGGCGCTGTTTGTGTGCGCCGCGTTGCAGACCACGCCCGGGCTTTTTCAGCTGGGGCAGGCAAAGCCGCTGCTGGTGCTGCCGCTGTGTCTGGCGGTGGCAGTATTTGAAGGGGAGTTCGCCGGGGCGCTGCTGGGCACGGTGGGCGGCCTTTTGTGGGACTACGCCGCCGGGCGCACGGTGGGTATGCTAGCGCTGGAACTGCTGCTGCTCTGCTTTGGGGTATCGGTGCTGGTGCAGCTGTATCTGCAGGTGAACCCCGGCAACTTTGCCGCCGTAAATACTATAACGGCGCTGCTGGTGCTCTCGCTGGACTGGCTGTTTTTCTATTATATGCCGGGCTATGCCGGCGCTGCGCTGCGGTACATTGCCTTTGTACTGCCCAGTGCAGTGCTGACCCTCCCGGCGGCGCTGCTGGCTTTCTGGCTGGTGCAGCGCATCCATGACGGGTTCAGGATCGACAACGGTGTGGTCTAACCCGTAAAAGGAGAACCAGATGAACGAAAATGAACGCAAGGTCGTGGTGCGGCGGATGCTGCTGCTCATCGCAGTGGCCTGCATCATCATGGGGCTGTACACCTTCCGGCTGATCTTTTTGCAGCTGGTCAACGGGGACAGTTTCAAGGCAAAAGCCACCAACACCACGGATTATAAGTTCACGGTCACCGCCGCGCGCGGCAATATCGTGGACAGCACCGGCAAGCGCATCGCCACCACCAGCACCGGCTATAATGTGGTGCTGAACAAGCTGCAGATGGGGGATCAGGATCTGGACACCATGCTGCAGCAGATCGTGGAACTTTTGCGCAAGAACGATGAAAAATGGATGGACACCCTGCTCATCAGCGAGCCGGATGCCGCCGGGAACTATACCTTTACGGACAGCGCCGACAGCACCAGCGACCAGAAAACGCTGGCTGACATGAAGGAGACGCTGGGCTTGCAGCAGTACGCCACCGCCAACGATGTGATGGAGATGCTGGTGGAGAAAAACCATCTGGAAAGCTTCTCCCTGCCGTGGCAGCGGGTGCTGGCGGGCATCCATTACGAGATGGACCGGCAGGCCTTTTCCAACGTGAACAACTTTGTCATGGCGGAAAACGTCAGTCAGGTGACGGTGGCTACCATCAAGGAGCACTCTCTCACGCTGCCGGGCGTGGAGATCGTGGAGACCAGCACCCGCAGCTATGAGCAGGGAGATATCCTCCCCGCCGTGCTGGGGCGTGTGGGCAAGATCACCGCCGAAAAGTGGAAGGTGACCGACGAAAACGGTCAGGTGACCTATCCGCTCAAGGAAAAAGGCTATAACATGAACGATGTAATCGGCATCTCCGGCCTTGAGTCCGTGTACGAGGACGAGCTGCGCGGCAAGGACGGCGTGGAGACCATCACCCGCAATTCGGACGGCGTGATCGTGGACACCAAGATCACCACCGTGCCGGAGCCGGGGCATACCGTGCAGCTGACCATCAACAGCGACTTTCAACGGGCGGTGGACAAGGCCCTTGCCAACAATATCGACATGATCAACCGGGTGTACAACACCGGCGATATGAAAGCTGCCGCCGGCGCTGCGGTGGTGCTGGACGTAAAGGACGGCAGCGTGCTGGCGGCTGCAAACTACCCCAGCTTTGACCAGAATCTGTACGCCACTAACTATTCCGAGTACAGCGCCGACCCCAGCCTGCCCCTGTTCAACCGGGCGCTGCAGGGCCTGTACACCCCCGGCTCCACCTTTAAGCCTGCGGTGGCGGTGGCAGCGCTGGACAGCGGCCTGATCAACCAGTACTCCACCGTCAACTGCACCGGCGTGTACACCTATTATAAGGACTACCACCCCCGCTGCACCCGCCACGGCCACAGCGGCAACATTGACGTGGTCACTGCCATCAAGTGGAGCTGCAACATCTTCTTCTACGACGTGGGCCGCCGCCTGACCAGTGACGTCTACGATGCCTACGCCTACAAGCTGGGTCTTGGGCAGCGCACCGGCGTGGAGGTAAACGAGGCCGTGGGACGGCTGACCAAAAAGACAGACAAAAACTACACATCATCGCTGGATATTCAGGCCGCCATCGGGCAGGGCAACACGGTAGTAAGCCCCATCCAGCTGGCTACCTACGCCGCCACGCTGGCCAACAACGGCGTGCGCTACCGCACCCATTTTGTCAAGGCCATTCTGGATACCAACACCGGCGAGGTGCTCAGCGAGACCCAGCCGGAGGTGATGGATGTCATCGAGGGCAACGGCGACACCTTTGCGCTGGTGCGGCAGGGCATGACACTGGTGCCCAGCACCATCAGCGGCAAGATCTCCAGCTATCCCATTGCCATCGCCTGCAAGACCGGTACCCCCCAGCGTAGCGAGACCTACGCTTCGGGCAAGCACTACCTGAACGCCATGATGATCGCCTATCTCCCGGCAGACGACCCGGAGATCGCCATCGGCATTACGGTGGAGTACGGCGGCTACGGTGCCCGTACCGGTGATCTGGTGGTGGATATCGCCAACGCCTATTTTGCCATGAAGGACGGCACGCTGGAGGTGGACCCCTATGTAGACCCGCGCACCGTGGTGCAGGAGGACACCGCAGCATCGGATGCCGCCGCCCAGACCGCCCCGGATGCTGCGAATGATGCACAGACCGATGCAGCAGCCGCAGAGCCGCAGCAGACAGCTGCTCCCGCAACGGCAGCGGAGGAAGAAAATAACGATGTACTGCTTGCACAGTAAGGCGCAGCTGCGTGCAAAGTGCTGAACTTGAACGAAAATTTGAATATTGTGTCCAAAAACCTGTTGTAAATGAGTTGCGTTTGTGATATCATGTATAACAAAGGAAATTTATCAAGCGTTTTATATACAAATGTTTCAATAGAGGAGAGATCTACAGATGACGATTGCCCTGATCGCGCATGACTCCAAAAAGGAGCTGATGGTTCAGTTCTGCACGGCGTACTGCCGTATTCTGAGCCAGCATAAATTGGTGGCGACCGGCACTACCGGCAAACTGATTTCCGAGGCCACCGGCCTGCAGGTACAGCGTTTTCTGGCCGGCGTGCAGGGCGGCGACCAGCAGATCGCGTCCCGTATTGCCTGCAACGAGATCGACCTGCTGCTGTTCTTCCGCGACCCCATCAATGCCAAGCCCAGCGAGCCGAATGAGATGACCCTGCTGCGCCTGTGCGATGTGCACAACATCCCCATGGCCACCAACATCGCCACCGCCGAGGTGCTGATCCACGGCTTGGAGCGCGGAGATCTGGACTGGCGCGATATCGTGCACCCGCAGAACTAAAGTATGCAAAAAAGAAGCGCTGCATCGTATAGATGCGGCGCTTCTTTTTTGTGTGGAAAGCGGTTGGATCAGACCGTTCCGTTCACCTTAAAATCCTGTGCCATCTCCTGCACATCGGCGGCGGTAAACTCGCCCAAGGGCAGCAGCAGACGGGCAAGGGTGTCCTGGGGCAGCGCTGCCAGTGCGGCACTCTCGTCCAGTGCGGCGTCCACAGCGGGGCAGACGGCGTGCACGCCGTCGCTGCCCAACTCCACCCGGGCGTGGTGACCGGTGGCAATATACTGGATGCCCAGCTTGTCGGCAGCGGTCAGCAGGGCGGCAAAACGTGCATCGTTGCCGCTGCCCAGTACCTCGGCGGGCTGGTCTGCCAGTGCTTCTGCCTTCAGTACGATGCACTCGATGCCAAGAGTCTCGGCAGCCTGCCGTGCGGCTGCGGCCCAAGCGCTCTGGTCAGCGGCCAGCTGCACCACAGCCCCGGCCACGCCAAAGCCCTGCTGCTGCAAAATGCGCACAACAACGCCGCAGTCCACAGTGCCGTCCATGCTGACAAGCACCTTGTCCTGTGTTTCGTAGGTGTCGAACCCGTTGCCGGGCAAAAATGCGTCGCTCATGTTCCTTGCCTCCCGCCATGTGCTTTGCTTTGTGCTACGGCCAGCTGGTCGCAGCGCTCGTTTTCCGGGTGGCCTGCGTGGCCTTTTACCCAGACGTAGGTGATCTTGTGCCGTGCTTCCTGCTCCAGCGCCTGTGCCCATAAGTCCGGGTTCAGGGCAGGGGAGCCGTCGGCTTTTTTCCAGCCCCGGCGCTTCCAGCCCTTGGCCCAGCCCTTTTCCAGCCCGTTGATGACATACTGGCTGTCAGAGCACAGCCGCACCTCACAGGGCTCCTTGAGCTGGCGCAGCGCCTCGATAAAGGCCGTCAGCTCCATGCGGTTGTTGGTGGTGCTGGCGTCGCCGCCGCTCAGTTCCTTTTCGTACACTTTGCCGTCAAAGCGGTAGCGCAGCACCGCACCCCAGCCGCCCGGGCCGGGGTTGCCGCTGCAAGCGCCGTCTGTGTACACCTCTACCTGTTTCATGGAGTTCTCCTTATAGAATAGAATACCTTTATTTAGCGCTATTTTGCCCGGGATGTCAAGAGCCAATGTATATGCCAGCCCAGTTTTGCCAAACCTTGGAATTGACAAAACCGGTGCGAGATACTATACTTAGCGTAACAAAATGCGTATAGGGGTGCACCAAAGGCGTGCGCCCGGCTGTTCCGGCAGAAACGCCACGGTCGCATCGAACAGATGGACTTACCTGGCCAAGAACCTCTTGCGGAACCAACAGCGCTGCCGCAAAAAGCACGCTGAACGATAAATTCTATACGATGCATCAACGGGAAGCCGATGCAGTTTCAGGTGCTTCCTCTGTGCAAGGTGCGGCTGCTCTCCCCGGTGGGGGCGCGGCCTGACCTGCAATTGAATCTGGAGGTAAAGAATGGCTCAAACAAAAGAAAATAACCCCGCACCCCGTGCAAAAGCCCCGGCAGCGCCCAAGGCAGCTGCCGCAAACGGCACTGTTCCCGCAGGGGAAAAGCACACCCGTCCCACTACCCGCCGCCCCTACTATAACCGCCGCCCGCGCCGTGTGCAGCAGCCCAAGGAGGCAGCGACTCCCATCCATATCTACCCGCTGGGCGGTCTGGGCGAGGTCGGCAAGAACATGACCGTCTACGAGTGCAACGGCGATATGATCATCGTGGACTGCGGTCTGGTGTTCCCGGACAGCGAGATGTTCGGCGTGGACATGGTCATCCCGGACTTCACCTTTGTGGTGCAGAACAAGGATAAGATCAAGGGTCTGCTCATCACCCACGGCCACGAGGACCACATTGGCAGCATTCCCTATCTGCTGCAAAAGTTCAGCCTGCCGGTGTACGGCACCCGCCTGACCTGCGGCCTGATCAAAAACAAGCTGGAGGAGTTCGGCCTTGCCGGTAAGACCAAGTTTGTGGAGATCGTGCCCCGGCAGAAGATCAAGCTGGGCTGCTTTACCGTGGAGCCCATCCATGTGAACCACTCTATCCCGGATGCTGTGGCCTTTGCCATCGACAGCCCCGCCGGTACCATCATCCAGACCGGCGACTTTAAGATCGATTACACCCCGCTGGCCTGCGGCGTGACCGACCTGTCAACTCTGTCCGAGTACGGGCAGCGCGGTGTGCTGGCATTGCTGAGCGACTCCACCAACGCGGAGCGCCCGGGCTTTACCGCCACCGAGCAGAAGGTGGCTGCCGGTGTGCGCAGCCTGTTTGCCCGCGCCCGCAATAAGCGCATCATCATTGCGACCTTTGCGTCCAACATCTACCGCGTGCAGCAGATCATTGATCTGGCTGTGGAGGATGGCCGCAAGGTGGCCTTCAGCGGCCGCAGCATGGTCAACAACACCGCCATGGCGCAGGAGCTGGGCTATATGCACATCCCGGAGGGGACTCTGATCAGCGTGGATGAGCTGAACCAGTACCCGCCGGAGCAGGTGGTGCTGGTGACCACCGGCAGTCAGGGCGAGCCCCTGAGCGCGCTGAGCCGTATGGCCTCCTGCAGCCACCGTCAGGTGCGTGTGGGCCCCGGCGACTTCATCATCATCTCCGCCAACCCCATCCCCGGCAACGAAAAGAGCGTGACCAAGATCGTCAACGGTCTGCTGCTGCTGGGCGCAGAGGTCATCTACGAGAGTATGTATGATGTGCACGTTTCCGGCCACGCCTGTCAGGAGGAGCAGAAGCTGATGCTCACCCTGACCAAACCCAAGTATTTCCTGCCCGTGCACGGCGAGTATAAGCAGCTGAAAAAGCACGCCCTCACCGCTGCAAGTCTGGGCATCCCCACCAGCAATATCCTCATTGCAGAAAACGGCTCCAACGTTATCCTCTCGCAGGACGAGATGAAGCTGGGTGAGCCGGTGACCGCCGGTGCCGTCATGGTGGACGGCCTTGGCGTGGGCGATGTGGGCAATGTGGTGCTGCGGGACCGCAAGCACCTCTCTGAGGATGGCCTTGTCATCATCGTGGCTACCGTGGACAGCAAGACCGGCAAGGTGCTGGCCGGGCCGGATCTGGTAAGCCGGGGCTTTGTGTATGTGCGCGAGAACGAGAGCCTGATGGACGGTGCCCAGAGCATTGTGGAAAATGCACTGGAGCGCTGTGTGGACGAGCACGTCCGGGACTGGAACAGCGTAAAGACCCGTGTGCGTGAGGCACTGAGCAGCTATATCTACCGGCGCACCAAGCGCAGCCCGATGATCCTGCCGATCCTGATGGAGGTCTGATCCGGGCGCACCGCAAGGCGGTGCAGCGTCTGAGGAGGCAAAAAACCAATGAAACGTAAACCAAGATGGACACTGGAAATGCTCACGGCCAGTCTGGCGGTGCTGTGCGGTCTTTTGCTGCTGGTGCTGCTGGTGCAGCGCCCCACGGCATGGCCGCTGTTGGCTGTGCTGGTGGTGCTGTGGGGCATAGGGGCAACCCTGTTCCGCTGCAAGCTGCGCCGCTGGGTGGTGCGCTGGACAAGCGGCACCACCTTTGAAAAATCCAAGGTGCAGTTCAGTCTGGAGCCCCTTTCCCAGCCTGCGGCGCTGCTCTCCGGCGAGACGGTGCTGTGGTACAACAGCCAGTTCCGCACCCGCCTGCTGGGCGGGCAGGATGTGCTGGCCAGCCGGGTGCAGAAGCTGCTGCCCGGGCTGGATCTGCAGCTGTGCCGCAAGCGCGAGGGGCAGCTGCTGACCCTTGCCGACGGCTACTGGAGCGTGCACAGTTCCACCGTGCCCGGCGAAGCCGAAAGCATGACCCTGCTGGTGCTGAACGAGGAGACCGAGCTGCGCCGCATCGAGGCAGAGTATAAGGCCAGCCGTCCGGGGTATCTTGCCTTTCAGCTGGACGGCTACGACGATGTGTTCGGGGATCTGATGGACAGCGAACGCGCCCGCCTGCTGGAGGGCGTCAACCGCATTCTGGAGGAGATGATCGGGCGCGGCAGCGGCTTTCTGCGCCGGGTAGGCAGCGGCGGCCGCTACATCGCCGTGGTGGAGGAACGCCAGCTGGAGCAGTTTGCCAACCGCGGCTACGATGTGCTGGATAAGATCCGCGCACTGGACCCCGGCGTGAGCCTTTCGATGTCCATTGGTATCGGACGCGGTGCACGCACCCTGCGGGAAGCGCAGGATATGGCCGAGCACGCGCTGGATATGGCGCAGGGACGCGGCGGCGATCAGGCCGCTGAGATGACGCTGGACGGCTTTACTTTCTACGGCGGCGTGAGCCACGGCGTGGAAAAGCGCAGCAAGGTGCGCAGCCGCCTTGTGGCCGACCAGCTGGTCAAGTTGATCAAGGAAGCCGACCATGTGGTCATCATGGGTCACCGCATGAGCGATCTGGACGCCATCGGTGCAGCTGAGGGCGTGCTGCGCATTTGTAAGATCTGCGATGTGCCGGCGGTCATCGCCGTCCGGCGGGACGCCACGCTGGCTGCCAGCCTGATCGATGCACTGTGCAAGGCGGGGCAGAAGGATGACTTCATCGACCCCAAGGACGCCCTGCCCATCATCTCCAAGCGCACCCTGTGCATCGTGGTGGATACATATCAGGTGGGTCTTGTGGAAAGCAAGGACATTCTGGAAAAATGCGGTAAGGTGGCCGTCATCGATCACCACCGCAAGGGCGTGGGCTACATCGAAAACCCGGCGCTGGTCTGTCACGAGCCCTATTCCTCCTCGGCCAGCGAGCTGGTCACCGAGCTGTTGCAGTATGTGGGCGAGCGGGACGACAAGCCCAACCGCATCGAGGCCGAAGGTCTGCTTGCCGGCATCCTGCTGGATACGCAGGACTTTACCCTGCACACCGGTGTGCGCACCTTTGAAGCTGCTGCTGCTCTGCGCCGCTACGGCGCAGAGACCGAGCGGGTGCGCAGGTTGTTCGATGTGACCATGGTGGAGTACAACGCCAAGGCCGATCTGGTGGAAAAGGCGCAGATGTACAAAAACTGTGCCATCTCCATCGGCGGCGAGGTGGCCCCGGAAGCCCGGGTCGCCATTGCGCAGGCCGCCAACGATCTGCTGCGCATTCAGGGCGTGGACGCCAGCTTTGTGGCGGTGCAGGTGGGCAACGGCGTAAACATCTCTGCCCGCAGCATGGGTGCCGTGAATGTGCAGGTGATCATGGAGTCGCTGGGCGGCGGCGGGCATCAGACCATGGCAGCAGCGCAGCTGAAGCATATCACCCCGCAGGCGGCACGCAGCCGTATTCAGGACGCCATCGACCAATATTATCTCTCCCAGAAAAAGACTACGCCGGAAGCACGACCGGCAAAAGGGGAATAAAACATGAAACAGTATGATTATCTTATCGTTGGTGCCGGTCTGTTCGGCGCCGTGTTTGCCCACGAGGCCAAAAAGGCAGGCAAAAAGTGTCTGGTCGTTGATAAGCGCGACCATATCGCGGGCAACATCTACACCGAAGCTGTGGAGGGCATCAATGTGCACCGCTACGGTGCGCATATCTTCCACACCAACAATAAGGCTGTGTGGCAATATGTGAACCAGTTTGCAGAGTTCAACCGCTACACCAACAGCCCGGTGGCCAACTACCACGGTCAGATCTACAACCTGCCCTTCAACATGAACACCTTCAACAAGATGTGGGGCGTTGTGACCCCTGCCGAAGCCAAGGCCAAGATCGAAGAGCAGAAGGCCGCTGCAGGCATCACCGACCCGCAGAACCTCGAGGAGCAGGCCATCAGCCTTGTGGGCACCGATATCTACGAAAAGCTCATCAAGGGCTACACCGGCAAGCAGTGGGGACGCCCCTGCACCGAGCTGCCCGCCTTTATCATCAAGCGCCTGCCGGTGCGCTTTACCTACGATGACAACTACTTCAACGCCCTGTATCAGGGCATCCCCAATGGCGGCTACACCGCCATGGTGGAAAAGATGCTGGCTGATACCGAGGTGCGCCTGAACGTGGATTATCTGGCAGAAAAGGCTGCGCTGGACGCACTGGCTGAGAAGGTGGTCTACACCGGCCCGGTAGATGCCTACTTCGGCTACCGTCTGGGTGCTTTGCAGTACCGCAGCGTCCGCTTTGAGACCGAGGTGCTGGATACCGACAACTATCAGGGCAACGCGGTGGTCAACTACACCGATGCTGAGACCCCCTATACCCGCATCATCGAGCACAAGCACTTTGAGTTTGGCACCCAGCCCAAGACCGTCATCAGCCGGGAGTACAGCGCCGAGTGGAAAAAGGGCGACGAGCCTTACTATCCCGTCAACGACGAGAAGAACGGCGCGCTGTATGTGCAGTACAAGGCACTGGCTGATGCCGAGCCGGGTGTGATCTTCGGCGGTCGTCTGGGCGAGTACAAGTACTACGACATGGACAAGGTCATCGAGGTAGCGCTGGACGTGGCCGCAAAGGAACTGGCATAAGGAGCATAAATGCTCCGGTTTGCTGCCGCAAAAAGGCGTCCCCTTGGGGGAGCTGTCGCCGCAGGCGACTGAGGAGGTAGGGGTGCAGCGGAGGACATTTGAAATGCTGCCCCGCTTCCTCTTGCCCAAAAACGACAAATGCGCTATACTATTACCATAAGACTGCACCGGTTTTCCGGTGAGAAGTGAGGGATACTATCATGAAAGTGATTCTGAAGCAGGATATCAAGGGCATCGGCAAGAAGGATGAGATCCACGAGGTCTCCGACGGCTACGCCCGCAACTACCTGTTCCCGCGCAAGCTGGCCGCTGTGGCAGATGCCAGCGCTGTGAACATGGCGCGCGGCAAGGAGGCCGCAGCCGATTTCCACGAAGCCGAGAATGTGGCAGCCGCCAAGGCTCTGGCTGCCAAGATCGAAGGCAAGACCGTGACCATCAAGGCCAAGGGCGGCGCATCCGGCCGTCTGCACGGCAAGGTGACCGGCAAGGAAGTTGCCGAGGCACTGGCTGCGCTGGCAGGTGCACCCATCGACAAAAAGAAGATCGAGCTGGAGACCAAGGACATCAAGGATGCCGGCGTGTTCAACGGCAAGGTCCGTCTGTACGTTGGCGTCGTGGCTTCCTTCAAGATCCAGGTGGAAGTGGAACAGGCCTGATCTGTGTGCCGTTTGCGCCCCCTCACAGCAGGGGGCGCTTTTTGGCTTTACAGGATGCTTTGGATTTTGGATAAGGACAAACTACTATGCCGAACGAACGACGTTATTCCAATGAACTGAATCTGGAGAGCGTGGGCATCAATCTGCCCTACAATATGCAGGCGGAGCAGAGCGTGCTGGGCGCGGTGCTGCTCAAGCCAGACACTTTGACCGATCTGGTGGAGATCATCAAGCCGGAAATGTTCTACACCCGGCAGAACGCCCAGATCTGGACGGAGATGCTGCGCCTGTTCACCAACGACCAGACCATCGATTTTGTCACCCTGCTGGATGCGGTGGTGTCCGATGGTGTGTTTCCCAGTGCAGACGAAGCTAAGATCTACCTGACCGGTCTGGCAGAAACAGTGCCCAGCATCTCCAATGTAAAGGCCTACGCCCAGATCGTGCAGGAAAAATATCTGGTGCGTCAGCTGATGGGTGTCGCCAAGGATATCTTGCAGGACGCCGGGGACGAGCCGGACGCCGACCTTCTGCTGGAAAACGCCGAGCAGCGCATCTACGAGATCCGCTCCGGCCGCGATTCCAGCGCCCTGACCCCGCTTTCGTCCAGCATGGTGGAAACGCTGACCAACCTGCAAAAGATCAGCGGCCCGGATGCGGACAAGTACAAGGGCATCCCCACCGGCTTCCGTCTGCTGGACACCGTGCTTACCGGCCTTGGCCGCGGCGATCTGGTCATTCTGGCAGCCCGTCCCGGTATGGGCAAGACCAGTTTTGCGCTGAACATCGCCACCCGCGTGGCCATGCAGCAGAAGGTACCGGTGGCTATCTTCAGTTTGGAAATGACCAAGGAGCAGCTGACCAACCGTATCCTCTCGTCAGAGGCCGGTATCGACAGTCAGGCCTTCCGTACCGGTGCGCTGCGCGCCGAGGACTGGGAGTACCTGGCGCTGGCGACTGAAAAACTGCACGATGCACCGATCTATATGGATGATACCTCCGGCATTACCATCACCGAGATGAAGGCCAAGATCCGCCGGGTGAATCAGGATCCTGCCCGCCCCAACGTGGGTCTGATCGTCATCGACTATTTACAGCTGATGACCACCGGCCAGCGCAGTGAGAACCGTGTGCAGGAGATCAGCTCCATCACCCGAAATCTGAAGATCATGGCAAAGGAACTGAACGTGCCCATCATCGCGCTGAGCCAGCTGTCCCGTGCGGTGGAAAAGCAGGGCAACAACTCCAGCCATCGCCCGCAGCTTTCTGACCTGCGTGATTCCGGTTCCATCGAGCAGGACGCAGACTGCGTTTTGTTCTTGTACCGCGATTCCTACTACGCCAGCCAGAACCCCGACGGCGCGGAGGTGGACGCCGACACCGCCGAGTGCATCGTGGCAAAGAACCGTCACGGCGAGACCAGCACGGTGCCGCTGGGCTGGGACGGCGCCCACACCCGCTTTATGGATGTGGACTTCAAACGCTGATGAACTACGAAGAGATCTTACAGACGGTGCGCGGCTTCTGCGCCCGGGAAAAGCTGCTGGACGGCAAAAAGCATCTCGCGCTGGCTGTTTCGGGCGGGGCCGACAGCATGGCCCTGCTCTGCCTCATGCGTCCGCTGGCCGAGGAAAAGGGCATCGCCCTCACGGTCTGCCACGTCAACCACGGCCTGCGGGGGGAGACGGCGGACCGGGACGAAGCCTTCGTCCGGGAGGTCTGCGCCCGGCTGGGCCTGCCGCTGCGGGTGTTCCATGCCGCTGAGCTGGAAGCCGAGGCAGGAAAGCCCCGGGCAGGGGAGGACTGGGCGCGCGGCCTGCGGTATGCCTGCTTTGAGCGGGTGCTGGCCGACGGGATAGATGCCGTCGCAACTGCCCATACTGGGAGTGACCAGGCCGAGACGCTGCTGTTCCGGCTGGCCCGAGGCACCGGCCTCCACGGCGCGGCGGGCATCCGGCCCAGCCGCCCGGGCTATCTGCGGCCTCTGCTCTGCCTGACGAGGACCGACACCGAGGCCGTCTGCCGCGCCTGCGGCGAACGCTGGGTCACCGACGAGACCAACGACGCCGACGACTACGCCCGCAACCGTCTGCGCCACGGCGCACTGCCCGCCCTCTGCGGGGTCAACAGCGCCGCCGAGCGCAATCTGGCCCGCTTCTGTGAGAAAGCCGCCAAGGCGGACGAATATTTCGCCCGGCAGGCGGATGCGCTGCTGGCTTCGGCCCGGGCAGCGGACGCAAAAGGTCTGCCCGGCGGGGCGGGATACGCCCTGCGCAGCGGCCAGCCCGTGTGGATGTCAGCGCCTTTGCGGCAGACTGACCCGCTCATCCTCGACATGGCCCTCCACAGCCTTGTGGAGCCGGTGCGGGACGCGGAGGAAAAATATATCCGCCTGCTGGCCGACCTTGTGGAAAAGGGCAGCGGCGCGGTGCAGCTCACCGACGCCGTCCGCTTCTGCGCCCGGGACGGCGTGCTCTGGCGGGAGGAAGCCGATAAAAACACCCGCCGGCAGGGCGAAAAAGCGGACGGTCCGAAATTTGAAGTATCTCTGCCGGAGGGCGGCGATTATCCGCTGCCCGGCGGCAGAACGCTGCATATCCGGGTGGTTTCGGCCTGTTTTGAAGAAAAAACACAGGGTGTTCATAAAAAAGACTTAAAAAATCAGGCAGATTATGCTAAAATAAACTCGATATGTCCTGTTCTGCGGCTGCGCTGCCGTCAGCCCGGCGACCGCTTCCGTCCGGCCGGGCGGGGGGTAGACCGGGAGCTGCGCAAATGGATGAACGAGGCGGGCATCCCGCCCCGGGAACGGGACACGCTGCCGCTGCTGGCGGCAGGCAGACAGGTGCTGTGGGTCTGCGGAGAGGGCTTTGCCGATGGGCTGGCCCCCGGGCCGGACACCGGGCAGCTGCTGCAGGTGGAACTAGAAAATTTTGGAGGAATCGAATCATGAGCATGCATGACGATATTTTGAAGGTCCTCGTTTCGGAAGAGGAGCTGAAAGCGAAAGTGGCTGAGCTGGGCGCTCAGATCAGCAAAGACTATGAGGGCAAAAACCTCGTCCTCGTCTCCATCCTCAAGGGCTCGGTGGTCTTTATGGCCGACCTGATGCGCGCCGTGAGCATCCCGTGCAGCATCGACTTCATGGTGGTGTCCAGCTATGGCGGCGGCAACACCACCAGCACCGGCCTCGTCAAGATCATCAAGGACCTGGACGGCGACCTCTCCGGCAAGGACGTGCTCATCGTGGAGGACATCCTCGACACCGGCATCACCCTGTCGAACCTCGTGCCGATGCTCAAGATGCGCAACCCGAACTCGGTGAAGATCTGCACCATCCTCGACAAGCCCAGCCGCCGCAAGGCCGACATCGCCCCGGACTACGAGGGCTTCGCGGTGCCGGACGAGTTCGTGGTGGGCTACGGCCTCGACTACGACGAGAAGTACCGCAACCTGCCCTACATCGGCGTACTCAAACCCAGCGTCTACGAAAAGTAAGAAATAAAACCAGAACTGGAGTTGATCCTTTTGCAATCGAAGAGACCTCGTATCAATCCGCTCATCCTCGCACTGGCGCTGGCCGCCGTGCTGATGGTCTGGTCGGTGATGGGCAGCGGGTCGGGCAGCACCAGCGGCTCGACCATGAGCTACTCCACCGTCGTCCATTACTTTGAGCACAATCAGGTCACGTCCTTCACGCTGGACCGCAACACCAGCGTCATCACCCTGAACCTGAAGGAAGGCGACCTGCCCCTGCCGGACGTCTCCTCCACCCAGAGCACGGTGCAGTCTACCGGCGGTCTGCTGAGCGGGATGTTCTCCTCCTCGTCGGAGTCCACCGGCGCAGTGCAGGAGGACGACGGCACCGTCACCGTCCGCTATAAACTGCCCTACGCCTACGTTTTCATCGAGAACGTGGACAAGTATATCGAGTCCTACGACGCGGCGAACCCCGACGCGCCCATGACCTACGACTACACCTCCCTCAAGGAGACCATCCCCTGGATGGAGATCATCTTCTATCTGGGGATGCTGGGCTGCACCGGCTTTTTGCTGTTCTCGATGATGCGGGGCGGCGTCGGCGGTGGCGGCGGCATCATGAATGTCGGCAAAGCCAAGGTCAAGGACGAGCACGAGAACAAGAAGACCGCCACCTTTGCCGATGTGGCCGGTGAAGACGAAGAGAAGGAAGAGCTGAAAGAGGTCGTGGAGTTCCTCAAGAGCCCCGACAAGTTCAACTCTCTGGGCGCACGCATCCCTCACGGCGTGCTGCTCGTCGGCCCTCCGGGTACCGGCAAGACCCTGCTGGCCCGCGCCTGCGCCGGTGAGGCCGGCGTGCCGTTCTACTCCATCTCCGGCTCTGACTTCGTCGAGATGTACGTCGGCGTCGGCGCATCCCGTGTGCGCGACCTCTTCGACAAGGCAAAAAAGACCATGCCCTGCATCATCTTCATTGATGAGATCGATGCTGTGGGCCGTCAGCGCGGTGCCGGTCTCGGCGGCGGTCACGACGAGCGCGAGCAGACCCTGAACCAGCTGCTGGTCGAGATGGACGGCTTCGAGGCCAACGACGGCGTCATCGTCATGGCGGCCACCAACCGTGCCGACATCCTCGATAAGGCCCTGCTCCGCCCGGGCCGCTTCGACCGTCAGGTCTACGTCGGCCTGCCCGACGTCAAGGGCCGCGAGGAGATCCTGAAGGTCCACACCAAGAACAAGCCCCTCGCCCCGGATGTCTCCCTCAAGGTCATCGCACAGCGCACCGCAGGCTTTGCGGGCGCTGACCTCGAGAACCTCGTCAACGAGGCCGCTCTGCTGGCTGCCCGCCGCAGCCGCAAGGCCATTACGATGGAGGACATCGAAGAGGCTTCCATGAAGGTCATGGCCGGCCCCGAGAAGAAGAGCCGGGTCGTCACCCCCGAAGAGAAAAAGCTCACCGCTTACCACGAGGCGGGCCACGCCGTGGCGGGCTTCTACTGCAAGCACCACCCCCGTGTGCATGAGATCACCATCATCCCCCGCGGTCAGGCCGGCGGCTACACCATGTATCTGCCCGAGAAAGACCGCAGCTATGTCACCAAGGGCGAGATGTTCGAGGACATCGTGTCCAGTCTGGGCGGCCGCGTAGCCGAGCAGCTTATCCTGGACGACATCTCCACCGGTGCGTCCAACGACCTGCAGCAGGCGACGAACATCGCCCGCCAGATGATCACCAAGTACGGCTTCTCCGAGCGCCTTGGCCCTGTGGTCTACGGCACCTCTCAGGAGGAGACCTTCCTGGGCCGCGACCTCGGTCAGGGCAAGGGCTACAGCGAGACCACCGCTGCTGAGATCGACAGCGAGATGCGGGACATCATCGACGAGGCCTACGAGACCTGCCGCCGCACCCTGACGGAGCATATCGACCAGCTCCATGCGCTGGCACAGGCCCTGATGGAGCGCGAGAAGCTGAACGAGAAGGAGTTCAACGCCGTGATGGCAGGCGAGACCCTGCCCCAGCGTGAGGACCCCGACGCAAAGCCCGCCGAGGCTCAGCCCGCTGTCCAGCCTGTGGAACAGGCCGAGACCGCAGAGGCTGCGGAGCCTGCCGAACCTGCTGAGGCAGTGGATGCCGCCCCGCAGGAAGCCCCGGCCCCCGAAACGCCGGATGAAGGCGAAGCCAACCAGTAAACCAAGAGAAAGGGGAGAGTGTTGTGGAGGAAAATTTTGAACCGGTCGCGCGGACACGGGCCAACTATTACACCCCGGGCAGCCCGGTGCAGTTCGTCTGCGTGGAGTTGCTCAAGGGCGAAGTCAGCGGCGAACACGCGGTCTGTCTGACCTTTAAGAACATTTCCCGCGTGACCCTGACGGCACTGGAGATCCACTTCAAGTGCAAGGGCGTGGACGGCGTCATCCTCTGTGAGGACGAGTTCGAGTACCGTGACCTTACCGCAAAGCCCGGCGAGAGCTTCGGCATGGACGATGCCGTCTTCGTCACCCAGAAGGCCATCACCAGCGTGGACGTTACCCTGCGCAATGTCTACAGCGGCAGGAAGGTCGTCCACCTCGAGAGCATCAAGCGGGTGCGCCTGCCGGCCCCCCGCCGCCTGAGCGTCGAGATGCAGAAGGCCCTCGAAGCCCGGATGAACCGCACCGGCATGAAGTTCATGCCCCAGGTCTTCGAGAACGGCTGGTACTGCGCCTGCGGTGCCTTCCACCCGAAGGAAGAGGACACCGTCTACTGCTCCGAGTGCGGCAGTGACCGCATCCTTTTGCAGAACGCGCTGAATACCCTGCTGCAGCCGGAAGCCCCGGTGCGCCAGCCCGAGCCGCAGCCTGCGGCCCAGCCGGTAGGCCCCGCCGCGCCTGCGGAGGAGCCCACCCGCATCGTGGGTGCGGCTCAGGAGGAAGCCACCCGTATCATCCCGCCCCGGACGGCGGAGCCTGCGCCCGGCTATGCGCCTGCCGCTGAGATGGACGCGACCCGCGTGGTGTCCCGCGCCCCGGAGCAGGAGGCGACCCGCGTCCTGCCCCGCCAGCCGGAGCCGGTGCGCCCGGCCAAGTCCTTTGCGCCGGACGAAGAGATGGAGAAGTACGGCACCCGTGTGGTACCCTCGACTCCCGCCGCCGCGCCGTCCCGCCTGCAGGCAAAGCCGCTGGACGAGGAGGACGACTGCGAAGAGGAAGACCCCCGCGACAGCATCGCTGAGACGCTCATCCGCTGGGTGCCGCCCATCACCGCCATCGTGTGTGCGGGCATCGCCCTGTGCGGCTTCGTGTATTCTCAGTTCATGATGTAAAATAGGATGTACGGCGGAGGAGGCAGAGGCTTCCTCCGCTTTTAATTTAAGGAATAACCTCTCAGTCTGCTTCGCAGACAGCTCCCCTACCGAGGGGAGCCTCTGGCGAA
>OGFX01000277.1_pt1 | contig 28971 bp, 23 predicted proteins | sample 1571011 | NCBI WGS metagenome assembly OGFX01 (sample SAMEA2582035, study PRJEB24529) | metagenome | biome: Human gut stool | place: China | collected 2011
CGAAATCGTCAATGATGAGCAGGGGATAGCGGCAGAGCTTGTCCACGACCTCATTGCGCCCGGAAAAGCAGCTGTTCAGCTCGTTTAGGATTCGGGCAAAGTTCGTTATACGCACAGGCACCTCCTGCTCCATCAGAGCGTTTGCAATGCACCCGGCAAGGAAACTCTTGCCGGTGCCCACACCGCCCCAGAGGAGCAGTCCTAGGTTCTCTGAGCGCATGGTCTGCCACTGCTCTACATAGCGGTGTGCGTGGTGCATCTGCGGGCTGCGCCCATTGTCGTTTTCAAATGTCCAGTTGAGCATCCAGTGGATGCAGGCTGCATGATTGCATCGCAGGAAAACCGCAGATAGTACGGATGAAAAGTCGTGAAGCAAGATGAATTTTTTGGATTGTCATAAATAGCACGACTTTTTGACTGACAACACAAATTTTTGCACCCTTATTCCGTGGGTCTCCCTTTATAATTAAGAGCAGAGATCAAACGGAAAAAAGGAGATGTGGATGATGCAAGCAACAAACCTGAAAACGAATCATCTGACCCAGCCTCTCGGCATAGATGCCGGGACGCTGTTTTTATCGTGGCAGTGCGCCGAAGGCGTGCGCCAGACCGCCTACGAAATCGAAGTGACCGCCGGAGCTGAAACACTGTGGGCAAGCGGAAAGATCTTGAGCAGTGTGATGCACACCGAAACGCCCACCCCTGTGCCGCCCAAGACCCGGGGACAGTGGCGCATCCGGCTGTGGGATGAAAACGACCAGCCCGGTGCGTGGAGCGAAGCCGTCTTTGAAACGGGTCTGCCCTTTGCCGACTGGCAGGGCGTGTGGGTCTGCCCGGAAACGGAAGAACCGGATATCGACTGCACCGATGCAATCAACGCCTTTGCAAAGCCCAACTGGGAGCAGAAGCAGGCTGCGCTGGAAGCCTCCGGCAAAGGCACGGCGCAGCCGTATCAGCCCCACCGTCCGGCAAGCTATCTGCGCAAGGCGTTCACCGCCCCGGCAGGAGAAGGCAAGCGGCTGTATATTACCGCCAAGGGTCTGTATACGGCATGGCTGAACGGCAAGCGGGTCGGCGATATGGTGCTTGCTCCCGGCAGCTTTACCGCAGACAAGCACCTTGGGGTACAGACCTACGATGTGACAGCGCTTGTTCATCCCGGCGAGAATGAGCTGCTCATCGCGCTGGGCGATGGCTGGTACCGCAGCACTTCCGGCGTGGATGGTGACCGCGACCTGTTCGGCAAGGAACTGGCTGTCCTGTTCCAGCTGGAAGTGGATGGCAAGGCAGTCTGCGTTTCGGATGATGCCATGGAAGCAACCCAGTGCGGCCCCGTCCGCCAGAACGATCTGCAGCAGGGCGAAGTGTACGATGCCCGGCGGGAAGGAAAACTGACCGGCTGGCACGGCGTGAGGACTGCGCCCAACACGCTCCCCCTCATTGGCATGAACACCGTGCCCATCCGGGAACAGGAAGCCTTTGCGGGCAGGCTGTTCCGCACACCCAATGGAGAAACGGTTCTGGATTTCGGGCAGAATATGGCAGGTTATGTAGAAATGAAGCTGACTGCCCACGAAGGTCAGAAGATCCGTCTGCTCTGCGGCGAAACGCTGGACGAGAACGGCAACTTCACCCAGGAGAACTTTCAGGACCGGAACCGCCACAAAGAGGGCGGCACGGCGCAGATGCTGGAACTGATCTGCAAAGAGGGCGAAAACCACTACAAGCCCAGCTTTACCATCATGGGGTTCCGGTACGCAAAGGTGGAAACGGACATCGACCTGACCAGTGCAGAGTTTACCGCCCATGCCGTCTATTCGGAGATGCCGGTGACCGGCAGTTTTGGGTGCGGCAATGCGGATGTGAGTCAGCTGGTGCAAAACAGTGTGTGGAGCCAGAAGGGCAACTTCTGCGATATCCCCACCGACTGTCCTACCCGTGAGCGTGCCGGCTGGACGGGCGACATGGGGGTGTTCATTGAAACCGGTCTGACCCTGATGGATTGCTACCCGGTGGTGGAAAAATGGCTGGCAGAATGCCGCCTGAACCAGTACCCGGATGGACGCATGGCAAACATTGCTCCGCCCACCAGCCGCCCCGGTTATATGACCCCCATGCTCTGTATGTCGGCGGGCTGGGGCGATGCCGCCATTCTGGTACCCTACGCTCTTTATAAGCGCACCGGCGACCGCAAGATTCTGGCAGACAACTACGAGATGATGCAGAAGTGGTATGCGTTCCTGCTGGGTCGTGCCCAGCAGACCACCGAGGAGCAGCAGACCGGCGAGTACGCCAAATACACCGTTCTGAATGGTCTGGACTACGGCGAATGGTGTGAGCCGGGCATCACCGCGATGCAGGCGATGATGAACCCGCGCAAAAGCGTGGGTACGGCGTATCTGGCTTATTCCGGGCGGCTTCTGGCAAAAATTGCACAGGCACTGGGCAAGGCAGAGGACGCAGCGCAGTACCGTGACACAGCGGAAAAAGCCCGCCTTGCCTATCGCGCCGCCTTTACCGATCACGGGAAAATTACTTCTGACCGCCAGTGTGAATATGTCCGTGCCATTGCGTTCGGTTTGTTGGATGAAGCTGAGAGCCAAGCCGCTGCGGATACGCTGAACCAGATGGTGCTGGACAACGGCTGTCATCTGAATACCGGCTTTTTGTCCACGCCGTTCCTGTGCAAAGTGCTTGCGGAGCACGGACACACCGACACGGCCTACAAACTGCTGCTGCAGGATACCGCCCCCAGCTGGCTCTATGAGGTCAAACAGGGCGCTACCACCGTCTGGGAAACGTGGACGGGCATCGATGAAGCCGGACACCCCAGTGAATCGCTGAACCACTACTCCTACGGTGCCATCTGCGGCTGGCTGTTCGGCGGTGTGTGCGGCATCCATCTGGCAGGGGAGACCCTGACCATTGCCCCCACACCGGACCCTGCACTGGGTTGGGCAAAAGCGGTGTACGATTCCCCGGTGGGGCGCATTGAAAGCGGCTGGCAGTATGCAGGCGATGCCGTGACCTACACCATCACCGTGCCCTGCAATCTGACCGCAGAAGTTGTCCTCCCGGATGGCAGAAAGCTGACCTTGCAGCCGGGAACCCATACCCTATAACGCAAAAATATTCCCCGCAAAACACAACGCCCCGCACCGGAAGGAGTAACCGGTGCGGGGCGCTGCTTTTATGGGGATAATGAAGAAGAAAATGATGAGAGAATGGCAGATCAGAATTTTTGTGCAAGGTATTTTGCACTGAGCTGGAAGCTCTTAACAGGGGAATTGTCCACCCAGTTGCGGTGACTTTCCAGAATGATGGCATCTACCTTCACGGAAAGTGCCTGTGTCATCAGGCTGTCCAGATCCATGTTGCCGGTGCCCAGCTCCATACTGTCGGTTTTCAGAATGGGCGTTATGGCGCTGCCGGTGATGCGGGTGCCACGGTCATTGATGTGCCACAGCTTCATGCGAGGACCAAGCCGCCGCATCCATGCAAGGGCGTTTGCACCGCCCTCGGTGAACCAGTAGCTGTCAAACTCAAAGTTGACGAAGGCCGGATCGGTCTCCTCTAAAAGAATATCGTAAGCGCGCTTGGCTGCGTTCACAGGACGCAGCTCGCAGTTGTGGTTGTGGTAGAGCAGGTGGATGCCCTCTTTTTGCAGGGTCTCGCCCGCCTTGTTCAGACGTTTGGCCAGTTCGTGCATCGTGGCTTCATCGCCGTAATCAAAGCGGTACATCCCGGTGATGACCACATACTCCGTGCCAAAACTTTTTGCTTCCTCGGCCACTGCATGGGCATCCCGTTCCAGACTGCCAAGGTCGGTGTGCAGGCTGACCACCTTCAGGTCGGCTTCCTGCACCAGCTTGTGCCAGTCCAGATTGCCGCCCTTGCCCACCGGCATTCCGGCGGCTTTGGTCAGCAGCTTTACCACAAAGCCAATGGGGTGGATCATAAATCCACATAGTTCAATGCCGTCGTACCCGGCGGCTTTCATGGCGGCAAGGGTTTCTTTGGCCTGCTGTTCGTTGTTCAGTACAGTGCCCAGCATAAATTGCTGCACGGCTTTGATGGGCATGATTTACCCCTCCAGTTTGAATGTCTTGCCCGGCGTGATGCCGTTTTCGTTAAAGCTGTCCACGCAGATGTAGTATTCCTGCCCGGCGGTCAGGGTGGAAAGGGTCACTTCGTCTGCATCGTAGACCAGCCAGCTCAGATAGAGCTTGTCGGGCGCAATGCCGTAGCGGACATTGCAGCCCTGTGCATTTTCGATGTGCTGCCAGCTGATCTTTGCATCCAGTGCATCCACACGAATCCCGGCGGCTTCTGCCTGTGCGGGCTTTGCGCCTTCGCCGTTGCCGAACACCCGCAGGCCGCTGATGCGCAGTGCCTGCCCATAGGGCAGTTCGCCGCCGGTCACCCGGACATACCGGGCACGGATGCCGTCCGCAAACTCAAAGTAGCCGTTGGAGCACTCCCGGGCAACCGTTTCGCAAATCGTCCAGTCTGCTCCGTTCACACTGGTCTCTACCGTGTAATGGGAGATCTGCGGCCGGGTCTCGATGTGGCGGGTCTTGCGGGTATCGCCGTAGCTGTCGGCCGGGAAGTCCACCACAAGCTTTTCATCTGCCATATTTACCTGAATGGCGCGGATATCACTCTCTTTGCCAAGGTCCACGCAGAGCCATTCGCCCGGCTCTGTACCAGCGGCGCTCCACCAGCTGCGGCAGTCCTCGTTGACGGCCAGTGCCGGGCTGCTGCCCTCGGCAGTGCTGGAAGCCGTGACCGGCTTTTTGTAGCTCAGCAGCATCCATTCCGGCTGCTGGCTGGCGGCATCGAATTTGCCAGCCGGGATGCGGTGCGGATAATCGGCAAAGTTCTGGTTGCAGTAGAGAACCCCGTCTTTGTCGAACCCGGCAGGGAACAGCCCCACCCGGCGCTCAAAGTCATAGTTGACGGAAATGCGCATGGTAGAGGCGTGCCACCAGTTGCCATAGCGGTCGGCAATGGTGCTGCCGTGGCCTGCGCCGGTGATGAATCCGCCGGGCTTTGCGGAAAACGGGTTGGATGCCTGTCGCACAAAGGGCCCCAGCGGAGAAGTGGAGGTGTATACACCATCGGCGTAAGTGTTGTACTGGGTGCCGGGGCAGGCGTATTGCAGGTAATAGAGACCGTCATGCTTTGTCATAAAGGCACCCTCAATGTAGGGTTTGCCCACGGCATTGAACATGGCAGTCAGGCTTTCGGCACTCAGGCCGGGGATGTTTGCCATCTGCGGCGGCAGATCCAGCTTGCCGGTTTCCGGGTTATAGAACTGCTTCATGGACTGGTACAGCACGCTGGCTTCCCGGTCCACAATGCCGTTGTTGCCGGGGCGTTCGTAGCCCAGTACGGTTTCATTGCCGAAGATCAGCTCCTGCTTTTCACCGATGGGGGTCATGGTGTCCGGGTCCATCTCCACGCCGTAGATGGGCGTAGTATTGGAGCAGCCCCAGTAGAAGTACACCCGGCCATCATCATCGCAGAACAGGTCCGGGTCCCAGAAAGCAAAGGGCGCAGATACTTCGGTAAACGGCTCGGTCAGGGGGTCAGCGGTGCGCAGGATGGGACAGTTGCGCCCCTTGCGGCTGGCGCAGAAGTACAGGTGATCGCCCACCTGCCGCACATCGGGGGCATAATCGTAGATCAGCAGATCCGGGTCTGCATGGAAGTCCCAGTGCAGCAGGTCGTCCGAATACCAGAAGCCTGCCGACATGGAAACAAAGAGATAATATTTGCCCTTGAAGGATACCAGCGTGGGGTCTGCACCCTCCCGGAAACCTGCTGTACGGGGGCCTTCCTTCATGTGCTGGTAACGGTAGCCCAGATCAAGGGGGTTACAATAGGTTTGTTTCATCGAATCACTCCTTGGAAATGCCCTGCAATACACGGTTCAGCTGTTTGATGTCCTCTTCCGAAGCGCCGGCCTGCATCAGCATGGATTCAATGGTCATCCGCCGCATGGCACGCTCCATCATCGCCACCAGAGCCGGGTTGTCCTTCACGGCGGCGGCAACATCTCCGCGGGCAGCGGCGGCTTTATCAGAGATCTGCTTCAGAATGGGACCAACTTTCGGGTCTGCCGTGGCGGCAGCCATGTTGTCCTTGACCGACCAGCAGCTTTCGTCCAGCTCGCCGTCAAACCAGTTGGTCACGTTCTTGCGGTTGTCCATGGCGTAATCCGGGTTGGGGGCGTCCACCTTGTTCACCAGGATCACGCTGCTGTGCTCACCGGAGCGTGCCTCAATGCTGTGCTTGCCGGTGATGGGCAGCTGGAAGGTGAACACCTTGTCGCCCTTACGGGTCTCCACCAGCTGACCGTCCTTGTACAGCGAGACCTCCGGCAGATTGGAGTAGACCTTGATCTCAGTCACATCCTCGGCGCGGTCTACATAGCGGCTGCCGCACAGGTGCACGAACGGCTCCTTGCTCCAATAGGCCTTGTAGAGATAGAAGGGGTCTTTTTTGAGCTTGCGGTCAAAGGTGACAAGTCCCTTCTGGTTCTCGCCGTGCTTGCCGCCCTCGTCACGGCCATCGGCGGCAAAATCAAACATATTCCACACATGGGTCGCCCACAGCCACGGACGAGCGGCGATCATCTTTGCGATATGCTCATGGTAGACGCACTGATAACTCTCGGTGTAGTCGCCTTTTTCCGGGTGGCTGCTCTGGTACTGGGGGTTGGCATCTGCGCCGTACTCCGAAAAGCCGATGCAGCGGTCAGGGTAATCAGCGTGGTACTTGTCAAAGAACTCGTCGTTCTGCTCCAATTCGCCCAGATACCAGCCGAAGTAGAGGTTGTAGCTGTTCACATCGGGAATTTCCAGAATGGGACTGGTGGTCTCCAGCATAAACACGTTTGCCATGGTGGTCTTGCGGGTGGGGTCCAGCTTGTGCGCCAGCTCGTTCAGCAGACGGTGGTTTTCCAGCAGATCCTCGTTGACAGCAGAAGCAGCGGTGATCTCGTTGGACAAGCCCCACACGGCAATGCAGGGGTGGTTGTAGTTCTGGACGATCAGCTCTTCCATCTGGGTCAGGGTGTTGGCACGGCCGTTGGTCATGTGCATGGTGATGTAGGGGATCTCTGCCCAGATGACAAGACCCTTTTCATCACACAGGTCGTAGAAATACTGTGCGTGCTGATAGTGTGCCAGCCGGATGGTGTTGGCGCCCATTTCCAGAATGATGGAGATATCCTCCTCCATCATTTCGTTGGTCAGGGCATTGCCCGCACCCTTACGGTCCTGATGGCGGGAAACACCGCGCAGCGGATATTCCCTGCCATTCAGGATAAAGCCCTTCTGGGGGTCGATCTCAAACTTGCGGCAGCCGAACCGGGCGGAGGTCTCCTCGCCATTGTCCAGCTTGGCAGATACGGTGTAGAGGAAGGGGTCGTCCACGCCATCCCACAGATGGGCATTGTTCAGCGTGAAAACAACCTTTGCGGTGCCCTTTTCCACCGGGGTGGTGAGGGTCTGACCCTCCAGTGCAAAGGTCACGTTCTGTGCGCCCACCACGGCGGCTTCCACGGTGACCTCGGCGGTCTTGGCAGCAAGGTCGGTGACGATGGGGGTCACCTTCAGTGCCGGTGCGCCATTAGCGGGCAGGGCAAAGTGTTCTGCCGGGACAATGTGCAGGGTCACATCCCGGTAAATGCCGCCGTAGAAGGTAAAATCGGCTTTCTGGGGATACACGGTGTCGTTGTCGCGGTTGTCCACGGAAATTGCCAGCAGATTTTCCTCTTTGAGGTGGTCGGTCAGGTCTACCCGGAAGGTGGAGTAGCCGCCCTTGTGCTCGGCCAGCTTTTCACCGTTCAGGTAAACGGCGGCGGTCATGGCTGCGCCGTCCAGCTGCAAAACAGCCTTGCCGCCTGCCGGGATGGTGGGCTTTGCCAGGGCCAGCGTATACCAGCAGGTGCCGCGGTAGTAATCGTTGCCGCCGTCCTGACCGTCCACTGCGTTCCAGGTGTGGGGCAGAGCAATGGCCTCACCCATAACAGCGGTGGGGATGCCGGGGTTCTCCTTGGTAAAATGCCAGTCGCTCTGATTCAACAGGATGGTCTTGCTCATGGTAAAAACTCCTTTATAAAAGATGGATGGAATCAGCAAAGACCGAAAGAGCGTATGAGCCCTTTCGGTCTTTGCAGGGTGTTACTGCATCTGTTCTGCAATTACTTCATGACGAAGGGCTTCTTTCTTATCTGCAATGCGCTTCTGGACGTTGACCATTTCTTCCTTGGTCAGCGGGCAGCCCAGCATGGCGATCAGGGTGATGGCCCAGCCCAGCATGGGCAGACCGAACTTGATGGCAAGGGTCATCCAGAAGATGCCGCTGGTGTAGGGATCCGTGGGCTGGGGCATGGTGGTGGTGTAACCCAGAAGGGCGACCGCACCGGTGGCGATGACAGCAGCCACCGAGGTGATGAGCTTGTCCACCAGACTGTAAGTACCAGAAACGACAGCCGGGATATAGCGGCCGCTGCGGTCCAGCTCGTAGTCAATGGTATCGGCCATGTAAGAAGTGTTGGAGGTGGTAATGCACATCATGGAACCGTTCTGCAGCAGAGTCAGCAGGACGTAAACGATCATGTTCCAGCTGCCGATCACACCGATCTGATGAGTGTCGGTAAAGATGAAGAACAGGAACAGCACAGAGGCGATGGCCATGCTGACGCAGGTCCAGGTCACGATGCCCTTTTTGCTGCCATTTTTGCCCACATACTTTGCACCGAAGGCCGCAAAGAAGATGGAAGGCACCATGCTGATCACGCCAAGGGTGGTAGCAAGACCCATGTTGCCGATGAGGATGCCGTTCAGCATCGTGTTGATGATGGCCTGACTGCCTACCTGCTGTGCCAGCTTATCGGAAGCGTTGGAGGCGATGTAGCACTGCAGGGGCTTGTTGTGCTTGAGCACCTCAAGAATATCCGCAGTTTTCAGCGGCTCGTGTTTTTTGTTGGTGCCCTCGAAGTTTTCGGGCTTATCGTAGGCGGAGATGCCGGCGCAGACGACCAGGGTGCCGATGCCGGCAATGATCAGCACGATGGTGCAGACCGTGCTGAGGAAGTCCTGATTAAAGGTGCCGCCGCACTTGGGCAGGATGACGGTGTAGATCAGCATACTCATGCCCATGGGCACGAAGTAGTTCAGCGCAGTGCTCCAGACACCGATGGTGGGACGCTGGCGGGGATCGTTGGTCATAATAGCCGGCAGGGTCTGGGCGGTCATGTTGGTGACGGTATAGCCGATGATGTAAATAATGTAGGTCAAAACGAACACCGGCAAGCCGAAGCCCTTGCTGGAGCACAGGTTGAACATACACAGCAGGCCGACAGCCTCGATCAGGTAGCCGCTGATCAGCAGAATGCGCAGCTTGCCGAAACGGGTGTTGACGCGGTCGTAGATGAACGCCAGCATCGGGTCGGTAAAGCCGTCCAGAATGCGGGCCAGCATCAGGATGAGACCGACGGCTGCAGTGGTGATGCCGTAGCCGATGCTGGCAGAATAACTGGCCATACCGATCAGGGAATAGATGCTCATGCCCACAAAAGCGTTGCAGGCGTAACAGATGATTTGCCAGAGCTTTGCACGGCGGTACTGGACGCCGTCTACTTCACTGGCACTGGGTTTCTTTTGGAACATAATGATTTTCCTCCTTTTTGTGTGAACTGAGTTCCGCTTTTTCTGACACCAGAATAACAGAATGCAACAGCCACTGCCGGATGAAAAACGATAGTTAAGGATAAAAATTCGTGCAATAATTTGCGGTGCGTGAATTTGCGCCCGCCTTCACGATTTATTGTCCCATAGGGGCAAAACAGGTCTGCTACAATAGTCTCAACAAGCAACACGCAGGAAGGGAGAACCATCATGCAGAAATTTGAAAAAGGCTTTTTCATCGGTGCTGCAACAGCAGCCCATCAGGTAGAGGGCAACAATACGAATAGTGACTACTGGGCACAGGAGCAACTGCCCCATTCCAGCTTTACGGAGCCCAGCGGCATTGCCTGTGACCATTATCAACGGTACGAAGAAGATATCAAGCTCTTGACTGATGCCGGGCTGAATGCCTACCGCTTTTCTATCGAGTGGGCACGGGTGGAGCCGGAGGAAGGAAAGTTCGACCCGGAAGCCATCGAGCATTACCGCAAGGTGATTGCCTGCTGCAAAGCGCATGGCGTAGAACCCATCGTGACGCTGCTGCACTTCACCAGCCCGAAATGGCTCATCTGCAAGGGCGGCTGGGAAACCGAAAGCACCGTAGAGGATTTTAAACGTTATGTGACCTATGTGATAGAACAGCTGGGCAGCGAGCTGCGCTATGTCTGCACCATCAACGAGGCCAATATGGGCTTGCAGCTTGCCGCGATCTCCAAGCGGTTCCGTCTGATGGCAGAACAGGCTGCCCAAAATGCCGCATCGGCCGGAAAGTCTGCCGAGGGTACGGTGCAGGTGGGCATGAACTTCCAGAAGATGATGGAAAACATGAAGTATGCCGCCATAGAGAATGCACAGGTGTTCGGCACACCCCAGCCGAAGATCTTTGTCAGCGAGCGCACCCCGGAAGGTGATCTGCTGGTGCTGCGTGCCCATGCAGCCGCACGGGATGCCATCAAAGCCCTCTGCCCGCAGGTCAAGGTGGGTCTGACCCTCTCGCTGCACGACTTGCAGGCACTGCCCGGCGGCGAAGCCTTTGCCGAGGCCGCATGGCAGGAGGAGTTCACCCATTATCTGCCTTATATCAAAGACGATGATTTTCTGGGTGTGCAGAACTATACCCGCACCCTTTACGGCCCGCAGGGGCAGCTGCCGGCACCGGAGGGCGCAGAACTGACCCAGATGGACTACGAGGTCTATCCGCAGGCACTGGAACACGTCATTCGCAAGGTGGCAGAGGAATTCAAGGGTGACCTGATCGTGACCGAAAACGGCATTGCCACCGCCGATGATGCCCGCCGTGTGGCGTTTATCCGGCAGGCGCTGGATGGCGTGCAGCACTGCATCGCCGACGGCATCCCGGTGAAGGGATACTTCCATTGGAGCCTGATGGACAACTTTGAGTGGCAGAAGGGCTATGCCATGCAGTTTGGACTGATCGCAGTGAACCGCGAAACGATGGAACGGACAGCAAAGCCCAGCCTTGGGGTGCTGGGTAGTTACACAGAAAGATAAGCTGCAATAGCAAAAAAACAGGCTGCGGAAGATGCTTCTTGCAGCCTGTTTTGGCTCAGCGGGAAAGATGCAGACCATGGACACCATCCGCAACCACGGCGGCGATCACATCAATTTGTTTTTGTGCCAGTTTTGCGTCGGTGTTCAGAAGCCCGGAAAGACCGTTCATTACAAAAATCAGGATCGCACCGACATTTTCATATTGGGATGGTTCCATGTTTGCGAGTTTGATTTGTTCCAGAATCGCATCACGCAGATGCTGTGTAAAGCGGTTCATCGCGGATGCCGGAACGACACCGAGGTAATCGGTTGCCTGTTGGAGAGAAGCAAACATCTCCTGCACAAAGGTCTCCGGCGCATCCAGCAGCTGCTGTGCGCCGCCCATATTGTCGCAGACGAGCTGGACCGTTTGCCGCTCCATTTCGGCGGTGAGCGCATCCAGCGTTTCGTAGTGGGAATAAAAGGTCGTTTTGTTGATCTCGGCCCGTTCGGCAATTTCTTTGACCGTGATCTTTTCGATCGGCTTCTCCCGCAGCAGGGCAACAAACGCTTTCTGAATGGCACGCTTCGTTTTTTTGACCCGGATATCCATAGAATTCCTCCATCAATTGATTTCATAAAGGGTGCTTAACCAACGCTTTGAACGTGATTCGTTGCTTAAACACCGGACACGCCGGAAACTGCTGATTGCGGCCCCTGCGGCGCAGTGCTATTATAGCACCATGGAGATGGATAAGCAACTCGCAGTTGAGTATTTGAGAATGAAACATCAAGTGGAGGCATTTTATGGATTTCAGCAGTGTGAACGGAAAAGTCGCCATCGTCACCGGCGCAAGCCGTGGCATCGGCCGGGCCATTGCCGAGTGCTTTGGCGAAAACGGCATGAAGGTGGTCTGTGCAGCCCGCAGTGCAGAACAGGGGCGGGCTGTGGCAGATGGCATCTGCGCCAAGGGCGGCGATGCCATCTTTATCCAGACCGATTGCAGCAAGGCTTCTGCCATCAAAGAACTGGTGGATAAGACGGTGACGCACTACGGCAAGCTGGATGGCGTTGTCAGCAACGCAGGCATCGGCATGGGCGGCACACCGCTGCATGAGTATGAGGTAGAGGATTACGAGAAGATCTTCTCCCTGAACAGCGAGGGCGTCTTTGCCGGGATGAAGTACGGCGCCAAGGCCATCCTCAAAAGCCACAGCGAAGGCGGATTCCTCATCAATGTGGCATCGGTGGCGGGTCTTGTTCCCCAGCGTGGACAGGCGCTGTACAGTGCCACCAAGTTCGGCGTGGTCGGCATGACCCGCGCAGCGGCTCTGGATTACGCAGAATACGGCATTACCGTCAACGCCATCTGTCCCGGCTACACCAGAACCAGCATTTTCGGGGATGCACCGGCTGCGGCCATGGACTTCTTTGCATCCGACTGCCCGGCAAAGCGGATGGGCGACCCGGAGGAGTGTGCTGCATTGGCACTTTTCCTTGCCAGCGGTCTGGCACGGTACATCACCGGTGCAGCCATCCCGGTGGACGGCGCACTGTCTGCCGGACACCAGAGCATCAGCAGCTGGAAGCACCCGGAAATTTTGACCGGCGGCAAGCTGAACAGCCAGAGCACGATTGCAGCGCTGATGGAAAACGAGGCCGCAAAAGCCATCGTGGAGCAGTATCTGCCCGGTTTTGCCGACAACCAGCAGGCAAAAGCTGCCTACGGCATGACCTTTGGCAAGATCGGCCCTATGCTGGGGCTGCCGGAAACGGCGCTGAAAGCACTGCTGGATGCGCTGGACAACCTGTGACCGAAGCAGCTCGGAAAGCTCCCTTGACAGGGGCTTTCGTTTTGCCTGCGTGCGGTTGATTTTTTGGAGGAGACCATGAAAAACGAAGCACTTTTCCGTACCGGCTCTGTCTGGAAATCCATCATTTCCATGGCGGTGCCCTCCATTATCATTATCCTTGTCATGGTGCTGTACAACATGGCGGATATGTTTTTTGTGGGCTGTCTGGGCGATACCGCACAGGTGGCGGCGGTCTCCGTTGTGGGGCCGGTGTTTTCGATCCTTTCGGCAGTAGCGACCATGCTTGGCGCAGGCAGCAGCGCCATCATTGCACGCTGTTTTGGCGCAGGCGAGATCGAGCAAGGCAAGACTTGCTCCTCGCTCTGCTTCTGGAGCAGCTTTTTTCTGGGCGTTCTGGTCAGCATCGGTCTGCTGGTGAGCAGAGTGCCACTTCTGGGGGTGCTGGGCTCAAATGCAGAATTTTTTCCCTATGCAGAGCGGTATCTTCAGGTCCTTGCACTGGGTGCGCCGCTTTTTATCCTGTCCAACAGCATGGCGATGCTGGTGCGTGCAGAGGGCGCAGTAAAAGAAGGCCTGATCGGCAATCTTCTGGGCACGCTGGTCAACTGCATTTTTGACCCGCTGTTCATTCTGGTGCTGAACTTCGGCGTCAGCGGTGCGGCTGCTGCCAGTGTGCTGGGCAATCTTGTGGCAACGGGCTGTTATCTGCGTTACATCGTCAAACACGGCACGGTGCTGACCATTGATCTCCGTCCTGCCCTGAAAAAACCGCAGATGCTGGGTGAGATGCTGGCCATTGGTCTGCCCAACGGGATCAGCAGCCTGCTGGCAGGGTTTGCCTCCTCCTTCAGCAACCGGCTGCTGGTGACCCACGGCACGGCGGCGGTCGCAGCCATGGCGGCAGCGGGCAAGACGACCATGATCATCAGCATGATAGCCATGGCGATCTGCATGGGTTGCCAGCCGCTTCTGGCGTACAGCTACGGTGCAGGCGACACGAAGCGCCTGAAGCAGCTTTTGAAAGATCTGATCCTGCTGACCGTTGTTTTTGGTGTTCTTGCCGGGGCGGCCAGCTTTGCCGGACGCAATGCCCTGATCGGGATGTTCATCAAGGAAGAAGGGGCATTCCGTCTGGGAACGCAGCTGGTGATCTATCTGGTGCTGGGCAGCCCGGTGATCGGTCTGACCTATCTGGCAACCAGCCTGCTGCAATCCGTGGGCAGGGCAAGTGGTGCGGTGGTGCTCTCTCTTTTGCGGCAGGGGCTGCTGCTGATCCCGCTGCTGTACCTGATGAATGCGCTTTGCGGGGTGCAGGGCATTGCGGCGGCGCACCTGATGGCAGACGTGGGCGCTGCGGTCATCTCCGCAGGCATTCTGCTGCACTGGCTCCGGGCATCGGTAGAAAAAACGGCAGAAGTATGATATACTGTTTCCATCAATGAGCCGGAGGGATTAGGCATGGATGTTCTCCAGAATATGATGCTGTTTTCCGAGCTTGTCCAGTGCGGCGGAAATGTATATACATGGTGCTATGATGCACAGGGGAAGCTCTTGCGGAGCAACTGCCCGGACGAGGCATTTCTTGCCAGTGCATTTGAACTGTTCGGCTGCAAACAGCGGATGCTGGAGCATGGGGATCGGGACGATGTACCTGTTACCTTGGGGACGGCATTGGGTCTTTTGTGGGGCGCAGCCTTTGAAAAGGAAGAGGGAAACCTGAAGCGTGTCTGGGTCATCGGGCCGGTGTTCTATCAGGATGTGACAATGCGCGGGATCGAGGAAGGGCTGAAATATTACAGCAAGCTGGAGATCAGTGTGGCATGGTCGATCCAGCTTTACAAAGCCCTTGAAAAAGTTCCTACCCTGCAAAACACCATTATGAACCGCTATCTGCTGATGATGCACTACTGCCTGACCGGGCAGCGGCTGGAGCTGAGCAGTGTGAACAGCAGTACAGCACAGGACGAACGGCTGAAAAGCGATGCGATTCCCCATGACCGGCATAAGATCTGGATGGCGGAGCAGGGAATGCTGCAAATGGTTCGCACCGGAGACCTGAATTACAAGCAGGCACTTTCCAACAGTATGAGCATGAGCGCAGGCGTTCCGGTGCAGAGCAGCGATGTTCTGCGCCAGAGTAAGACTTCCATCATCGTGTTCACCTCGCTGGTGTGCCGTGCCGCCATTGAGGGCGGTCTTTCCCCGGAGGAGGCGTACTCGCTGGGGGACAGCTACATTCAGACGGCAGAAGCGGCAAAATCGTTGGATGAACTGAGCCCGCTTGCAATGATGATGTACGATGATTTCATTCGGCGTGTCCACAAACACCGGACGAACCCCAACCTCAGTATGCAGATCCAGAAATGTGTGGATCATATCGAGATGAATCTGGACAAAAAAATCGTGGCGGAAGATCTTGCCGCTCTGGTGGGCTACACGGAATACTACCTCACCCATAAATTCAAGGAAGAAACGGGTCTGAGCGTCACGAACTATGTGAAGTTTGCAAAGGTCGAACGCGCGAAGGTTCTGCTGAAAAGCACAACGCTCAGCGTCCGGGAAATTTCCGAGCAGCTTGGCTTTGCCACTCGCAATTATTTCAGCGCAGTCTTTCAGCAGGTCACCGGAAAAACGCCTATGGAGTTCCGGGAAACATAAAGCAGAACAGGCATCCTGTGATACCATTTGGCGGTATCGGACAGGATGCCTGTTTTGCTAGGAAGAAGAAAAATGGGGGGAGAAGGGCTCAGTTAAGGAACTTCTCGTTCAGGGTCACGCCAAAGTCGTGGGCAATGGCGCGCAGGTCATCGTCGGTGATGGTCTGCCGGATGATGCCGCCGCCCATGGAGAGAACCTTGACGTAGATCTCGGCGCTCTTCTCGATGGTGTGGTCAAGACCAAAGGTGATGTCAAATGGCTGCGGGTCAAAGAAGGGGCGGCACTGTGCCACTTCCTCCTCCTTCATGCGGTAGGTCAGGTTGCCGCCGTTGCGCTCGTGCCAGCCCTGCAGCCAGCCATCGTTGCACATCCGCATAAAACCTTTGACGATATCAATATCCAGAATACCCATCTTCAAACACCTCTCTGTTTTCAAATGCGCTTGCACAGCACATTCTGCTCGTATTTCTTTACTTCCTCAAACCATGCGCCGTCTGCCGGCACACCGTTCCGGCGGCAGTATTCGTCCCAGACTTCCCCAAAAGGCAGGGTCTTCAGCTCCTCCTGCCGAACCATCAGCTCGGTAAACTGGTTAGTGTCCTGCAGCTCCTTCAGTGCCGTGTGGGGGACGCACAGAGCCGACAGCAGTGCCTTTTCCACGTTGCGGAAGCCCACCGTCCAGGTGTCGATGGAAAGGCTCTCAATTTCCGGGTACTTGGCAAAGGCTTCCCGGATGCCCTGCTTCACGTGGACGAACAGGCTGTCGATGTTCCATTCCAGATGACCGTCCACCCGCCGGACGCTATTGGGAAAACGGTACACTTCCTCGGTGCGGAGAACGCCGTTCTCCATCCATCCAACAATGTGCCGCCCGCTGGATGCGCCAATGTCGATGGCAAGATAATTTTTGTGCATAATGCGCCTTCTGTGTGGCTTTGACTGCTACCAGTATAGCCCCATGATGCCGCCGATTCCATCCGCAAAGGTGACGCATTTTTGTGAAAAGTCTACTCTTGCACGGCAAAGGCTGGTGCGCTATACTGAACACAGAAAGAGAGGAATCGGAAAATGCTGACCTACAACATGGATGTGACCCCGGAAAGCGTTTGGAAGCGCACCACCCCCAGCGAAGCAGAGCTGGCACAGCCCTATTACTGCACCGAGGCAGGGGTGTTTTACGCCCAGCAGCACTTTTCCACCGCCCGCACCGATAAAGAAAGCTACCTTCTGTTTTACACCCTCCGGGGTGCAGGGCTGATCGAACAGGGGGAAAGCCATGTGGTACTCAGCACCGGGCAGGCGCTGCTGCTGAACTGCCGCACGCCGCAGAGCTACTGTACCGCCCCGGGGCAAAGCTGCTGGCATCATTACTGGGTGCATCTGGACGGCGCAGGGATTGCCGCTATGGAGCCGCTGCTGCTGCCGGGCAAAAAACTGACCCCGGTGCAGCTCACCGGGGTCAAGATGCAGGAATATTTTGAGACGCTTTTAGCGCAGATGGAGCGCAGCACCGTGGACAGCATGGTGACCACCGGCTTGGCGCTCCACGAGATGCTGGCCCTGTGCGCCCGGGGCATCCTTGCACAGGCTGAAGCCACCAGCGCACGGCAGGTCATTTTGCAGGCGGCGGAGACCCTGCGCAAAAATTACCAGCAGGAACTTTGCCTTGCCGACCTGCTGGCAGAGGCGCACATGAGCAAAAGCTATTTTCTGCGCCTGTTCCGGCGGTATATGGGCACGACACCGTATAATTATCTGGTCAACTTCCGCATCACACAGGCAAAGGAACTTCTTGTCCTCACCGACCACAGCGTCAGCGAAATTGCACAGGAGGCAGGCTTTGGAGATGCCAGCAATTTTTCTACTCGCTTTGCAAAAGCCACCGGGCAAAGCCCCCTGCAATACCGCAAAAGTGCGCTGAAAAGTGCAGAAGAACGATAAACAGGGCTTCCTGTTCGGGTGTCTGCCCCGAAAGCTCCACAGGCAATCGGCTGTTTTTCGCAAGTAAAGAGCCTGATCTTGCGGTGCGGTCACTCAAACCAATGCCGTCAAGTCGGTAGGGGATAGGGCGATTTTATTTGTCGGAGAGTAAGTGCACGGTTTCTGCACGGTTTTTGCACGGTTTCAAACCGTGCAGAGGGTGCTTTTCGATGCAAAATCCGACAAAGAATGCAGAAATTACCGGGTAAAAAATCACGTTGTCTTGTTCAAAAATGACGATGACTCGAAACTTCCATCTTTTGAGACGAACCGGCGGCTTGCTCTCTTAATCAGTGGGCCTAGGGTTCGAGTCCCTGGAGGTACACCACAACAACAAAATCCGAACTTTTTTCCAATAGGAGAAGGGTTCGGATTTTTTGTTTTCTTCGGAAATGAAAATTCCGGCTCTTCCCTGACGGCGGTGTGTCCAAAACCTTATCAGAAAAAACGTGTAACGAAAGTCACAACTGTAAAGGTGCCGTAAGGCAGAAAGGACACAAACATGAAGTACGATGAAAGAGCCTGCAAGTTCAACATGGATACCGGCTGCGTGGAGCTGTTGCTCCGGGATAGGAGAATGATCTCCATTGACTGCACCGGGGTCGAGGATGCACTGGATGTGACCATGGCGCAGAGGACGGAACTGGACTACCTCATCTACAACGATCCGCTGGGCTATGCCGATTTGATTCTGAACGGTGACACGAAGGAATATTTGAAGAATGTAGCTGGGAGCCATGGGCTAGAAGATTAAGGGCAAAACAAAAAACAGGGTGCGCCCCTGAATAGGACGCACCCCGCAAAAATCCACAGACGATAAGTAAGACAGGGCGTTCCCCATCGGGAACGCTCTGTTTTTCTTTGCCGGAGATGTGGGCCTGCTCCGCCTGCCACGCAGCAAACTCCCGCTGACCTTCCTCGCTGTTCCAGCAGGCAAGGATGGCCGGGTAGAACGCCCGTGCCAGACGGTCGATGACTTCATCGGGATAAGGGGAAGTGTTTGTGGACTTTTTCTTTTTGTTCAAACGCACGCTCCTTTGATCGTCCCACCGCAGCAAAGCCGGGCAAGAAAATCAAAGTTCCATTTTTATCAGGCGCAAGGGCGCGGAAGTTTTCTGCCCTGCACTTGCGGCTGGTGGCTCGTTGATGGCTTACAAGTGCCTGTCGTTATGCGATTTCTTTATCGTTCAGCATTTCTTCAAACTGTGCCATATACGCCTTGTGCTGCTTGAGGATTTTTAGCGTTTCAGTTTTGGCGTAGGAATCGTCCGGCAGCTTAGGCAAGTATCTCATCAAAAAATCAAAGTCCTGCTGAATCCGCCGGACAGCGACTTCCAGCGCGGAGGAGTTGATTCCAGAGTAGTGTGAGTAGCTCGACTGCGGAGCGGGACGGTCTTCCGGGTGCAGAATCTCGTGCACGATCTGCTTGCGGTTCGGAAAATCAGCTCTGGCGAGGCGGTGCATATCGGCATCACGGACTTTGAACTGCCCGGACAGGATTTTCTCTTTCGTATCGGGCATCATCTGCTCCATGATCTCCAGGCCCCGCATGAACTTTTCCGAGCGGACAACATAAGATTCGCTAACGTTGTTTCGCTCTGCAATCTGCTTACGGACGCTGTTTTCCGTAGCAGTGGGAGGAATTGTGTCATTTTGACACAATTCCTCCTGAGCCGTTTCCTGCGTAGTTACTGTATACTGCCACCCGGTACGCTGTCAGCTCTGCACGGTGCTGTTCCTCAAAAGCTGTTGAGCAATCTTTTTTGTATTTCTATAAATAACAATCAAGAGGGCGACAACAAAAGTTGTCGCCCTCTTGATTATTATTTATTGTTCCCATGTTTTGGCTTTTTGTCGGACATCTATAATTTGGAGCTGGTATAGAATGCTGGGAATTGCAGAAACCAATGAAAAAATACCCAAGACAATAGAATGCTTGATAATGGCAAACAGTGCAAATAGGAGCAGCAGGAATAGCCATGGGTTACGCAAATTGCGGTAGTATTTTTCTTTATCGGCATAAGAAGTATGAAGTTCAAAAGGCTTTCCGTCGTTTGATTTTTCTACAATCAATAGTTCCCTGTTAAAAGTTGTTGCGTTTGTTGCAATACAACCGCCCATTTCCGCCCATGGACGCAATCGAACTTTTCCGACAGAATAGTTTAGATTGATATTTTTGAAAAATACCTTGTAGCCCATATCCTCCAAAAAATCAGCGTAGTCCGTTGCATTCTCTTTTGATTTTTCTCCGATAAACTCTACACAATAGGTCACTTCATCAGGACTGCATTCTTCAAATTCATAGAGCACCCTCCCTGTCCGGACAAGTCGATAGCCTTTTTCGGACATTTTGTTTAACCATTTTGCCTGTGCATTTAGCAATCCACCAAAGAAGCGATAACATTTTTTACTCATACTGCACCTCCAATAATTTCACTTGCAATGCTTACAAGTTCGTTTAGTCTTGCAAGCTCTTTTTCTGCAATTTCTTTTCCCTGTGCTGTAATGTGGTATTCTTTTTTTCTTCCCTCACTATCGCCATAAGGTTCAATCCACTTCTTGTCCTGCAAAGAGTTTAATGCTCCATATAAAGTGCCTGCGCCTAGGGAAAGCCGTCCGTCTGTTTTTTCTTCAATAAACTGCATAACAGCGTATCCGTGTTTTGGCGTATAAAGAGAAAGCAAAATATAAAAGGTGACTTCTGTAAGCGCACCACCTTTTGCATTATCGCGCATGGTTTGCCTCCTTGTTACGGTTACTGTAATAAATATATCACTAACCGTAATATTCGTCAAGCAGATTCATGAAAATTATTTAATGGGTGTGTGAAAGAAGAACGGTCTGCTCTCTATTTGTTTTGTTGTTCGGCGTGTCGTGGTGCTGGGAATTGCTAGGAATCGGTTGAACATTCGTTTTGGTCATTGTACCTCCTGTCTGTTCGATAACTCCTCGGGGAAGCTATGTAAGCACGACACGCTGTTCTTTCGCACCGTAAGGTGCGAATATGAGCAGGGTTTGGGGTGGGACCGCGTTTGCGAAGCGCAGCGGAGCAATGAAAGCCCCAGTGGGGCTTTTAAGCGGCAGCGCGGTCTGCGACAGCAGATGGAGGGGCGTTGCCCCGACAAGCGCTACCCCAACAAGATCACTTCGGAAATGCAGACGCATTGAAGAAGTGAAGTCCCGGATGGACAGAAAATTTTCAAGAATTGAAAATTTGTGGCCACGGGACGGTTCTTGCCCTCTACTGCTTCGCTCAAAACGCATTTCCAACAAATGTTTCCGAATTGTTAAGACGCAAAAAACAAGTAGAGGTGGTCATGCTCATGTATGTGGGTCACCGTTTGCTCCGAACGCAGTTCCTGCCCCTGTTTGTGCAGCGGCGTTGACGAAAAGTCGGTATCACGTTCGGACGGCTCATGATGTTGTCAAGGTTCAGTTTTCCGCAGAAAAGAAAAATACCGCCCACGCAGCGCAGCGATGATTTTGTCGGGGTGAAACGGCGGCAAAATGAATCGGGTGTGTTGTGGGGCGGTACGTTCTTTCTGCTGCTTTTATAGACTGCGGTCTGCTAATTTCTGCAAGTGAGCATGACAAAAATGATCCTCCATATCAAGCTGCCGCTAACAATGTTAATGCGTCCTAACATCGTCAAAAAATATTGAAAAACCCCGAAAGCGTGCTACAATATAAAGATAAAGAGCCCGCCCTCGCTCAAGGGCGTGGGCGCTCAGACAGAAAACACAGAAATGAGGGGTAAATATGTTTGATACAAAAAAGCTTGCACTGTTTTTGGGCGGTGTGGTGTTCGGCTCTGCCGGTTTCAAGGTGCTGTCCAGCAAGGACGCCAAAAAGGTCTACACCCAGACCACCGCTGCGGTGCTGCGGATGAAGGACTGCACCATGCAGACCGTGAATAAGGTGCAGGAAGAGGCCGGTGACATCCTTGCCGATGCAAAGGCCATCAACGAGAGCCGCGCCGCCGAGGCTGCACAGGAGGTCATCGAGGATACGGCTGAAGAAGAGCAGTCCGCAGAGTGATATGACGCAGCAGAGCCGCCGCTTAGGCGGCTCTTTTTTACGCAGAGGGGTAAGAAAAGCAATGAAATGTACGATCTTACATGAAGGCAAGGGACGGATGCGGGTGCACGTCTGCGCCGTGCGCATGACCCTGCACCGGGCAGATGTGCTGGAAGCCTACCTGAACGGGCAGGACAACATCCAGAAAGCCACCGTCTACGAGCGCACCGGAGATGTGGTGCTGACCTACCGGGGCAGCCGGAAGGATGCCGTCGCCCTGCTGGCGGCCTACCGCTTTGACAACGAAGAACTGGAGGTGCTGGTCACCTCCCATGACAGCCGGAAGATCAATCAGGAATATCAGGAAAAGATGGTCAGCCTTGTGGCGGGCCGGGTGTTCCGCAAGGTGTTCCTGCCCGCGCCCATCGCAGCGGCGTATACGGTGTGGCGCTCCATCGCCTTTGTCTGGAAGGGCGTCCGCTGCCTGCTGCACCGCAAGCTGGAAGTAGAGGTGCTGGATGCGCTCAGCATCACCGCCTCCCTCCTGCGGGGCGATTACAGCACCGCAGGCTCGGTGATGTTCCTGCTGACGGTGGGCAGCCTGCTGGAAGAGTGGACGCGGAAAAAGAGCTTGGACGACCTTGCCCGCAGCATGGCACTGAACGTGGATAAGGTCTGGGTGCGCACCCCGCAGGGCGAGGTGCTGGTGCCGTTGACTCGCGTTCACGCAGGAGACGAGGTAGTGGTGCGCTCCGGCAACATGATCCCGCTGGACGGCATGGTGCTGGAAGGCGAAGCCATGGTGAACCAAGCTGCCCTCACCGGAGAATCCATGCCGGTGCGGAAAGTAGCCGGGGCCACCGTCTACGCTGGAACGGTGGTGGAAGAGGGCGAATGCGTCCTTGTGGCCAAGGCCGAAGGCGGTGCCAACCGCTACGATAAGATCGTGGCGATGATCGAGGAATCGGAAAAGCTCAAGTCCGGCACCGAGAACCGGGCTTTGCAGCTGGCCGACCGTCTGGTGCCGTGGTGCCTTGCCGGTACGGTGGCTACCTACGCCTTTACCCGCAATGTCACCCGCGCCATCTCCATTTTGATGGTGGACTTCTACTGTGCGCTGAAGCTTTCCATGCCGCTGGCGGTGCTCTCTGCCATGCGGGAGTGCGGGGAATATCATATCACCGTAAAAGGCGGCAAGTATCTGGAAGCGCTGGCAAAGGCGGACACCATCGTGTTCGATAAGACCGGCACCCTCACCCGCGCCACCCCGCAGGTAGTGCAGGTAGTGCCTTTCTCCGGCTGCGAGGAGCAGGAGGTATTGCAGCTTGCCGCCTGTCTGGAAGAGCACTTCCCTCATTCCATGGCAAACGCCGTTGTCCGTGCTGCCAGAGAGCGGGGTATCTCCCACGAGGAGATGCACTCCGAGGTGGAGTACATCGTGGCGCACGGCATTGCCAGCCGGGTGGGCGGCACGCGGGTGGTCATCGGCAGCGCCCACTTCATTTTTGAGGATGAGGGCTGCACAATCCCGGCAGAGGAACAGGCAAAGTTCGATGCGCTGGACCCCCAGTATTCCCACCTGTATCTGGCAGCGTCCGGGGTGCTGGCAGGGGTCATCTGCATCGCAGACCCCCTGCGCCCGGAGGCGGCACAGGTGCTGCATAAGCTCCGGAAGCTGGGCATTGCCCAGACGGTCATGATGACCGGCGACAGCGACCGCACCGCCCGCGCCATTGCGGCGCAGGTGGGGGTGGACCGCTGCTTTGCGGAGGTGCTGCCGGAGGATAAAGCCGCCTTTGTCCGCGACGCCAAGGCCGAGGGACATACGGTAGTGATGATCGGTGACGGCATCAACGATTCGCCCGCCTTGTCGGCGGCAGATATCGGCATCGCCATCCATTCCGGTGCCGCCATCGCCCGGGAAATTGCCGATGTGACCATTCGCGCGGACAGTCTGGAAGAGCTGGTGACCTTAAAAGCCATTGCCAACGCCCTGCAAAAGCGGGTGGGCAGCAATTACCGCTTTGTCCTCAGCTTCAACTCTGCGCTCATCCTTTTGGGTGCTCTGGGCATTCTGCCCCCTGCCACCAGCGCGATGCTGCATAACCTTTCCACCCTTGGCATCAGCCTGCGTAGCATGACAGACCTGCTGGAGCAGAAGAACGAAGGATAAAAACCGAAAATCTCGCATAAAACAAGAAAGCATCTGCAACATTCGCTTCTGAATTTCAGAACACAGCGAATTCGTTGCAGATGCTTTTACTTTTAGAGGGCGAGCCCGATAAAGTGTGCAAATACAGTTTCTGGCCGCGCCCCTTCCCGTGAAAATGGTACGCCGGAGCGTCCGCAGACGCTCCGGCGTACCGAAATTATAAATAGTTTTTCCGCTGAAAATGCCCAGAGCATAGCGGAGGGCATTCAAAATCGTCCTAGTCAAAAAAGGAGACTGATGCACAAATACTGCGCAGCAGCTTCCTTTTTGTTTCAGATAAACCGGCAGAAGCCCAGCCAGCAGCCCAGCAGGAAAAAGAGCAGCGCCTTACCCAGCACCGGCAGCCACTGGTGCTTACACAAGGCGGTATCCCACCGGTGGATGTTCTGCTTGGGACAGGTGCCCGCGCAGGCTTCACAGGCAATGCACTCCCCGCTGCGCAGGCTGGTTTCCTCCAGCTTCAGGCACACCGGGCACTGCTGTTTGCAGGCATTGCAGCCCGGGATGCAACTCTCGCTCTGCCGGTGCAGCCGTGCAAAGGGCAGCACCGGCAGCAGGGCGAACACCGCCCCCATGGGGCAGAGGAACTGACAGAAGAACCGGGGCTGCACTGCCATGCCCAGCAAAATAAGCACAAGCAGCGCAATGCCTACGCCGAAGCCCTCCGGCGGCAGACGCAGTGCCGTCAGGCGGGAAAATACCTCCCACGGGCTTGCGCCGGTCAACAGCTTTTCCTGCCGGGTCACATACAGCGCTACCAGCCCTGCCAGCAGCAGATATTTGACCTTCTGCCCCCAAAGCACCGCCCGCTCCGGCAGACGGAGCGACTTTTTGCGGTGGAACAGCTTTTTCTGGATAAGGCCAGAAAGCGCCCAGACGGCATCGCCCAAGCTGCCAAAGGCGCAGGCGTACCCGCAGAAAAACCGGTCGAACAGCAACGTGAAGCCGCACAGCCCCAGCAGGGAAAGCGTAAAGCTGTCCGCCGAGAGCACCTCGCCCGCACCGATGTGCAGAAAGATCTGCTTTACCCCGGAAAACCCGGCCACGAACGCGCCCGGCATGGACACAAAGAAGAGCAGCTGCACCCCGGTGCGCAGCCATGTACGGCGCTTTTTGTCCCGCTGACGCTGCTGCGCCGCAGTTAAAGGCTTTGCCTGTGTTTTTTCCATCATCCTGCCGCCTTTCCCAGTGCGTCCTCTACTGCACCGATGAGACCTTCTGCCGTGAGGGTAGCGCCGGAAACGGTATCCACCTCGGCAGACTGTACTGCCAGCATCTCGTCCAGCAAAGGCAGCGCCTGCTTATAGTAGGGCTTATCCTCACCGGAAGCATCCAGCACCGATATATCGGTCATTTTTCCGTTCTGAATGGTCACCGACACCCGGATGACATCGCCAAAGCCAAAGGCGCTGCCCTCGTAGGTGCCGTCCCGGTAGCCGCTTTGGCTCTGCTCTGCCTGCGCTGCGCTCTGCGCCTGCAAAACGGACGCGTTGTAGGCTTCCACCTCGGCAATTTCCTGCTTGCGCTGGCTTACCGCCGCAGCCCGGACCAGCGCCACCTGCTGGTATTGCCACAGGATGCCAAGGATCAGCAGCAGGTTCACCGCCCGGAGGAAAAAGTTTTTGTATTTCATTCTGCTGCTCCTTCCGTTTCAGGTTCGGTCCCGGTCTCTTCCGGCGGCAGCGCCGTCTCAGATGTCGGCAGCACTTCCTCAGAGGAAGCCGGTTCAGAACCGTCCGGTGCATCTGCCGGGAAAAGCTGCTGCCATACTTCCTTGAACCACGCGGGAACGGTGCGCTTTTCCTCTGGCTGCACCACCTCCACGGTGGGCGCGGTGACCGGCGTTTCCTCGGGTTCTGCTGCTTCGGACGGCGCGGCTTCCTCTGTTGCTTCTGCCGTCTCTTCCGATGCTGCCTGCTCCGGGGCGGCTTCCTCCGCCGGGGCAACCGCTGCCTTTGCCAGCGCCAGCTTGACCGCGTTCAGGATGCCGGTGGAGGAGTAGGTCGCGCCGGAAACGGCATCCACGTTGGGGTTCTGCCCTTCCAGAATGGCGGGGATGACCCGCTTTGCCCGGGAGAGATATTCCTCCTCGTCCTCAGCGCTCAGAATCGTGATATCGGTGATCTTATCCTCTGCCACCGTGATCTGCACTGTAATTTTGCCCTCAAAGCCCATGGCTTCGGCGGTGTAGATGCCGTCAAGGTAAGTGGAGGGCGCTGTGAATTCCTCCACCACCAGCGGTGCGGCGGGCTTGGGCTGCGGCGGCAGGGGATTGTTGACCACCTCGCCGGTCAGGGCGTTCTGCACCGCGCCCAGAATGCCCCGGCTGGTGTAGGTGGCTTCGGAAACGGCATCCACCTCCCAGCTCTGGGCATCCACTACAGTAGTCAAAAGCCGCTTTGCGCGCCGCAGAAACTGCTTGGTCTCGTGGGAAGCATCCAGAATTTCAACCTCCGTGATGCTGCCGTTTTCCATGGTGACCTGCACCCGGACGGCACCGCCGTAGCCCCGGGAAGAGCCGATGTAAACGCCGTCAGCATAGGGCAGCGTGGGCAGCGCTTCTTCCTCCGCTTCGGAGGAAGCGGCTTCCACCGGCTGCTCCACCACGGCTGTCAGCCTTTCCGGCACGGCAGCCAGCACCGGCACAGTGCGCGGCAGGGCAAAAAGCACAGCCGCCGCTGCCGCCACCGCCGGGAGCAGCTGCACCAGCGGCAGAAGCGTGTTGCTTCGTTTTTTATTCATTCCAATTCCTCCTGACACGGAAAAGCAAGGCCGCCTGCATAGAGCGACCTTGCTTTTTGGGTATTCTGTTTTTTGCCGGATCAGGCAGCTTTCAGGTTCTGCACGGCATCGGTCAGGTGGGTCACCTGCTCCAGTGCAGCGGCCTTATACAGGGTCTCGCGGCTCAGCAGCTCCACGCTCTCGGCCAGCTCGGTCTCCAGATTGGCGTAGCTGTCGGCGGTGTAAGCGGCCTTTGCCTTGCCCTGTGCTTCAGTGACCAAAGCCTGCAGGGCGGCGCGGTCGGCATCGCTTGCCAGTTCGTGCTTGGCAAGATTCTCGGCAGTGGTCTGGAACTTGACCACCGTGTCGGCATAGCCCAGTGCGCGGATGGTGATGGTCCAGTAGCCGGTGCCATCGGTGCCCTCCGGCAGCTGGCAGCGGGCAGAATCGCTCAGACCCAGCTGGATGCCCATGGACTTGTGCATCCAGTTGTCGGCGGCAAACTTGGTGCCATAGGAGGCCTTGGCGTGGGTGTAGGTGCTGTCATTGCCGTAGTAGGTCCACACCACGGACTGCATCCGGGAGCCCAGCTCGCCGTAGTTGCCGTTCAGGTCCACACGGATGAACTCGCCAAAGCTGCCCACATCGCTGCCGCTGCGCAGGTTCACGGTAAGACCATCAGCAGCTTTCTGGGCGGCTTCTGCCACGCCGGAACCGGTGCCGGTGTGTGCGGCGGAGAAGGTGTAGCCATCGCCGCTCTTGGTTGCATACTTCAGGCCGTTGGTGTTCTTGTCCACCGCAGCCGTCAGGGTGTAGGCGGTCAGGTTCTTTTCAGAGTAGCCGCCCACCAGCTGGCCGCCGTTTTCCACAACGGTGTACTTGGAGCAGAAATCTGCAAGGTCGCTGGTAGCCACGCGCACCGGCACATACTTGGTGCCCAGCACCTCGTAATGGTCCATCTGCACGGTAGAGCCATCGGCCTTAGTGATGGTGCCGCGGTTCCAGCCTACGGTGGTGCCATCGGCCAGATAGATGGTCTTGCCATCGTCCGACCAGTGGGAAACAGTGTAGGTGCTGCCGTCCTTGGCGTAGATGACAGCAGTGCTCTGGAAGCTGCCGCGGTGCAGACCATGGTTGGCGGTAGCGCGGGAAACGGCGTCAAATGCGCCAAGGTCGTGCTCCTCGTGGCTGTCCAGCTGCGCAGAAGCGGCAGCGCTGCCGGCAGCATAGACCTTCTCGTTTGCCCAGTACTCGTCCCAAGTCAGGGCAGCATAAAGATAGGTGTACTTCTTGCCCAGCAGAAAATCGAAAAAGCCGTTTTCCTCCTCGGCAGGGGCTGCTGCAAAGGCGGTAGCGGTCAGCAGGCTGAGCGCCATAGCCGCCGACAGCAGCAGGGAAAGAAATTTCTTTGTTCTCATGAAAAATGCTCCTTTCATCACAATGGCAGGGGATAGGTGCTATATAGTTAGCCACACCTAACATTTCGCGCAAAGAAAAACCCGCGGGGCAAAGCCTTTCAGATGGTTAGGATAAGCTAATTGACGAAATTTAAAATAGCACGCATACAGAATGTTGTCAAGAAAAAACAGGAATGTTTATGAGCGCTAATTTTTCGGCAGTAAAGCCCTTGACCTTTTTGCCGGAGCGCAGTATACTTTTCATACGGTTAGTTATGAATAACCGCAAGGAGGTACTACATGATACAAGACGCATTCTGGGGGATCTTGATCCCCTTTCTGGGCACAAGCCTTGGGGCAGGCTGTGTGTTCTTTTTGAAAAACGCTCTGCGTGACGGCATCCAGCGCGCCCTCACGGGCTTTGCCGCCGGAGTGATGGTGGCGGCATCGGTATGGAGCTTGCTGATCCCGGCTATGGAGCAGGCCGCAGATCTGGGCAGGCTGGCGTTTTTCCCGGCGGCGGTGGGTTTCTGGCTGGGTATCCTGTTTTTGCTGCTGCTGGATCATCTCATCCCCCATCTGCACCAGAACAGTTTGCAGGCCGAAGGGCCAAAAAGCCAGCTCCAGCGCACCACCATGATGGTTCTGGCGGTGACGCTGCACAACATCCCGGAGGGTATGGCAGTGGGCGTGGTCTACGCCGGATACCTTGCCGGAACTGCTCAGATCACCGCCGCCGGGGCGCTGGCACTTTCCCTTGGCATTGCCATCCAGAACTTCCCGGAGGGTGCCATCATCTCCATGCCCCTGCGGGCGGAGGGAATGAAAAAAGGACGGGCGTTCTGGGGCGGCGTACTGTCCGGCATCGTAGAGCCCATTGGGGCAGTGCTGACGATTCTTGCGGCAGGCATCGTGGTGCCTGCTTTGCCCTATCTGCTCAGCTTTGCCGCCGGAGCCATGCTGTATGTGGTGGTGGAGG
>OGFX01000278.1_pt1 | contig 28961 bp, 22 predicted proteins | sample 1571011 | NCBI WGS metagenome assembly OGFX01 (sample SAMEA2582035, study PRJEB24529) | metagenome | biome: Human gut stool | place: China | collected 2011
TTGTCTTTGTCCGGCAGAAAGCCGTCCAGTGTCATCGCCGTTACTGCCTGTATTCTCGCCATGCCCGCTGTCTAAAAAGAAAAAGCGTGGTTGCCACGCACTCAGACAGAGGCTCTGGTAAGCCTAAAGGAGAACACGTAACACCACGCTATGCCGGAGCATAGCATAAGCATGTTCCGCCAAGCAAGTCAACGAGTCCTTTCGTTATCGGCAGCCCCAATCCAAAACCGTCGGTATTCGTTTCGGACGCAAGCCGTTCAAACGGACGAAATATACGAGATAACATGATTTCATTCATGCCTATTCCGGTATCCTTTACCTCTAAGTATAAGTGTCCATCACCATAACGGGCATTGAAGCTGATTGTGCCGGATTCTGTAAACTTGACGGCATTAGTCAACAGGTTGTCTACGATCTGTGCGATGCGGTCCATATCACCGAGAAGTTTTACACCGGTATTATCGAATTGATGATCAAACAGGATGCCTTTGTTGTTTACTATATGGGAGAAACCGGAAACGGTACGCCCCAACAAGTCATCCAGGTTGAAAGGGACATCGTTCCGTGTTTCCTTGGCCTCGTTCAGGCGATATACATCCAACAGGTTGTTAAGCAGGTGAGTAATATGTCGACATACTATTTTTATATTGTTCAGATGGTTGTCCCTGCGTTTCTTATCGCGGGTATCCATTGCCAGCTCGGCGCTGCCACCTATGACGTTCAACGGGGCACGAATATCATGTGATATGGTCAGGATAATATTTTTACGCATTTCCAGCAATGAGATATTCTGCTTTATTGTATCTTCCAACCGCTTACGGTTTTTCTCCTTTTCCCGGATATCACGTTGGATAATCAAATAAGATATTATTAGAAGGATGATGGCACTTACAATCAACCCGGTCACGATTACTACCGAGCGTTCGTATGATTCCTTAACATGCGACTCCTTGCTCAGAAACGCCTTCTGTGACTGCTCGTCCAAATATTGAATCAATGCATATAGTTTACGGTTTAACTCCCTGTTTTGAATGCGCAGGCTGTCCGTATAATTATTTATCTGCTGCTGGCGCGAGATCAGCTGTTCATTCAAGGAATGAAGCGGGTTGGAAGGAAGTGGAACCTGTATGGTTTCCTTGGCTCCAAAGAATCCTGCAATGCCTTTCTTCTTACGGGTGACAGAGCGGACTCCTTTTGCCTGCTCAACAATGGCAGGCTCTTGTTCCTGCAACAGACTGTCCTGCCGTTGGAATGCCTGCATGGTATTGAACAGATGTTTTTCTTTATTTACCAATAAAAGACGGAGCGTGTCAATAGGTTCGGACGGAGTAAATTCTTTATAGTTTCCCTGTAGAGACAATAAAAGGCTATCAACTTTCTGCCGTCGCAACCGATACCTTTTGTAATCTTCCTCGTCCCATGTAATGGCAGATTCTCCCAAAGTGGCAAGGACTGTAATATGCCGGTGGGCCGCGTTTATGGTTTGATTTGCCTCACGAATCTCAATCATATCCTCTTCAATCTTATCAACTCTGTTTCGCTCATGGAACATGATAGCAGCCATACTTCCAATGACTGCTATCAATATAATGTAGCCTAAAAGTATTCTATGTTGAAGTAGTAATTTTATTTTAATGATTGCATTATTCTTATCTGTATTTATTTCACAATTAAAACTAACTCTATGCACGATTCGCATGTGAGTTTCTTATAATCATTTTGTATTAAAGAGAAGAACTTAAATAAATAATAAATACAACCCGTTGGCGGAATTGAATTAGCGTATATTTAACTCTGCCAATGGGTGTGCCATTTTTATAGTTAATATATTGCAAGATTGTAAGTACGCTAACCTTCCCGATAATCCGAGTAAACAATCTGTCAGTGCCTTTTGCGTAATTTCTCGTAATCATGAATTAGTCACAAAGTTGTGAAAATAGTGTCTCTATCCCTTTCCTGGCTTTTATGAAAGTCGGAAATGTCGCTTTCCGGTCTTTCTGGTTGGCTCTGTATGGCACTTCCAGCCTGATATGGGCTGTCTCAAACAAATCCAATTATACCTGTGTGCTTATATATCCTCTGCCACCAATTAATGTGCAATTACTGTAGTCAATCTTTACATCCTTTAGGTAATGAATATCATGTACGCTTACCTTGGTAAGGTCAAAGGAGTGGATGACTCCACTTAACCCACAGACTACATGCAGGTTATATCCGTAATAATACATTCCTTGCGATGCGCAGTAACCGATTGACGGTGCCTTTTCAAAATCCTTCTTTCCCATGCTGCAACGTTTGGAACGAGACGGACGGCATACTTCTATAGGCTTTGAATCAATGCAGAAACAGCCTTCACCTCCATCTATCTCATCAGCCATTCTATCACGCAGTTTATTACACAAGGATGAAGTGATTTTACGTCGGTCATTGTATTGCCTGCGGGATATAAGATTGGGTATTCTATTTCTACACTCCTGCAATTTTGCAAACAGTAATGACTCACTATCAATACCGATAGCTTCTGAGGCCATATTCAATGCTACAACTTCAAGGTCTGAGAATCCGGAAACAACTCCTCTTCTTGGTACATTTCCTGATTCATTGACTAAATTACCGGATACTGGCTTATATATGTCAAGAAATTTTGCGAATATTGTATATAGGCTGTACATACGATGATTGTAAATCAATAGTTTGGTCACTTCTAATTTGCTAAATATTAATAATACGTACAACTTTCTATACATTTTTTTACGTTTTAATTCTGTCAACGGGTTAGAAAAAATAGCATATTTTGGAGTAGCTGGTATGGGTTGGCAGTGTAGTGGTAACATTTATTTTCGCATAGTAAATTCATATATAATAAATACACAACCACACCTACGCATACTCCTCAATTAGCAATAGGTGTGGTTGAATTTCTGAAAGGATAAGTAATGTTTATCTACTTACGATTTCCACCACGTAAGGCTCATTACGTCCTTCCATCTGAATATTTATCTTCATTTTTCCTGCTTTGCGAGTTGATTGTACCACAATCAACGCTTTACCAAAATATGTGTCTAGTTCTTTAGTCCAGAATCTATCGTGTTTCAATCGACGCACATCACCATTATCAAGAGCGAGAAATTTCCCTTCTCCATCTACAGTAACAGTCAATTTACGGTCATCAGTTTGTACAAGGTTGCCATCTTCATCTTCAAGGTGAATAGCAATATGACAAATATCTTCTCCATCAGCCCTTAGAATGGTACGGTCGGGAATGATAACGGCTTTTGACGTCGCTTTTGTTGTTACAATAGAATAAGAAGCAACTTCTTTATCTCCATTATAACCCTTTGCTTCCAATTTGCCGGGATTGTATGGCAAATACCAAATAATGGTATTGTTGGTAAAGTCAGCGGTCTTTTGCCTACCCATCGATTTATCATTGTAAAAAAGTTCTACACTCTCACAGTTAGTTGTTGTTCGTAGTTCCATAATCTGCCCGATATAACTATCGGGAAAATTCCAATGCGAAGCCATTCTTAGCCATTGCCATAGGTCACGTCCCGGGTCTAAGTCTAACGATGCATCAATAACGGATAATCCTACTACCGGTTTGTCATTCCACATTGCACGATGATAAATAGCACGGGGTTTTTCGTTCATACATACATCGAACAGCCCATTAGGCCAACCTTTGCTGGGCCATACAGCTTCGCCAAGATAATCAACGCCAGACCAGATAAAGCCTCCGGCAATAAAATCATTTTCCGCTACAATATTCCAGGGGTTATAAGGAGTATAACTGCGGAAGTTCCCTTCTTCACCACTAAAATAGGGTAATTCTTCGGATACAAGACAAATGCGTGCCGAATATTCTTTCTTTTCTGAAAGCATACGAGCCTCAAGATAATTGTAACCAATCACTTCAGCTACTCCTGCAAATTCTGTTTTATGTTTATTTTGAACTGCCATTGTTGCAGGACGGGTAGGTTCTAATTTTTGTACAAATTCCTGCATCATTTTAGCACGAGGAACTGTGACTGACAAATCATCCCAGCAAGCTTCCGCCACTTCATTTCCATAACTCCACAGGATAATAGACGGGTGATTTCGATCCCGGATAATCATATTACCAAGATCTTTCTTCCACCATTCATCATAATGTTTCTCATAATAACCTGATCTCCATTTATCGAATGCTTCGTCAATTACAACAAACCCCATACGATCGCACATATCCAGAAATTCTGGTGTCGGCTGATTATGAGCACAGCGTATGGCATTACAACCATATTCTTTTAGGATTTTCAACCGCCGTTCATCTACCTTATCGGGGACAGCGACCCCCATACTACCGGCATCCTGATGTAAACACAGACCTTTTAATTTTATATGTTTACCATTTAGAAAAAAACCTTTGTCTTTATCGAACTTAATTGTACGGACACCAAAAGGTGTGGCATAAACATCGACTACTTTATTCCCGACTTTTACTGTTGTTTCCATCGTGTATAGAACATGCGTCTCAATTGACCAAAATTCAGGTTTCGAGAGAGAGAATGATTGCTCTATGTTTGTTGAATCGTTTCTGTTCAGTATAATTTTTCCCACCTTACTTTTTGCTATTTCCTTGCCTGATGTGTTCAAAACACGATGAGAAACACTCACATTTTGTTCTTTTACATCATCATTTTTTAAGGTAGTTACAATCTTTACATCAGCTTTTTCAATTGAAACGGAAGGAGTGGTAATATATGTTCCATAGGTGGACACATGTATCGGATTGACTACTTGTAACCACACATGGCGGTAGATACCCGAGCCGGTGTACCAACGGGCACTTTTTCCGGTACGGTCTACACGCACAGCAATAACGTTTTCTTCATAGAATTTCAGATATGGTGTTAAATCGTACTCAATGCTACTATATCCGTAAGGATGAAATCCAAGGTGATGTCCGTTTATATAAACATCGCTTTGATGCATAATACCATCAAATAGAATTGATACCTTTTTATCTTGATAAGATGTAGGAACTGTGAAACTCTTCCTATACCATCCTATACCTCCGGGGATGAAGGCAGATGCTCCACCTACTGATTTGTCGAACTTTAATTTTATACTCCAATCGTGAGGAACTTGTATATTTTCCCAATGAGTATCAATAAAGCTCTTTTGTGCATATTCTTTCTTGTCGTCCAGAATGAACTTCAAGTAGAAGTCGAATTTTTCTTTTATTCGGACTTTATCTTGCGCTGTTACATGATTCATACAAAGGAGCATTACCCCTAATATAATATATTTCATACTTAGCTTATTTATGGATGTTCCAATAATACAAATCAATAGACCTGCATCTCATCAATGTGACAATCGCTCAAGTAATAAGCTGCACGATTAATGCGCGTCACGTTACTATCCGATTCCACTCTGACCTCATTGTTTGTTCCACTTTTCAGGTTTACTTTCAATGTGGCATATTGGTAATTATTATACGAACCTGTGGGTTTCAATCGCACTATGGATTGCTCTCCATTTACTCTAATAATAAGCTTCGGCTCTTTATCACCCCCATACGAATACCGGATACGAATGGTCCTCTCTCCGCCGGATTGACCATCAACATGATTGAATTGGACATATGCTCCTCTTACTGAAGGAAACTTGACGTAACCGTTACCTGCAAAACCTATTCCTTCATCTTCAGATAATATTTTCCCGGCAACACATGCATCAGCAAATTCGGCTTGATAAGTTTTAGCATCAATTTTTCCGGTATTATCACACACAAGACGAATGGTCGTTCCTTTTCCAATTTCTAAAACAATTGGTTGCCTATTTTCGGATGTGTTGAAATCCATCTTCCCCTCGACGTCCCATTGGTTTTCATCGTTGAACCGACCATAGGTAGCCTCAGTAATTTTAATTCCGGCCGGAATGGTGAATGCACCACCTTTGGTACTCATCAACAGAATTTCATTTTTACTACGGATGATACTAATACCTTGCGAAGTTGGATATGAAGGTGTAAATCCTATCCCTTCATTGCTTACTGATAAATCTGAATCGGTACCCTTCCAGTTGTGAACAAACAGTCCGTACCCGCTAACAATGAGAGCAATGTCGGTTGGAGCCCTTCTTAATATTTTATTTACTAAACGCACATCTTCTATATGAGCAGCATTTACTTTCACACCATTACCTTCTCGAATATATAGCCCCGAAGCATCGTAATAATTGAATGCATTGTTACCAGAAAGTGCCGCTAGGTGCATTTGTGCGGAATACGGACGTTCCGAGTTTGTTTCCATAATCATACGGTAGTTTTTACCATCATAGGGAACATTGCTTCGCATGCTGGTGATGAATGATTCGGACGACGGGAAATGATGACTATATGTGTCAATCCCTACAAAATCGATGTTTGTGCCTTCGGGTGTATTACGTAATCTTTCGTTTTCGAATACACGAGGATATATTTCCCAGAATACGCAGTTGGTACGTGTCCACACCACATAATCAGAGTTTTTAACTGCACTGGCAACATGACTCAAGTATGAATTAACCGTTTCATTACTATAAGGTTTGTGCATTCCTGTTACTTCATTCCCGATCTGTACCCCAATTAACGGATGTTTGGTACCGTTGTTTTTATCCCATTCGGCAATATGCGCCATAACCGCTCCCAGCACATATGTCTCCCTATCTCGCAGTCGATTATCTTCCAAATCCATGGAATAAGGTGTTTCACGAATAGTAAATTCACTTGCCGTTTCACTGAAACCTTCTACTTTTCGGTCAGACCAGTTAGGAGCACCATAGGAGGGTGCATAGAGTACATAGTCAGGAGTGCGTAGATGCACCGGTTCTGTTTTCGAACGACTCAACCACTGTACATGGCCTCCACTGTTTGTCCCAAACCAAAGCATTTCCATTTTCATATTATATTTATTCATCAGAGAGAGGTATTCGTCCAGAATGGTCCAATCGAATCGGTCTTTCTCCGGCTCAACTTCATACCAGTGTACCGGAATGGATACTGTGTTGAATCCGTCAGAAGCTAAAGCAGCAATCATTTCTTCACGTGCCTTTGCTGGCCATTTTTCGGAATGACGCATTAAATCCATTCTTACTTGTACATTTGTCATGTAGAAAGGTTTTCCATCTACACGAAGTACATATTTCTGAGAACCGTCCAGACTGGTATCTACATAAGAGATGACATGTTGGTTTTTTAACTGTTTCTTTTTACCTTTTTGAGCAAAAACCGATGGTCCTGCCATAACCATAATCAACATGACGAATAGCATGCGTTGGCTCCAAATGTTTTTCCTTTCTTTACTTTTCATTTTATATCAAATATATATGTTTCTGATATTACGAATTCAGTATATTCTTAAGTATAGCCACAAAATTGAGTTTCTGTGCAAAAGTAGTTGGATTGTACTATACCGACAGCCACATATTAAGCATTTAGGGGGAATAAATTCGTCGGGGTGTAGAATTTCCGTATATTTTTACCCTTTGCATAATATGAATCGCTATATGATGAATCTGTTACCTCTGATTTGCTATACACCTCATATATTTGCATGCATATAAAGTCTAATGGTAACAAATGGAATTACTATAAATTAAATTTAAAATTATCATGAAAAAAAAGTTATTGGTATATCACTTATACCTTGTAATCCTTTCTTGTATCTTATTTTCTTCTTGTAATACGCAAGAGGTTACCTTTAAGTCGGTGCAAGTGCAAGCTCCTTTTCCAATGGAGCCTATTAAGGAATGCATATTTCCTGAAAGAGACTTTTCGATTGTAGACTATGGTGCTGTCGAAGGAGGAAAACAAAAAAACACCGAAGCTATTGCTAAAGCAATTGATGCATGCAATAAAGCTGGAGGCGGGCGTGTTGTAATTCCGGCAGGGGAATGGCTTACGGGATCTATCCATTTCAAAAGTAATGTAAACCTTCATTTAGCGGAAAATGCAATTGTTCGTTTCACTGATGATCCGGCAGACTACTTACCCGCAGTGATGACGTCATGGGAAGGTATGGAATGTTATAACTATTCACCTCTCCTTTATGCATTTGAGTGTGAAAACATTGCTATAACCGGAAAAGGGTTATTAAAACCACACATGGGATTGTGGAAAGTATGGTTCAAACGCCCTCCGGCACATATGGAAGCATTGAAAGAACTCTATACAATGGCATCGACGGATGTGCCTGTTGAGCAACGTCAGATGGCTAAAGGTGAAAATAATCTTCGTCCACATCTCATTCAATTCAATCGTTGCAAAAATGTTTTACTTGACGGTTTCCATATCGAAGAAAGTCCATTTTGGACAATCCACATGTATCTGGTAGACGGTGGTATCGCTCGTAATCTGAATGTTAAAGCGATGGGGCACAATAATGATGGTATTGATTTGGAGATGACACGCAACTTCCTTATTGAAGACTGTGTATTTGAACAGGGGGACGATGCTGTTGTTATTAAATCGGGACGTAATCAAGATGCATGGAGATTGAACACACCAACGGAAAATATTGTAGTACGTAATTGTTTGGTTTTAGCCGGACAAACTTTATTGGGAGTCGGTAGTGAAATTTCGGGCGGCGTTCGTAATATTTACATGCACGATTGTGAGGCTCCTAACAATGTACACCGATTATTCTTCATTAAAACGAACCATCGTCGTGGTGCATTTGTCGAAAATGTATATATGGAGAAAATAAAAACCGGAGCTACATTACGTGTCATGGAAATAGACATGAACGTATTATACCAATGGAGGACATTGGTTCCTACCTATGAAGAACGTATCACACGTATTGAAAATATTCATATGATTGATATCGATTGTAAGTCGGCTAAGATGATTTACGATTTAAAAGGTGATCATAAATTACCGGTAAAAGATATAGAATTAAGGAATATCCATGTCGGTGTATTGGTAGATAGTCTGAAGCATGTAGAGAATGTGGAAAATATCGTAGCAGAAAATATTACTTTCGATGAACAGAATGCCGATGCGCTTAAAGAACTTGACAGATTTTTGAAGAATAAATAAATTAAACACGTTATAAATCAAATAGGAGGAGCGGTAAGCGTTCCTCCTATTTTTGTTCTCAGAGAGTTAGTACTTATTTGAATTGGAAATAATTCTTTGTGTTGTAATAACTAATATTTTCAATCACTTGAGCGATAAAAGGCAGTTCACTTGCCGGAAGCTCACCATTTTCTATATCATTGCCCAGAAGATTACAGAGTGTACGTCGGAAATATTCATGACGCGGATAAGAAAGGAAACCCCGAAAATCGATCAACATTCCGACAAAACGACTCAAAAGACCAAGTAATGATAGAGCATTCATTTGTTTTCCCATCCCATTTTTCTGATCGAGAAACCACCAGCCGGAACTGAATTGAATCTTACCAGGGGTTATTCCATCCTAAAAATTTCCAAGCATAGTAGCAATCACATCGTTGGCATACGGATTCAGATTATAGAGAATTGTTTTTGTTAGTTTGCATTGTTATTGAGATGATCAAGGAAGCGAGACAGCAACTTTGCGGTATTGAATTCGCCAATAGAATCAAAGCCTGTATCCAGGCCAAGTTTCTTAAACATGCGGGTGTTATTGTTACGTATTGCCCCATAATGAGATGTTGTACCCAGCCTTTTTCCCGATCCATTTCCCTAAAAATAGTCAACATTGCTAATTTGAATTTAAGGATTTCTTCTTCCATACACCTTATTGGAAATAGACTGAATTTCATCATCAGTATAGTCCTCAGCATAGAACTCTTCAATACCGTGATCAGAAAGCCGACAACCATTGTCGGCAAAAATCATATCGACAGCGAAGGCTACTATCATCGAAAGGACTGACATATATATCACTTACCTCCGATAAAGTTTCTACATAGGAACGAAAAGTTGCAGGGACTTCTACTGACATTGCTTTATCCGGACGCCAAATCGGAAACATTTTGATATCGAAACCTGATTCGCGGGTTTGCTTATGATACTCCAATGAGTCGATAGGGTCATCGGTAGTACATACAACTTCCACATTATACCGTCTCATCATGCCACGGGATGGTCAGGCTGGGCAAGTTTTTCGTTACATTCATCGTATATTTCACGAGCGGTTTTGAAATTTAGTATTTTGTTGATACCAAATGCTGTTTTAAGTTCCAGGTATGTCCAATGGTAGGGAGGATTTCGCATGGTGTAGGGAACAGTCTCCACCCATTTTTCAAATTTCTCCCAATCAGTAGTATCTTCACCAGTGCAGAATTTTTCATTGATACCATTAGTACGCACCGCTCTAATGGTCGCCTCCCAGCCAGATTTCAGTAATTGAACGAAATTTATAATCATCTGCAACCATTTGAGATATGAGATGGCAATGATAATCAATAATTGGCATTTTTGCTGCATGATTGTGATGCAATTCCTGCGCTACAGTAGTATTAAGCAGGAAATTTTCATCCATAAAAGTCTCCATATTATGTCTTATTTATATTGTTACTTATTAGAAATAAAAATGTTACCTATAGTGTTACTCCGGTTTTGAAGATGGCTATTTCTCTGTAATTATTTAGTTCGTTATTAACCAATTTTCCGCTTACAACATCAATCAAAAATGAGATAAATTCTTTGCTAAGAGAATGCATTGTTTTACTTTCGAGTAGCACTCCGGCATTAAAATCAATCCAATTAGGTTTACGACTAAACAAATCGCTATTCGTGGAGATTTTGACTGTCGGGACGAAAGTACCGAATGGTGTTCCCCGCCCGGTTGTAAAAAGCACGATATGGCAACCTGCAGCAGCAAGTGCAGTACTGGCTACAAGATCGTTTCCCGGAGCACTTAGGAGATTCAACCCTTTAGTAACCAAACGTTCACCATATTCTAATACATTCCGTACCGTTGAAGTTCCTGCTTTTTGTGTACAGCCCAGAGATTTCTCTTCCAGAGTGGAAATTCCACCAGCCTTATTGCCGGGAGAAGGATTCTCGTAAATAGCCTGTTTGTTTTCGATAAAATACGATTTGAAATTATTAATAAGGTGCACTGTTCTTTCAAAAACGGCTTCGGACTCGCAACGGTTCATCAAAATAGTTTCTGCTCCGAACATCTCCGGCACTTCGGTAAGTACGGCTGTCCCTCCTTGAGCTACTAAATAGTCGGAAAAGACACCCAATAATGGATTAGCGGTTATTCCTGAGAAACCATCAGAACCGCCGCATTTTAATCCGATTTTTAATTCACTCATAGGTATTTCAATTCGTTGGTCTGTTGAAGCAATGCAATAGAGTTCCCGTAAGATCTGCATTCCTGTTTCAATTTCGTCATCAACATATTGGGTTTCCATAAAGCGAATACGTTGGGCATCATAGTCACCAAGCATTTCTCGAAATTCACTGATTTGATTATTTTCACAACCAAGACCGACAATTAATACCGCTCCGACGTTCGGATGCAATACCATATCACGGAGTATTTTGCGAGTATTCTCATGGTCTCTGCCTAATTGAGAGCAACCGTAATTATGCGGAAATGAAACAATCGCGTCCACACCTTTGCCTCGTGTCTCTTTTTGAAGTTCGGATGCCAATTGTCCCACAATCCCGTTTACACATCCTACGGTAGGAATAATCCATATTTCATTCCTTATACCAACATCTCCGTTCTTTCTGCGATATCCCAGAAAAGAGAGACTTTCAAATGATAATGGTTTTGGCACGGTTTGAGGAGTATATGTATATTCCTGCAAGCCTTCCAGATTCGTCCGGATATTTTTCTCGTTAACCCATGAACCTTTACGGATAAACTCCCGTGCATGTCCGATCGGATAACCGTACTTAACAATACGCGTACCCGGCTGAAAATCCTGCAAAGCGACTTTATGTCCGGCAGGAATGTCTTCTTCAATCTCCAGACTGAACCCATCAAGCAATACTTGCTCTCCTTTCATCAGTTTATCCACAGCAACGATCACATTGTCCTCTGGATTGATATGAATATATTTCTGCATCACAAAATCTCCTTTACAACAGCAAGCATTCCTTTTTCATCAATATCACCCAGATAAGTCGAAACCATGTCGAGCAGTCCGGGAATCTTGTTAAGGTCTTCTCCCCAGATAGCCGTAGCGCCCAATACACCTTCGGCGACGTCCCGAATACTGCCTCTTGTCCAAAGATCATCCAATAGTTTCAATATCTCAGTGGCATCGTTAGGCTCTGATTTTTTTCCATCCGCACGTACATATTCCTCATAATAGGTAATAATGGCAGCCAATCCTAAAACAAGGCCTTTAGGCAGTTCTCCCTTCCGATCAAGATACGTTTTCAATCCGGGCAAATCACGCGTCTTATATTTGGGAAAAGAATTTAGCATGATCGAAACCACCGAATGATCCACAAATGGATTATTGAACCGTTCCAGGACATCATTAGCATAGGTTTCCAGTTCGTCTTTCGACAGGTCGAGTGTCTCCATCAATTCGTCAAACATAACCTTACGGATAAACTTACCGATGACTTCGTGCCGGCAGGCATCGCGTACAATATCAATGCAGGATAACCAAGAGACCGGCGAAAGGACTGTATGCGGTCCGTTCAGCAAGGTTACTTTTCTTTCATGATAAGGAGCTTCACTGGGAACGAAAAGCACATTCAAACCGGCTTTATCGGCAGGAAACTCTTCTGCCAATGAAGCGGGACCTTCAATTACCCACAAATGAAAGACCTCAGCCTGTACTATCAGATTGTCGTTATATTGCAGTTTTTCTTTAATGGCATCAATTTCTTTTTTTGGAAAACCTGGAACAATCCGGTCAACCAACGTGGAATATACCGGACATGCTTCATTTAACCAGTTTTCAAATTCATCGCCTAACTCCCATAAGTCGATATATTGAGAGATAGCTTCTTTCAGCCTGTGACCGTTATGGAATATCAATTCGCAGGGAAAGATGATAAGACCTTTGGCTTTATCGCCATTAAATGTTTTAAAGCGGTGATAGAGTAACTGAACCAGTTTTCCCGGATAAGAGGAAGCCGGCTTATCTTCTAAATTGCATGTAGGATCAAAGACAATGCCTGCATCCGTAGTGTTGGAAATCACAAACCGCATTTCCGGTTGTTCAGCCAGTTTGAGGTATGCATCAAAATCCTGATAGGGATTCAATGCCCGGCTGATCACATCGATCATCGTCAGGCTGTTTACTTTTTCTCCTTTTTCCAGCCCCTGGAGATTTACATGATACAAACAGTCCTGTTTATTCAATAGGTCTACCATACCCCGTTCTATGGGTTGAACAACAACAACACTACTGTTAAAGTCTGTCAATCGGTTCATTTCTCCTATCATCCAGTCTGCAAAAGCACGTAGAAAGTTTCCTTCTCCGAATTGAATGATACGTTCGGGACGTATTATTCGTTTTACTGTTTTTTTACTTAATTCCTTCATATTCTATTTCTATATAAAAAATCCCGTTAAATAATTTATAAATAATAGCGCTTCCTCTCCAAAAGGAGAGGAAGCACCTACCTAATCAACCTTAAAAATGATATCCTGAAAATCTAACATTCATATTTATTTTTCTGCTGATTGATTTGCCTCTGTCGGCCAGTACGGATTCTGGTAGATGGGAGAATTGGCAACTGATTGCCCATCAGGCGAAGTTATCATAAATTGATCAATACGAATTGGATGTAAATAATGTGCCATTTTCCATGTAAAACCGTTATAGCCTCATACCCCAGCTCCTTTTCGTAATGGACGAAGATATTCGCTATCATCTTTTGATGATACATTTGCCTTAGACTAACCATCGGATATTAATGTTGAATTTCCGTCTTTATCAACATACCAATTTTCCATGGGTGTATTCCACAAATGTATTCCTTCAGGAATGTAGGACTTGGTGATTAACTGATCCATAGCTCTCCAACGACACAAATCCATATAACGTAATCCTTCAGATATGAATTCGCTACGTCTTTCACGACGGATGTTATACAATGTTGCATCCGTCAAAACTTTCCCTGCCGAATAAGCACCAAAGTCATTTTCTGCTTCTTTCATCATATCAGTAGCAGATATGGTTTTGTCGATGTTATCATCTACTAAGGCACGACAACGAAGTATTTGCCAGTATTCACGTGCATTTCCGTCAAGTGAACCCGTTTTTTCATATGAGGCTTCCATATAATTAAGTAAAGCTTCGGCTGCCCGATAGATAGGGAACGAAGAGTAATCTTTATTCTGTACAAGGTATTTGCTATCCCATTTTCCACCTTTTCTTAAAGCATATCCGGTAACATATAAGTATTGTCCCGAACTACTAATAATTTGAGGAACTGGTTCATCTTTCCAAGCGTTGGTCGGAATACTTATGGTCGTTTCAATGCAGTACAATTGTCCGGGTTCTTTTAAAAATAAAGACAAGCGTGAGTCTCTATTTTCACGCACATTCTTAATCTCCTTATCACCCATGTAATAGCCATCGCCATCAGCATAGGATCCATGAGTATAAACAGGAGTGCCATCTGCCATTAGGAAATTTTGAACATAACTTCGAGTTACTCCTATACCAAAATTCCCTTGATTAGTTGCCAGTCCTAAATCATGTCCATTAACCCCTTGAACATATTGTTTCCATAATAATACCTCTTTCACATCCGATAAATTATCCTTACTGAACATTTCGAAGTATGGATTAGGTGTTTTAAGTTCATCCTTCGTTTGTGGAATTTTGCCTGTATTGGAGGCCAAACTGTTTTTATATTTATCAGCAACTTCTTTTGAGGCTGACATGGCTTGTTCCAGAAACCATTCTATTTCTCCATCGATACTTCCGGTCGGGAATTGATAATTTGCATTGTAATCTTTGGTTTTTCCGGGCCAACCATCTCCGTTGGGAACAAAAGCAGTACCTTTGAAATATTTAAGCCAAGTTCCTTCAAACAAAGCAACACGTGATTTCATTAATAAAGCAACATCCCTATTAACACGAGTTTTGACCATATCTTTATCTTTCATAAGCTCTGCTGCCTTATCTAATTCAGAAAGAATAAATCTGGCTACTTCATTGCGAGGACTACGTTTACTTGCCTCTGTTAGTATTTCCATATCATCCTTCAGGGGTTCTGTGATAATAGGATAATCACCAAATTTTCTGTAACGGTTAAAATATTCTAATGCCCGCAGAAAATGCATTTCGCCTATATAGTGCTTTATATCTGCCAAATTGCCTTCGATCGTGTTTTGAGAGCCGTTTAAATCTTCTCCATACTTAGGCTGAACGTTTGCAAAGAAAAAATTAAGATGATAAAGATTCGAAAATGACCAATCTCCACTATTTTGGGGAACACGCCATTCGCCTTCAGAGAAATGAGATGGAGGTGTCTGCCCAATTTGATTGTCAGTACCATTATCATAACTATATACGCCGTATGAATTACTTGTACCTGAACTGGCAGGCAAAATACTTGGATACAATTTATCTGCGTAAGCTTGCAATTGAGATGCATTCTTAAAATAACCTTCGGGAGATAAGTTTGATAAAGGCTCCCTATCGAGGAAATCATTACAGGCAGTAAAACTACCTATTAACAACACCGTCAATAATATATGAATATACTTTTTCATTGTTTGACAATATTAAAGAGTTACACTTAAACCAAATGACCATGTTCTTGATAAGGGGTAGGTATTACCACCTGCTACACCGGTAGCGGTTTCCGGGTCAAAAATATCAGATAGAGAAGTAAATGTCAGCAAGTTTTCACCTGAAACATACACACGGCATTTGGATATACCAATTTTATGCATCCATGTCGATGGTAATGAATAGCCTATTTGAAGATTCTTTAGACGCATATATCCGGCATCTTGCATATAGCGGGTTTGCGTTTTTTGGTTTTTCGCACCATAAGTATTCCCATCAGAATTCGATGAAAAAATGGGGCGAGGATAATATGAATCCAAATTTGCAGGAATTTCGTGACCATCAAGTCCTATCGGATTGGCGCGAAAATAATCGTTATGCTGCTCCAATCCTAATGTGTGCCATTTACTGTATCCTCCACGAACTCCCCAGAAATAATTGGAACCTCCCAGCCAAAAATCCTTTTTCAATACACCTTGTAGAAAACAACGGAAGTCAAATCCTTTCCAATCGGCAGTCAAATCAATACCGTAAAAATAATGAAAATAAGAATCTCCGAGAATTTTCAAATCACCATGATCATCCCAAGTTCTTGAACCGCCACCAACTATACCATCACCGTTTATATCTTTATACATGATATCCCCTGCAGCCCATTGAGATCCAAGTTGGCTTTGGCCTTGCAATGGAGTTGAAGGAGCAACCCCGTGGTGTCTTTCGTAATTTCTATCTAACTGTTCTAAGTGAGCACGCATTTCTTCATCGGATCGAGCAATCCCTATGGTTTCGTAACCCCAGATAAGACCATCTTTTTTACCAGCCATATAACTATCGATTGAACCGGATTTGTTGCCAGGATAGCTGTCGATATAAGTAACCTGATCTGACAGAGATGCTGAAATTCCATAACCAAGCCCATTCTTTAGACGGTCTTTCCATGAAACAGAGACTTCCCACCCACGTGTTTGTAAGTCGCAGTTATTGACCTTCGGAGGATTAAGTCCTAAAGTAATAGGTAGTTGTGGAGCAGGTCCCACCATATCCTTAGTATAACGTGTAAAATAGTCGAACGCTCCGGTAAGGCGATTATTGAATAACCCATAATCAAGACCAAAATTATAAGAGCTTACAGATTCCCATGTAAGTTCTGTGCTGATTAATGAACCCACTTGTGCCGTATTAGGTTTTACTCCTTCTTGTAACCATGAACCAGCACCAGGAGAATAGGTCATCTTTCGATAAGTCGGATAATAATCAGTTGTATTTTGATTCCCTAATTTACCATAGGAAAAACGTAGTTTCAGATGATTAACTGTATTTGATAAAGATTCGAAAAACTTTTCTTGAGCAATATTCCAACCTAAAGAAAATGAAGGTGATATTTGCCAACGACTTTCCCTACGGAAACGCGATGAACCATCATAACGCATATTTACTTCTAACAGATAACGACCGTCATAATCGTAATTCAACCTACCATAGAATCCGGCTGTGGCCCAATCCTTACTGTCGCCCGTAACTACAGTTGCTTTTTCTTCGCCTGAGGCAGACATTCCTGTTGTCAGATTAAATTCAGGGTAATCACCTGAAATCACACCATATTTGGTAACATCGAAATAATGATAATCCCATTCTTCGGCTTGAAATCCACCCATAATTTTAAAATTATGTTTGTCTGCAAACGTTCGGGAGTAGATTCGTAAACATTCAAATTCCAGTAATTTTCCTTTTGATCGCTTTCTTTCAAATCGGTATTTTGTTGACCTGTCACGATTTTATTACCAGCAGGGTCATAATTATACCATTCGAGATTCAACGCTTTGGTGCTTATTTCATTAATACTGTAATTAAATTCGACGTTGGTAATCCAGTTTTTGATAGGCTCAATAATAAATGCTCCTTGATAATAGTTGCGGTCGCGTTGTACTTTACGATCTCCTCCTTCTACCAATCTGCGAGGATTATCATGATTGATATTACCATTTCTATCGTAAATAGGCATATTGGGCCAGTTGGAACGTCCTAAATCATTAAAATAACTATCTGTAAAATAAGTTGGTCTGGTCTCATCACGACGAGTGAAACGTTGGCTGTAGTTAAATCTCAGCCAATTGGTTATTTGAGCACTTATCTTAGCATTTATATTATAACGAGTCATTGCTTCTTTCCCAAAATTCAGCATACCACCTAGGTCAAGGAGATTCAAAGAAGCATATTATGTTAATTTTTTATTTCCTCCTTGCAGGCTAAGATTATGTTCTTGAGAGAAAACCTGATCTTTAAACATTGCATCCCAAATGTCGGTATTAGCATATCCTTTTGTCCATCGATCCTCATATTTTGAACCGTCTGCAACAGGATCTAATCCATTATTTTCTCGAAGTCTGCCAGCCTGATAATCAAGCATTTTTTGTAATACCTCATCAGTGTAGTCTGGATTTACACCTTGATTTCTGGCCGCTTCATTCATCATATTGGCAAATGTATAAGAGTCCATTGCTTTAGGCATATTAATTGGGCTTGAAATCCGGAAACTATTATTATAGTTTATTGACATCTTACCCTCCGAACCTTTTTTTTGTAGTTACTAATATAACTCCGAACGGAGCACGTGAACCGTATATTGAGGAAGCGGCAGCATCTTTCAAGACAGATATATTTTCAATATCCTGTGGATTAATAGTATTAAGGTCGCCTTGCATTCCATTAACAAGGATTAGTGGAGAGCCACTCGATCCATCACCAATAGTACCTGTTCCGCGCACGGAAATATCCATGTTTTTTTCTAGCATTCCCGAGTTAGTTGAAATTTTTAATCCCGGAACTAATCCTTGCAATGCCTGGGGAGCCGATGTTACCGGACGCGATTCTATTTCTTTAGCTGTGGCTATACCCACTGCTCCAGTAAGATTTACTTTCTTTTGAGTACCAAACCCCACAACAACCACCTCGTCCAGTGTTTGTGTGTCTTCTTTCAACGTGAAATTAAGGATACTTCCTTTTACCGTCGATTCCTGGGTGATATACCCGATGTAGGATACTTGTAGTTTCGCATTGGATGAGGAAACCGACAAGGAATAGTTACCATTTATATCGGTAATAACTCCATTGGAGGTACCGACTTCAATTACATTGGCGCCAATAATCGGTTCGCCATTTCCGTCAATAACTGCTCCTGAAACAGGCCTATGCTGGGCCGTTATTTGAACAGTTACCAACAAACAGAGCATCAGGAAGGATATTTTCTTCCATAACCCACCTCCACCTGTTTTCACATTTCTGGGTGAAGCGTGATTGTTTTTCAATGTGTAATTCATGTTTCTCATGTTTTTAATTTAATTTATTTAGTGTAATTTTTAGTAATTGCACAGTGCAAAAATAAAGGTTCACATTCAGTAAGACCGCCTGTATTCCGTCAAAGACCGCCTGTTTGCTAAATCCATTTTTATAATAAAAGCCGATGATAATTTTATTGGAGTTTCAAAATAGAATCTCTTTTTGACGAATTTGTTATCCCCCTATTTCTGATAAATCTCCTAATTTTGGAGAATTATCAATATATATATATTATTTTTGTTGTTGAGGTGTAACAAAAAAAAGAGATTATGCAAAAAAGACTGTTTATCATTCTATTACTACTATTTCATTTAGGACAGGGATATGCTGTTCTTTCCCTCTCCATGAGCAATCTCAATATAACAAACGGCCTTTCGAACAACTATGTAAAAGATGTAGCACAAGACAGACAAGGATTTATATGGATTGCTACTGAAGCCGGATTAAATCGTTTTGATGGATGTCAATTCACACGCTATACAAGCACTAACTCGGAGTTGAAGACAGATGCTATAAATACATTATTATATGATGAACAAAATAATCTATTGTGGATTGGGACACGTTCGGATTTAACTGTACTTGATTGTTCTACTTACAAATTCACTCATTATGGCATGCAAGACAATATTCATCTTAATAACATAGTGAGTATGTCACTTGCCGGTGACACGGCCATTTGGATAGCTACTCATTACAATGGAATTCTGCATTGCAACAAAAAAACAATGAAATTCACAAGCTACACAAATGAAAGCATTCCGGAACTTAAAAATTCTAATTGGTGTATTTTTGATGACGGACATGGAAAGATTTACGTAGGACATTCATTGGATGGGTTGACAATTATAAACGCAAAGGATTTATCGGCTCTCCATTATAAGAATGAGCCTGACAATTCTTCCAGCCTGCCGGGTAATAGCGTATATTCCATTTGTGTTGACCACATGGGGAATACATGGGTTGGAACCAATCAGGGACTGGCACTTTTCCAACCGGAAAAAGGAGAGTTCCAATCATTTAAGCATGACGAAAAGAATCCGAATTCAATCATTGCCGACCATATCTATGATATCAAGCAAATGGATGATGCCACTGTCTGGATTGCCAGTGATGTAGGGGGGATAAGCATACTTGATTTATACAATCTCAACCTGAGCAATACGGATAGCGTACGTTTCAACAATATTACGGCCACAAGTTCAGGCACAAATCTTTCTTCGGGAAATATTCGCAGTCTGCTGCAAGACTCTTTTGGCATCATCTGGATAGGGAATTACAGCAGTGGGCTGGATTTTATAAGCCATACAGAACCTCTCTTCAAAATACTTCCATATATTCGAACTGTAAACAACAAAATTAAAAACAAACAGGTATGGGGAGTCTATGCAGACAGTGAAGGAAAGGTATGGGTTGGAGGAGAGAATGAAGTCTGTATATTTGAAAATAATCAGTTGCTGCGCTCAATCAATATATCCCAATACCAGTCAAGACCTTATACTCAGGTTTTTACTCTTTGCGGCAATCGTCAGGGAATAATTCTGCTGGGAACATTTGACGACGGTCTATTGGAATTTGATTCAAATACAGGAAAGGTGCATCGTATTGATCTGGGTATAGAGCACGTAGATGTTTTTACCATCAAAGAAGCGACTGACGGCACAATGTGGATAGGAGTCGAATACGGACTTTATACTTACCGGAACGGCAAAATACACAGGGAAGAGAAGATTATCAGTCAATTGGTGAATCAATCTGTTTATGGCATAGCCCACGACCGCCAAGGAAAAGTATGGATCGGTACAAATAATTCCGGTGTGTCTATATTCAATTATAACCATGAACTGGTGCACAGGCTAAATGCCGAGAATGGCTTTTTCTCCAATGCAGTCAACAGTCTTTATATGGATTCCAAGGGAGGCATTTGGATAGCTACCCGAAATGGCATAGGATATGTAGAAGATACAAAAGACCCGGATCATTTTGAAATGTACGGAAAGGAGGAAGGACTTGAAGATTGTTTCGTGCGCTCTATTCTGGAAGATGAAGCCGGAAATATCTGGCTGAGCACTAATCAGGGTATTTCATTATGGAACAAAGAAGAAAAAACATTCAGTAACTATGACCATAACGATGGCATACCGGCTGGAAATTTCATAGAAGGCTCATCTTGTCTGTCTGCCGATGGCACTGCCTATTTCGGTTCATTAAACGGTGTATCCTATTTCAATCCGGCATTTGTCTTGAAAAAGCAATCCATAGCTCCAATTCAGCTTATAGAATGCAAAGAAATATCCGTAAGTAAAGATAATGTGAATATTGAAAACATTATTCCCATAACAGAAGAAGAAATAAACTTCAGCCATCATGAAAATTCTTTTTCCATATCCTTTGCAGTCCCCGATTATGCGCAGAGCAAACAAGTGGAATATGCCTATATATTGGAAGGCTTCTATAAAAATTGGGTTAAATCGAATGGAGAAAACACGGCTGTCTTTCGTAATATACCTCCCGGTAAATATACTTTCAGGGTAAAGGCTCATCTGAAAAATCAAGTATGGGATGAAAGCCGTATGGTTTCACTCAATATACACATTCATCCTCCCTTCTGGTTCACTTGGTATGCGTGGTTCTTTTATATCTTGCTCGCATGCATAATTATAATTTTCTACATTCTGTCCTATCAGAGAAAATTAAAGCTCAAAAGCCTCCAAGAAATCGAAAAGCAACACAGTTTGAATGAGCAGAACCTCAACAATGAGCGTTTGCAGTTTTATACAAACATCACCCATGAGCTGCGTACACCTCTGACCCTTATCATAGGGCCGCTTGAAGACTTGGCCGACGACAAGAAAATCCCGGAAGTTTACAGGAGCAAGATCAACTCCATTCACGGTAGTGCGATGAGATTGCTAAATCTTATCAATCAGCTGCTGGAATTCCGTAAAACAGAAACCAATCACCGGCAGCTGATTGTCTGCAAAGGAAATTTAACGGGACTCGTGACTGAGATCGGCCTCCGCTATAAAGAGCTGAATTGCAACCCCGATGTAAAGATACAGATAAAAACAGGTGAGCTTCCGATTCAAATTTACTATGACCCGGAAATCATAACGACTATCCTAAACAACTTACTGTCCAATGCCATAAAATACACACATCACGGAGAAATTATAATATCACTTTCTTGCGGCAATGAAACAAGCGGCAACTATGCAATTATCTCTGTTTCCGATACGGGGTGCGGCATCGAACCGGATGAACTGCCCCATATCTTTGAACGATACTATCAAGGAAAAGGGAAGTATCAGGCATCCGGTACAGGAATAGGATTGGCATTGGTAAAATCATTGGCCACCCTCCATCAAGGGATGTTGGAAGTTAAGAGCGTTGTCGGTAAAGGTACCACCTTTACCTTCCGGATACTTGCCGATTATGACTATCCGGATGCTATGCACAAGGAGGTTGCGTCTACTTCCGAAGTCGTCGACATGGCTGAAGAAGACAGCGAGCAAGACAATCGTCTGCTGCTTCTCGTCATAGAGGACAATGAGGACATACGAAAATATATCGTTTCATCATTTAATACCGAATACAAAGTATTGGAAGGAAGCAATGGAAAAGAAGGACTCGAAATAGCCTTGTCAACCATCCCCAATATAATAGTCAGCGATATAATGATGCCGCAGATGGATGGAATCCAATTATGCCGTGCTATAAAGGAGGATATACGCACCAGCCATATACCCGTAATCTTGTTAACAGCTAAAGATTCGATGCAAGACAAGGAGGAAGGATATGAGAGTGGAGCAGACTCTTACCTGACCAAGCCATTCAGTGCAAAACTGCTGCGTACACGCATGCTGAATTTGCTCGAATCACGAGCACGTTTGGCAAAACGAATAACTGATTCGTCATTGACTGGTAGCGAAACAGAGTCTGCTATTTTTATAGAAGAACCCTTAAAGTTAAGTAATCTGGATGAGGCTTTTCTGAAAAAAACAACCGAAATTATCGAGGAAAATATCAATGATGAGAAACTGGATATTATTTTTCTTACACAACAGATAGGAATGAGTCACTCCACCATGTATCGGAAAATCAAAGCATTAACTGGCATTACCATAAATGAATATATTCGCAAAATACGTTTGAGAAGAAGTATGCAATTGCTTCAAACGGGTGATTACAATGTCTCAGAGGCGGCTTATATGAGTGGATTTAATACTATGAGCTATTTCCGTACATGTTTTAAGAATGAATATGGATACTCTCCTTCAGAAGTAACACGGGCAAAAAACAACAATAAATAATCTTAATAAATTTCTATCCATGAATCGATTATTCTTTTTATCTCTTTTGTTTTTTCTAGGAAATACTTCTGAGTTCTTTGCTCAAACAGAACCTTTGTGGGATAATACGACAAAGAATAAACCGAGTCAGGAATTGCAAGAAGTTGAAATAATCTCATCAACTGATTGCAAAATTCAGAAAGCTTTTGTATACAAAACGAAAAGTAAAATCCGCAAACCGTTAATAGTCAGTCTTCATACATGGAGTGGCGATTATACTCAAAAAGACCCACTGGTAAATGACGTAATGGCACGTGATTGGAATTATATCCATCCGGATTTTAGGGGAGCAAATAATAAACCGGAAGCGACATGTAGCACATTGGTACTGTCTGACATAGAAGATGCTATTGATTTTGCACTAAAACATACGAATGCGGATCCTCAAGAAGTCCATATAATTGGCGTTTCAGGAGGTGGACTTGCGACTTTATACGCATATATGAATATTCAATATCCTGTTAAATCGTTTTCTGCCTGGGTTCCTATATCTGATATAGATGCCTGGTATTGGGAATCCGTAGGCCGAAAACAAAAATATGCCGATGATATTGTAAAATCCGTATCGGTTGATACTGTTTACAATCGGGAAGAGGCATTGCGACGTTCCCCATTGTGGCAAAAATTCCCGAAAGAAAAGCGCGAAAACTCTCAGTTCTATATTTACACCGGTATACATGATGGATACATAGGTTCTGTTCCTATTACCCACTCAATCAATATGTATAATCGCTTAGTAGGAGATTTGAAATACAATACTTCTAATCTTGATGATATTATGAAGAAAGCAAATTCGGATTCTGATCTAATTTCCGAAAAAAAAGTGATTGATTTAGTAACCAAACGGATGAACCCTTTACACAAAGTAAACAGTGTAATCTTTAACAGACCTGTGCATTTGACCCGTCAGTACCAAAATATCCGGTTGACTGTATTTGAAGGAGGGCATGAACAAATACCACAAGCACTGGCATTGTTGCCTCATAGCTATATAGCATCAACGAAATATAATATCCTGACAATTGGTGATTCAAATGGTCAAAATAAAGGCGGTTGGGTAGACCAATTGAAGATGATGATGCCCAATGCTCGTATTGTCAATAATTCACGTTCCGGACGAACCATTGGCTTCGATAACCTTGGCAACAAAGAATTGAACGCATTGAGAAACATAGATGATTTCCTAAATGAAGCAAAACATAAAATCGGACAAGATAAATATGATTATGTGATTGTCTGTCTGGGAACCAACGATGCCAAAAATGAATTTTCAGAAAAGCAGGATGAAGTAATTGCTAATTTTGAAAAACTTCTTCAGAAAATCAAAACGCATCAATTTATCAAAAACTCTAATCCGAAGCTTATATTTATCACACCACCGCCTATGCGTTCTACTGACGTTGAATATAAATATCAGGGAGGAAACGAGCGTTTATCTTTGCTTGTTCCGGAATTGAAAAGGATTGCAAAACAAAAAAACTTCCAAGTAATAGATATTTATCATCCTCTACAGAAGATTTTTAATCACTATGCTCCTGATGGTGTACACATGGTTCCCTCCGGACAGAGAATCATTGCCGAAAAAGTTGTTGAAGAGATAAAATAATGAATTAAAAATCCTTGTAATGCTTTCTTTTTGATTGTTTTTTTCTTTTTGACGAATTTGTTATCCATATTCGACAGATATATTTAACTGCTTTAAATACTACGGTTGTAATTTTGTATCTGAAACTTTAAATTAATAGTTTAGGACATGAAATATACATTTTTAATCCCTGCTACATTCTTGTTGTTAATATTGTCGGCATTCACTACAGTTGACACCCAACCTATTACCATTTTTACCATTGGCGACTCGACAATGGCAGACTATAATACTCAAAATGGTTATCAGGGACGAGGATGGGCACAAATGTTACCCTGTTTCCTGACAGAAGCCAATGTAAAAATCGAAAATCATGCATCAAGCGGTCGAAGCACTTTAAGTTTTATCAATGAAGGGCGTTGGGATAAAGTCTTATCACGATTGAAAAAGGGAGACTATGTATTCATACAATTCGGGCATAACGATGAGAAAACAACTAAAGAACTGCATACAGTTCCCGGAGGCTCTTTTGATGAAAATTTACGAAAATTCATTCGGGAAACCCGTGCCAAAGGGGCTTATCCTGTATTATTTAATTCTATTGTACGTCGAAACTACCCGCCATCAGGTTATGTGGGCGAGCGCAAGGACCGCTATGAAACAGAGGGAGATATACTGGTTGATACACATGGTGAATACGTTGTTGCACCACGCAGGGTTGCGAAAGAAATGAATGTTCCATTTGTCGATATGACTCGTCTGACTCATGATTTAGTAACGCAATTAGGCCCGGAAGAATCGACAAAACTCTATATGTGGATACCCGCAGGTGTATATGACGCGCACCCCGACGGGAAAATAGATAATACCCACCTTAATATTTACGGTGGAAAGGTGGTTGCGGAAATAGCTGTACGAGAAGTGGTAAAGGTTGTTCCCGCATTGGTCCCTTTCGTCCGTTATCACGATCCGGATGTTTATGTCGCCGATTATAAAGACAATAAAACGTGTGCCGTCTGCTATACATTTGATGATGGGCTAAAAGAGCATTATACATTGGTTTTTCCTGAAATGGAAAAAGTAGGTTTCAAGGGTACTTTTTATGTGTGCGGAAAAATCATTGAAGAAAAGGAAGCACAACAAGGTAAGCCACGTATGACATGGAAACAGATGAAAGAAATGTCAGACAACGGACATGAAATCGGAAATCACAGTTGGTCCCATCCCAATTTAAAAAATCTGTCAACAGAAGAAGTACGTACTGAAATTGGGAAGAACGATAGTATCATATTAGCCAATATCGGAAAAAAGCCCCTTTCGTTTTGTTATCCGGGCAATTCTTTCAATGAAGAAATCATTTGTATGGCTTCAGAAGGAAGAGTAGGCACTCGCACTCGTCAGTTTGGAATAGGCGGAGAGAAATCCGGTTCAACAGTAGAATCGTTAGATAAATGGATAAAGGACTTACTTATTTCGGGTGAGTGGAGTATCGGGATGTTGCACGGTATGACTTATGGATACGATGCTTTTTCCGATTCAGAAATACTGTGGGAACATTTTCGCAGAGTAAAAAAACAGGAAGACAAAATATGGGTCGATACATTTGAGAAAGTGTCAGCCTATACAAAGGCTCGGAACAACGTACAACTGGATGTCGCAAAATACGAATCGAATATTCAAATTACTCCTCGATTAGCGCTTGACTCACGATTGTTTACCGAACCACTCACGATGGTAGTGAAGAAAAATAGTAACCATACGAAAATAATAGTACACCAAAATGGAAAAGAATTAAAAGTTAAAGAAAAAAACAACTATTTGATTTTCGATTTCAACCCGTTTGGTGATACAATAGACATTAAAATTCACTAATTAAATTATAAGCGACATGAAAGGTATTCATATTCTCGTATTTATACTTATTCTTAATTCTTTAATTCCGGTATTTGCCGGAGAACCGACACATTACGCGATACGATTATCGACGGCTCCGGGTTCAACAACGTCTCAATCAGTATCGTTGCTGTGGGGAGAAGGGGGTAAAACAGATGATGATCATCACTATTCAATCTATTGTAATGGAAAGCTTTTGGATACAACTGCAATGACTTATTATGATGTAAAAAATTTACATTCTGATTCTTCTTATCATTTCCAAGTGAAGTTGCAAAATAAAAAAAATAAAGTCATATATAATAGTAACTTACTATATGTCAGAACAAGCCTATCACCAAAATATTTCAATATTAAAGATTTCGGTGCAGTTGGAGATGGAAAATCACTTGACACAAAAGCTATTCAGCAGGCTATTGACGCCTGTAACAAACAAGGCATTGTTGTGGTTCCCAAAGGAGTATATCTCACGGGAGCACTTTTCTTTAAAAGTTATATGACTCTCTATATTGAAGAAGGTGCTATTCTAAAAGGCAGTTCTGACTTAGCGCATTACCCGATAGTAAGATCCCGTTTTGAAGGAATTGAGGGTAGTCAATATGCATCCCTGATAAACGGGGGAACTTTACTATCTGGTGGTATTCAAGAATTTTCTATTCGAGGAAAAGGAATTATAGATGCCAATGGAGAAAATCTAATTAACCAGCAGAAAAAAGAAGGATTAGGGTACCGGGGACGAATATTAAGCCTGATGAATGGAGAAAATATATGTCTGGAAGGAGTTACTTTTTTACAATCTCCGGCATGGGGAGTTCATTTTATTTACTGTATGGGCGTTACTATTAAAGACGTATATATCAACACTCGCTTTGATCCGGAAACAGGGCGTAAATATAAAATCCATAATGGCGATGGATTAACGATCGACTCTTCTAAAGATATCGTTGTTTATAATACGACAATCTCATCGCAAGATGATAATGTGTCCATTAAATCAGGAAGAGACAATGATGGAAGACGAGTCGCCAAATCGACAGATAATATAAAATTATTTGATTGTAAGTTTCTCGGGGGATTTGGTGTTGTAGTCGGAAGTGAAATGGCCGGGAACGTAAGGAATGTTTTAGTAAATAATTGCTTTTACGAAAATACCGCTTGTGTATCACAGTTGAAAGCACCTTGGGGGAGAGGAGGTGTTATAGAAAATATAACATTTAAGAATATTGTACACACCGACTCTATTCATCACGATAATATGTGGTTTAGAGGGGCTATTTGTATTGACCAATATTACGGTATTGAAAATCCTGACTATACTGTTCGCAAGGAAGTAGACGAAAATATGCCGACTATACGCGACGCATGGTATGAAAACATAACTATTTCAAAAAAATATGGATTCGGTATGTACCTATGTGGTAGACCGGAGAATTATGTAAAAAATATATATTTCAGAAATGTAGAGATACATTCCGAAAATGGTATTTATGGACGGCACTTAGATGGTATCCATTTGAAACAGACAAAAATTATTCCGATCACAGGGGAAACTTTTGAATGGGTACAAACTCAGAATATACAGATTAATCAATAATTAAAATAGATCAGATAAGTATGAAAAGAAGCATTATTCCTTTAATAATTATCCTTTTGGGGCAAACTATATATGCACAGCAAAAGTTTAATCTGATATCGAACAACAAAGCAGGTGCTGTTTACTACCAAGGAAATGAAAAAGTCGTCAACACCGCTATCGATATGTTGATAAGTGACTCGAAACTAATCTGCGATCAACCATTCTCGTTAAATAATGAACTGAATAACAACACAATAGTTGTCGGCATTCCCGATCAGGAACCTGATATTAAAGAATTGGTAGACCGTTTTAAGCTTGAAATCGCTGATCTGGCAGGAAAATGGGATGCTTATAAAATACAAGCGGTTGAATCTAATGGAGATAATTATTTGTTCATTTTAGGGAGTAATCCTCGTGGAGTAGCCTATGGGATACTCGAACTATCTCGTCAAATGGGAATTTCGCCTTGGGTGTGGTGGGCAGATGTCGTTCCTGACAAGAAAGAGAATGTTACAATCATGACTGATGAAAC
>OGFX01000311.1_pt1 | contig 26156 bp, 28 predicted proteins | sample 1571011 | NCBI WGS metagenome assembly OGFX01 (sample SAMEA2582035, study PRJEB24529) | metagenome | biome: Human gut stool | place: China | collected 2011
TCAATATGATTAAAGGTCTCGCATATTCGCCCTCGGCCCCCTGCGAGTGGGGCATAAACATCTGGCAGCGGACTTGTACCGCTTCATTGGTATTTCAGCCACCCCGTCTGCTTTGTGACCGGGCCGCGAGTTACGGAAGTACCATTATCGGAGTACCAGATGACGGAACTTTTTAATTTTCAAGGACCATGAAGTCGGACGCTTTGCCCTGCGGCAGATGCCGCTTGGGAAATTGTCCCTTCACTTACGAACCCAGTTGAAAGGTCAATCTGCACCCTGAAAATCAAAGTTTTTCAAAAAATTAGTGATTTTAATGATACGCTTACTTATATTCTGGTGGGCAATGCCATAAGCTTCAGATAATTTCACCGTGCTATACCCCTCATAGACATAGAGCGTCAAAAGTTTAAGGTCATCATCAGACAGCTTCTCTAATCCGGCTTGCAGACGTTCGTTTTGGACTTCACCCACCCACGCAAAGCGCGTTTTCGTTTCGTGATAGGTGTCCGTTACGGTAGTGGCTCGCACAAAGTCAGCATAATCGTTCCAATTTTCGGAATCGTCTGCACTCAGAATCTCAACATCATAACGATGGTGGGCACGATCATCATTGAAGACCGCCAGATCGTACTCATACATCTTCTGGATAGCGTCCTTCTTCATGCCAGCAGCCCGGTATTCTTCCCGGAGCTTGTCCCATTTCGCATAGAAGTTACGGCGGGCATTTCCGCTATTGTAGTTCATATAGACCTCAAAATTTTCGATAAGGCGTGAAAAGTTGAAAATTTGGAAGGCTAACGATAATCACCGCAGGGGTTCACAGCCATGCGCTGCTTGTAGCCGGAGATCTTCTTCTCCAGCAGCTTGTCCACGCAGTTCATCATATCAGTCATTTTCGTGTCCTTTCCCCCGGACTCAGGGAGGGGAAGGATACCGATGACGGAGACTGGATAGGGGTTCACGCCATGCACTGAACCAGCCTGCAAAACGCAAAAAGGCCCGATTCCAGAGATGGGAGGTACACCCATAGACCGGTCGTTCTATCGCAGCAGACAGCGTCTGCCGGCTGGTAAAACTCCGTTATGGTATCCTTAACCCTCTCTAGAATCGGGCCTTACGATATTATTTTTTGTTCTTAGAACTTGCCTTTTTGGGGGTTCGTCCCTTGAACTGACTACATGATAACCGAGAACATCTCAAATCACCAGTTCATCAGGTGAGCTCTAAAAAGCAGCGCACAAAGCATCGTTATTTCGTACTTTTATAAAAAACACCGTCATGTCAGATGCTCTTATGCAGCCTTACTGCGCCGTTTTATTACCGTTTAGGGCTCACTTCTTGAGCCCTTACCTCAGAAAAAATTTCAAAAAAAAGAGGCGACCAGACCGTTTTATGGTCCAATCGCCTCATAAACAAAAAAAGCCTTTAGACACTGTATCACCTTTCCCTCAAGGAAACGGATTCTCAGACTCTGTCAGCTTTCATCTACATAATAGCAATGGACGTCCCAAAAAGAAAGACGCTAAGCATGATATTTCTTCACCCAAAGTTCCAACGCAATTCATCAAAAAAAGTCGAGGCAGACCTCGGACAACCTTGTAAAAGGTCACCTGAAGTCTACCTCGGCTTACCGCGCATTCGAACAGCACCAAACAAGCAGCAATTCAGTTTTAAACTGGCTCACACGGTCTCCTGATGAGCCAAGCGTGCAGATTCGCATCTGCCTTTTCCTGTCCTTATCCTCAAACAGTGCAAATGAGCCGTGTATCCTTCTCCGGCAGGGAGTTGAACACACAGCTCATCATTTTAGGTTCAGAATCTCAAGAAGCTCGACAATCCTATGCCGTCTCTCGGGACAGTGCATCAGTCCCTCTTTCCCTTAAGTACTCGTTCACCTCATCAATTGACCTCATATACATACAGTTTATGATGAAATCAAAAGCCACCACTACATTATCAGCCATGACCCCAGAGATAACGCCGACCACGATCTAACAGGAGAACGTGCACAGGCCATTGGGCTGGAATACGCAAAAGCTAGTTTTCCGGGGCATCAGGCTTTGGTCTGCACCCATACAGATGGCAATAACGGAACAGGCAACATCCATACCCACATCATAATCAACAGCCTGCGCAAATTCGATATAGAGCCTCAGACCTACACCGAACGGCCAATCGACTGCAAGGCTGGATACAAGCACCACCTTACCAAAGACTATTTGAAGCACCTGCAAAAATCTTTGATAGATATTTGCCAACGCGAAGGGCTGCATCAGGTCGATCTGCTCTCCCCTGCTGCGGATAAAATCACACAGCAGGAGTACCATGCGCAGCGGCGTGGGCAGCTGAATCTGGACATTGCAAACATGGAACTTCTGGGCGATGGCATCACCCCCATGCACACCACCTTTGAAACAAACAAAGAAAAAACCCGCAATGCCATTTCTGACATTGCGGAGCGTGCCACATCTTTTGAAGAATTTCAGAGATTGCTGAAAGCCGAATACGGAATTTCAGTAAAAGACCATCGCGGACGATTCAGCTATCTTCCAGCTGACCGACAGAAGTATATCTCAGCCCGTGCGCTGGGTTCCAATTATGACCGCGACAGGCTTCTATGCATCTTTGCAGAAAATGCACGGAGCGCAGAACGGAACAATCCTCATTGGGCAGCAGATGATCCTATGGCCATCCTGATCATCAAGTCCGATCTGCGCCTTGTGGTTGACTTGCAGACCTGTGTAAAAGCACAGCAGAGCCGCGCTTATGCGCAGAAAGTCAAGATTTCTAATTTACAGCAGATGGCACGGACCGTCGCTTATGTGCAGGAACATGGATACGCTTCTTACGAAAAACTCTCCGATACCACCGACACCATCCAATCCAAAATGGCGAAAACCCGAAGTGATGCCAAATTTACCGAATCAAAATTGAAAAAAGTCAATGAGCAGATTCATTATTTAGGCCAGTATCTTTCCACAAAATCAGTCTATGGTGATTTTTTGAAATCCGGCAACAAGAAATCTTTCCGGCAGGCCCATGCAGAGGATATTGCCAAATATGAGGAAGCCCTCTGCATCCTAAAGCAGCACTCCACGGATGGAAAGTTCCCGACCATGAAAGACCTCCGGGCCGAAAAGGAACAGCTTACCATTCAGAAGGATGCCCAGTATGACACATACCATTATTTCAAAGATTACCACAGGGAACTCCAGACTGTATGTGCCAATGTTGACAGCATTCTTGGTAATGCGCAAATTCAGCAGCGAGAACAGCAACATACTCGCAAACACGAGCCTTCTCTCTAATCAGTCTTTCTAAACCGGACACAAGCAAAAACAGCCAGCGTATCATGTGGTACATTCCACACAACACGCTGGCTATTTCTTACACACTATGTATAATATTAGCCATATTCTTTGCACAGAGTTTTCCATTATCATCTTGTGCAATCACATAAATTTTCTCACCATGCTCTTGAAGATGTTCCTGTGTATTCCAAACTTCTACTAATATAGATTTTATATCAGATAGCAAAACTCCCGCGATCGCAAAAATCCCAATTTTGTACCGATAGCAGTGCATCATACAGGTTATCGTATGAAAATCCTTTTGAATGCCACTTTTCTTATTTATTGTCTTCAATTCAACCACACAGAAATTTTCACCCATCTTACCTTGCTGATGAATCACAAAATCAGGGTTAAATGGTTCTTTAATAATCTTGTGTCCACTTTTATCTATCTCACCATTTATAGTAAACTCACTTCTGAATTTCTGCTCTTGTATCAATCTCATTTGATGATAAAGCTCATAGGCATAAACTCTTTCCCTTCTTTTTATTTCCTTGTGTCCCACATAATCCACTGCTATTTTAACATTTAAGTATTCGTCATCAACATTATTCATAGCTTGAAGAACAAACTCTACGCAGCTTTTTGCATTCATTGCAACAACACCCTTTTAACAAGAAGTAGCTCATCCCTGCTTTATAACGATGCCATTTTTAATCTGTGCTTTTCAAATTTTCCTGTTCAGAAAGAATCCGAAGATTGCTATGGCGATTCAGTGAATTAGTTTCCTCTCGAATAAACGTCCATGTCTGTGTATAGCCTCCGGGAACAGCCACTTCCTCAGACTCTATGAAGGCAACGAAATCCATTGGGTTCTCTTCATACCTGTCTGCAAAAGCATCGGCCAGTTCTACTTTTTGATCGTCTGTCAGTTCAGTTGCCGCATTATGCAGAACGTGTTCCATATTTCTTGAGAAATAGTAAATTGAATAAGGGATACTCGACTTCATTTTTCCAGTAGAGCACAAAGAAGCCACTACACTGCTTTTCTTTTGATTCCGTTCCTGAATATACTTGACCTCGCCCGTTTCAATGTGATCCTCAAAATACTGAACACCTTTTTCCTTTCTGGCCTTTACCAAATTATCAGGAATAAATGCCCCATCCGTATCTATCAAATGAACAATCTGCAAAATATCGCTTTCTTTATATGCGTACTTTTTCATCTCCGCTGCAATTCGCTTTGCTACATAACTTTTCGCATTATTTGCAGTAATCGCATCTTCCGTTGTAATATCTCCATGAATCACATGGAAATGAACTTCTGCAGATGAAAAAATTTGTTTTAGCACAGAACTAAGTGCATCCTCTTCGGTCGGGCCTTCCACAATAACGAAGATAACTTTCTTAGCTTTCGACATGAGCTTCCACCGCCTTTCCTGCACGACGGAAGGCGCGACCAATCGCCACACTATCCGTTTCTTCGTACATTTCTTCTTTCTGGCCTCCCAGCGTCAGACTGCGCAAATACAGGTCACGAAGATTATTGTTGGTCTGCACATTCTGCAGGCGGATATATCGGTTGCAGGGATTTGTCGTCGAGAATAGGATGCTCTTCTTTCCAAGCATCTCCAATGCCCTCAGATTGTGTGAGGTAAAAATCAGTTGTCCCTTTCCTCCATCAGAAAAAACAGCTAGTAATTCTCCGAGAAGATACTCAAACACTCCTGAATCCAATTCATCGATTACCAGGCACATAGATGGATTGTTATAAACACAAATCAGAACATTCAGGAAAGAAACAATTTTTACGATACCCTCTGATTCATATTTAAGTGGAATGGAAATCTCTCCGCGCTTGGACAAAAGTTCAATTTTATATCCGGTATCTCCATTGTCCAGCAATTGCTCTCCGAAATTATGAACCTCCACTTCCATGCCTGGGATAACATTTTTCAGTACAATGTTCATACCATCAATAATTGTCTGCGCAAGCTGAAACTGTCTTTTGGTAACAACGGACGGTTCGTCAATCCGTATGGGCAAATCTCCCGTTGTAATATGCTCTCCATCCCTCAGATAAAATACAACAGGCAGTACCAGATTCATACTGATTGGGCCAGAGTGTTCGTTGTTGATCACGAACAAATTCATCAGAGCATACTTTTGTAATATTGCAAAAAGACCGCTGTATTCTCCCATTACATCTTCTTTGCACTGAGAAAACACCCGGTATCCCTCTTCTCCGAAAATAAAAGACTGATGGGATTTGATTGAGATTGCCTGTGCAACATTCAGGGCAACCCGCACCTTCTTATCATTTGCAACTAGCTTCTTATAACGATACTCTGGTGCAAACGTAACATCCTCATTATCATACTGATAATCAATCAAGGTGGATTCAACAGCACGGATGCTCTCTTTTCTCGGAACAACCGTCATGCGTTCATGTGAAATCACAAATCCATCCGCATCTTTTTTTAAAGCCACACTGTAGTTTACAGTTTCTTTCTGTACTTCCTCCGCTACAGAAAAGCTCACATCAATTTCACACTCTTCTTCGCCTTGAGCAATGTACTCTTTCGCATCAGCAGGGAGTTTTTCTCCGCTCAAAAGCGTTTTTACAAAGCGAAGAGCCTCAACAACAGATGTCTTTCCTGATCCGTTCTGTCCATACAGACCCAAAACATCCGCCTTTTCTGAAAACAGTTCTTTTCCACTGTATGCAGGCATTTCAACAATGCCCTTTTTCACATTTTTAAAATTGTTCAGCACAATTTTATTGATTCGCACGATGTTATGTTTCATTGAAACCCCTCCCTTTCTATTTCATTATATCATCTCGCGCGTTTTTGTCAATAGAAAAGCACATTCAATACATTTTTATCGTTTTTGTCCGCTCTGTTTTCGCCTTTTGCTTTACAAATATCTTGTACATTTAGCTCGATGTCTATTCATTCTACTCGGCGCAGGCGGTAGCATCTGGGCGCTGGGCATAAATCATCATCTGCTCATGGAACGGATATTTGTAGAGGCGGGCGGCAGTAGTGAGAAAGGCCGTCCATTCCTTCCAGCTGCCCACAAGCCGGGGCGATACCTGTTCGGCCATCTGCCGGTAAAATTCAGCTTTGGATGGCATGGTTGTTTGTCCTCCCTTCATTTTTGGGATAAAAGAAAAGCAGGAAACCATTTTGATTTCCTGCTTGGTGGTATGTTTGTGATTGAAATAATCGACTCTGAATTTTTACTTCTCTTATTCAGCTTTGACTCTATGTTATGGAAGTTGACTTACTAGCTTGAAAAAGGTTGGTTTTGGTGGTCTGGGTACGATTAATGGAGTAATAAAATATGGAGGCAACGCATCTTTTGGAATGTGGGCTTCAATTGCTTTGCCATCAAACAATGTAAATACGGGAACTGAAATCGAGATATCCCTCATGTCCCCAATGTTTAATGTAATTGAATCAGCTAATGAATCGGGATTGGTATCTTCTTCAATTTTTCCAGGAAAGGTTAGCCGTACAAAGTCTGTAATATTGCTAATAGTATCTGGGTCAAATTTTCCTTGAGCCAGATCCAATGCAATTCTAAATTCTTTCTGCCATGAATAAGATGGAGCCTTAGAAAACTCATCGTAGGGGCGTTCGGTCGAAAAGTCCACATCATAATCATCTCTCATAAATGATGTCCAAAAATCATTTCCGAATCTTCCAAGCATTTCTTGGCACACACGATAAAGGAACACTTGTGGCTTGTAAACTATTACAGCTGTATCACCAAACTCAGAAATGCGTTCATCTGGCACAATGAATTGTGATTTTTGGATATCATATTCTAAAGCATATAAACAAAATATTTTTTCTCTATACTTCAAAACATCAATTAGTCCGACTTGATTTGGAGCAATCTCCGAAATATTCCCACTTGTATCTTCGATATATGCAAATGGATTATGATAGTTTTTACATCGTTTCTGCCCTCCCATCTTCTTCGACTGCTGTTTCTTTTTCTAGATCTCTGCCAGCAGCTTTGTCAATGCTGCTTTCAGAATCTGTGCCGAGATTTTTCCGCCTTTGATGCACAATGCCATCGTTTTTTCGTTTACTTCATCCTGCACCTGCTCCCTCCTTTCCGGTTTGTGGTTTTATCCAAGCGGCATCAGACACCGACCGTGCCTGATACCGGAGGAGCCGTATCGCCAAAGACCGAGCGGAATTTCTTTCTGCACTGGTGCATCATGTAGCCGCACTCCCTGCGGTGTCGGCAGGAAATGCAGGGATGGTCACTGTCCGTCCCCGGACGCTGGCGCATCATACGTTCAAACGGGCTATTCGTAAAGTTCATAGGCTCAACCCTCCTGTTCTGCCATCGGAAGAATCCCACGCCGTTTCAGTTCATGGTACAGGAACTTCCTGCCTTTGTGCGTCCATGCCGTATGCAGCTTTTCCACTGCACTGCCATCACTCCGATGGAGCCGGAAAACAAGGTTTGCCGTATAGCCCTTGTCCTGATGCTTTGCATACAGCACCCACTGGTTATTGGCCCGGTACTGGATACCGTGCAGATGGAGCAGACGATTGAACACCTTTGCACCGCAGCCGTACTCTTTTGCGATCTGTGTCGTTGTCACCAGCGAATCCGGCGGCTGTGATTCGTAAAAACGCTTCGGCGGCGCGTGGCTTTTGCACTTGTGCTGATGCAGCAGTTCAATGACTGCCTGCATCCAGTGATCCGCTCCCATGCAGTGCTGTCCTTCGCAGCTGCGGAAACAGTCATTTTTGTGGAAGTGATGGAGCTTATACAACTGCTTTGCCATCTCCAGCGTGATCCGGTAGTCTTTCACATACCGCTGCACCGTGCGCCCGCCCTCATCCTGTGGGCGGACACGGGGAACGAACTCATAGTCCCGGTCCTCCACAAATCCGTACTGGCACATCCGGGGGAACCACTTGCGGAAGTCACTCTGAATCTGCATCTGGTCGTACAGATCTCTCGCCCAGATCACCGAGGGAGCCATATCGAAATCCATAAAAAACACGCTCATTGCATCGTCCTCCTTAATTGCTTCTGCCGCCCCATCCGAAATCATGTCTGACCTGTGCAGCGTAATAGCTGTCAATCGTGGTCGGAGCATTATACAGTGTGGCGAGCAGATATTGTTTGATGTTTCGTACCTGTGTGGTATTGCTTTTCAGGCATTCCATCACATACTGGATGTGCATGGAATCCAGCTTCATCAGGCGGCTTTTGACCACCTCTTTCGGTTTTTCTTCCCCGCAAATGCGCAGGAACTTCTTTCTGCTGGTCACGGTTTCCACAAGCAGTTCCAGAATCTCCATCAGGATTTCCCGGTCATGCGGGAAGTTCTTATCTAAGATTGGGATTTCCAGCTTGTCTTGAAAATAGAGGCGATACCTTTCATCTTCCCGCATCTCTTTCGCTGTGTTTTCCCCATACGGTGCGGAATAGATAAGATCAGTTTCACTACTATCAGTATTATTTATATCAGTCTTACTTCCGTTTGATTTCCATACTCCCGGAAGTTCGCTTTTCAAACCACCAGAAGTTTGATTTTCATACTTCCAGTAGTTCGATTGTGAAAGTCCCGCATAGAGGTCTTTCACATAGAGCAGGTTCGGCTTTCCCAAGCCCTGCCTGCGCCGCTCAATAAGCTGATATTCGTGTTCCAGCTCATCCAGCAGTTTGACCGCCTTTTGTCTGGCACATCGAATCGAATCCATGATCTCATCTATCGTACAGATGATGTAGGCATTTCCATTCTCGTCCTGCCAGCCATTTTTCAGTGAAAGGTTCATCCGATCCAGCAAGACCGCATAGAGCAGCTTTGCATCGCCGGACATCTTTTCAAACAGGTCTACCTTGATGAGCGCTTTCGGCACACGGTAAAAACTATATTGGTCTGCTTCCAGACCTCTGAAATACGGGTATTTCATGTAGATTCATCACCTCCCCTCTTGCTGGATTTGCACTATTATAAATAACAGTACATTCTTACGACGGAGCATCTTCCGACACTCCGCCGCATTGTATCTGCTGTTATTTGAGCTTTGCCATTCTGCCCCAGCCCGTTCCTGCCCCATATTTCAGCGGCGTTTTCTCTGACAAGACACGCAGGATGCACATTCAATATCAGAAGTATCTCTCTGGGATGGCTTATTCAATTTTCAAGGTTCATGTGAGAGGTTTTGTATTGTCCTCTCATCCTTAGAATCGGAGAAAGGTCATTTCGCAAGGTGTTTTCAAAAAATTTTTGAACTTTTCATGAACTTTCCGATTTGGATGGAGATTTTTTGTGTCCTCTCACTCCTAGAATCGGAGAAGGGCTATTTCGCAAGGTGTTTTAAAAAAATTCAAAAAAATTTTTGAGCCGCCCAATTCAGAGTGTTTTCTGTGATTGGACGGCTCATCTTTTGATTATGTATAGGTTATCAGCTGCACAATGCCCGGAAATGCTTTTTCTGTATCTTGTAAATCGCTGCGTTATAAATTCCGGTAAGATTCTGGCGAGTCATGCCAAGGTGTTTTGCCGCCTCTGTGAAAGACAGACCATGGAACAGGTGGATGTGAACGACCTTTCTCTGCAAATCAGTCAAAGTAGAGAGCAATTCTTCCACTCTTTCCTCACTTATCATTCTTTCCAGTGTGCTGACTGCTTCATCGACTCCCTCCAGGATTTCTTCTTTATACTCCCTGTCCTCACGGGATGGCATCCACTTTCCTTGGATGATCTCATAGTTCATAAAAATCCGATCCTCACCTTCCAGAACAAGCCGGATGTGCCACTCGTATTCATCAAATTCCTCTTCCTCAATGTGATGCCCCGCACCTTCCAATGCATCATATTTATAATGTACGCAGTTACGAAGCGAGAAAACGGTCACTCTTTTATGCGCCCTGTAAATCACATAACCATTTTGGTAGACACTGATGCTTCCATGATTTTCCAGAATCTTCTCGGCTACCACCGACACGCCAGATTCCTCAAGAGCCTTCACGGTGGGAACACGCTGTTCCTTGTACAAAGGAAGTTTAACAAGCTTTTTCAGTTCCTTGAATGTCATCATAATGTCCACCTTTCTGCCTTTTGGCTGCGGGTGGTCTGAAACAAAAAATGCAGCAAAAGTTGTCCCAGACTTACCCGTTTTTTTTTGAACGGGAAGTCTAGGACTTCTCCTGCTGCATCGCAATTTCATGATTCTCTTTTAAGGTGTGATATTTAGTCTCTCATATATAGAATTGCTGGAAGGGCATTTCGCAAGGTATTTTTGAAAAAAAAATCAAAAAAGCCGGAACAGGATGAGTTACTCACAGGCGCACTACTGCGCTGCATTCGCTCATTCTGTTCCGGCCTATATCACATATTGCTACGGTATCGCTCTAACAAACAGATATTATATTGTAGACCCAAAAGAACGTCTGATGGAGCTGGTCGGCTAACCAGGTGCCGCCTAAGATTCCACCTCTGCGCTTTCAGTGTCCGATGAAGCTCCCTGCTTCAGGCTTCTTTTCGTTGGTTCTCTGCTGTGAAAAATTCGATACTCTTCACGGGAAGGCCGTGAATACACTCCACCAGAGATTCAGCAGAAATATAATCTTCACAGCCACCACGCTTGATCTGAAGCATATTCTTTCCATCAACGACACTGCGATTCCCGATCCGCAGCCCCTTTGGGGTGCGGATTTCATGTTCTCCGTTGCTCATCTTCTCACGGCCTCCTTTGTGTTGGTTTAGGTTTCTTTTTTCTTCTATTCAATTTCACCTTTTGAACTTCCGCTCTTTTTTCACCTTTTTCGGCTTGCATATTTACGATTTTTACGGTATAATAATCCAAAAGATGATAGAATATAGCATATATTATAAGCAAGTCGTGCCGCCGTGTCAAGAGGAAAATGTGAAAATTCGTTGCATCTTTCAGATTGAATATTTACAAATCCCGTTGCACATTGTTACAGCACGATAACTACGCCATAGAAAGGTTGCAAACATGAAATTTGGAGAGAAAGTTCGCGATCTACGAAAGAAGCATTCTTTAACACAGGACGAATTAGCACAATGTCTGGGTATCAACAAAAGAACGATCATCGGATGGGAGCGTGATGGCCGCTACCCTCGCAGTATTGAAATGCTTGAAAAGATGGCCGATATATTCCATGTACCTCTGACTTATTTACAACCGGATCAGTCTTTATTTATCGAACGTGCCGCCGAAGCCTACGGAAAAAAGGGCAAAATAGAAGCCCAGCATCTCGCATTTGAGCTTACTGAGCTATTTGCCAGCGGAGAGTTGACCCCGCAGGATATGGACGGCATCATGTATGAAATGCACAAAGCCTATTTTAAGTACCGAGAACAAAAACGAGAAAAGGAACGAATAATGAACCTGTGAACCACTGTTCTATTCACTATGCTATCCCCGGAAGGAGATCACATTATGGATTCTGCATTTATTCACCAAGCCGCCAACGAACTTGTCCAAAATGCCGGAACTCGCAACATCAAACAGATTGCGCGCAGTTGCAGCCTGGACATCAGTGAAACATCTCGCATTAAAGATATGTTGGGTTTACTTTCGCTCTATTTTGATAAGCCACTGATTCTTATCAATCGCCAGCTGGACAAACAGACAAAGCAGATGGTGTGCGGCTATGCGCTGGGACATTATCTGGAGCATCAGTTGCTCATGGACTTGCATACCCTGGACAAGTTTCTGACCATTAAGGACAAGCACATCCTTCTTTACGAGCATAACGCTTTCACATCCCACCTGATGCTGGACAGTGATGAAGTCTATCAAATGACGAAGCGCGGGCTGGATGCTGCTCAGATTGCCGCTGCTAAGGGAATCCACCTCAATCTGATGCTGGTGAAGCTGCTGGAACTGCATCATCTGGGGTACGATCTGCGTCACTACCACGCCCAGCATCATGCGTTTATCAAGCAGTTCAACCTTCCGGCACATTTTCAGTTTGATGTGGCCGCCGGATGAACTTATGTTCTTATAACCCTAAAACCCGTAATGGACGGTGCGTTATGCCTGTCCATTACGGGTTTTTCGTGTTATTTCAGTTTTTCGAGAATTTCATCAGCACTCATGCCTTCGGCAAGCAATTTCTTTAGAACAGATTCTGCCTCTGCTTTCTTTGCTTCCTCTGCAGCTTTGGCATCTGCCTTCGCCTTCTTTGCTTCCAGCTTGACAATTTCCTTGTCGATAGCTTTCAGCAATGCTTTCTTCTCTTTCAGGTCAGCTTTCAAAGTGTCAATGTTTGCGGTGATGGATGCGATTTCCGCTGTGAGTGCTTCCTTTGCGGACTGCTTTTCTACAATCTGCGTTGCGAAATCAGCAGTCACAGTTTTGGGCTTATTCTTGCTACCTTTTGTTCTGGGCATAGGACACAAACCTCTTTCCTGTTATAGTAGTTCAAGTATATCACAGATCTGAAAATAAATCAGCCTTGTATACACCATTCTCCAGCATCTTCTTGAAGCTATCCTTTACTGCTGCGACATCCTCATGGTAGGTCATACCATACCATGTATCATTGGTTTTCAGAACCTTCACTGACATCTTTCCCTGCTCCAGCAGCTCACCGATGAAGGTCGGAATCAAATACTCTGCTTTCAACGGATTCTGCACTACTTCTTTTTCAAAGAACTCTTTGAAGCCTTCTTCCAGCACTTCCAAGAAGTCCGGTGTTAATCCCCACATGTTCATAGAAACCAAAGAATTCACCTCGACGACCACACCGTCTGCTTCTGCACCATTCGATGTCTTTACGATGTTCTTAGTCTCCACAACCTCGGTCAAGTTATTTTCCTCATCCATCTTGCAAATGCCGCGAGTAACGCCACCGTTGTCTGACAGCGTGTTCTTCAGCACAAAGCCTGCCATGCAGGACTTGCCGCCGTTTATCAAATAATCATGGACAGCCTTGAAACCTTCTTTTCCATAATAGTCATCTGCATTGATCACAATAAACGGAGTGTCTATTACACTCTTTGCCGCCAGCACTGCCTGACCAGTTCCCCACGGCTTTGTCCGACCTTCCGGAAGTTCTCCCGGAATATCGTTGATATTCTGGAAAGCGTAGTCTACAGTTACATTGCGAGAAGAACAAATAGAGGCAATACGATCACCAATAACCTCCTTGAACTCCTTCTCAATATCCTTGCGGATGATAAAGACTACATGGTTGAAACCAGCCTTAATCGCATCATGGATCGAGTAGTCCATGATGATATGGTTTGCATCATCGACTGGCTCCAACTGCTTAATTCCCGTTCCGAAGCGGCTACCAATTCCGGCTGCCATGATAAGTAATGTTGTTTTCATCTTTTTCTCTTTTCTTTTGAACCTTATTATGAAGAGTTTTTTATCTTTGTAGATGCACCTCTACCTCACTCATATTTTTTCACTATCTTAGCAGGCACTCCTGCAACCAACACATTGCTTTCATTAATATCTCTAGTAACTACTGCATTTGCCCCCACTATAACATTCTTTCCATTTATATACACTCCGGGGAGAATCACCCCCCTGAACAAATCCAGCAGCCATCATTTATAAATACTGATTTCCTTAAATGATAGTGTTTTTCAGATTCTGTCCAATGACTTACATCATATTGTGTCGAAAAAATCTTGGCACCCGCAGATACTGTAACATTATTTCCAAGAACAACATTTCCTACGCAATGAAGTAAGCTTCCCTCATTAAGCGAACAATGTTCTCCTACTGTCAAATTGTCAGGGCACACTACTTTAGGATTATCATAAATAAGTAAGGATTTGGAATCTCCCTTAATATTATATCGCAAATAACAGCAGAGTAATACATAATGTACCTTCGCAATAATTCGATATATTAAACAACCCACAGTCTCCCATTTCATTTACATCCATTCTCCTTATCCCATCAAAAACTCAAATATATTGCCATTAATTTTCTCTTTAGCGAAATATTATGTGCACACCAAATACTCCGGATCTCGCTTTTCACTTTTTCTTTTAACCACTGCATTTTTTCTCTATCAACAGGCGTTTTAGAAAATTTCATCTTTTTCAATATAGTTATTTCGTGGTTTAAATAATTTTCATTTAATAGTACATCCAGTTCCTTATCTTTTTGTAAGCCACAAAATTTGATTATATTTCTATATGACTCTAAAAGCTTCCAATTTTTCTCTTTAAAAGATTGATTCGTCAGAGAGTCGCTTCTTGTAATATAATGATACAACGGGCAATCCACATAATACGATTGCATGCAGCAACTCATATACTGATGATTAAATAGTGCATCCTCCACCAAAATGCAATTCATATCATAGCGAAGATTATTTTGCTCAATCAAATCAAGCTTATAAAGCTTATTCCATGCAAATCCTTTAAAACTTTTTGGATTTGCAAATTCTCTCATTGTTTCAATTCGGTCACGAATTCCATACTTCGACTGTGTAATAAAGCTATTTTCTTTAGGTGTATTATCATTAAAATAATTACAAATCACAAGATCGAGACTGCTATTAGCCTGATATGGTTCCAACATTTTTTCCAAATAATCAGGTTCTATATAATCGTCGCTGTCCACGAAGCAAACGAAGTCATGCCCCCCCCCGCTAAAATCTATGGCACACTCTATTCCTTTATTTCGTGCCGCAGATAATCCTTTGTTCTCCTCATATATATACACATACCTGGAATCACCATTCGCAAAAGTTTCGCAAATTTGAGAGCAACCATCAGTTGATCCATCATTCACAAGCAAACATTTCCAATTCTGATATGTTTGCTTGTGAATAGATTTTAAGCATTGCTCCAAATATTTTTCCGTATTAAATATAGGCACAACTATATAAACCATTTCTTCCATCCTCCTAACATCAAAAATCATTATATTTTCATAAGCTTCCCAATCACATCATAAAATAGTTTGTTTTTTGTTTTCAGGAAATAAATTGCTGACAACGCCAAATACACCATCGCTCCAATAAAAATTTTTGCAATGAGGCGTCCAATATTCCCTCCAACTTCAAATGGAAGTATCTTTACAACCAAGAACATAATACTACCAAATATAATAAACGGGACGGACTTTTTCATACATTGAGAAACATCCAGTTCTTTTCTTACCATTATAGTTTGATAAACAGCCACTGTCACTTCTGCAATTATTGTTCCAACTGCTGCTCCAACTGAAGCCAGCCGCGGGATTAACGCCCAATTTATAATCACATTAACTCCCGCCCCTAAAAACACAGAATAAATATATACTTTATTCTTTTCTGTTGGAATTAAATATAGCGTCCTTACTATGCACGCCCATGTAATGAACAACACAGTTGCCGAAAGCATTATTGTTATACTAACACACGCATCATATCCCGTTCCATAAAAGATAGGTATAAAATCATTAGCAATAGAAGATATTCCAAATGTAATTGCACATCCAATAAATATTGCAATTTCCATCGATCGAACAAACAGATCCCTACATTCGTCATATTTGCTTCTAGCATATAAATTTGACATTCTTGGCATCATTACAGCACCAAAAGCACTAATCACACATAGACAAACATTAATTAGCTTTTCTGAGTTCTCATAAAATCCAACTTGCTGCATCGTGCTAAAGTTTCCAAGCATAACTTTATCCATCATTCTATATATACTCGTTGCTACCAACGGTATAAACAAAATTAAGATATCCTTAAAATGCTTAAACGCTTCATTTATTCTCGTAAAGTGAAACTTTATATACTTTGAAGCAAACAACCACATTGATGATTGCGCAATAAAATAGCCAAGACTAAGCACAAGCAAATATTTCCATAAGTCAGCACTCGTTTTAACAAATGCAAAAATTAAGACAACATTAATAATCTTAACCAACACTTTTCGAGTAACTGTTAGTTTAAAATCCTCCATTCCAAAAAAAAGCCAGTTAATGTCAAATACTCCACTTAATACATAAAAGACCTGCAGAAACGCGTAAAGTTTATTTCCGCTAAACATCGCAATGTATAATACATATACTATAACTGATATAGATGCTATTATAAATTGTAATGTATAGATGCTTGAAAACACAGCACTTCTTTTCTGTTCATCATCTCTAACACGCGCAATACTACGATTTCCATAATTTTCAACTCCCAACATTCCAAACAGTAAGAAGTATTGAGCAATTGAATATGTATATGAATATGTTCCAATACCCTCTGCACCAAGAACTCTCGATACGTATGGCATAGTTATAAGTGGCAAAATCATCAGTGCCACTTGATATACCATATTATACAAAAAATTAACTTTTGTGCCTTTTCTTTCCATATCTTCTTATCCTTTTTCCTCTACTGTTCTTGAACGTTTAACAAATATACCAATCAAAATAAAAACACAAATCGAACTAAACTCACTATAACTCTTTGATGCAACGCTTGACAAAAGGAGAAAGCCTAGTGCACAGAAAGTAGAAAAATACATATACTTATTTTCTTTTGTTGAATTTATTGTCATTCGCATGAATTTAATCAAAGCTACCAAAATTAACATCGTGCCAAAAAAGCCAAATTGTCCCATTACCATAGGCCAATAGTTATCATTGAGGAAGTATGTTTCACCTTGACGCATTCCATAAATAGAATTAAAGCCGTATTTCTTATAAAGTGGAGAATATTGTGTAGCTGCAACATCAGAGCCAAATGTTCCAAATCCAGCTCCCAACGGAAAATATGTCACCATTGTCATGATACCAAATCTCAAAAGAACCGATCTTGCTTGTGTATCCGATGTAAAGTAGAACACCAACTGATTCCAGCAAATCGCAACTGCTACTACACAAATCGGAATTATATATGCCACCTTTATTTTTTTTCTAATTTTTTCTCCCCATTTTTTTCCATTAGATGTGAAGAAAAAAACTGCCAGTAACAAAAAAACAGCTATAAAAGAAAACGCTCTTGATCGCATTGTTGAAGCCCACACGACCAAAGCTCCCGCAATAGCAATTTTTTTATATAGAGTTGATTTATAACACAAATCTGCTGTCAACAGCGGAATTAAAAAGTAAAACATTTTGCTAAAATTTCCTGGCACATTATACACAAACTGAAATGATCGAATGCCATATCTTGCTGATGCAGTCATACCTATGTCAACAACTTGAGAAAAAACCATGAAAAACAGCATAATCCAAACCAGTAATCTTCCCCATTTAGCCATTAACTGTATCAATTCGTCATAAACGTGTCTTTGCCAATTCGTCATAACAATAGCATAATACGCAAGCCAAACCTTTACAGTCGAAATCACATCTATAACAATATACATTGGCTGGGTCAGCAATCCGGACACTGCATTTCCTATAGCACCAATAATGCAGACAAGAATTAGCAACCATAAGATTGTCCTCTCATCAGCATTTAATCGAACTTTTTTACTCAGAGTTTTTGCCACAAGGCTCATTCCAACTATAATTGCAAACAACTCATCCATATAATTGAATATAGAAATCGAGCCTACTAATGCTCTTTGAAAAACGAACAAATATGTAATAATCGACCAAACTAAAACATGCTTATTAATTTTCAGCGACATTCACTATACTCCTTTCTTATTCTATAATCTGTCTCACTCGTTTGGCCACCTTAATAATGCCCAATTTATAAAGTACTGGTTTCATATATTCTTTAACCTTATCTACTTTTTTTATTGGCATATATTTTTCAATTGCCTTTTCAATACCATATTTTGACAAATACTTGTAGAACTCTCCTCTATCTGGATGCATTGTCGGCTGTTTGTCAAACATAATACCATCAGCTATCTTTGTTTCTTCGTAATTTACGCAAAAGCAGTTCATTTCCTTGAGCGAATTAAATACTTTTTCCGCTTTTTTAGTATGAACTACAACAGCTGTATAACCTTTATCATTATCTTTTATTCCTGCCAATTTTCCAGCACTCCATCCATCGAAAATAGTGTAATCGCTAACTCGATTGTCACCCTTAAATTGGCAATGATAGCAGCTTGGTCTTTTTGCTATTCCACTCACGAACAGTTTCATCATCGGATCAGTTCTACCGCTTTGTGAATAAACGTCTCCGTTCTCAAATAAAAGCATCATCGTGCTACATTGATAGCCATATGTTTTATTTCTAAAATTCACACTGTCAATTTTAGAATTATATTTATCCTCTTGATATATTAGATATTTTTTCCATAACTCAGGTGAAGGCACCCCCGCACATAAGACTTCTACTAAAATCAAATTCTGATAATCTTTTTTTAAGTACGTCTGCAATCCAGCCACTTGACACGGTGTTCCAGAAAAGCAGACCAACATTCCATTTTTAAGGTATCTTTCAATAATTTTGTAAGAATCTCCAATTTGACTTTGAACATATTTTGATCCGCTCAATTTATAAACATCTGCAAATGAATCAATTATGACATGTCTTACTTCATTATTTTCACAATATGCTGCTCCACAAACGCATCCCCCTCTATTTAAGACATACTGAGCTATTAAGTTCATAAATCCTCCTGATGCGCTTCTTTTCAAAGCATCGTCATCTTTACACTGGATTTCGTATGTCTTTCTAACTTCTGTTTTAAAGGGCTTAGGATTTTTTATTGGGCAAGCATCTTCACACAAGCCGCACTTCACGCACTCTTTCAAATCAATATTCGGATACAAGAATCCCTCCTCATCTGCCATCATTTCAATCGCTCTTTTAGGGCAAATATTAGCGCAAGCTGAACATCCGCAGCAATCCGATTTATTTAGAATTTTAATCATAATATATCTCCTGAAGAATACTATTCATTCAGAAGATCAAGGGACTATCACCTTAATTTATTTCTTATATATCGAAATGCACTCATATTATACAAATATTTTTTTGAGTATTCTATTAAATAATCTTTCACTTTTATCGGGGCAAATTTTTGAACATGATTATCCAATAATTCCTCGTCAATCCCATGATAGAATTCATTTCTTCTCGGATGAGGTTGTGCTGAATTCCAAATCATAACACCATCTAAATCTGCTGCCTTTTTTAGATCCACAGAATACAACTCGTATTTATCTTTTATTTCTTCCAGTATTTTTTCTCCTTTGGAAGATTGAACAATTAAGTTTGTAAATCCTTTATCATCATCAATTAGGTTATTAACCAATTTCTCTGCATTCCAGCAATCATAGATAGTAAAGTCACTACACCGCTCCAATGTCTTAAAATGACACTTATAACAGCTTGGCCTTGACGATAGTCCCTCAAAAAAGCTCTTGAGCATTAAATCTACTCGTGCACTTCCGAAATAGCTTTTTCCGTTTTTAAACGCAATACGCATTGTGCTACTATGGTATCCATACGTTTTATATCTAAAAGCGACGCTCTCTATTTCTGAATGATATTTACTTTTTTGCAAGTTTAGATACTTCTCCCACATCTTTGGTGAAGGAGTTCCGTGGCATACCACATCAACTGTAACAAGATTATCATATTCTTTTCCTAAAAAAGACTTCAATCCGCAAACTTGACAGGGTGTACCAATAAAGCATACAACTGTTTTTTTCTCTATATGTTTCTTTATCTCCGTAAAGCAATCTTTTAAATCACTTTGAACATATTTTGAGCCTCGGAATGCTTGCCCCCCCCCCGGATATTACATGCACAACTTTGAAATTTTTATCATATGTTGCGCCACAGATAACGCCACCTTGTTTGCTAATCCAATCAGCTAAAGGAGACACAAAACCGCCCGACGTACTTCTTGAAACAACACTCTGATCCAAGGCCCTAATAACATAACCATGTCTTTCAAAAGATTCTAAAGGCATGTTTTTTTGTGTTGGGCAAACCTTTTTACAAAGATCACAGCCAACACACTCTGATGCATCTATTATTGGATATAAGAATCCCTCCTGGTCTGGTTTCATACTAATGGCATGTTTTGGACAAATACTATAGCACGCTGTACACCCACAGCAATTTTCTTTTTTCGTATATACATTTTTCATTTAATTTTCCTTCAAGGCATCCTTAAGATATTTAGCAGATTCTGCTCTTAACTTTTTCAATTTTTCTTCAACAGCATTGTAATCAATGCCATTTTTGACGTCCATAACATTTCCACTATATCTTCTTTCGCTCAGTCCCAACAAAGTACAGAGACTATCAATTCTACTATTTCTTGAATTTGCTCCTGCATTAAAGCGGTTAAACGTCATAAATTTTTTGTGATTCAGAATGCTGAAAACAGAGCCGTGGAAAGAATCTGTCAAAATATACTCAGCATGACGAATCAAATTTACAAAGTCAGCTGCATCAATATCGAAGAGCTGAATATCGCCAAAGTTCAAATCACATTCCACATAATTATCCAAGAACGGACAAGTAGCCAGTTTTAGCCCTGTCTTGTTTTTGAACTCATTTGCAATCCTTCTATGCTCTTCATTTGTTCCCAAAAAATAGCAGAACACATACGGTTCTTCTACAACTTTCTTTTCCGGGAGCATTTGTTTCCATCCCTCTGCGTCAAATAGCAAGGTTGGGTCACATACTACCTGAGCCGTTTTTCCTGTTAATTCTTTAATGATTTTTTGTCCAGCAAGTTCTCTGGTACTCAAATGCTGAAAACGGTTCAAATATTTTGCGGTAGCCTTTTTTTGAGAATTTGGAATTTGGCTCACTCCAAAACTCGTTGCATATGCAACCTTCGTCTTATTGTCCGGTGCAAACTCAAGCGTGTAGAAATGGCTTCCCAGATTATTCGGCAACCAAAGCTGATCACTTCCACAAAGAAATGCATCATAGTTTTTCTTGCATTTTGCCACAAGTGTTTCCCAACCACCATAAGATTCCGAAAACAATGGAGCAAAATACTTATCTACAAAAGCATCAAACCGTTGATTTCGTTGTTGCACTTGTGCCTGATAAAAAGGTTTGCTTTTTAGTGCATTATCTTTTTGGTTTCCAGAAAGTTTCGATTTCACAAACGAGATATTAAATAATCTAGGAATTGTTTGAACAATAAAAGTTGGCGTTATTTTTTTCTTATAACGAATTATTTCCGACTTACAATCAAGCTCCTCAACTTTTTTTACGGTGGCAAGCACCTGTAATTGACTTCCGAAATTTTTTGTGTCATAGCATACTGCTAATCCGATTTTTTTCATACTCTTTTCTCCTACATCACATCAATATAATATTGAGCTAATTTTTGATGCATCGCGTCCATGCTGTACTTTGTATGAATAAGCGCAATATTATTTTTTCCTATTTTTTCTACTGTCTCTTGATTCATACAATATCCAATTAAAGCTTCCGAAAGCTTTTTAATATCTCCCGGCTCTATTAAAATCCCATTTTCTTCTTTTACAACTTCTGGAATCGCACCAACCGTAGTGCTTATAATCGCTTTTCCGCAAGCCATACCTTCCAAAATCGCCATTGGAAGTCCTTCATTATAAGATGGAAGCACCAATACACTAGATCTTTTAAGCAACTCTAATTTCTTATCAAAATCAGCCCATCCCACAATAAGGATATTGCTCTTGAGATTCTTTTCCTCAACAATCTGCTTGCATCTATCAATATCCCCATCGCCAGCCAAATAACATTTAATATCCGGTATTTGTTCCCTAACTTGTTCTATTGCTTTTATGAGGTCATACGTTCCTTTTCTTTCTCCAAGTCGCCCAAGAGATACAAAAGTGTGCGGATGATCTTTGACCATTGTTATAGCAGGCTTCAATCTCTCAGTGTCTATACCATTTTCAAGAACAACACAATTTTTCAGTCCAAATGTTTCATCAAACTTCTTTTTCCAATCAGCAGACAACGCAATAACCTCATCTGCTTCTTTCAATATTGAAACAATCTTATCCTTTTGATTGCTTTTTTCATAAAAGAGCATATATTCAGCACCGTGAATATGTAAAATTACTTTTTTGCCCCACTTTTTCGCGGCATGAACATACAAACCTTTTCTGAATGTACTACCATATGAAGCTGCATGGATATGATAAATATCATAATTTCGTTTCGTAAAATAGAATCGAACAAATGAAAGCAGAGAAAACAGGAGAACTTTTAATTTATTTCCATCAATATATGATTCATAAACATCTATTTCAAATTCTTCATTCAGCTTTTTGTCCTTTACAATTTCCTCTATAACAGTAGCCATCCCACCTTTAGATCTTATTGGACTCGGCCCTATTACTAAAATTTTCATTACATTACTTTCTCCTTATTCTATCATCTTTCCCCGATTAGATATTTCTCTTTATAGAGTCCCAATATGGAATTTTCAACTTTCTGCCAAACATTAAATCTGTTTCATATGTAATATCCGCATCAAATCCAGAATTCGGTGACAAAGTGATTTCCCCGAAATAAATTTGTCCGTTAATATTATACAAATCGATACGCGCAAAAACAAAATCCTTAGATAAAATTTTTGCTATTTCTAACATTTTATCTAAGTTCTTTGGCATTGGAATCTTAGGATCAGGCAACTTATCATCGCCTTTGTTCAATGGAATGAAATTCCATTCTTGGTCATAGTATAAGTAAGATGCTTTGTGTGAATTTTTGCTAAATCGGTCTTTGCAAACCAATATGACATCCGGCTTACCATTAAAGCAATAAATCTTATAATCCATCGGAATATTTCCATCATCAGAAATGAATTTTTCGCAGAGAATCATCGGCTTAATGTTCTTATATTGATACTCGCGACCAATATAAAAGAAATTACTCTTTAAGGATTTTTCAATTTTGCTTCTCGCGTTTGCATGATCAAGTTTATTTTTGTCTGTACAAACTACTAATCCGCCAGAATCGTGATTGCATTTCAAGACAAATTGCTTTGGAAGCAAAGAAAAATCAATGTCTTCATATTTTTCCCAACTACCTAATAGTGGAATTAGATATTCCTCTCCTATTTTTTCTTTCACATAATCTCGAACCAGCAACTTATCAGACACGATTGATTGTAGCGGAAACCTATAATTAAACTTCAGCCACTGGAGCTTTTCATTTAATGTAGTCGGGTTGTTTGTATTCAATTTTCTTCCAACTCTCAGCTGATAATATAACTTGATATAGCTTTTATCTGGCAAAAAACTAAGACTCTTTTTTACAAAAGTCATAACTTTATCTCTGTTCATAATCAATTTCCTTTTATATATTCTTCAATACTATTGATAATGTTAATTGTATTTGATTTATAGCTGTTATACTTTGTCTGTTGCACTGTATCAAGTGCAGTTTCCAAATCACCAACATCATGACAAGAGCATATCAAATTAAGGTCATCAAACTGCTTTATCAATTGGAGCTGATGATCATCAACATGCTCACCATATTTCGCGAGCCTCGGAACAGCTATAACCTTCTTTCCCTTCTTGACAGCTCCAATAATGGCTCCAGTGCCTCCATGTGTTATAACAATGTTGGCTTTTTCCATTTCATTGCTAAACTCATCCCTATCCAAAAACTTTTTATAGCTGAAATTTTTCGGAAGGTAATCGCTGTAGCCTATTTGTGCAAACACATCTTCTGCATCAACTGTCCCTTTTTCACACAGCTCATCAACAGCCTTCAGCAATCTATTAAACTGAAATTTCTGTGATCCAAGTGTTATAAATATCTTATTGCCCATTTAATAGATTCCTCCTAAAAATATGGCTTTAGGATAGAATTTCAGCATTGGCTTCCACTGAACATAAAACTGATCCGCAAACTTGTAGAGCAATTTTCCGGTTTCGGTAGGGGAAGTAACTTTCGCAAAAGATTCTATGTAGATCAGTTTCTTGCCCATAAATTTAGAAACCAAGCAAATCGGTATCATTGCAAGAACTCCTGTGCAGATAACTACATCGGGTTTTTCTTTTCTATAAATGCCGATAGACTTCCAGGCATTTTGAATCATCCGCCAGATAAAATCTTTTTCTCGGCGATTGACCTGCTTTATATAATATGTTTTTTCGCCTTTTGCTTCTGCGCTATAATCTGTCTTCTCAGTAATGACAAAGCTATCATATTTCTCCATCAGTGGTTTTAACATCATGAGCTGCTCATAATGTCCGCCTGATGATGCCGCAAAGCATATCTTTACGTTTTTCTTTTCATCCATCTCTCTACTAACCCACACTTATTAATCTCTACCAAACAAATCTCTGGTATATACTTTTTCTTTCACATCATCCAAACACTTGTCATAACGGTTTGCAATAATGGCATGGCTCATTTCCTTGAACTTCGCTAAGTCATTGACAACTAGGGAACCAAAGAATGTTTCGCCATCTTTCAACGTCGGCTCATAGATAATGACAGTTGCGCCCTTTGCCTTCACACGCTTCATAACGCCCTGAATAGAACTCTGCCGGAAGTTGTCGGAGTTGGATTTCATAGTCAAGCGATAAACACCAATCGTAACAGATTTCTCCTTGTTCTCATCAAACTCATTCTCTGCATCGTAGCCATAGTAATCAGCCAATTTCAGAACACGGTCAGCAATAAAGTCCTTACGGGTACGGTTAGATTCCACGATTGCTTCGATCAGATTTTCCGGAACATCTGCATAGTTTGCCAGCAGCTGCTTGGTATCTTTCGGCAGGCAATACCCGCCATAGCCAAAGGACGGATTATTGTAGTGGCTGCCGATACGAGGATCAAGGCAAACGCCATCGATGATCTGCTGGGTGTTCAGCCCCTTGCTTTCTGCGTAGGTATCCAGTTCATTGAAATAAGCCACGCGCAAAGCCAAATAGGTGTTAGCGAACAGCTTGACCGCCTCGGCCTCAGTGAAGCCCATGAACAGTGTGTCAATGTTCTCCTTGATTGCACCTTCCTGGAGCAGACCAGCAAACTCATGTGCGGCTTTCACCAGACGTTCATCGTTCAGGTCAGTACCAACGATGATACGGGAAGGATACAGGTTATCGTAAAGGGCTTTAGATTCACGCAGGAACTCCGGGCTGAAGATAATATTCTTGGTATTGAACTTCTTACGCACAGAAGCGGTATATCCAACAGGGATAGTAGATTTGATGACCATAATGGCATTCGGATTATATTCCATAACCAGCTTAATCACAGCCTCAACCGCAGAAGTATCAAAGTGCTGGGTCTTGCTATCATAGTTGGTAGGAGCCGCGATTACAACAAAATCCGCATCCGAGTATGCAACCTTTGCATCCAGCGTTGCGGTCAAATTCAAGTCTTTTTCTGCCAAGTATTTTTCAATATAATCATCCTGAATCGGAGATTTCTTGTTGTTGATCATATCGACCTTAGCCTGCACAATATCGACTGCAACTACCTGATGATGCTGGCTCAGAAGCACTCCCAGCGAAAGTCCGACGTATCCCGTGCCGGCCACAGCGATTTTATAATTTTTCATAGTTCTGTTCTCCCTCACTAATTTTTCATTTGATAAAACAGCAAACAAGCCCACGGCGGATCACTCAATGGCAATCCACCGTAGGCTCGATTCGTTCTCCTTAATTTTTTACTTGCTGCTCATTTTGTGGGTCAAAACAGAGCTGCACCAAAGCCTCCCACTTATAACCTCTGGATTTTAGCTTCTCCGCAGCCTGTCAGCAAATAAATACTTTTGTTGAACGAGTCGAGCCGTCAAAACCCTTTAGTTATCGTGGTTTTTCTTGGTTGACCCTATTATATCTCTAGCCCCTTTTTTCTCTATCGTTGGAACGTATTTCTGTCGGATTCCCTCATAGTTCGTGTTATCGATATCGTCATACTCTGCACCGCTCACATGATGCCCTGATCGGTTGTAGCAGGTCACCTGACAGCCTTGCCGCGCCA
>OGFX01000319.1_pt1 | contig 25474 bp, 20 predicted proteins | sample 1571011 | NCBI WGS metagenome assembly OGFX01 (sample SAMEA2582035, study PRJEB24529) | metagenome | biome: Human gut stool | place: China | collected 2011
TCTGCAATGCGGCATTGTTCTTTATATTCTGGAATACAGAACTTGATGGTTGACAGCTTTTCCCATGAAAGATTATCCTGTGCTGTTCCCTGAGAAATTTGTTTACAATCACGTTGCAGTCTATCAAAACAGTATTTTATGAATCTAGTGTTTGCAACTCCTTCAAACGGAACAAACCCCATAATACTATCTGGGAAACAGGCCGGGAACGCCAAAACGCCCGTATCAGCAATATTTGCAGCTATCGTTATACATAACGTTCCTTTGTCCCACAATTTACTTTGTGCCAACCCACTCTCATTATATGTGTCAGAGTATTTTGTAATATAATAATCTGCATTTTTTACATCAGCTGTTTGAATAAACGGATATTTACCCCCAAAAAGTTTAGGATCATTTCTAGGCCGATGCTTCGACTTTCCTCGCGATACCGTGCCCAACTGGTCAAGCGTCTTATATTCCCACTTCATACCCCCATCTCCTCCAGATTCTTCGAGATGGTTTCCATCAGGCGGTTGGACTCTGCCTGCAATTCCAGCAGTTCCTTGTGGATTTCCTTCATCCGCTGGGCGAAATCCACACCGTCATCCTCCACAGGTGCAACGCCCACATAGGCACCGGGCGTCAGGGATGTGCCTTTCTCGTTGAAGATGGTGTCGCGGCTGGCCACCTTGCACAGACCGGGGATATCCTGATAAACGCCCTCGCCAAACTTTTCGGTGAGCCAGACGGCCTCCTTGGCAACGGTCAGTTTCTCGCTGAGGGCTTCCAGCTCCTTGTCGAACTTTTCCTGCGTGGTCTTGCGCTCTTTGCGGGGTGCTGCCTCTACAGCGGCTTTGGCTTCTTCCCGCTTGGCCTGCACGTTTTGTTCCAGTGCGGCCTGAATCTCTGCAAAGGGGCGGTCGTCCGCCAGCTCTGCGTGATACTCCGCCAAAAGCCCCTTGTACTTGTCCGCTTCACCGCGATAGAGCCAGACAATGGCGTTGAGGTTCTTCAGCTGCCAGTCGCTCCACTCGTTCTGGGTGCGGTCCACCACGGTATAATAATTGCGTGCGTCGATGAACAATACGGTGTCCAGCAGATGCTCCGGTTTGCCCTTATCCAGAAACCACAGCGAACAGGGCAGGCTTTTGGTGTAGAAGAAATTGTTGCCCACGCTCATCATCACGTCCACATGGCCGGTCTGGATGATCTTTTCACGGATGTCCTTGTCTTTGCCCTGACTGTCGGTAGCCGAGGACGCCATCACAAAACCCGCACGGCCATGCTCGTTCAGGTAGGAGTAGAAATAGGACACCCACAGATAGTTTGCGTTGCCGATCTCCTTGGCCTTGTTCACACCGGGCAGGCCAAAGGGCAACCGCCCGGCACTCTGCGCCGACTCCGACTTGACCTTATCCACATTAAACGGCGGATTTGCCATCACATAGTCGCAGCAGCCGTTCAGGTTGTGGGCATCGTGATAGAAAGTATTGGCTTCATCGCCGGACTTGATCACGCCGGTCAGGCCATGCACGGCCATGTTCATCAGGCAGAGTTTGGCGTTGTACTCCACCTTTTCCTGTCCGTAGAAAGTCATGGTGTTGTTGGCGATCATGCCCGCATGGTTTACAAAGTCGCCGGTCTGCACAAACATACCGCCGCTGCCGCAAGCCGGGTCCAACAGAACGCCGTGGGCAGGCTCCAGCACATTGACGATCATTTTCACCAGCGATTTCGGCGTAAAGAACACGCCGTCATCCTGTGCCACGTTCTTGGCAAACTTATTCAAAAAGTACTCGTAGATACGGCCGATCACATCGCCGCCCACATCGTCCAACGCATCATTGTTGAAGATGCGCAGCAGTTCCCCCAGCAGTTCATCCGAGAAGATGGTGTAGTCCTTCGGCAGAACGCCCTGCAGCTGCTCGCTCTGCTGCTCCACCAGTTCCATGGCGTTGTTCACCACTTCGCCCAGACTGTTCAGAGGATTGCCCTCGATGCCGGTCAGCCCCTGCTCCGGGATGTTGGCAGGCAAATTGACTAAGTAATTGTACTGCGCCTCCTTGGGCAGAAACAGTGCACTCTTTTCGGCAAAGTCGCTTTGCTCCACCGGCAGCACCCGACCGCCGCGCACGGGACGATCTTTCAGGATCTCCCGCTCCACCAGTTTGAAGCGGCTGTACGCATACCGCAGAAAAATCAGTCCCAACACCGGCATACAGTATTGGTTCGAGGTGAGTTTAGAGCCTGCACGCAGCAGATCTGCCGACTCCCACAGGTCAGCTTCTAGTTTTTTGACGTTCACGTTGTTGGCCACGAGGGGATTCCTCCTGTTGTTTGGATTTTCATTTTCTATTGTATCACATTTTTCTGCAATGTTCATCTTTAATCATCGCTATTTTCTTTTTTGACTGGAAAAAGTTGTTTACCAATGGCTGACAATGTGTTAGAGCCATAAACTTTCTCATTTAGAGACGCTAAGTCTGCATCCATCGGATGCAGTTCACGGGTTTGGGTGTTCCCAACAAGTATTTTGCAACGCAAATGGTGTTTGTATAGACAGACACATTGCTTGCTACGTTACCTTTCCCCACTACTATGACACCACAACACCCCCGTTTTGCCCGCAAAATTCACCAAATCATACTGCTGCATGACAAATGACCAGCGGCAGTCTCCCCCTGAACTGCAATAATTCCCTGACTTCCACTTTCTCCTTTCATCTGGCTCAGAAATAAAGGCCTTCACTATATACACCGAAATCGGGCAAAAAGGAGACACTCTTCATGTTTCTTTCACAAAATTTCAACATTCAAAGCCTTATCCAAATCTATTCACCCTACCCTTTATGTACATAGCACCTTGTGAGATAGCACGAAAAAAGCCGATAGGCTTTCGACCTACCGGCTGTTCGTCTGCTTATATTCAGCTTTTGACAGTTTATATTATAGTACCGATTCGCTTACGATGCAATGCGGTTTTTCTCCAATATAAGCCGTTTTTCTCCGTTTATAAAGTATGATTATACAAGCACATATTCGGCTGCTTTCTAAAAAGGGCTGCAAAGCAACTTTTGCGGTTTGCCGTACAGAAGATACTGAATACAAACCGTCCCCTCTTCCGTTTTCACCTTCACCTGTTCTGCATGTTCAAATATATCGCGCAGACGGCGGTACTCTGCCCGCTGCGCTTGTGTGTAGCGGGACGGCATATCCGAGGTAAGGAACACATTGCCCAGCAGGGCATTGAGCGTGGCAAGGGTGTGCTTTTGTTCTGCCGTCAGCTTGCAGTTTTCCTCCCGGAGAAAGAACACATCCGGGTCGCTGCCGTAGGCGCGGCCATTGAGTTGCCGCCGGAATACAGTGTTGTTGATGGCCTGTTTTGTGGACACCCGCTCCCGGTGGAACAGGCGCATATACCACACATCGTTCCAGTCCAAGCTCACGTCACAACTGACACGGCAGTAATCCACCAGCCCGAAGGCAGGCATCACCGGTACACCGCAGCCGAGGATGGTCTTTTGCCCGCACCAGCTGCGCAGCAGCTCCATAGCACGGTACATTCTGCCCGCCCGGCTCTCGTGGGCGTTGCCAAAGGGGGCAGCGCCGTACAGAAAATCCAGCTTGACAAGGTCGAAGCCCCAGTCGTTCAGTACCCAGTCGAACACCCGGCGCAGATAGTCCAGCACTGCCGGGTTGTCGATATCCAGTGCATAAAAGCTGCTCCAGTTGCTGCCGCAGCACCATGGCGCACCGTTCACCTTCAGCAGCCAGTCCGGGTGCTGCCGGAAAAGGGCAGAGTCCTTTTCGCACACAAAGGGTGCAAGCCATAGCCCAGCCTGAAAGCCAGAGGCGTGAATTTCCTGCACCATGCCTTTCAGCCCGTGGGGGAATTTCTGCGTATCTGTTTCCAGCCAATCCCCCACCTTCGGCTCCCAGCCATCGTCGATCTGGAACAGGTCGCCCGGGCAAAGCAGGCTGCGGCAGCCGGTCATGTCCTCCCGGATGGTGTCCTCGGTGATGTTTTGATAGCGGTTGTACCAACTGGAATAGCCTGCCAGCTTTTTCTCCGTCCGAGGGCGTATGCCCATCGCCTGAAACCAGCCGTCGAAAACCTCGACCTCGCTGCCCTCGGCAAAAAACAGGTCGAAGAGTGGGAAACTGCCGCCGGGATGCTCCACCCCGGCACAGTCACGCTCCAGCGTCAGCAGGGCTTTGCCGCTGTCGTAGCGGAGGATGGTGTAGCCCGGCTTCTCGTCCAGCGATGCCACCAGCCGGAACTGTGCGCCCTTGCGGAAATAGCAGTAGGAAAAACCGTGGCTCTGCCCCTTGTGATGCCCATAGGGCACAAAATGATAATCGCCGTAGCGGTCAAAGGCATATTTCTTCAATAGAAATCCCGGAATGTGGTCGGTGCCGCGCGGCTTGCCGTTCCGGTCAAGCTCCGGGCTGTAGGTCCATGTCTGGTAGCCGTTCATGAACAGACGTTCGTCTGCTTCCATCGTCCACGGCAGCTCGGCACGTACCGCCTTCAGCGTCCCGGCGGGCAGGTCGGCAGAAAGATGCAGCGCACCGCCATTCTCCGTGACCGCGCAGCTGCCCTTTCGTGTGCCGCCGGAGGTTTCCGCGTACCAGTGCAGGGTCTCAGTCATGGTGCGTTTCCTCCCCATGGAGCTGTGCGCTGATCTCGGCAGCGCGGGCATCGGTCAGAACGAACTTGTTGCGGAACAGCACCAGCACACCTGCCAGCACCAGCATGGGCAGAACCGTCATCATCAGGCGCAGACCCAGCAGCGTTCCGGCGCTCTGTACCGCCACCGGGCCGCTTTCCTCTGTGTTACCCACAAGACCGATCAGGTCCAGCCCGATACCGGTCAGGAATACCGCCACGCCGGAGGCTGCCTTGACCACAAAGGTCTGCATGGAAAAGATAACGCTCTCCTCCCGGCGTCCGGTCTTGAGCTGGCCGTAATCCACGCTGTTGGAAAGGAACAGGGTCGTCAGCACGCTCAGCATCCCGTTGCAGGCAAACACCACCACGCCCGGAATGCACAGCAGAGCAAGACTATGGGAAAGGCCGGTCAGGCAAAACACCAGCAGCGTACCGTAGCCGCACAGCGCCAGCACAAGGCTCAGGTGAAATACCTGCGTGCTGCTGAACCTTTTGCGCAGCAAGGGGTAAAGCACCATCATGCCCAAAATTTGTGCCGCACCGCCCACGGTGGAAAACAGGGTATAGGTGGCTTTCCAGCCTGCACCGCCAAGGTCGTACTTGAAGAAATAGATGATGAAGTTGGAGGTAAGGTACAGCGCCGAGTTGATCAGCACGATGCTGCCTACCACTACCATAGCCTGATCGTTGCGGAACAGGGCGGAGAACATCTCCTTTACGGTGGCGGTCTTCATCTCACTGGGGGTGGTTTCTTTCATGGAAATGCAGCACACCAGCTCTGTCACTGCAAAAATTACCGCTACGATCAATGCCACCCAGCGGAAGCCGGCGCGCTCGCTGTCGCCGCCAAGGATGCCCACCAGCAGCATGGTGAACATGGCGATGAGGGCAGAGCCAACGCCTGCACAGGTGCGCCCTACCATAGAAAGATTCTCCCGGTCTTTTGGGGTACGAGTCACGGCAGGGATCATGGACCAGTATGGGATATCCATCATGGTGTAGGTGACGCCCCACAGGATGTACACCACGCTGAAATAGACCATCAGCGCTGCTTCGTCCAGCACCGGGGCGGCAAACAGGGCGTAGAGCACCAGCGCATTGAGCAGCGTGCCGGAAAAGATCCACGGACGGAAACGCCCCCAGCGGGTACGGGTCTTTGCCACCAGAACGCCCATAAAGGGGTCGTTGAAGGCATCAAAGAACCGGGCTGCCATGAGAACAACGCCCACAAAGCTGGCCGAAAGCCCCAGCACATCCTGATAATAATACATGACGTAGGAAGCCGACAGGGCATATACCATATCCTTGCCCACGGCACCAATACCGAATGCGGTTTTCTGTTTCAGGGTCAGTTCCATACAGCATCCTCCTTTTCAATGGTGAACCGCAGCACAACGGGCTGGGTCTGCGGTGCAGAAACGGTCAGCACGGCTTCTCCGGTAGTGCCCACGGTGCGCAGATAAGTACCGGTCATGCCGCCTTCGGCCACGGCGGTCTGCGGGCCCACAAGGGCGGCGTTGCCCTCCACCGCAAACTGCACCGTGAACTGTGCATAGGGGGCGGGGGTGCCGTTCTCGTCCAGAATGCGCACCCGGACAGCGGCCATATCGTAAGTATCTTTTTCCCGAAGAGCCGTCCGGCTGGCCTTGACCTCCAAGTGCAGCTTTGCACTGGGGCAAAGGGTCACGCTGCGCACCACGTTGCCGTCCTTCACGGCATCGAACCGCCAGCGGGTGGCTTCGCCGCCCCAGTTGCCCACATATTTGCCGTAGAGCGCCACGCCGTCCGCAAAGGTCATTTTGTGGCGCAGCATACACCAGCCGAATTTGACCTTGTAAGCCAGCGGCAGTCCCGCTAAGCCATATTTTCCGGCGGCCAGCAGGCAGTCCCGCACAGCGGCTGCCTTGGAGGGGGAAAAGTGCTCCTGCGTTTCCAACAGCTCACCGATGGTATCGTCCATCACAAAGGGCGGATGCGGCAGTGCTGTCCACTCGCTTTGGCGCAAGGCGGTAACGAACACATCGTTTTTGTACAACTTGACCTGCTGGGCATTGCTGAAAACGTATGCCGTGCCCAGCTGCCCGGCGGGGTTATCGCCGATGTCCATGGAGGAACTGACCGCCAGAACCGGGTCAGCATCACCCTGACTGGCATAAACCGCCGCCGCCAATTTGGGGTTACGGAAGCTGTCCAGCACCCCATGGTAGCAGATGCGGTCGCCAGAGCCGAAATCCTTATGGGTCTGGTAGTCGAACATACACCAGCCAAAGCACCCGGCGTGTTCCCCGCTGCCGTAAGCGGCGTTCTGCACCCGGACGTGCCGCAGAGCGTGTTCCTGCCGGTGCGGGCCATCGTCAAAGGCTTTGGTGGGGTACATATGACCATTGCATTCCGATATGAGCAGCGCCTTGCCCATATCCGGGGTCACGTCCTTTTTGGGCTTAGCGCCGGGCGTTACGCCGTTGTGGGAAAAATCGTTGTAGGCGTAGACGTCCTCCAGCAGATGGCTCTTTTCCAGATACCGCACGCCAGAAGTGGCACGGCTGGGGTCCAGCTGATGGGCAATTTTGTTGGTGCGGGTGTAGAACGTATCGTCATCCACGCTTTCGTTGATGCGCACACCCCACAGGATGATGCTGGGATGACTGCGGTTTTGCAGGAGCATCTCCCGCAGCATTTCACAGGCGGCGTCCTTCCAGTTGTCGTCCCCGATGTGCTGCCAGCCCGGCAGTTCAGTGAACACCAGCAGCCCCCGCCGATCGCACTCATCCAGAAAATATTGGCTTTGAGGGTAGTGGCTGGTGCGCACGGCGGTGCAGTGCAGCTCCTCCTGCAAAATGCGGGCATCCTCCCGCTGCAGGCTTTCCGGTGCGGCGTAGCCGATGTAAGGGTAGCTCTGGTGCCGGTTCAAGCCGCGCAGAAAGGTCTTTTTTCCGTTGAGGTAGAAGCCGTCCGCCCGGAACTCTGCGGTGCGGAAACCAAACGTCACCTGTTTGCGGTCGATGGGCTGTCCGGCTGCATTCAAAAGCTCTGCCACGGCATGATGCAAAACCGGGTGCGCTGTATCCCACGGTTGTGCGTCCGGCACAGAAAGCTGCATCTTCCCGGTTTCTGCCGCCTGTGCGGTCTGCTCTGCCAGCAGGGTGCCGTCTGCGGTCTCCAGCCGGATGAGGACCGCCACGGCTGCGGGCGCAAGCTCTGCCGTCCACTGCACCACGGCGTCATGCAGGGTGGGCGTGTAGACGAACAGGTCGGTCAGGCGGCTTTCTGCCGTAGCCTCCAGCCAGACCTCCCGGTACAGCCCGCCGTAGGTCAGGTAATCAATGACAAAGCCAAAGGGTGGAATGGCCGGGTCTTCACGGGTATCCAATTGCACGGTGAGCAGGTTTTCGCCCTCCCGGTCAACAAGATCGGTGATCTCCACCGCAAAGCCGGTATAGCCGCCCCGATGCTGCCCGGCAACCCTGCCGTTGACCCGCACCACCGCCTGATGGGCGGCTCCGTCAAAGCGGACAAACAGCCGGGGCGCAGCCTGTACCGGCGGCACCCGGAACCGTTTGCGGTAGCCGCAGACCATCTCGTAATCGGCCGGGGAGGCATAATGCAGCGGCACCTCCCGGCAGGTATGGGGCAGGCGGACGGCTTCCTGTTTTGGCACCGGCAGCCCCTTGCCAAAGGCTTCTGTCCAGTGTCGTGTAAACTCCCATCCATCGCAAAAACTGTGTTTCATCGCGGCAGCACTCCTTCCAGTAAAATCGAGATCATTTCTTCCAGCACAGCCACATACTGCACCCCGCTTTCTGCCAGACTGCGGTCTGCCAGAAAACTCTCGATGGATGCGGTGATCATCTGCCGCAGCACCGGCAGGGATACCGGACGAATGACCCCTTCAGCCACAGCCTGCTCCAGCAGCACCATGGTGGGCTCCCACCCGTTTTCCAGCTGACTGCGCACCCGCGCCGCCACCACCGGGTATTTCTCGTCCAGTTCCTTCATCTGTCGCAGATCCAAAGCGGCGTATTCTGCCGGCATAGCAATGATAACTGCCCTCAGCTTTTCCTGCAAAGTACCGCTGCCCGCCAGAATCTCCTGCTTGCAGCGGTGGATGTCTGCAAAGGCGTGGTCTACCATGTCCAGCAAAAGCGTCTCCTTGGAAGGATAAACGGTGTAGATGGTCTTTTTGCTGATATGCAGCGGCTCTGCCACCTGCTGCATGGTGAAATGCAGCCCCTGTTGACGGAACAGCTGCATGGCCTGCGTGCGCACCAGCGCATCGAGCTTTTCCTGCATGAGCGTCCTCCTTGTGGAAACTGTATTTGCTTTTCCGGTTTCCATTCTAGTGCGGAAACCGAATTAAATCAAGCGGTTTCCGCATTTTCTGCGTTATGCCGAAGAACCGTCGAAAAATTGCAGCAAAATGACAATAAAAATATCCTCAAAGAACTTTTTGCCCTTTGAGGATCAGTATATAAAACGTGAATTCTCAACCTATAAAACTACCTGACAAGTTTCTTCATAAGATTACAAGAGCAACATGACGCTATCGCAGATTGGAGCGAAGCTACTGTCAAAAAAACTGAAATCGGTTCTAAATCGAATTTTAAAAGAAAATGATTATAAGGACAGTATGATGGACATCCTGCAAAAGTTCATGAGCCTGCAGGACGGCAAGACCCTCATTTTTCCCCGGTATCACCAGCTGGATGTGGTGCACAAGCTGGTGGCGGATGTGCGGCAGAAGGGTGCCTGGCAGCACTATCTCATCCAGCACAGTGCCGGGTCGGGCAAGTCCAACTCCATCGCACTGGACGTCGATGCCCCGTCCACGCGGAACGTTTCCGTTCGAAAGTGCCGCCCGCCAGAGTCTTGCACAGTTTGCAAAGGACACCGGCAGCCGTGTGGACAGCGCCCGTGTCAGCGTGCCGGGGTTTGGCCGTAGCGCGGGCAGTAAGGCAGCGTGGGCGGCACGAAGCAGTAAAAAGAGCGATTCCAGTACGCTACTGCAGAAACTCAATTTTGCCGATAGCTTTCCTCAGACTGAGCGTGAAAGCATTGAAAAAGAGCTGTCTGTTTTGCCACAGTGGCAGAGAGATAGAGCGGAGAGCGTTATTAACAAAGTCGTAATGCTCAATAAAAATGCTCCCGGAAGCGGATATAACCCTAAAACGAATACGTTGTATATTCATCCTGCACACGCTTCCGGTGATATCATCCATGAATACGGACACGCTCTTGAAAAATCACTCGACCTCGCGCATAATAAAGAGTACATAAAGGTGCGGCTTTCCGGAATTGACACCGCTGACCCTTCAAAGATTGTATTCGACAGCGGAACCTATGAACGCCCGGTAGACTATCTTCTGTGCGATAAATTCATTTCTGAATACCAAGGAAGAATTTACAGAATTGAGGATTTTGGGATTTTCAAAGAAGGAACTTTGGAAATTGATGAATCTTTGCTAAAAGAATACTTTAGTGAAGGATTTCGGGCGTTTTATCAAGAACCGGTTTTGCTGAAAGAGAAAGACCCTGATTTGTACGCATTTATTGAGGGATTGAATGATGACAAAAAGTGAAGTTTTGCAACTGAATGAACCTTCTGATATCTGGGAAGAAATGCAAAAAAATCCAGAATTAAAAAAAGACGGTGAGGTGTGGCTTCACATGACGCGTTTGTCAGCAAAAAAAGACAGAGAGTGGTCTGAAAAGACATACGGTGACCCGGATGCATATTTGTATATGGATTTGAACAAGAAAAAGTAACCCATACCCACGATGCACCCGCACCCCAAGAAATAGCGTTTTCCCCCTCCCATTCAAAGCACTGTGCAAAATTTGCCCAGTGCTTTTTTCATGCCGTTTTAGCTCATGTTGGTCAGAGCAGCTGCCTTGTAAGCAGCAGGCCGCCGATTCGATTCCGGCAAACGGCACCATCGCAGCGGGCAGTGCGTCCCCTGCCCTTGCCCCATCATGTTGCGGTTTTTTCGAAACCTCAATTTTTCGAAAAGAAAAAATCCCGCAAAACCTTACGTTTTAAACGTAGTTTCGCGGGATTTTTGGAGCTACTGACCTGATTCGAACAGGCGACCTGCTCATTACGAGTGAGCTGCTCTACCAGCTGAGCCACAGTAGCACATTGCATATCTGCTGCAACAGGCAATATTTTACCATATTTCTGCTGCACTGTCAAGGCCGGATTTCCTGTAAGCGGGGCAGCTTTTGCAGGGCGTTTCACAAAAAGTTATTGCATTTTAGCCCGGCTGCTTTATAATAGAATTGATTGCGCAAAAGGCTGCGCCTTTTGCCGGAAAGGACGATCTGCACCATGATCTTTGTTCCCCTGCTGCACTACTTTTTGTGCAAGAATGATTACAGCGGCAACGAAGCCGGACTGCGCTACCGGCTTACGCCGGGCAAACGCACCGTGCCGGATCCGGACAGCGGCGCGGATGCCACCAAGGAGGAAAAGATCCTCACTGTGGACTACTGGCCCGCGCCTTGGACGATCGACAAGACCGACCCCGCCCTACGCCGCCGGGAGGTATTTCCGCTTACGGACGAAGGGCGTGCCGCCGCCGCGCAGTATCTGAAGGACGCCTACGATGCCGAGCCGGAGCGCTGGAACAACTGCCCGGACATGATGGACTGCGACCCTTGGGAGCCGCCCGCCGAGCCGGATACTGCCAACGAATGAACCGAACGAGGAAACCATGATCTACCGTTTGAAAGAACTGAAGGGCGATACTATCGCCGTGCCGCAGCTGGTGTTCTCCAAGCTGGGCATTGCCGAAGAATACAATGTACGGGTGGCGCTGTATGTTCTGGCCACCGGCGTGACCGACCCGGACAAGATCTGCGCCGACCTCAAGCTGCGCAGCCGCATCAGTGCAGAAAGTGCGCTGGCTTTCTGGGCAGGTGCAGGGCTTTTGGAGCGCTACGAGGAAAACGCCGCGCCGGGCGCAGAGCCCAGTGCTCCCGCCCCCATGCGCTGGGCGGAGATCGCCGCCGCCAGCCGCACTGACCCCATGATCTCCAGCCTGATCGACTGCGGGCAGACCAGCTTTGCCCGTCCGCTGACCCACACCGAAATGGAAAAGCTGGTGAACCTGTATGTGCAGGAGGGCTTTGCGCCTGAAGCTGTGATGCTCTGCGTGGCCTATGTAGCCAGCCGGGGCAAACGTACCATGGCCGCTGTGACCCACGAACTGAAGGTTTGGCGCGCCGAGGGCGTGGAGACCGGCGAGCAGGCCGATGCCCACTTAAAGCTGCTGGCGCTGCGCCAGAGCCGCGAGGAGTACGTCAGCAGCCTGCTGCAGATCGCCCCCGAGGAGCTGACGCTGGGCGGGCGCAAAGCCATTGCACGCTGGTACGAGGTGTACGGCTACGATGACGCCATGGTGCAGGAAGCCGCCGTGCAGGCCGGCCCGAAGCGCGACCTGTGGTACTGGAACAGCATCCTTAAAACATGGAACGCCAAGGGGCTGCGCAGCATCCACGATGTGCGCGGCCCGGTGGCCGCAGCCGGAGCAAGCCGGAATATCCGGGTAGACCGCGACACACCCAGCGGAAACGATATCCTGAAAAACGCCACCCGCCGCCGTTCCCTGATCAAGAAACCGGAGTAAGGAGCCTTTATGCGTACCAAAAACGAATTGTATCAGCAGGCATTGCGCACCGTGGCCATGCGGCGGCAGACCGCCCGCGCCTTGGCACAGGATGCACAAGCCGAAGCCGAAGCCGCCATTCCCGGGCTGCGCCACGCCGAGGAGGAAGTGCGGGTACGGGGCATCCGCTGCGCCATTGCCGGAGCTTCCGGCAAGGACCGTACCGAGACTGCTGCTGCCCTTGCGGCGGCAAAGCAGAAGCTGACCGCCCTGCTGGCCGGGAGCGGACGCCCTGCGGATGCGCTGGAGCCGAAGTTCACCTGCAAGCGGTGCGAGGACACCGGCGCAGTGGACGGCCGCACCTGCGACTGTGTGCGCCGGGTGATGCAGCAGCTGCGCCGGAAGGAGATCGAGGAACTGTCCAGCCTGTCTGTCTCCAGCTTTGACACCATGCAGCTGGACTACTACCCCAACACGGTGGACAAGGCGCTGGGCGAGAGCGTGCGCAGCTATATGGCCGAGGTTCTGGCTGACCTGCGGGATTACGCCGCGGACTTCTCCCCCGCTACCCGCGAAAGCCTGCTGCTGGTGGGTAACGCAGGGCTGGGCAAGACCCATGCCGCCCTTGCCATTGCCGGGGAGGTACTGCGGCAGAACTACGATGTGATCTATGTCTCCTGCCCGGACTTTTTCGGCAAGCTGGAAGCGCTGCATTTCGGCACAGACCCCGGCGGTGAGGAAGAGACTTTGTTCCAGACTGCCTGCAACGCTGACCTGCTGATTTTGGACGATCTGGGCACCGAGTTCAATTCCAGCTTCTTCCTGACGAATCTGTACAGTCTGCTGAATAACCGCTTGGGCGCAAAGCTGCCCACCATCGTCACAACCAACATCACGGACGGTGCGCTGCTGGAAAAGCTGTATACGGAAAAGATCTCCAGCCGCCTTGCAGCCTTTGTACAGATCCAGTTTTTGGGCAGTGATATCCGGGTGCAAAAAGCCGCAGAATAAGTTGTTTCATTTCTGCCGGAGTTGCACATTTTTTGAGAGAAACAATTGCAAAATAAGTGCGGATCACCGCGCAAAGAAGAAGCCATCTGCCGCAGCATGACCGGGATTTGAAACCCTCGGGATCAGCTGTTGCAGATGGCTTTATTGTTTGACAAATCAGAACGTCAATGCAGGGCTTACCTCGTTGCGGCGCTGTGCCTGCACGATGCAGTCTTTTTCCGGCACGACACCGGCTGCACCCAAGGTGGTGAACACGGTCTGCAGGGCAAGGCTGGGCGTGTTATTCTCCTGCGAGAGATGGCATAGAGCGAACTTTTTGCAGCCGCTCTGGATCAGCTCCAAAAGCTTTGCGGAGCACTCGTCGTTGGAAAGGTGTCCCCGCACGCTCTCGATGCGGGCGCGCAGATAGTAGGGGTAGGGCCCGCTGCGCAGCATATGCAGGTCGTAGTTGCTTTCCAGCGCCACAAGGTCGCAGCCGGAAAGCGCTTCGTGCACCGGCGGGGTCAGGGTGCCAAGGTCGGTGGCGATGGTCATGGTCTTATCGTCCGGGGTGTGGATGCGGTAGCCCACACAGGGCACGTCGTGGCTGGTGGGGAAAGACTGCACCCCGAAGCAGCCGATGTCCTCTTCCCTGCCCTCCAGCGCGTTCAGCGCACAGTTGGCGGGCACGATATCGTTGGCATCCAGAAAATCCAGCGTAGCCGCTGCGCCGTACACCGGCAGCGGGTTCTTTTTGAGAAAGGTGGAAAGCCCCTTGACGTGGTCGCTGTGCTCGTGGGTGACAAGGATGCCTGCGCAATCGCTGATGGCAAGCCCCAGCGATTTGAGCGCTGCCATGGTGGTGCGCACCCCCTTGCCCATATCCACGATAAGGTACTGTGCGCCGCAGCGCACCACGCTGCTGTTGCCGGAGGAGCCGGAATACAATGAAATGAACTCTGCCATGAAAACCTCTTATGTTACCACCCAAAAACAGCCCGCCGCACAAAATTTACGGCAGGCTGTTTGTTTTTGTATGTGTTACAGAGCCTGTTCCAGTGCAGCGGGCATCCGCTCCACCTTGCTGATCTCTGCGCCCAGACCGCGCAGCTTTTCCACGATATTCTCGTAGCCGCGCTCGATATGACCGATCTCCTCGATCTCGCTGGTGCCGTCGGCCATCAGAGCAGCCACCACCATAGCAGCACCGGCACGCAGGTCGGAGGCGCGCAGCGGTGCGGGGCTGAGCTTTTCCACGCCCTCAAATACGGCCACCTGACCGTCCACCTGCACGCTGGCACCCATCTTGCGCAGCTCGTCCACATAGCGGAAGCGGTTGTCCCACACGCTCTCGGTGATGGTGCTGGTGCCCTTGGCCACACTCAGCAGCACACCCATCAGGGGCTGCATATCGGTGGGGAAGCCGGGGTGCGGCATGGTGTTGATCTTCAGCGGCAGAATATCGCCGGTGCGGGATACCCGCACAGCATCATCAAATTCTTCCACAGTAATTCCAGCGCGGCGCAGCTTGGCTGTGATGGGTTCCAAATGCTTGGGGGTGACGTTCTTAATGAGCACATCGCCGCCGGTGGCAGCAGCAGCTACCATATAGCTGCCGGCTTCGATCTGATCCGGGATGATGCTGTAGGTGCAGCCGTGCATTTTTTCCACGCCGCGCACCTTGATGACGTCCGTACCGGCACCGCGCACGTCTGCGCCGCACATATTCAAAAAGTTTGCCAGATCCACCACATGGGGCTCCTTGGCGCAGTTTTCCAGAATGGTCTGACCCTTGGCCATGACCGCAGAGAGCATACCGTTCATGGTAGCGCCCACGCTGACCTTATCAAAGAAGATATGGGCACCGGTCAGCTCCTGCTTGGTGCGCACGGTGATCATGCCGTAATCCACGCTGTCCTCTGCGCCCAGCGCGCTGAACACCTTCAGATGCTGGTCGATGGGGCGGGGACCCAGATTGCAGCCGCCGGGCATGGCCACCTGTGCCTTGCCGAAGCGGGAAAGCAGTGCGCCAAGGAAGTAGTAGCTGGCGCGCATCTGGCGGGACAGGTCGTCCGGCACATTGGTGGTGACCAGATGCCGCGTATCGATCTCGTAGGTGTTGCGGTTGAGCATCTTCACCTGTGCACCCAAGGTGCTCAGGATCTTGAGACTGACCGACACATCGCTGATATCAGGCAGATTTTCGATCACGCAGACATCCGCTGCCAGAATGGTAGCAGGCAGAATACCCACAGCCGCATTTTTTGCGCCGGAAATGGTCACTTCTCCGTGCAGGGGCTTACCGCCGGTAATAACAAATTTCTCCACTTTTATGATCTCCTTGTCAAAGGCCTGTGCCACAGGCCTGTTAAGGCTACTGAAAGCATTCCATCTCGTTACTTATACCGCCGGGGTGTACAGATTCACCAACACCGGGGCAGATTTATAACTATCCTATTATACACTACTTCCACAAAAAAGCAAAGCCCGATTTGTATCTGTTTCATTATTTTCTGTTTTGCCCAGATTCAGCACGGATATACCAAAATTTTATTGGGTTTTTCATCAATTTTGACCAAAGCTGACCCCAATTTTACCCTTTGGCGATATCACCAAACGTGATCTTCGCACCGCGCTTCCGGGATCCAACCCAGCTGATAGGCCGTTACCAGCTGCTTCAGGTCATGCACGCGCTCCCGCAGCACCTCGCCCTCGTCTGTATCTTCCACGAGGATGCGATGATTTTCGGTTTCCAGAATGTTCTTCTGGGACAGGATGTCCAAATTCTCCCGCACCGCCTTTTCGGCGCTTTCAAAGGGCTGATGGGTGCGCAGGGACATGGTGCGGCTGGAATACACCAGCGTGTACCCGGCAATACCGGTCTTTTCGTGGTAGGCGCGGCAGAACCCGCCATCAATGACTACCAGCCGTCCCCCGCCCTTGATGGGGCTCTCGCCGTTTTTCTCCTGCACCGGCACATGGCCGTTGACGATATGGCTCGTGCCCGGCAGGCCGAACTCTGCCAGAATGCGGCGGCAGGCGGCTTCATCGTTGTACCAGCTATAATAGGGATCCTTGACCTCCGTATGGGTGGCGGGGTCGGCGATATACAGCCGCTCAAAGGTGGTCATGGCGCTGCGTCCAAACAGCGGCGAAAGCTTGCCGCACCACAGATACCACAGAAAATCCTGTCCGCTCTGGCGGGCGGCGCTGCCCTCTGCCCCATAGTAGCCCCGGCGGGCGCGGGCGTCGCAGTAATCCATCAGGGCACGGCCGGAGTAGCGGCGTCCCTCGAAGTGCTCCACCGCAAAGCCGCCCTTCGTGTTCATGGGCACAGCGCCGTGGTAGAGCAGATTGCCGTTTTCAATGTGGTACACACTGCCCTTGGCATACAAAAATTCAATGTGCTGCTGCATTTTTTCGCTCTGCCGGAAGGACTGTACCAGCTTGTGCAGCACCAGCTCCTCGTCCGGGTTCAGTTTTGCGGGGTCTGCCGGGTCTACCGTAGGGAAGGCGGTGTCCCGCAGGGGGTAGCTCTTCTCCCCCACTTGCACGGTATGGGCGTCCCAGTTAATGCGGCGCAGATAATCCCGCCCCTGCATCTGGAAATCCGGGTTGCGGTCGATAACCTGACATTCCAGCTTGAACATGAGGATGGAGATGGCCTTGTGCATCACGGCGCAGCGGTGTAGCATTCCCTGCGTATACGGGCCGCGGGCGGCGTCCGTGTGGGGCATCCAGATGGAAAGATCATCCTCGCCGTAGAACTGCTCCGCCATGCGCTGCAAGTGCCGCAGATTGATGCCGTAGCAGTCCTCCAGCATCCCGTGGTTGTGGTAGGCAAGCGTGGTCTTAAGTACGGTGCAGATGCAGATAGGACTGCCGGCGGCAGCACCCATCCATACCACGTCATGGTTGCCCCACTGGATATCCACGTTATGGTGGCGCATCAACAGATCCAGAATGATGTCCGGGCGCGGGCCGCGGTCAAACAGGTCGCCCACGATATGCAGCTTATCCACCGCCAGATGCTTGATCAGCTCACACAGCCGCACGATAAAGCGGTCGGCGCGGCCGTTCTCAATGATGCTGCCCACGATCTGGCCGTAGTACAAGTCTTTATCGTGATCCTCAAAGTGGGCATGGAGCAGCTCGTCCAGAATATAGCCGCAGCTGGAAGGCAGACAGCTGCGCACATGGTCGCGGGTGTGCTTGGAGGACACCAGACGGCAGATATCGATCAGTTGGAGAAGGGTCTGGGTGTACCACTGCTCCAGCGCATCCTCGGTGGTGCAACGCTCCTTGAGCTGGGGCAGCTTTTCGGTGGGATAGTAGATCAGGGTGGCAAGCTCAGCACGGGCTGCTTCCGGCATAGTACCGCCCAGCACGGCATCCACCTTTTCCCGGATGACGCCGGAGGCAGAGTTCAGGATATGCACGAAGGCCTCGTTTTCGCCGTGCAGGTCGCTCATGAAATGCTCCGTACCCTTGGGCAGCTTGAGCAGCGCCTGATTGCTGATGATCTCGCTGGCGGCCGCCGCCTGCGAGGGGTAATCTCTGGCCAGCAGAGCCAGATACTTCAGATTATCGCGGATCTCATCGGTTTCGGTGCGCATGGTCTCCTCCATCACAACGCATTCCTTGCCCTGCAAAGATGTTGCGTTTTTTGTATTATCGTTTCTCTGTATTTCAGTATAGCACGAATGGCACCAAAAGTGGTATACTGAATACGAAAATTTTAAGCAAAGGACTTTGGATATTATGCCGAAAACCATTTCCGTTCCCACCTGCTGCACCCTCTGCCCCCGCCGCTGCGGTGCAAACCGTGCCGCCGGGCGCACCGGCTTCTGCGGGGCAGGCGCTGCCCTGAAAGCCGCCCGCGCTGCCCTGCACCACTGGGAGGAGCCCTGCATCAGCGGCACAAGGGGCAGCGGCACGGTGTTCTTTTCCGGCTGCACCCTCAAGTGCTGCTTCTGCCAGAACTACCCCATCAGCGCCGAGGGGCTGGGCAAAGAGATCACCGTGGAGCACCTGGCTGAGATCTTCTTGAATTTGCAGGCGCAGGGCGCACACAACATCAATCTGGTCACCCCGGGTCAGTGGCAGCCGTGGATCATTGCCGCGCTGGACATTGCCCGCGCCAAGGGGCTGCGGCTGCCCATCGTGTGCAACACCGGCGGCTACGAGACCGTGGAAAGCGTGCAGGCGTGGCGCGGGTACATCGACATCTGGCTGGCTGATTTAAAATATGTGTCCTCTGCCCTTTCTGCAGAGCTTTCCGCCGCACCGGACTATTTTGCCGCGGCAAAACCCGCCATCGAAGCCATGATGGCACAGGCCGGGCATCCGTTGTTTGATGCGGACGGCATCCTGCAAAAGGGGGTCATCCTGCGGCACCTCGCGCTGCCGGGTCATGTGAAGGACAGCTTTGCCGTGCTGGACCAGATGGCTGCATGGAACGACGCCGACCCCGGGTGCTTTCTGCCCAGCGTCATGAGCCAGTACACCCCTTTCTACAAGGCCGCAGAGCATGGCATCGGGCGGCGCATCACTACCTATGAATACCGCCGGGTGGTGAACTACGCCATGGACAAGGGGCTTGTGCAGGGCTATATGCAGCAGAAGAGCAGCGCCAAGGAGGAATACACCCCAAGCTTTGACCTGACTGGGGTATGATCCTGCGGCAGGGCAGTTTTTTCGGCAACTTTACCAAATTTTATGGTTTATTTTCTCTTGTCTGCGCGTGCAAACGCTTGCATTCTGTCCGGGAACGCACTATAATGGATACAACGATGTGTTAATAGTTGCGGATTCCCGCAATGTCATCAGGAGGAGCTTTATGGAACATTTCAATCCGATCCTTGGCAGCGAACCCAATGGCCAGAAGTTCATCACCTGTGGTGAGATCATGCTGCGCCTGACCCCGCCGAACTACGAAAAGATCCGCATGGCATCGGCTTTTGAGGCCAGCTACGGCGGCAGCGAAGCCAACATTGCGCTGGCGCTGGCTAACCTTGGCGTGGACAGCACCTTCTTCAGCGTAGTGCCCAACAACAGTCTGGGCAAGAGCGCTGTGCGCTGGCTGCGCTCCAACGATGTGCACTGCACCCCCATGATCCTTACCGAGCCGGACGAGACCCCTTCTAACCGTCTGGGTACTTATTATCTGGAAACCGGCTATGGCATCCGCGCTTCCAAGGTCATCTATGACCGCAAGCACAGCGCCATTACCGAGTACGATTTTTCTCAGCTGGATCTGGACGCTCTGCTGGACGGCTACGACTGGCTGCACCTCAGCGGCATTACCCCGGCACTGGCACCCAACTGCCGCAGCCTGATCCTTGATATGCTGAAGGTTGCCAAGAAGAAGGGCCTGACCGTGAGCTTTGACGGCAACTTCCGCTCCACCCTGTGGACTTGGGAGGAAGCACGGGACTTCTGCACCGAGTGCCTGCCCTATGTGGACGTGCTGATGGGCATTGAGCCTTACCACCTGTGGAAGGACGAAAACGACCACAGCAAGGGCGACTGGAAGGACGGTGTGCCCCTGCAGCCCAGCTACGAGCAGCAGGACGAGATCTTCCAGCGGTTCATCGAGCGCTACCCCAACCTGAAGTGCATCGCCCGCCATGTGCGCTACGCTCACAGCGGCAGCGAAAACAGCCTGAAGGCCTTTATGTGGTACGAGGGGCACACCTTCGAGAGCAAGCTGTACACCTTTAACATTCTGGACCGCGTGGGCGGCGGCGATGCCTTTGCCAGCGGCTTGATCTACGCCATGCTGCACAACTACAAGGCCATGGATATGATCAACTTTGCAGTGGCAAGCAGCGCCATCAAGCACACCATCCACGGTGATGCCAACATCACCGATGATGTGAGCACCATCCGCAACCTGATGAACATGAACTACGATATTAAGCGGTAAGCCGCATACAGCAACAGGTTCCCTGCCATTGGCGGGGAGCCTGTTTTCTTTGTGCCCGCAAGCAGGATACAGAAAAAGGGCGTTCCACCCGTAAGCGGATGGAATGCCCTTTTGTTTCAGTTTAGTTGGACAGGATCATACGGTCGTTGGCAAACTCGCCGCCGCTGGCGATCTGGAACTTTGCCAGCAGGTCAGAGACGTGCAGCTTCTGCTTTTCCTCCCCTGCCACGTCGTAGATGATATGACCCTCGTGCATCATGATCAGGCGGTTGCCGTATTTGATGGCATCCTTCATGTTGTGGGTGATCATCATGGTGGTCAGGTGGTTTTCCTCCACGATGCGTGCCGAGAGGGTAAGCACCTTCAGCGCCGTTTTGGGGTCCAGTGCGGCGGTATGCTCATCCAGCAGCAGAAGCTTCGGCTTGTTCATGGTAGCCATCAGCAAAGTCAGCGCCTGCCGCTGACCGCCGGAAAGAAGCCCCACGCGGGCGGTCAGGCGATCCTCAAGGCCCAGATCAAGGGTCTTGAGCAGCTCGCGGTACTGCTCCCGCTCAGCCTTGGTGATGCCGATGCGCAAGGTGCGGCGCTTGCCGCGCCGGGCTGCCAGCGCCAGATTTTCCTCGATCTGCATAGTGGCAGCAGTGCCGGTCATGGGGTCCTGGAACACGCGGCCAATGTAGGCGGCGCGCTGATGTTCACCCAGGCGGGTGACGTCCACACCGTCGATCAAAATTTTGCCCTCGTCCACCGGCCATACACCGGCAACGGCATTCAGCATAGTGGATTTACCCGCACCGTTGCCGCCGATCACGGTAACAAAATCACCCTCGTTCAGCTTCAGGTTCAGGCCGTTCAGGGCGGTTTTCTGGTTCACCGTGCCTGCATTGAAGGTTTTGGAAACATTTTGGATCTCAAGCATTTTTTGCGTCCTCCTTTGCCTTTTTGACCGGCTTCGAGAAGTATTTGCCCTTCCAGTACGGCACAGCAAGGAACACCGCCACCACGGAGGCGCTGAGCAGCTTGAGCAGGTTTGCATCAAAGCCAAGCGTCAGCACCAGCTGAATGACGATATAGTAGATGATCGCGCCGATGGAAACCGAGGCCAGCTTGAGGGCAAAGTTGTGAAAGATGCGGCCAAACACGGCCTCGCCGATGATGACGGCAGCCAGACCGATGACGATGGCACCGCGTCCCATGCCGACATCTGCAAAGCCCTGATACTGGCTGAGCAGCGCACCGGACAGCGCCACCAGCGCATTGGAGACAGCCAGTCCCAGCACGATGTTGAAGTTGGTGTTGATGCCCTGTGCGCGGGACATGGCAGGGTTAGAACCGGTAGCGCGGATGCCGCAGCCCAGCTCCGTACCGAAGAACCAGTACAGTACCCCGATGACCACCGCCGTAACAAGGATGACCATGATGATGGGGTTATGCAGGGCAAATTCCTTGACCCAGCGCAGGGAGATGAGCAGGCCGTATTTGTCCACGTTGATGGACTGGTTGGCCTTGCCCATGATCTTCAAGTTGATGGAATACAACGCCAGCTGGGTCAGAATACCGGCCAGAATGGCGGGAATGCCCATAAAGGTGTGCAGCAGGCCGGTGACAAGGCCGGTAAGCAGACCAGCCAGCACCGCTACCGCCAATGCTGCCCAGACGTTCATGCCGGAAAGCAGGCACATGACGCACACCGCGCCGCCGGTGCCAAAGCTGCCGTCCACGGTCAGGTCGGCTACATCCAGAATACGGTAGGTCAGGTACACGCCAATGGCCATGATACCCCAGATAAGCCCCTGCGCACAGGCACCCGGTAAAGCGCCCGGCAGGTTTGCAAGTCTTGCAATGATCTCCAAAACAATTTCCTCCTAAACGTTACACTTTTTTATCTCCCGCTTTGATACGGGAAAGCGGAGAAGAGCAAGAATCCACTCTTCTCCGCTATTTTTCTATTGTTCCGGTTTTGCTGTTATCAGGCTTCGATCTCAACATAGCCTTCCGGTGCGGTCAGGCCAAGGTCATCGCAGACAGCCTTATTGTACTTTTTGGTCACATCGGTGTACTCGATGGGCATGGTGGAGATATCGCTCTCACCGTTCAGGATCTTGACTGCCATCTCACCGGTGGTGTAGCCCAGATCGTAGTAGCTGATGGACAGGGTAGCCACGCCGCAGCCGGAGCAGATGCCCTCCTCACCGGCGAACACAGGCTTCTTAGCCGGGCGGCAGATGCCGTCCACGATGCCGGTATTGGCGGCAACGGTGTTATCGGTGGGCACATACAGTGCGTCGTTCTCGTCCGCAGCCTTCTGGCAGACGGAGGACAGATCGTTGGAATCCGAGAAAGCGTACTGGGTAGCAGTCACGCCCTTAGCCTCCAGATACTTCTGCACTTCATCCACCTGATACTGGCTGTTGGCCTCGGCAGAGCAGTACAGCAGGCCGACCTTCTTGACCTCGGGCATCCACTCCACGATCATGTCTGCCTGCTGATCCAGCGGTGCCAGATCGGAGGTACCGGAGACGTTGCCGCCCACAGTGCCGGAGAAGTTATCCAGACCCAGCGCCACGCCGTACTCGGTAACGGAGGTACCCAGAATGGGGATAGTGTTGGTAGCAGCCTGTGCAGCCTGCAGAGCAGGGGTGGCGTTTGCCATGATCAGGGCCACGCCGGAGGAAACAAAACCGTTGGCAATGGTGGCGCAGGTAGCGGAATCGCCCTGTGCATTCTGGAAGTCGAAGGTGACGTTCTCGCCAAAGGAAGCGGTCAACGCATCCTCAAAGCCCTGCGTAGCGGCATCCAGTGCAGCGTGCTGCACCAGCTGGCAGATACCAACGGTGAACTTTTCGCCGTTGGAAGCGGCAGCGACCGATGCAGAAGCAACCGTGGAGGATGCTGCCGCAGAAGATGCGGAGGAAGAACCGCCGCAGGCAGAAAGAGCAGCTGCTGCGCCGCAGGCACCGGCAGCAGTCAGGAAGGAACGACGAGTGATTTTACGCATATTGATGATCTCCTCTATCTCCAGCCCTTGCAGCCAACAGGACGCCGCACTCCGGGCCGATATTGTAAGCGGATCAAACAAGGTTCGCTTTACACTCGTGAAGTATAACACAGAATCACTGGCAAAACAATCCACTTTTCCCTGAAAACGGCCTTTATTATCGATTCAAGTAAAGATATCTATCAATTATTTTGAACTATCGTTTCGTTTTTTCTGATACTCCGTCAGTTTACGCAGCTCCGTGTCCAGTGTTTGCAGGTTTGCTTCCAGCTGCGGCAGATAGTCCTGCGCATAATCGTAACCAAAATACAGTGCCTGCCAGAGCTTTGCCTGCATCCGGCGCACCAGCACCGGACTGAGTACCTCTTCTAACCGCTCCACGGTATCTTCCAGCGCCATGCAGGTCTGCGCCCAGCGCACATCAATGGCTTCCCGGGCAGGCACATCGTAGCGGGCAAGATAATCCTGCACCCTTGCTTCGATCACCTGCCCGCCGCAGCCGGTGGGCTGTAAAAAATAGTGTACCTCCCCTGCCCGGCTGATCTCCTGCGCCAGCGGATACAGCGCACATACCAGCGGCTCTGCCTCATGGATGGCGCAGTGGTTTTCGGTCAGAAAGGGGCAGTTGTTGCGGTTTTCCTTCACCGGAGCAAGCCGCAGCACCGGTAAATGGCTCACTCTGCCTATGCTGCTGCGGCAGTAGCCCCGTGCCACGATCTGCGGCGGCAGACGCAGCCGAGCAGCAATACGCCACAAATCATAGCCGGACAGCACAATATCCTCCCGCCCGCGGCAGCAGTTGCCGCAGCCCGCACAGGCAAAGCGGAACTGTGCATCCCGTTCTAGCAGCGGCATGGCATCGGTACGGGTAAAATCTACCTGTCCGCACAGGTCAATGGCTTCGTCTCGCATAGTCAAACATCCTTTTCCATGATAGAATGTCCCTATTGTACCGCCAGAGCATCCAGTTTGCAAGGCACCCCCTGTATAGCACGGTTATTTCTTATTTACCAGTTTCCGGTACACCTGCACTGCATCGCGGATGTTATATTGCTCTGTCCCGTGGTCTCCGGGCGCGGCAAGTGTAACAAGGATGTACTCTTTTCCGTTCACGGTGGCAAGGCTGGCCAGACACAGCCCTGCGGCGGCGGTATACCCTGTTTTACCGCCCTCGATCTGTGCCCCCTCGGGAAGCTCTGTTCCGTCCAGCTTGCCCAGCAGTGTGCTGGTCAGCGAAACGCCCTCCGGGTGCTGCGCAGTCGCTGTGGTGGTGTAGTGCTCCGCAGTAAAAATGGTGCGAAAGGTCGCATTGTGTAATGCTGCCTGCAAGAGCTTTGCCATATCTGCCGCACTGGAATAGTGCTCGGTATCCGTCAGGCCGGTGGGATTGGTAAAATGGGTATTCTTCATACCAAGCTCTGCTGCCTTTTGGTTCATCAGCGCGGCAAAGTTTTCTTCACTGCCGCTTACCAGCTGCGCCAGCGCCTCACAGCATTCTGCGCCGGAGGGCAGCATCGCGCCGTAGAGCAGGTCCCGCACCGTGACCGTCTCCCCGGGCATAAAGCCCGCCATGGAGGCGTTTTCGGTCTGTAAGGCTGGAAAAATATCCTCCGGCAGTGTTACCTGTTTATCCAGATCGGGTTCCCCCTCAATGGCCAGCAGTATGGTCATCATTTTGGTCAGAGAAGCCGGCGCAGTGCGCTCGTCAGCACGTTTCTGCGCCAGTACCTGCCCGCTTTGGGCGTCCAGTAAGATCGCGTGTCGGCTGGCTGTATCCAGCAGAACGTTCTGCCGCAGAAACAGTACCAGCAGCACAAGCAGCGCCGCCAGAATACATAGCCACCGACAGCGGCGGTGGAATCGTTTCATGATTATATCGCATCCTTTTTTGCAAAATTATAAAGCGCTTTCACCTCTTAACACGAGACAAAAGCGCTTTTTCCTGCAACTTTGCGGCTATGTATTTTTATGTTAACGCAACAAAAAAAGCCCTGAGATTTCTCTCAGAGCTTTCTGTTAAGTCGGCGACTACCTATTTTCACAAGCCGTTTCCAGCTAACTATCTTCGGCACAAGTAAGCTTAACTTCTGTGTTCGGAATGGGAACAGGTGGAACCTTACCGTCATCGACACCGACCGATTTGACTGAATCAGTATAACACATTTCTGTGCTTCTGTCCAGTATTTTTAGAAGGACGTGCCTTCAAAACTGAATAATCACTGCTAACATTTTTTCGTTGACTTAAAAGTCTCAAGCGAATTGTGGTCAAGCCCTCGACCTATTAGTACACGCTTGCTGAAT
>OGFX01000332.1_pt1 | contig 24414 bp, 30 predicted proteins | sample 1571011 | NCBI WGS metagenome assembly OGFX01 (sample SAMEA2582035, study PRJEB24529) | metagenome | biome: Human gut stool | place: China | collected 2011
ATGTCTAAACCAAAAAAAGATAAATTTTATCTGGTTCAAGAAGATATTTTACCAGAGGCTATAAAAAAGACGATAAAAGTAAAAGAAATTCTAAAACTAGGTGAGGTTAAAACAATTAACGAAGCAGTTGAAAAAATGGATTTAAGTCGATCTGCGTATTATAAATATAAGGATTATGTTTTTCCATTTTTTGAAATTGCTCAAGGGAAAATTGTTAGTATTTATGTTTCTATGTCTAATGAATCGGGCATGTTATCCAGTGTTTTGAAAGCTATTGCTGAGCGTAACGGCAGTATTTTGACAATCAATCAAGATATTCCTTTACAAGGTATTGCAAACAGCAGTATTTCTTTTGAAACTAAGGATTTGCAAGGCTCATTAGAAGACTTATTATTGGATATCCGCTCTATGAAGGGCATTATTAAAGTAGAGATTTTAGGCCAAGCGTAGGCTAGTTAAGAGAGTAGGACTATTATGACCACTATAAAAATTGCTTTATTAGGTTTCGGTACTGTTGCACAAGGCACTTTCAATTTATTGCAAGATAATGCTGAACTTATTAAAAATCGTACTGGAGTAAATGTTGAAATTTCTAAAATCTATGTACGTAATCCAGAAAAATATAGCCATATTACTTTGCCTGAAACAGCTCAATATGTAACAAATATTGATGATGTATTACAAGATGAAAATATTCAAATGGTTGTCGAGCTAATGGGCGGTACAACCTTCGCTAAAGAGTGTGTTGAGAATGCTCTAAAAGCAAAGAAAAACGTTGTGACAGCTAATAAAGATTTATTGGCTGAAGTTGGTCCCTATTTATTAGACTTAGCTAGTAAAAATGGAGTAGACCTTCGTTTTGAAGCTTCTGTATTGGGCGGTATTCCTATTATTCGTACATTGTACGAGTCTTTAGCAGGTAACCGTATTACTGAACTTATCGGTATTATGAATGGTACGACAAACTTTATTTTGACTAAAATGTCTGAAGAAGGTTTAAGCTATCAAGATGTTTTAAAAGAGGCACAAGATTTAGGTTATGCTGAAGCTGATCCTACTGCTGACGTAGAAGGTCTAGATGCAGCTCGTAAGTTAGCAATTTTGGCATCTATTAGCTTTAACCGTCGCATATTCTTTGAAGATGTAACAGTAGAAGGTATTACAAATATTGATACAGAGGATATAAAATTCGGTAAAGAGTTTGGTTATAATATCAAGTTATTAGGTATTGCTAAAGAAACTACTCAAGGATTGTCCCTAAATGTGTATCCAGCATTTATTCCTACTACACATCCATTGGCATCTGTTCGAGGTTCTTATAATGCTATCTATGTTAAGGGTAATGGTATTGATGACGTAATGCTTTATGGTCGTGGTGCAGGTAGCTTACCAACAGGTAGCTCAGTAGTATCTGACATTATGGAAGTAGCTAAGAATATTTCCTACAATGAAACAGGTCGTTTGAAACCATTCTATTACGATCAAAAAGAGATTTACTCTCCAGGTAAAATTCAATCTAGCTACTATTTGCGTTTAGCTGTAGACAACAAAACAGGTGTATTGGCTAAGATTTCTGCAAAATTAGCAGAACAAAAGATTTCCGTTCTATCTATCGTTCAACGTAATATGGATCCAGAAACTGCAGTATTGGCCATTGTAACATCTAAATGCCCTAGTTCTTATATTTTAAATCTTATCGATTCCTTTAATAGCTTGCGTTCTGTTAAGTCTGTTAATAGTGTGATTCGTATTATGGAAGCTTAAACTATGAACACTGTTCGCGTACAAGTACCTGCCACTAGTGCTAACTGTGGTCCTGGTTTTGATTGCTTAGGTTTAGCCTTAAACCTTTATAATATTTTTAGTTTTACACCTGATGTAAATGCTACAGAATATTCATATACTTTTGAGGGCTTCGGTGCAGATATTTTGCGCGCCGAAGATCCAAAAAAGAATCTTATTGGTTTTGCAATGGATCAATTTTTTGCTACAGCTCAAGAACCAATTCAATATGGTTATAGTACGTCTGAAACTTTAATTCCACCATCTCGTGGTTTAGGTAGTAGTAGTACAGCTATTGTAGGGGGGCTTTTACTAGCGAATGCATTAGTAAAACATCCTCTTTCAAAGGAAGAGTTACTTGTTATTGCAAATCGCATGGAAGGTCATCCCGATAATGTAGCACCTGCCATTTATGGAAATCTATGCTGTGCAACTGGTCTAAAAACAAAAGTACTTAACACAGTTATTACTGTACCATCTGAATTGCATTTTGCTGTTGTAGTACCTGAAGTTATGGTATCTACTGAATATGCTCGTTCTGTTTTACCTAATCATGTACCATTTAAAGAGGCAGCACAAAACGTAAGTCATGCGTCTTTATTTGTAACAAGTCTTATTACGCATCAATTAAGTAATTTATCTGTAGCATTAGATGATAATTTGCATGTACCTTATCGTAAAACATTGATTCCCCATTGTGATAAAGTATTCGACGCCGCAAAAGCTGCTGGTGCGTATGGTGCCACTATTAGTGGTTCTGGTTCTACATTAATTGCTTATGTAGATAAAGCACATGTACAAGATGTAGCCAATGCGATGGGGGCCGTATTTACTGCTAATGGTATTGATAATAGAACCTATTGCTTAGAAGCGGATACAACAGGAGCGTCTATTATATAGTTTATGGTATAATTATAGTGTTAGGCATAGTCCATAACTATAATTGGAGGAAACTATGAACAGTATGAAAACAACGCTTTTATTAGCGACTCTAACGGCCATTTTAGTGGTCTTAGGTGATATGATTGGTGGCAGAAGCGGTATGATTTTGATGTTTGTTGTATCTATGGGAATGAATTTTATGTCCTATTGGTTTAGCGATAAAATCGTATTAGCTCAATATAATGCTCAACAAGTTACTGCACAATCTAATCCAAAACTATATGGTATGGTAGAAAAATTGGCTAAAAATGGTAATTTACCAATGCCAAAGGTTTATATCATTCCCAGTGAAGTACCGAATGCATTTGCAACAGGTAGAAATCCTAGTCATGCAGCTGTTGCTGTTACAGAAGGTATCCAACGTCTATTAACTGATGAAGAATTAGAAGGTGTGCTTGCACACGAATTGACGCATGTTAAGAATCGAGATACTTTGATTAGTACAATTGCAGCCATGATGGCTGGTGCTATTTCCATGATTGCACAAATTTTACAATTCTCCGCCATTTTTGGTCGTTCTGATGATCGAGAAGGTTCTAATCCTTTAGCATTAATAGGAGCCATAATTATTCCTCCTATCCCAGCAGGTCTTCTTCAGATGAGTATTTCTCGCGCCAGAGAATTCTTAGCTGATGAAGGTGGTGGAGACATGTGTCGTAATCCGCTAGCCTTAGCTTCTGCTCTTGCTAAAATCGATTACTATTCTAAACATGGCGCATTGCCTAATGCAAGTAATGCAACAGCCCATATGTTTATTATTAACCCTATGATAGGTATTGGTGAAAGCTTGAGTAATCTTTTTAGTACTCATCCTCGTACAGAAGAACGTATTGAAAAGCTAAAAAAACAAGCAATGAATCCTAAATATAAAGAAAAGGCAAAATTCTAATTAATTTCTACAGGAGGATATCATGCAAGAAACATTAGTTTTAATTAAACCAGATGCTGTTAAGCGCCAATTAAGCGGTGAAATTCTTAGTCGCTATGAACGTAAAGGTCTTGTTATTAAAGCATTAAAATTATTACAGGTACCTCGTGAACTCGCTGAAGAGCACTATGCTGAGCACAAAGAAAAACCGTTCTTTGGTGAATTAGTTGACTTTATTATATCTGGTCCAGTTCTCGCTTTTGTTTTAGCTGGTGAGAATGCAATTGTATCTGTACGTGCTCTAAACGGGGCAACAAATCCTGTAGATGCTGCCCCTGGTAGTATTCGTGGTGACTATGCCTTAACAATGGATGCTAACGTAGTACATGCTTCTGACTCTCCAGAAGCTGCTGCTCGTGAAATTCATCTTTGGTTCCCTGAATACAAATAATCTCAAGGTTGGGATCCTTTAGCTTTTATCTCTACATCCATGTTATTTATAGGAGGTAATCATATGGCAAGTAGCGTTTATACAAAAACAGGTGATGCTGGTACAACTGGTTTATACACAGGTGAACGTGTACAGAAGTCATCTTTACGCGTAGAAGCTTATGGTACAATCGATGAATTACAAGCTTTTTTAGGATTGGCTCGCGCTTATGCTGAAAATCCACGTGTTGCCGCTGAGTTATACGATATTGAGCGCAACTTATGGACTTTAATGGCTGATATTGCTAGTTTAAATGCTGCTCCGGTAATTACTGAGCAACATGTAAAACATTTAGAAAAGGTTATCGACCGATTTGATGAAAAGTTAGAACCTTTATCTAGTTTCGTTATTCCAGGTGAAAAACAATCTTCTGCTTATTTACATATAGCAAGAACAATAACACGTCGTGCTGAACGCAATTTATGGCGTGTGTTAGACGCTGGTGAAAGTGTTCACGAGTCTAATTTAAAATATTTAAATCGTCTATCCGACCTATGCTTTATCATGTGTCGTGTAGAAGAGGAACTTGGAGCTGAATAAATAAAAAAAAGCTATGTATTTTACATAGCTTTTTGCTCGTTATAGACCTTATTGTGAAATCGTTTGATTTAACACATCTTGAGGGCTTGGATAGTAGAAGAAGATATGAGGAATTTCGTAGCGGAATTTCTCTCTTAATAAATCGGCTAGTGTTGCTTCGAAGTTTATAATTTTATCAGCACCAAAATCAAAATCTTCTACTAGAACTAATAGTTGAGGTTCTACTTGTGGTGCATTTTCAGGTAATGCTTCTGGCGGTAGTGGAACATTCACCACCACGCGTACAGTTGCTTTATATTTTCCTTGTCCATCATCGATGGCAACACGATATGTATTAACCCATAAGGTAGCCATCATTTTTAGTTTCATATTCATAATTTCCATAGTATCGCTCCTTTGTTATACTTATAATGATACTGAAATTATAAATTCTTGTATAGGTGCATTATGAAATCACAAATTATATTGTGTTCCGGTGGGGCACGTAGTGGAAAAAGTGAATTTGCAGAACAATTAGCATTATCCCTTACAGGTCGCAAAACATATGTGGCTACGGGACAAGCTTTTGATGAGGAAATGAAAGACCGAATCAAAAAACATCAAGAGCGTCGAGGAACAGAATGGGTTAACTTTGAAATTCCCCTTCATTTACACGAAAATTGGAAAAAAATTAGTGTTGTAAGTGATATCATATTAATTGACTGTCTTACTATGTTTACATCAAATCATTTATTTGCATATGGTGAAGTGAATCATCAAGAAGATGCTAATCGGATAGAATCAATTATTTTAGATGAAATACATTTACTGTTACAAGATATCAACAATAGCGAAGATAAAACTGTTATATTCGTAACTAATGAAATTGGTTTAGGTATAGTGCCTGAAAATAAACTAGCTAGATATTTCCGCGATATTAGTGGTCGTGTAAATCGTGAAGTTGCTACTGCTGCTGATAAAATGTATTTGACTATTAGTGGTATAACAATTGAATTAAAATCTCAGGAGGTTCATATAAATGGCTAAGAAAATTATGTTCCAAGGAACAAGCTCTAATGTAGGTAAAAGTATACTCTGTACTGCATTATGCCGTATTCTTTACAGAATGGGCTATAAAACAGTACCATTTAAAGCACAAAATATGGCCTTAAATTCATATGTAACCAAATGGGGCGATGAAATTGGTCGTGCTCAAGTTGCTCAGGCTGAAGCAGCTGGTATAGATCCTATTGTACAGATGAATCCTGTATTACTAAAACCAACAGGTAATCAATCATCCCAAGTAGTATTAATGGGAAAACCCGTTGGTGTATATAGCGCGAAGGAGTATCACACACAATACTCCCTAACTGCACTTGATAAAGTTAAGGAATCGCTAGCCTTTTTAGATGAAAACTTTGAAATGATAGTTATTGAGGGTGCTGGTAGTCCTGCAGAGGTTAACTTAAAGGCTAATGATATCGTTAATATGCGCATTGCTAAGATGACTCAAGCACCTGTATTTTTAATTGCTGATATTGATAGAGGCGGTGCGATTGCTTCTATCGTAGGTACGTTAGAACTATTAGAGCCAGAAGAACGAGATTTAATAAAAGGAATTGTAATCAATAAATTCCGTGGAGACATTAAACTTTTAGAACCAGCATTAACTTTCATAGAAGAAAAAACAGGTAAAAAAGTAGTAGGTGTAATTCCAGCTATTGAAAATCTTGATATTGATGAGGAAGATTCTGTAGCATTAGAAAACAAACGAAATAAAGGCTCTAAAGAAATTCAAATTGCTGTTATTCAAACACCTAAAATTTCTAATTTCACCGATTTTGATGCACTAAATTATGAACCTGATGTATCAGTGCGATTTGTAGGCAATGGTGATGTAATAGGAACACCTGATTTAATTATCTTGCCAGGGTCTAAAAATACACTAGCTGATTTAACGTACTTAAAAAATTCTGGTTTGGCTGATGAAATTAAGGCTTTAGCGGCAAAAGGAACACCCGTAATTGGTATATGTGGTGGAAATCAAATGTTGGGCACTGCAATCTATGACCCTCATCATATGGAAGGGGATATCGAAGAAAGCGAAGGCTTAGGTCTAGTTAATTCTACGACTACCATGAAGGATAAAAAAACAACTCATCAAGTAACATTTGATGTAGATAATTTACAATTTCTTAATGGCCAATTCTCTGGCAGTGAGCTCGTTGGCTATGAAATTCATATGGGTGATACAACACCAAATGATGAATCCGTTAAACGTTGTTTTACAATTACTAAACGAAGTGAAAGTGCAATTGAGGTGGTAGACGGCTTTATCGATGGTCAACATCAAGTAATGGGCACTTATATTCACGGCGTTTTTGATAATGATGATTTCCGTCGTTTTATAGTTAACCAATTACGTTTACGCAAGGGATTAGAGGAAATGCCTGTCGTATTCCATTATTTTGAACATAAAAACAATGCCTATAATCGCTTGGCAGACATTGTAGAAGAACATTTAGACATGGATTATATCATGTCATTATTAAAGGATAATGGGTGATTTTAATGGATTTACATATACTCTTAGATTGGTTTAAGCAATATAGCTATATTTGCATTCCAATTTTAGCGTTTATTATCGATACAATTATTGGTGATCCTAACAGTAAATTTCATCCCGTAGCATTAATTGGCCGTATTATTACATTTTATGAAGCTGTATTTTACAAAGAAACAGATAATGATACTAAAAAACTTTGGTATGGCGGTATTACGGTTGGTTTTATACTGTTAACCGTATATATCATCGCTTCTTTACTTCTTTGGATAGGTGGCCTTATCAATGAATGGGTAGAGTATGTAATTCAAGTTTTGATTGTATATATAACTATTTCTCCACGTTCATTAGGTGCGGCAGGTTTTGAAATTAACAGATTATTAAAACAAGGATTTATCAATGAGGCAAGAGAACGTGTTTCATGGATTGTTGGTCGTGATACAGATTATCTAGATGAAGGAGAAATCACTAGAGCAACCGTTGAAACGATAGCAGAAAATACAATTGATGGTATTGTTTCACCATTGTTCTTCTTTATTCTAGGTGGGCCAATAGGGGCCATCTTATATCGCACTGCCAATACAATGGATTCTATGTTAGGTTATAAAAATCAAAAGTATATGTTTTTTGGACGTGTAGCCGCTCGTTTTGATGATATGTTAAATTGGATACCTGCACGTATAACCTTTATATTATTTGTTATTTCTGCCTTTATATTGCGATTTGATGCTAAAAACGCCTTCCATATAGGGCTAAGAGATGCAAAAAAACATCCTAGTCCTAATGGTGGCTATGCAGAGGCTCCTGTAGCAGGCGCTTTACATATTCGTTTAGGTGGATACAATCAATATTTTAAAAAGATGACATTCCGTGAATACATGGGGGATGCTTTAGAATCTTTGAACCGTTTACATATAATACGTTGTATATATATGATGTATCTTTCAACGATACTCATGATTATGATTACATCCTTTGTAACCTATTTATGTATGGAGTAGTAAATACATGACACCTTTCTTTATTGCTTTGCAATTTCTAACTAGACTTAAAATAGTAAATCAAACAGAATGGACCATGGAGGATTTTGGGAAGTCTGTTGCTACATTTCCTTATATAGGTTTAATCATAGGTATATTTTTAACTATCATTTACTTTATATTTTCCCAATTTTTAGCGCCTGTACCATTAATGTTATTCATTGTTATTAGTGAATTTCTATTTACTGGTGGATTGCATGCTGATGGATTAATGGATACCAGTGATGGCCTATTTTCTGGCCGTGAGCGTGAGAAAAAATTAGAAATAATGAAGGATAGTCGTATAGGATCCTTTGGTGTAGTAGCATTTGTTTTTGTTACACTCCTTAAATGGCAATTATTAACAGCCATTCCTATGCCTGAATTTATTCCAATCATTCTTATTATGATGCCACTAATGAGTCGCTATACATTAATCTTAAGCATTCGATCCTATCCATATGCACGTAAAAGTGGAATGGGGCAAGCCTTTGCAGAGTATGCACCAAAACACGTCATTACTTGGAGTACAATTTCTACACTATGTATGCCTCTAATTATTTGTATAATTTTAGCATTCTTATATGCACTAACATTGGGTGTTACAAGTATTTTTTCCATCCCATTCATACCGTTTAATATGGCTATGTTCGGATTAGCATACACCTGCATTGGTTTAATGGAAATCAATATATTTTCTATGATAATCAGCTATATTATTAATCGTATTCTCAACCATTATATTGTTAAACAATTAGGTGGTACTACAGGAGATACATATGGTTTTGTCGTAGAACTAACAGAGGTTCTATTAATTTTAGTCTATATTATCACTTTGACGTTTTTATCAACCTTTTTAAAAGGACCTATTTTTTAATATCTGCGAATAATTAAGTAATTATTATTGATTCTAAATTGTAAGGAGGAATTAGTGACTTATTATGTTCGTGCACCTGGCACATGTGGGGAATTTATTCAAGGCGCAATTGATGGACAATCATTTCTCGTGACCTGTCCAATTAACCGATATTCCTATTATTGCTCCTTACAGCCGAAGGCAAGCAAAGCTTGTAGACTGGTAAAAGACACTTTGTCGATGGCGAATCAGGATAGTACATCTATTTATGTTCGTTCTGATATTATACAAGGTAAGGGGATGGCCTCTAGTTCAGCTGATATTGCTGTAGCAGCTATGGCGACTGCATTATCTCTAAATATAACTTTAACGCCTAAAGAATTAGAAATGATTTGTTTATCCGTAGAACCTACAGATGCTTCTTTTTATCCTGGTATAACCCAATTTGACTATATAAATGGATCGATTTGTAATTTCATGGGTATGTGTCCACCTTTGAAAATTCTTATTTTTGATGAAGGTGGCATTGTTGATACCGTATCATTTAATAAACAAAGAGATTTATTTCATAAAATTCAAGAAAAAGAACCTATTATAAAGGAAGCTTTAGAACTCTTTACTAAGGGTTTAGAATCACATGACATTACTTTAATAGGCCAAGCCGCAACTTTAAGTGCTTTTGCTAATCAAAGAATTTTATATAAGCCTAATTTATATGAGTTCCATGATATAGGTAATGCATTCCAAAGTGTAGGCACAATTATCGCCCATAGTGGTACGATAATGGGCTTGTTATTTCCTAATGATCATAATGCAGTAGAGGATTGTAGACGCTATATTGAAAAGAAATTACCATCTTTACAATATATTGATACTGTGGAAACTACAAATGAAGGTTTAACATATATAAAACGATAAAGGAGGATCCTTATATGCCAGATACACATGGCGGTAATATCTTTAAATTTGCCCACGAACATCATATTAATCCATCGGATGTATGTGATTTTAGTGCCAATATTAATCCATTAGGACCTAGTCAAAAGGGATTAGAAGCACTTAATAAGCGCTTAGATTATATTTCACATTATCCAGACCCTACTAATGATGATGTACTAAATGCAGTAGCAGACGTATATGGTGTAAATAAGGATTCTATTCTCATCGGTAATGGTGCGGCGGAGTTATTATATGCCATAGGTCGATTACCTGAATTTACAGGCTCCTTTGTACCTGCACCAGGATTTTCAGAATATCGTAATTCTATGGATGCAGCCAATATTCCCGTGCGAGATATTTTTTATCGCCAACGACAAGATGAAAAGGGTGCCCCTTATTTTGAAATACCTTATTTGGCGTTACAAACATTTGCTGCTAAATTAAAGGGGCAGGATGGGCGTATCATTGTTTTCTTAGGGAATCCGAATAATCCAGATGGTACATTACTCGATAAAAAATATATTGATAAACTTGCTAACATGTTGCATGATGCAAACAGTTTATTAGTTATAGACGAATCTTTTATCGATTTTATTGGAAATGATTCACTTTGTGATAATAGTTATTCTATGCGAAGTCTTATTCATCATCATGACAACGTAATTATTATCCATTCTTTTACTAAATTTTATGCTGTTCCTGGGCTTCGCATAGGTGCAGCCTTTGCTAATCCAACACTTATCAAAAAATTAAGTACCTATATTCCTTCATGGTCTGTTAATACCTTATCACAAGCTTATATTACAGCTGCCGTGAATGATACCAACTACATCAAGAATACGAAAGACCTATTGGCCAACGAATCTGAGTTTATGTATAAATCGCTATCTGCTATAGATGATTTGATTGTATATAAGCCATCGGCTAATTATATATTGATTGAAGTCCAAAATCCTAATATAACAGTTGATAATGTGCAAAGAAATCTAGAGAAACATAATGTGTTGATACGCAATTGTGCCAACTATAATGGTTTAGGTGCGCAATGGATGAGGATTGCCATAAAAGATCACAACCATAACGTAGAACTTATTCGTTTACTATCTGCCATTTTTGAGAAATAAGGATTAAAAATGAAAACATTATATATTGTTAGACATGGAGAAACCGAGTGGAATAAGATTGGTCGATACCAAGGTATTACAAATGTGCCACTTAATGAAAACGGTATTGCACAGGCCAAAGCTTGTGGTAATGCCTTAAAGGATGTTCATTTTGATCGCATTCTTTCTAGTGATCTATCAAGAGCTCTTGTAACGGCTGAAACGATACGTGGAAATCGACAACTAGAGATTAAAACAGATGAACGATTACGTGAAATTAATTTTGGCGGTTGGGAAAAGCTTCTTTTTAGTGAAATAGAAGAACGTTGGCCTGGCCTTATTGATCAAATGTATCGGCGCCCTGATATTGTAAAGGTGCCTAATGGTGAAAGCTTTCAAGAGGTGCAAGATCGTGCTTGGAGTGCAGTATCTGATTTTCTAAATGAAAATAATGAAGACGAAACTATTTTAATTACTTGTCATGGTGGTACAATACGTACTATATTATGTAAATTACTCGATATCTCCATCAGTCATTGTTGGAATTTCAGCCAAGGAAATACAGCCATTAATCGCGTGTTTTATAATGGTATGGGTGAATCAGATCACAATATTTTAAACTTGCTCAATGATACAGCTCATGTAGATAATTTAAGAGGACATGTATAATAGCTTCTTTCAAATAGAAGAAAGGAATCTTAAATGCGTTTAGATAAACTATTAGCCAACAAGGCCTTTGGTAGTCGCAAAGAAGTTCATCAAATCATCAAAGATAGACGTGTTACCGTGAATGATATCATTGTGGTGAAAAAGGATTATCCTATAAACATTGACACCGATACTATAGCGGTTGACGGCTCACAAATATCTACAAAACAACTATATTATATTAAGTTTCACAAACCTGCTGGATATATAACGGCAGTAGAAGATAGGTCACATCCTGTAGTAATGGATTTATTACCTCCAGAATTTAAAAAAATGGGCGTATTTCCAGTTGGTCGTCTAGATAAAGATACAGAAGGTCTCTTATTGCTCACTAACGATGGAGTATGGGCTCATTCGATCATCAATGGACATAAACATGTACCTAAGGTTTATTATGTTGAGTTTCATGGAATACTATCTAAAGAGGGCCTAGAACGCATATCAGTCGGTATAGTTCTAGGCGATGGAATACAATGTAAACCTGCTACGATCAACATCCTATCAGATAAATCGCTAGAAATAACCATTGAAGAAGGCAAATATCATCAAGTAAAACGTATGATAGGGGCTGCAGGTGGTGAAGTAACGTATTTAAAAAGATTGTCAGTAGGCCATATTACACTAAGTGGAATTGAAGAAACTAATACATACTTAGAAATTGGTGATCAAGAAATAGCAGACTTTAAAAAATAGCATGAAAATCTACCCAATATAGGTATTTTATGGTATTATAAAGTGTACTTTATAGACTAGGAGCATGATTATGAATGGTTTAAATCAGCTACAACAGTATATTAAAGAACAAGAGTTAACAGGTGTTATTTTAATCAGTCCAACCAATTTACATTATTTTGCTGGCTTTACTGGTACTACAGGTTTTGCTATTGTCACACAAGATCAGGCCTTTATGATTACCGATTTTAGATATACAGAGCAAGCAACAAAGCAATGTGAAGGATATACGGTTATTCAATACGAAACATCTGTTATGGATACTCTTGTAGATATTTTTAATGACAATCACATCCATGAAGGCCTCTTTGGTATAGAAGGAAAATATATGCCTGTAGATACCTATGAATCTTTATGTGATACGTTAGATGAACGCTTTAATTTCACGTCTCTTAATTTTGCAACACTACGCGCGGTGAAACGTGAAGACGAATTAGAATTGATGCGTAAAGCAGCTAAGATTGGTGATGAAGCTTTTGCTGCACTTTTACCACAATTAAAGGTGGGAATGACCGAAAATGAAGCACGTATCATCTTAGAAACAGAAATGTTAAAATGTGGTTCTGAGGAACCATCATTTGCTACTATTGTTGCATCTGGCAATCGTTCTAGCATGCCACATGGTGTGGCTAGTGATAAGGTTATTGAAGCCGGTGATTTTGTTACCTTTGACTTTGGTGCTGTTTATAAAGGCTTTCATTCAGATATGACGAGAACAATCGTTATGGGGCCCGCATCAGAATTACAGAAAAAACTGTATACTATTGTTTTAGAAGCACAAAAACGAGGTGTTGCAGCTGTTCGTGCTGGAATTACAGGCAAAGAGCTCGATGCAGTATGTCGTAACTATATACGAGATAATGGATATACCAAGGAATTTAATCACGGTACAGGGCATGGTGTAGGATTAGAAATTCACGAGGAACCTGTGGCCAATCCGAAATCCAATACGGTATTTTCCGAAAATATGATCATTACGGTAGAACCAGGCATATATCTTTCTGGTGAAATCGGATTGAGAATAGAGGATAGTGTTATTGTTAAGGCTAATGGCTGTGAAGTATTAACACATAGTCCAAAAGAGTTAATTGAAATAGGTATTTAGAAGGAGAAGAGTTAGATGATTTCCAGTAATGATTTTCGCCCAGGTGTAACCGTTGAAATTGACGGTAATGTATGGCAAGTAGTTGATTTCCAACACGTTAAACCAGGCAAAGGTGCTGCATTTGTACGTACTAAAATGAAAAACTTGCAAACAGGTTCCGTAGTAGAACGTACATTTAATGCCGGTGAAAAAGTGCCAAAAGCACACGTTGATCGTCGTCGTATGCAATACTTATACGAGTCTGATGGTGCTTATACATTCATGGATAACGAAACTTATGATCAAGTTGAACTTACCCTTGAACAATTAGGCGAAGCTAAAAACTTCCTTCTTGAAAATATGGAAGTATCCATCATGTTCTTCCAAGGTATCGTTATCGGTCTTGACTTGCCTGTAGCTGTAGAGCTTCGCGTTGTTGAAACAGATCCTGGTATCCGTGGTGATACTGCTACTGGTGGTAACAAACCAGCAGTATTAGAAACAGGCTACACTGTAAAAGTACCTCTCTTCATTGAAGTAGACGATGTACTTCGTATTGATACACGTACAGGTCAATACATCGAACGTGCCTAAAACTATTTCATTGATATAGTGGGCCAGATCTTTTAAATGTAATATAGTCCCCCATATATCTTTGTTGAGCTGAGCACTTGTCGTCTATGTCATTATATAGGGACAGGTGCTCTTTTTGAAAGAGGCCTATATGACTAAGAAAATAACAGAGTTAGAAACGGGTAAAATTAAAATTGCTGACGATGTATACGCTACTATTGTTAGTATGACCGCATTGGATACAAAAGGGATTCATCATATGAGTTCTACCTTTAATGACGGTGTAAATACATTTTTTGGACGTAAAAACGCCCATGAAGGTGTAAAAATTTCCTTCAATGATGAAGGGGCTCTTTCCGTAACATTGTACGTAAGTATATCCTATGGCTATCGCATACCAGATATTGCCCTTCGTTTACAAGAACGAATTAAAACGGCGCTCGTTAATTATACGGAAATAGATGTTGAAACTATTGATATCGTAGTCCAAGATATTATTTTTGATGATTTTACACCTGATACATCTCAAGATGAAGAATAATAGGAGGACCTATGAGCCAAGACGATAAATTAAATTATGGTTTAGATACAGCAACTGTTGATATTGCTGATTCGGTGATTATCGATGTTGCTATCAAACCACTTAGCACAATTCCTGGTATTCATTCTTTAAGCCCTCGCTTATATGATGAGATTGTAGATGGTATTACAAATGCATTTGGTCAAAAAAATCTACCTGGTATCAATGTAAAACATAGAAAAGGATTTTTGGAAATCAATATTTATATCCGTGTTTTATATGGCTACAATGTAATAGATATAGCAAAACAATTACAATCTGAAATTAAACAAACCTTAAAGAACACGCTTGATCTTGATAATGTAAAGGTTGATGTACATATTGAAGGAATTGTGAAAGAATAATAGAGGAAACAACATGTCTAAAAAGAGAAATCGACGTGAAGCACGTCAATATGCATTCCAAGTGCTATACGCTAATGAATTTCACACTTGTAACGATGATGTAATCTTCCCTGAAGGCGAAGTAACTCTATCTATGGATATTGCTTATGCAAATCAAATGATTGACGGTGTATTAGCCCATACAGAAGAAATTGATACAATACTTAATCCATTTTGCACAAAACGTAAATTAGAACTTATGGATAAGGTAGATCGCGCTATTTTACGTCTTGCTATATGGGAGCTCAATTATAATAGTGAAGATGTATCTCCGTCTATCGTAATCAATGAAGCTGTACAATTAGCAAAATCTTTTGGTTCTGATGCATCTTACAAATTAATTAATGCTATTCTAGACGCTTATAACAAGAGTAAATAATGAAACAATACTTTCTAGGAATCGACACAAGCTGCTATACGACGAGCTGTGCCATCATTGATGATGAACTAAATATTGTAGGGGAAGCTCGTAAAATTTTGGACGTCAAATCTGGTATGAAAGGCCTTCAACAGTCTAATATGGTATTTCAACATACAAAGGTACTACCTCGTCTTATAGAAGAGTTAGTTCAAGTTCCGTTATCGGGAATTGGTGTCAGTGCCTTTCCTAGACGGACTGATGATTCTTATATGCCAGCTTTTCTTGTAGGTCATAGTTTTGGTCGTGCGCTAAGCCATATGATGAAAGTACCAATGTACGAGTTTTCCCATCAAGAAAATCATATATTGGCAGCATTGCGCGATATAGGATCTATCCCAAATCAACCATTCTATGCCTTGCATCTTTCCGGTGGTACAACAGAACTTGTGCTAACAGAATATAAAGGTAAAGGTGTTTTTGAAAGTTCTATCATCGGTGGCTCTAACGATTTGCAAGGTGGACAATTTGTTGATCGCGTCGGTGTTGCGTTGGGCTTACAATTTCCTTGTGGCAAGGAATTAGAACGGCTTGCGTTACAAACGGATACATATGATCCATTACCTTCATCAGTTAAAGATGGATGGATTAGCTTTGCTGGTCCTTGTAGTGCGGCATTACGCAATATAGGAAATGGTGTCGCTCCTGCATCTATAAGTAAGGCACTCTTTAGTTGTATAGGAAACTCCTTAGAAAAATTATTGACATATCATCTTGAACATACACCAGTATCAACATTAGTTGCAGTAGGTGGTGTTATGAGTAATTCCATATTACGAAATCGTATTAAAGATTTCTGCAATAAAAATGATGTAAAGGTTTACTTTGCAACTCCTAAGTTTTCCGTCGACAATGCTACTGGTAATGCCTACGGAGCATTATTAGCATCAAAAGAGTAGGTATATCGTGAATATATTAAGTATTACCCAATTAAATAACTTAATAAAACGAACAATAGATAGAGAATATCTCCTTAAAAATGTATATGTTAGCGGTACTATTATCAATGCTAAACGTCATAGTAGCGGGCATGTATACTTCACACTTAAAGATGAGGAATCATCTATTGATGTGACGATGTGGTCTAGTACGGTGCAAAGCAAAGGTCTGGCTAATTCTTTTCAAAATGGATTATTAGTAACTATCAAAGCATCTGTTAATTTTTACAATAAAATGGGACGTTTAAATCTTATCGCTACGGATATGCAAGTAGGTTCTAAAAGCCCATTACAGCTTGAATTTGATGCATTACAAAGAGAGTTGGCTGCGTTAGGCTATTTTGATGATGCTCATAAACAACCTATACCAGTTTTATCTAGTTGTATCGGTATTGTTACATCTCCAACTGGTGCTGTTATACACGATATCTTACATATTAGTGAACATAGAAATCCTCTTATGCAATTTAAATTATTTTCTGTCCCTGTACAGGGTTCAACTGCTGGCCCCATTATAGCTAAAGGGATTGAGGCCGCTGATAAAGACCCTGATGTAGACGTAATTATCGTCGGTCGTGGCGGTGGATCAATGGAAGATTTATGGTGCTTTAATGATAGAGTAGTAATTGAGGCTATATATAATTCATCAACACCAATTATATCTGCTGTTGGGCATGAGACTGATTATACATTAGCAGATTATGCTGCTGATATACGTGGCGCTACACCGAGTCACGCTGCGGAAATCGCTGTACTTCCATTAGCTACATTACAACAGAATTTACAACAAAAATTTGATTATATTCAGTACGTAATGAGTCAAACATTGCAACAAAAACGCATCGAATTAAGTACGATTTTTAATCGCCGTCTTGGATTTCCTGCATTGCAATTGATTCACAAGCAAAACTCCTTATTGCAATCATATAAAGAAAAAATGCAAACACTTACATCACAGCGACTACAGCAGGAAAAACATAAACTTTCATTAATTACACAGGAATTGTCCTTACAAAACCCACTTCATTTAATGGTGAAAGGATACTCCAAGATAGAAAAAGAGGGCAATGTTGTAAAATCAGTGCAATATTTAGCAAAAGGTGATTCATTTAGCATTTCATTGAGCGATGGCTCTATACATGCAGTTGTAGAGGAGGTACTACCTAATGGCAGCATCACTGAAAAGTTATGAGAAAAAATATAAGGCTCTTGAAGATATAGTTCGCCAATTAGATGATGGCGAATTATCTATGTCAGAGCTCTTAAATCAGTATAAAAAGGGATTAACCTTAGTTAAGGAATGTGCAGATATGCTAGATTCTGTGGAAGGCGAAATTCAACAGATTATTGAAGAAGTACGCATTGGAGAATAAAGGCTATGTTGAAAACATATTTAGAGACTAGCAAACAAACTATTGAACAATGGTTAAATACCATATTAAAATCTCCTATACCAGAATACGAACGCCTATATGAATCTATGAATTATAGTTTATTACAAGGTGGTAAACGAATTCGTCCCATTTTAACAAAGGCTGTACTTGAATCTATGAATATAGATGCCTCCTTATATAAAGAATTCCTTTGTGCTTTGGAGTGCATTCATACGTATTCATTAGTTCATGATGATCTACCGGCTATGGATAATGATGATTATCGACGTGGTAATTTAACTAATCATAAAGTATATGGTGACGGTTTAGCAATTCTTGCTGGTGATGGTTTATTGACCTATGCATTCCAACTTTGTTCTGAAAATAAAACCGCATCAGCAAATCAAAAAATCAAAGCGATACAATGCTTAGCTACTGCAGCTGGCCCTGAAGGAATGGTAGGCGGTCAAGCATTCGATTTACTTTCTGAGGGAAAACATATACCGCTTGAGGAATTAAAAGTCTTACATGGTGGTAAAACGGGAGCTCTCTTTAATGCGGCAATAGAGTTAGGCCTTATCTTATCTAATGCTGAGAAAGAAAAGTATACAGCCTATATGACCTATGCCAATTGTTTAGGATTGCGATTCTCGATGTAACAGTAACTATGGAGAAGCTGGGCAAAACACCCGGTAGTGATATGCGTCAAGACAAATCTACTTATGTTTCCTTATTAGGCCTAGAAGGTGCTCAAAATGAAGTGCATAGGGTCTCCCAAAATGCTCATTCGGCACTATCGACGTTAACAGATAATACAGAAATATTAAGTGCTATTATTGATTATTTAATGGAACGTACACATTAATATCTAAAGGATGAAGTCAGATGTACCATATTTTTGAAGAAATTTGTCATAATTATATAGCTCAAGCGGCATTTTGGGGCTGGTTTTCCGCGCAAGCCATTAAATTCTTGTGGCAATTAATTCGCTATCGTACATTACGGTTGGAACGACTTGTAGGATCTGGTGGATTTCCTAGTTCTCATACATCCTTTGTTATTTCAACGACAACTGCATTATATTTTAAAAATAATGGTATTACAGATTTATTTGTAGTAGCCCTTGCATTCTCTATCGTTGTTATGTATGACGCATCTGGTGTACGTAGGGAGGCCGGTAGACAAGCTCAAATTTTAAACCAAATTGTAGAGTATTTTAGCAAACGTAATATTCCGGTCATCTTAAAAGGTCGTGAAATCGCCTTGAAAGAATTATTAGGTCATACACCAATCGAAGTATTTGGTGGTTTAATACTAGGCATACTGGTTGCGTATATTCAATATTTCTATGTATATAATGGTGTAATATGAGTAATAAAGAACGTTTAGATATTCTTCTTGTAAATCGAGGATTATTTGAAAGCCGCGAAAAGGCAAAAGCTGCTATTATGGCTGGTCAAATTTTTATGGATACAACAAGAATTGCTAAAGCGGGTACAAAGATTCCTGTTGATGCCAATCTTACAGTAAAAGGGAATACCTTACCATATGTAAGTCGCGGTGGCTTAAAATTAGAAAAAGCTATTCAAATATATCCTATCGATTTAACTGATGCAGTTATGGTTGATATTGGTGCTAGTACTGGTGGTTTTACCGATTGCGCTTTGCAAAATGGCGCTTCAAAAGTGTTTGCCATTGATGTAGGATATAACCAACTAGCTTGGAAATTACGCCAAGATGAACGAGTTATCAACATGGAAAAACAAAATATACGCACTGTTACACCTGAGCAACTAGGTGAACTTGTGGATTTTATCTCTATCGATGTGGCCTTTATATCCCTTGATAAAGTATTACCTGTTGCTACAACCTTATTAAAAGATACAGGTTCTCTTGTAGCCCTCATAAAGCCACAATTTGAAGCTGGTAAGGAAAAGGTTGGTAAAGGTGGTATTGTTCGTGATAGATTAGTCCATGAAGAAGTCCTGCAACGTATATTCCAATTTGCTTATGATTGTCGACTTTATTTACATGGTTTAACATTCTCACCAATCAAAGGAACCGAGGGAAATATTGAATTTTTAGGTTATTTTACTAAATCTGAAGATGATGCATTATCAATAACTGATGAATTAATTACAGCAGTTGTCGATGAAGCTCACGCGTTATAGGAGATAGATTTATGCGTATTGGTTTTTTTCCTAACATGGGCAAAAGTACAATAATGGCCGTTTTAAAAATGGCTGCACACATCTGTAGAGAAGAACAAATAGAAGTATATTTACCAAATGATCTTGAAAGACCTGATACTTATAAAGTGTTACAAGTTCCTAAAGATCATGTGCTTCCTAGACCAGAAATTTTTAAACATATTGACGTGGCTTTTAGTTTTGGTGGTGACGGTACCATCATTCATTTAGCACGACAAATCTTCTCTTACAATATACCTGTATGTGGTATCAATTTAGGGGAGCTAGGCTTCTTAAATCAAATTGAAGTACATCAATTACAAAGCCACATTAAACGCGTTGCGCAAGGTGATTATACTATTGAAAAAAGAGGCCATTTACATGCCTATATTGTTAGAGAAGATGGTTCTAAAGAAGAATTAGTACCAATTATCAATGAAGTTGTAATTACAAGAGCAGAACCTGCTAAAATGGCACGTATTAATTTAGCAGTTAATAATCAACATACTCAAATGTATCCTTCAGATGGTCTTATCATTTCATCTGCTACTGGTTCAACAGGGTATAATTTATCTGCTGGTGGTCCCATTATGAAACCTGATAATCGTTCTATTATTATTACACCTGTGGCGCCTCATTTAATTCAAGGTATTTCGATGGTATTAGAAGAGCATGATACGATTCAAGTCACTATGCCTGAACGAGAAGCTAAATTGCACATATGCATAGATGGAACGTTTGATTATTCTTTTACAAACAAAGAGACTCTACATATTTCATCTAACCCTGTATATTGTTTATTTGTTCGCTTCAAAGATCAATGTTTCTTCGGTACATTATTTAAAAAATTGGCATCTCGTAGGGACGAGTTATTATAAGGAGTGTGAACGCATATGATTAACATCAACAATGCAGTTCAATTTCAACATCTCATTTGGGATCATATCATGAAATCCGCCTCTGTTGTAGTGGATGCAACATGTGGCAATGGCCACGATTTACTATATTTAGCACAACGAGCTAAAGCAGAGTGTCATCTCTATGGTATTGATATTCAAGAACAAGCAATCGGTGCTAGTAGGCAATTATTAGCATCTAATACATTACAATCTGATGTGACGATAACATTCCTACATAATTCTCATGATATTGCGTTACATGAAGCAATTAAAGAAAATAGCATAGATTTAATTATCTTTAATTTAGGGTATTTGCCAGGTGGGGATCACCGAATCATAACCCGTCCAAAGCATACCATAGAAGCACTAAAAAACGCCTTTCCTAAATTGGCCAAGGATGGGGTCATAACAATTGTTGCTTATCCTGGTACGCCAGAAGGAATGAATGAGAGGGAAGAATTACAGTTCTTCTTATCAGAATTAGAGCAAAATAAGTTCAATGTATGTCACTGGCATCCTTTAAATCAAGTAAATAATCCACCTGAATTATTTATTATACAAAAACGTTAGCATATACTCCTTACAGTATAGACAATTTATAATATTCCTATAATTCTGCTATACTTAAAATGCATAATGATCTATAAAAGACCCATAATTGGGTCTTTTATTTATTTATAGCACAGAAAAATGTATAAATTATAAATTCTGTATAAATAGATGAACCATATATTATGTGCATTTATAAGTAGTATTTTCGCTTTCTTTTTAAAAAATATAAAACATTCTCATTATATGCATAAGACGTATGGTATATACGGTATATACCATATATTAATTTTGAATATATGGTATAATAATGTAGAAAAGATACTATTCTCTTTTATGTGCAAGGTTTTAAAAAAGGGAGATCAAAATGAAACGCTATCGCTATAACAAAATTAAGGAAATTGTCCAGTCTAAGGCGATTGAAACACAAGAAGAGTTAGCAGCAGCTTTATTACAAGAAGGCATTGAAGTAACACAGGCTACCGTCTCTCGTGACATTAAAGAGTTAATGTTAATTAAAATTCCTACTGGCGATGGACATTATCGGTATGCATTGTCTCCAGAAGAAAATGTGGTTCTTTCACGCAGTCGTATAAATAGACTATTCCAAGATTCATTAATCAAGGTTGATCACAGTCTTAACCAAATCGTGCTACATACGATTCCTGGTTCAGCACAATCTGTAGCATTTTCAATTGACCATGCTAAATGGTCTGAATTGATTGGTACACTAGCAGGGGATGATACAATTTTACTTATTGCCCGATCTGAAGAAGATGTACCTGCAATTCTCACAAGAATTCAAGATTTAATGAAGGATTAATTATATGTTAACGCAAATGAGCATTCGCAACTTTGCGTTGATTGAGCAAATGAATATTTCATTTAATGATGGCATAACTATCTTTACCGGCGAAACTGGGGCAGGTAAATCCATATTAATGGATGCTTTCAGTATCTTACTAGGAGAACGCGCTAGTAGCGAGTTTATTCGTCATGGTAAAGATAGTTTTGTTATAGATGGCATATTCGACATTGCTAATCACCAAAGTTTATTAGATGTATTAGAATCAAAAAATATTATAGTAGAAGATGATCAACTTATTTTATCTCGATCCTTTAATACTTCTGGTAAATCGATGATATTGGCTAATGATCAACCAATTCCTTTAAAAGCACTTAAAGAAATTGGTCAGTTATTAGCAGATATACATGGCCAATATAGCAATCAAAAATTATTGAATCAAGATTCGCATCATGAATATCTAGATAGTTATAATGAAGTTGGGCTAAAAGCTTATCAAGAATATAAGGAAGCCTATAAAGAATATAAAGCAGCGAAGCAAGCATTAGATAATTTAGCTGAACATATGGCTGAGCGTGCTCGTGAGCTTGATATGCTACGCTTTCAGATAGATGAAATAGAAGAAGCAGGTTTACAACCTGGTGAAGACGAAGCCATCGCTGAAGAATTAAAACGTCTAGATAGCTTTGACCATATCGATAAGGTACTTGGCTCATGTTATGATGCATTTTACAGCGGACGTCATCCTTTATTAGATACGGTGAACGCTATAAAGGTAGAAGTAAATGATCTTGTTAAATATGATGATGAGGTTAAAGAGATTTCGGAACTAGTCAATTCTGCATACTTTCAATTAGAGGAAGCTGCCCAATCACTAGATCGATATAGAGATTCCATTAGCTATGATGAAGAACGCTATGCGTATTGCCAAGATAGAGATTCTACTATTTATGGTTTAAAGAAGAAATATGGTGATACCGTTCAGGACATATTAAATTATGAAGACAAAGCTCAACAACGCCTAGAGGAACTAGAGTCTGAAGTTTGTGAACAAGGTCAGTTGGAGGAGTTGTTAGCGGAAAAAGAAAGTATTGCTAAGAAAGCATTAACTAAGCTTACAACTGTTAGACAAGAAAATGCCATTATAATTGCAAAACAATTAAATACTGAATTAGCAGATTTAGGCATGGAAAAAGGGGATATCCGTTTCTATATTGATTCTAGCGAAGACCTTTTACCATTAGGCGCTAAATCTATCGAATTATTGTTTTCAGCTAATAAAGGTGAGCAATTATTACCACTACACAAAGTGGCTTCTGGCGGTGAATTAGCTCGTATAGCATTAGCTTTTAAATCTGTATTCCGTACAGATAATCATAAGACCCTTGTATTCGATGAAATTGATGTCGGTATTAGTGGTGATATTGCATTAAAAGTTGCAGAAAAAATATTGACTTTATCTAAAACAAATCAGGTTTTTTGTATAACACATTTACCTCAAACTGCAAGCATAGCAAAACAACATTATCATCTTACTAAACAGGAACATGAAGAGCGAACAATATCTACATTATCACAATTAAATGATGAAGAACGTCTATCACAAATAGCTTCCATGATGTCTGGAAAAGGAATGTCTAACACGGCTCTGGCAGCTGCAAAAGAACTTATTGACCATTTCCATTGACTAAATACGCATAATTACTTATACTTATTATAATAACTCAATAATAAGGTAGAGGTGCGGGTATAAAGAGTCATCATGAGGAGTCGGCAAACAATGAGTCATGATAAAAGGTGTGCTTGCCGAAGTGGGGTGATTGCCAAGTCATCATGCTGGTTGTCTATTTAATAGGTAGACAACTGTCATCAATATTGATATTGGTGGAGTGCTATCATAGATCTTGTTTAATTAACGATGAATCGTATATATTAAGCCAGTGGATAGCTTTCCACTGGCTTTTTTGGAGGTAAATATGATTCGAGTAATGGTAAACGGTGCAGGCGGCAAAATGGGTCGCGAAGTCGTAAAAGCAGTACATGCAGATTCTGAATTGACAATGATTGGTGGCATCGATCCATCTAAAGAAGGTGAAGATGTG
>OGFX01000337.1_pt1 | contig 24250 bp, 23 predicted proteins | sample 1571011 | NCBI WGS metagenome assembly OGFX01 (sample SAMEA2582035, study PRJEB24529) | metagenome | biome: Human gut stool | place: China | collected 2011
CGTACGGACGCTCCACAAGGAAAGCATCCGCCGCTTTCTTTATATAGTTTTCCATGATCCTGAAATTAGAAACTGCAAAGATACACCATTTGTCCGGCAATGGCGAACAAATCAGGAAGATTATCTCCGGAAGCCATACAAGATCCCGCAACAAGGAACAACCGCATATTTTATTTCCCACCCTGCAAAGGTAGTCCCGTGTCCTGTGTACCCGTACAAGGTCAGGCCCCTGCGGGGTTGGCTGAAAGAAAATCATCCTCGCTTCGCTGCGGTATTTTCTTTCGCCAAACCTTGCGGGTACGGCCACGGGACTGTCAGGCAGGCGAGAAATAAAAATACCGGCTCCCGGAGCCGGACGTGTTTAACAGATAAAAATACAAAAGTCATGAAAATCCTGAATGAAGAACATTTCGAGAATGTAAGGCGCTATGCCGAATCCATCGGTGACACCTCGCTCCAAAAATGTCTGGAACGGTTGAAAAGCTGGGAAGAAAACCCTGACTGTCCCTGCGAAATCTCACTCTACTACGACCATGCCCCGTACTCGTTCGGCTTTACACAGCGCTATCCCGACGGAAGGACAGGTATCGTGGGAGGTCTGCTCTATCATGGAATACCTGACAGATCGTTTGCCGTAACATTGCAGCCGTTCCACGGATGGCAGATACATACCTGAAAAACATGAGACTCGACAATGACCGAAAAGCAGACTTCAGAACAGAGAATCCGAGGTCTGCTTTTTCATTTCTTGCTGTAAAGATAGCCGTTTCCCGGGCTGATTGCGCAAGGCGGCCCCTTTCAGGGGCTGGGTTGGCTGAAAGAAAATCATCCTCGCTTCGCTCCGGTATTTTCTTTCGCCAAGCCTTGTCGCAATCCCCGGCAAACAGGCCGGAAAGACACCAAGAAATAAAAATGCCTACCCATGTAGGCCGATGTTTTACTTAAAAAAGAACGGATATGGAAACACTGGATTATAACCGGCTGCTGCTTGTCTCTCTGTGGCAATACAACCACCATGGGGATGAAGGGCTGACTCCCGCACTTTTCGAGGAAACGTTCGGAAAGGTCTATGGAAGTCACTGCTACGAAAAATGGACCGGCTACTTCAATCAGAATCTCTGGGACATGATTGCCTATTTCAGAAGCGAGAAGGAGAACGGACAGAAGTTCTGTGATATGGTTGCCCGCCAGGTCAAATTGTACCAACAAAAACGCTCTCAATATGAAGTACGGTAATTTTTATGATTTGGAAAGCCTGACTCTGCTCAACAGGCATGAAGGGTGTGCCTGTTCCATAAAGGAGTGCGACGTGGAGAAGGTGAACCGGCTGATTTCAAGGATGCGGGAGGACAGGGAAAGAGTCAGTTTACCGACCATAGGGGATGTCGTCACTTATACTACCCGTGGCGGTGACTATTATCCGCAGGCACACATTGAAAGGGGCGATGACCGGGAAGTCCATATTTGCCTTCTCCCACAGACACCTTTCTGCCATGAAAATGAAAAGTGTACCGGTTACAATACGGAAGGAGACCCTTGGGTTATAACCGGTCCGGAATTGCTGCTTCCCGATGGCATACGCAGCAAACAGTTCCGGATGTGGGGGCATACCGGAAGGCACAGGAACGGTGCCGTCCTCTTCCACACATTCGTCAGGGCATGGAAATACACGGAACCCGATCCTCTGTACGGAAAGTACACCACAAAAGAATGGACGAGATACATCATCGAGTGTCAGCCGGATATTGAACCGGCTGATGCCTTTATCTATCGGAATGAGTCATTCACCCTTTACTCGCGGGAAGAACTGGAGCGGCTGGTCGGGATTCTGCACGGAGAACTTTTCAACGGATTCCGTCCCGGTCTGTTCATACTCTGGGCATACCGTATGGAATGGAAGGAACTTCCCACATGGGAATGGAACATGCTGAAAGCGGAAACGCACCTCTTTTTCCTTGGCGTCTCCCCCGTCAAGATACGGACAGACCATAACGGACATACAGTAACCTTCTATAAAAAAACAGAACAATATGACACGCTATGAGACATCCCCAGAAGTCCGGCCACTTGAAAAGACAATCTGTGAGTTTGCAGGCTTGAACGGGTACGATCCGATGAACGTGTTCACAGATTTCCTGCGTTACGTCATACACGGATTCTCACCGGGCGCTCCTCCGCTGAAAGACTGGAGGTACAAGCGGCAGCAGAATGCCGCATTCATGAAAATGTTTGCGGAATGGGTGCGGCTCATGCAGAAGCAGCTGGAGGCCGCATCCTGGTATGACGCGTTAGGAGACCTTTTCATGGCGCTCAGTTCCAGAAAGGGACAACAGGCGCAAGGGCAGTTCTTCACTCCCGTACATATCTGCGACCTGATGGTAATGTGTACGGAAACGGACGAAAAAAAGACCGGGCAGAGGATAAACGACCCTACCTGCGGAAGTGGGCGTCTCCTGCTGGCATATCATGTACGCCACCTGGGTAATTATCTTGTCGCGGAAGATGTCAACCGTACCTGTTGCCTGATGACCATATGCAATATGCTCATTCACGGCTGCGTGGGGGAAGTCATCCACCATGACAGCCTCTGCCCCGAAAACTTCATGGACGGTTGGATGGTAAACCATACACTGACCCAGACGGGCATTCCTTCCATTCGCCGGATGAGCGAGGAGGAATATCGGACAAGCAGGAACATGTCCGTTGACCTGCTCAGAAAGCGGAAAGAGAAATTGCGCCAAATGCAGCCGGACAAGAAACAATTGCCATAAAAACATGGCAGAATTTATAAACAATAAAACGAATGATTATGAAACTGAATGTTAGCAATGAATTGAAATCCCGCCTGGTGCATGCGGCGGAAAACGGAAGTGTGATAGCCAAAGACATCCTTTCGGAAGTAAAAAAGAACGTACCGGTGGAAGAGATCATACGCGGTACTTACAACTGCTTCTCCACCAAGCGCAAGCGGACGGAAGCAGGCACGTTCAAGAAAATCCGGATCGTGTTCACGGCCTGCAGCAAGGATCTGGCCCATCCCAGTTTCCCGGACCGGAACAACCCGCAGGCACCCTGGTTCCCGGAGAACCGGACAGACCTGGAACCCTCCACGTTTGTGGAACTGTTCAGGAACCTGCCCAAGTACTCACCCGACGAAATCAATTATTTCTGTAGCGCCCTCTCATTGGACAGCAAAGTCACGGTCAGGCTGCATGAAAGCATGAACGACTTCATGGAAGCCTATCTGGAAAGCAACTACAGCCCCATCTCCGACAGTGACACATCCAGCCTGCACAGTTCCTGTATGCGGTATGAGGACAAGGCACGCAACGCCGCTGACTTCTATACCAACTTCGCCGGCGCTAAAATCCTTGTGGCAAGGGACGAGAGCAACAACATACTCGGACGGGCTGTCGTATGGAACGAGGTAACATTGTGGAAATCAATAAACACACCGATTGCCGCCTCCCTGCTGGACCGCATCTATTCCTCACACGCATTCGTCGCCGAACTGATCCGCAAGCAGGCGCAGGAGGCGGGCATCCTGTTGCGACGCAGATACAACGATTATACACATACAACGGATTTCACCGTACTGAATCCCATTGAGGGGCAGGAATGGGCGGCCGGAGACAATATACAGGTCTCATTGACGGTGAAAGTGCCCGCCTGCAGGTGGCACAAGAAAGGGGTGCCTTACCTCGACACGTTCTACAGCCTCCATCTGACGGACGGTAACCTGGAACTGAGAAATACGGAGGGCGACACGAGCATAGCCACCTGCCGGAGCACGGAAGGGCGCGCAAACAGGAGAAAATATGTATGTCCCAAATGCGGAAAGATACATTCCTTTCCGGATACGGCATTCTGCAAGAATTGTCAGGACATGTTCTATATATCCACCGTATTCGGAAAAGTACTGAAAGGCACGTCCGCGGAATACAAGGGAAAGAAATATCCGTCCTTCCTCTTCAAGAAGGGACGTCCCGTACCGGAGTTCAGACGGTACCTGCAAATCGAAAAGTTGTTCATCTCCTAAAAAGTCAGTATCATGGAAAAATTAATGGCTCTTTACAACATCTCCTCCCCCTCCGGCAAGGAGGGGAAGATGGCCGGGTTCATCATCGGGGAACTCAGGCGGATGGGGATTCCTTTCCGGCAAGACCGGCACGGAAACATCTACGCGGTCAAAGGCAACCGGAAAAGCTACCCCTGTGTCGTGGCGCACATGGACGAGGTACACCGGCGCAAGACAGGCACCTATGCGGCCCATCTTGTGGCGGACTCGATGATTGTCGGCTATGACCGCAAGCGTAAACGGATGGCCGGAATCGGCGCGGATGACAAGAACGGCATCTGGATCTGCCTGAAATGCCTGGAGGATTTCAAGGCGGTGAAATGCGCCTTCTTCGTACAGGAGGAGATAGGATGCATAGGCAGCGGCCATGCCGACATGTCCTTCTTTTCCGACTGCCGTTTCGTCATCCAGTGCGACCGGAAAGGGAACGGGGACATGGTGACACAAATCAACGGAATGAGGCTCTGCTCCAATGAGTTCATTTCAGCGGTAGATCCCCGGAGGTACGGTTACAAGCCTGCACAGGGGCTGGCTACGGATGTGGCGGCATTGAAAAGGAACGGGCTGGAAGTATCCTGCGTCAATCTCTCCTGCGGATATTATGAACCTCATACGGACAACGAGTACACCATCCTGGCGGATCTTTGCAAGTGCTACCGGTTTGTCCGGCACATCATCTGTTGCCATAAGGAAACCAGCACGCATATACCGGAAACGGAAAGAAAACCCTTCCCCGGATATTATGAACTGTTCGGAACGGCCGGATATAGCGAAAAGGATTATATCCGTCTGTCAGAAGAGTACAGATCTGAATTTACTAAAACAAGCAGGACAAGCCATAAGAACAAATTGTAATTTATCAACGACTTTAAAAACAAGAAATATGGAAGCAACAGTCATGCCGGCCACTGCACCGGTACAGAAACAGCAGGGACTCAACCAGGTAGTCATCAACAAGGTACGGCGAATGATAGAAGGCAGGCAGGGGGATGTCATGGACACCATCAACCGTCTGCTCAGTGAGGGACGGATCGCGCAGGATTTCATCGCTCCCATCGGGGTAAGCCAACGTAGCAAGGAACGCCCCGTTATCTCTTTCAAAGCGGAAGGAAGGGTACAGATGGCAATGCCCGAAGGGAACTTCAACCTACACGGCAACGCCATAAGCCAGATTTCGGAGAAGATGGGCATTCCCGCCAAATACCTGCGCGAGCTTTCCGCCGGAGATGTTTGGCAGAAACAGTTGTGCGCCACCATCCTGAACGAGCATTCGGGATGGACCGAGCGTACACGGGTACTGATACGGGCGGTAGGAATGGAAGTCCGGGGCGTATTGTCAGACTCCTACCGTCGGCTGAACTCGGTGGATATCCTGACCGCTTTCATCCGTGAGGCGGGAGGACAGGGGGCGGTCGTGTCCGATGCCTATATGAACGACACGAAAGTATGGTGTGAGACAATCCTGCCCACTCCGATAGAGATACCCACCCGTAAGAACGGAACGGTCATCATCTTCGCAGGAGCACGCTTCTCCACATCCGACTATGGCAACGGATCGGTCGATATGCGGTCGTTCCTGCTCAACGGGGCGTGCCTGAACGGGATGGTCAGGGAGTCCGTCATGCGGCAGATACACCTTGGAGGCCGATTGCCGGAATCCCTGTCCCTCTCCCAAAAGACCTACGAACTGGACACGCAGACCACCGTATCGGCTGTTTCCGACCTGACCAAAGGACTGTACAGCAAAGACACCATCATGCAGAAGGCCATCGAAATTCAAGGAGCATCGGAAATAGACGTGGATTTCGACAAGGAACTGAAGAATCTGGTGCAGAAAGGAGCCTTGTTGAAAAACGAAGGACGCGAGGTGGAAAAACTGCTGATGAACAACAATCCTGACGACGGAGTGACAGGCGGGGCCACGCTCTGGAAACTGACACAGGGAATCACCGCCTTTGCAAGGGAACAGCAGCCGGAACGCTGCCGGGAACTGCATGAAATATCGGGGCAGCTGATGAACCGGGTAAAGGTAAATTAAGAGTGGCTAAGACTAAAGCCGTGAACGGCGATGGCAAGCGTCCGTTCACGGCTTTGCATAATTTCAATCTACGGCATATAGAACAGTTCAAACTCCTCTTTTCTTCTTCTCTCTATGCCTGGAATGACTTTCCCCCGATAACAGCGGAACGATATATATTCCCTGTAAATATTCCGGTTACCATCGTCCAGTTTCTGAATCAGTCTGCTTTTAGGTATCTTGCCGTTTCCGATCAGACGGTAACAGCCTACATTAAAGCCTAACAGACTTAAAAGAAGCGAGTCTTTTCCATATTTACGGAATACGTTCAGGCACCGTTCAAGGTCGCATCTCAAAAGTGAGTCCGCCTGTGCCTCACTCAGGTTCTCGGTCAGCTTCTCATGGGGGAGCAGGCGGTGTCCGTAACCGATGTAAGGCATTTTCCCCCGGTGCCAGCCTTCCCACCGCTTGATGCAGGCTACCGCCTTATCCTTGTCAGACGGGGGATTTTCCGCCTTGCCATACAGAACAAGTGACAGAAAAATCATAATAACCGGTATTCTTTTCATGCGGCCTCCGTATTATTGTCTTCCTCCTCCGCATCCTTTCCATTGAAATCATATGTCAACTGTTGCAGATTTCCCCAATTGTCTTCAAAATAGAGGTCTATGGTCTGTGATTCCTTGCCGCTCTGCGAGGTATAGTAAAGACGGAATTTCCATTCGTTCAGCAAATAACGGTCATTGGGTTTCAGTACCGTTCCGTCCTCCATCTTCAGACTGCCCTTTCCGTCGGGCTGGAAATACCTCAGCGTATAGACAGTTCCGGAAAAGTTTCCTTCCGGCTTGATTTCCAGACGGATTTCCACCGTCTCACCGTTTACGATTTCGTCCGCCACCGGCATGGACTCCACCGTGAACGGGTATTCTTGTCTGATATCCAGCTCATTGTCACAAGCGACAAGGGCAAGAAAGGAAAATACCATGCAACAGGCTGTCATCATAAAATCAAGGATTCTTCTTTTCATGGGTATATGTTCTTTTTAAGGTTAGAAAATGTATTTGACTCCGGCTCCATACTGGAAATGGCAGCGGCCGGAAGCGCCACCCCATACAAAACGTTCACGCAGGCGTATCAGCAGGGCTATCCTGTCCGACAGGTATCCCTCCGCTTCCAGTGTCACCGCGCCTCCATAGATGAAGGACTCATACTTGCGCAAGGAAGCTCCGTCATCCAACAGGCGGTTTCCGTTGTTCACGGCCTCGTAGCCCAGCAAGGCGGAAGCGCCGAGGTTCAGAAAGAAAGACTTGCCGGATGTGGAAAGGATTGTATGATAATAACCGCCTTCCCCTGTATATTGCGACAGTGGGACATACGTGTTCCGGTAAGGGTTATTACGTTGTAGCATCTCACAGCCAAACACCCACTGGTTCCCTTTCTTTGTGTAAGTGGCAACAGCCAGCGAAAAGGCGTAGCCCGCATCATGGCGGTCTGCCCGGCTGTAAAAGCCGTCGGCCATTTCAGCGGTAAAGCGGACGGCTTTCATCCCCGGCAGCCGGCGCTGGGCTTCCGCCTGCCCCGTAAAGAGGGCAAGCAGGAGGATAATGAAGATGAAGTTTCTTTTCATGGCACTCATCTTACTTTCAGTTCATTGACAGTCTCGGCGCGTACAAGGTCTTCGTTCTCCACCTCAAACGACTGATGGCGGCCACCCTGTTTCTCGTACATCTCCACGACCAGCTTCTTGCCGTCGGGGATGGTGAACTTGGGCAGGGCGAACACCGTCCGCTCGTTCTTCTTCCCGTCCACACGGGTCACATAGTTGAAGGCACGCAGCGGATAGATGACCTGCTCCTGCATGGCGGTACGCTTCACGATTTTCTTGTCTACAATCTTGAAAGTTACGAAGTCCACATCGAAAGGCACGTGCGTGGCGTTCTTCACCTCGGTATGGAAATAGAGCAGCTCGCCGTGTGCGTAAAGCCCCTTGAGCAGGTATTGAACCCCGAACCGCTTGCTGCCGATGTGCTTGACCTTGCGTTTGTCCTGCCCATACACGGATTTCATGATCAGCCGTACCAGACGGGGCGACTCCCCGGCGAGTTCCTGCAAGTAGATTTCCATCGCATTGTTCGGACGGTTAACCGACTCCCCGTCATGGATGAAGTCGCACATCTCCACGTTCAGCAGCAACGGCTCGTCGGCATACTTGACGTGTAGGCTCGGCGATGGGCGCCTTACCACCTTTCGGTGGTAGGTTTCCCATAGCCTGCCCCCGAACCGTACGTGCAAGTCTCCCTGCATACGGCTCTCCACTGGTAATGTCAGTTTATTTGTCATGAGCATGAATGTTTGCATTACAATGTTTGCATACTGCCAACGTCTTACGCCATTTCTTAATCATCAGTCGGTGCCACTCCGTATCGGTATTTATACCTTTGAGTTTACGGACTTGATACATTACGGTCTTGACATTGGTTGCTCCACACAATTCACATTTGTGCTCCATGAGTCTCTCCGCAAGAGTGGGGAAAGGAAGTACAAACGTGTTAGGTAGATTATCGCAGGTTGCGTCTTTGTCCGGCTCTTGCCTTGCAAAGCCGTCATTATAGAGTATTCGGAACTTGGTTTCTCCTTTCTTTGCTTGATAAGGTATCGCCAGGTCATGGTCTCTTCTGTACTTTCGTATAACCTTGGCAGTTGATGAATTTAGTTTCTTTGCCAAAGTTTTGCAGAAACTATATCGCATTATGTAACCGAATTTACTTCCTGCAAAAGAGATGTTGTCCGCAATCCTATAATATTGGTACAAACCTCTGATTTCAGTTGTATAGCGTGCGCAGATTGTGGCTGGGTCTTCTTTGGTCAGGTAATTGCGTGGCATGGCATACCAGATTTCCTTTCCATTGATTACCCTAAGCTCCATTGCTTTCAGTTCCAATAATTTCTTTTGGACGGAGGCGATAGGCAGAGCCAGTATTATGCGTCCGCTGAACGGTCTCTTCAGCCATCCCAGCTTGTTTCGCTTCATGGCTTCGGATTTTCTGACAGAGATTTCATACCCAAGAAACTTTGCTGAATCCTGCGCATTTGTGATAAGGGTCTTTTCTTCGGAGAGTTCAAGCTTTAGTTTGTCTCTCATGAATATTGTAAAGTTCTCTTTCATTTTCGCACAGTCTGCTTTACTACCAATTACACCGATTAGAAAGTCATCGGCATATCTGATATATTTAAGTCTCTTGTAATTACTATCCATTGCCATAGATGCCGGCACTCTCCGTGTCTTAGCTTCCACCTCTTTCAGTTGTGTCAGCAATTCACGTTTCGTATCCTCATCAGTGGCGTTTCGGATAGTCTTGCGTAATCTTACAGCCTTTCGGCTGTAACTTGCGTGGAGTGGGTTTTCCCGCTTTTTCTTGCCCTTGTCGAATGATTCCGCATATTCACGCATGTATTTATCGAACTTATCAAGGTAGATATTTGCCAAGATAGGGCTTATTATCCCTCCTTGGGGAGTTCCCGAATACGTCTTGTGAAATGTAAAATCTTCGATATATCCAGCCTTTAGGAATTTCCATATCAGTCGAAGAAATCTTTCATCTGATATGCGCTCACGAAGAGTTTCAATCAGAATATGGTGGTCGATGTTGTCGAAGAATCCTTTGATGTCACCTTCGATGAACCAGTTCGCACCAGTGAAAAGAGTTTGGATGGAACGCAAAGCCGTATGACAGCTTCTTCTTGGTCTGAATCCATGCGAGGAATTCTCAAAATGTCCCTCATAGACAGCTTCAAGAATAAGTCTGACGACCTCTTGCACCATCTTGTCTTCGATTGATGGGATGCCCAATGGTCTTTTCTTCCCATTCTTTTTAGGGATATAGACTCTTCGGGCAGGCGTTGGCATGTAACTTTCATCCTTTAGCGCAGCTATCAGATGTCCTATTCTATCAACGCTCATTCCGTCAATGGTCTTACCGTCTGAGCCGGGTGTCATGTTGCCCGGTTTCGCATAAATGCTCTGGTAGGCTACATAAAACATCTGTTCATTGAATAGGATGCGGTACAACCTTTCGTACTTGTAATGCACATCTTTGCTATGTGCAGATAAACTGTTTAATATGGTCTCTGGATTTCTCATACGTCTCACACGTTATCGTTTGACAATATTAAAATTACCGAGCTGTTCCCCTTCGCCATGTACGTGGCTTTCCCACGCTCAGACTACTACGGGAACTCCGTTGCCATGCGGAGTTTTCAGAGCCTGTGCTCATAGCCTTTCGGCATCTCCGTGTAGGCAATCCCCATTTAGTGGACTTGATAACTTGGCTTGACAGACTGTCGGATGCAACGTACATCCCTTTCTGTTCTCTGACGGATATGTCGCAGTAAATTCCTTGCCCATCACTCCGTTCAATAAGCGTGGGTACTGCGAGGCAACGTATATAACTGCTTTCCGTTGCCACCTCTACATTAGTCATAGGACTATTGTTCAACCAATCAGGTTTCATCCTCGTGCCTGTCTTTTCCCATAGCAATTCAGTCGCAGTTTAGCAATTAACTGACTTATCGCGTTACCGACATGCTTCACTCCCCGTTTGGTTTCCCATTCGGATAAGTCGGTCTGGGATAGGTTTATAAATTGGAATACTAACCTAATCACTTGCCAAAGTGATTATTATCAAGCCCCTATTATGGGCGCACTGAATGTGTAAAAGTTGCCGTCCTCGGTTATCACGCTCATATTGGTTTCATTGCGGAAATGTTTCCGGGTCGCCTTCACACGGATGACGTTTTCCGCACCGTCCGCCTTGCCCGCTATCAGGTTGGGGGAACCCAAATCCACGTATCTTACGGGAGAGGGGAAAATTATATGTACGGTCTTGTCATACGTGATTTCCAGACCATGCGGGGGAATCATTTGGCTGAAGCCGATCTTGCGGCTCAATCCCTCGTAATAATCCCCGCTGCCTTGCTGCGCGTATGCAGCCACTGCGCCCATAATCAGGGCAAACATCATCAGAATCTTCTTCATGTGCGTTCTTGATTGGTTGGTGAATAAATGGTTGGTTTCTTTTCTCTTTTCATTTTTCGGGAGAGTGCAGCAACAGCCGGTGTCCGGCTTTCAGGGTGATTTTCACCGCACGCATTTTCTTTTCCACATATTGCGACACGCCCTGTATTACCCCCTTGCCCACGTCCGAGGCAATCTGCGCCCCGGCATCCGTCGAAATGTTGATGCTGCTCCCCATTGAGGTGCCCATACCCGCGGCTATCTCACGCGCCGCATCATACTCCATCGAGTTCGGCACGAGGATTCCCTGCTGTCCGTCGGCATCATATACCTCCAGTTCCACCGGAAACAGCGTGCCCTTGTATTCCACCGTTTCTACAAGTATGTCCATCCGCTCCCCCTGGATGCGTGTACCGCCGGTCAATACCGTCCCTTGGGGAATGAGCCGGTCGTCCACCGCCATCGGCTCCAGCAACCGGATGCGCAACACCTGCCCGTCCGATACGGTCTGCGTACCGTGTACACAGGCGGCGATGGTATTCCTGCCGGAAGGGAGTGTCCTGCCTATAGGGGTGTGGAAACCGGTATTCCTCTCTCCCGCAAATTCGGCGATGAAATCCTCATTGCCCATAGGTTGTGCAAGCGATGACACCACCTGATTCTGTACCTGTTTCACCGGGCGGACGGCTGTCCTGTCTTTCCGGTCGCTCCGGCCATTCACGGCAGCCGGGGCATCCGGCTGCTTCCCGTTGTACCGGGCGGCCAGCTCGTAAGACTTTTCCAGCAGTGCCATCTTTTCTTCCAGGGTCTGTCCTTCCGGTTGTCCTTCCGCTGGTCTCTTTTCTTTTTCCAGTTCCTCTATACGGCGGAGCAGATCGGCATTTTGTTGGTTTTCATTCCGGGTATATACAGCACCCAGCGAGCGGTTCATATTCCGGTAGGCTTCCGCGGAGGAATGGACGGAGCCGGGGGATTTCCCCGTTTCCGGTTCCGGCGGAAGTTCCGTGTTGGCTTTTCCTGCGGTAAGGCCGGCAGTATCCTGACTGTCCTTGTTGAGCAGCTCGGACATCTCCTGGAAGGTTCCCCTGCGCCATTTTTCCTTTTTCGCCAGTGCTTCCTGCTCGTAGGCGCTTACCTTGTCGCCCTCCATTTCCGAATCTTTCGGCGAGGGCATCTCCACGTTGAATCCCTTGCCCTTTTCCTTTTCCGCCTTCTCCTTTTCCGACGGGCTGAATACCAGCAGGAGGAATCCGGCGCACAGCAGGCAGAAGAGCGGATAGACAATATACCTCGCGCGTCGGCGCTTCTCTTCGGGAGTCAGCGGCTTGTCACTCGACAGCCCCAGCCGTTCCCTGATTTTCTGAAAGTCCATTTTCATGTTTCTGGATGTTTGAATGAATGGTTGTTGTTTCCGGCCGTAACATGACGGGCCGGATATGCCCGGTTTTCATGTCGCCCTTCCGTTCCCCCAAACGGGACACGGAAGAGACAACCGAGTACAGACAGGCTGCCGTGAACAGAAGCGAGACGACACTTGTCAAGACAATGCGCTGCTTCCCGGTCAGCCGGCGGCAGAACAGCCGGATACGGCTGTCCGCACGTTTTAAGACGGCAGGTTTCCCTCTCATCGTTCCACACTCCTTATATCCCTGTTCTCCAGTATGGTGAACTGCTCGATGATGAACCCGTTGGGATTGTCGTCCGAACGCCCCGTATTCTGGAGCGAACAGGAGGTGACAAGGCTTCGCTCGGTCACGTTGCTCTCACGGATGATCAGCTGCCGGGCGTATGTACGCGCCTTGTAGGGATAGGCGGCAAAGTCGCACACCACGCTGTCCACGTGTACCACCTGGTTGATGTTGCCCGAAATCAGCCGGTTGTAATATCCCTTTTCGGCAAAGTCCACATAGTAGTGATAGGCGCTCTTGTCCGCCAGTTGCAGGGCACGGCCTATATTGTGCTCGATCGCGTCCTTCTGCGGGGAGAGCGAGAAGAACAGTTCGTGAAAACGCCGGACGTGTTCCCGCGCCTCGGCGGGGCGGTTCTGTGAAAGATCCTGCGAGAGGGCGAGCATCAGCGACTTGCCCTTATCCAGCACATAGATCTTTTCCCGTTGCTTCTCGGCGAAACGGTACGAGCTCCACAACGCATAGCCGGTAATGAGCGCACAGCAGCCGGTAAAGACAGCCAGCATCAACCGGATACGCCTGAAGCTGCTCTCAATGTTGGTCAATGACTTGAATTCCATTTAGCGAATGATTGGTTTGAATGAATAAATAAATGTTTCCGGTATGACCGGGCGGCTCCTTCCGACAAGTCGCCCAACCCGGTAATCCAAGTTGCCCGACTCAGAACCGTGAGTTGCCCGACTCAAAACTGCGAGTTGCCCGACTTGTCATTTTGAGTTGCCCGACTCACGGAAACGGGTTGCCATAGAGCCTATTTGCCCCGCAGCCTTCCCCCGATATTCCCCAGTACGGCACCGCCCGCCCCGGCAGCGAAACCGCCCGCTTTCGTGGCCGTGCGGTTCAGGTTACGGCTGAAGTTTCCGGCTCCGCCCGCCTGTACGATCCAGCCCGCCACCGTCGGGACGGTGAAGTACCCGATAATCCCTATCAGCATGAATATGATATAGACGCTATTTGAGTTGTCTATCGAGTAGTCGGGGTTGTTCTGTAATTCCAGAATGTCATTTTGGAGCATCAGCACCTGGAGTTTGGCGAGCAGGGTGCTGAACAGGTCGCTGACCGGAAGCCAGAGATAAACGGATATGTACCTCGTGAACCACTGCCCGAGCGTGGACTGGAAACCGTCCCATACGCTGAAGGCGAACGCCACCGGTCCCAGTATGGAGAGCACGACAAGAAAAAAGGTCCTCACGGTGTCTATCAGCAGCGATGCCGCCGCGAATATCAGTTCCAGCAGGCTGCGGAAGGCGTCACGGATTTTCTTCTCCAGATTGTACATCCCCACCTCCACGTACATGCCCAGGCGGGAGGCGGTATCTATGGTTGACCAGCCCAGCTCGTCCAGCTGACGGTCGAATTCCTCGTCGCTCACCAGGTAGGCGGTTTCGGGATTGCGCAGCATGGCCTCCCTTTCCAGTTCCTCCTTCTGCGCCCTGTACTGTTCCATATCCAGCGTCTGCCCCTCAAGCATCTTGTGCGTACCCTGTACTATCGGGCTGAGCACGGTGTTCAGCGTGCCGAGCACCAGCGTGGGGAAAAGCAGGATGCAGATGCCGATGGCGAAGGGACGCAGCAGGGGATAGACATCTATCGGTTCGGCACGGGCCATCGACTGCCACACGCGGACGGCGACATAGAACAGGGCACCCAGCCCGGCAAGTCCCTTTCCCACGTCCATCATGTCCTTGCAAAGGGGCTGCATATCGTCATACAGGGTCGCCAGTATGGTATGCAGGTTGGCAAAATCTATCGACAACGGCATCATGGCTACCAGTATTTGGAGGTTTCATTCCCGTAAAGCCGCATCACCCGGTCCAGGTCGTTCTTCTTTCTGGCACGGAGATAGCTCACGGCGATGTTCTTGTTCGTGTAATAGCTCACCAGGTTGCGGTAACGGCGCATCTCATAGTAGCAGCGGTCCACCACGTCCATGCGGTCCTTGTCGGTCATGGAGAGCGTGCTCACGTTGATGACCTGCCTGAGATCCTGCAGCACGCCGTTGCTCTCCTCCAGCAGGCGGGTGTAGCCGAAGGCGATGGCGTCCAGCTCGCGGGGCGAGAAGTTCCCGTCGTTCATCATCTTGCCGAAGTTCGTTACATAGATGTCGGACACGTCGCCCACCATCAGGATGATGTCGCGCACCTTGCGGGCGTCCTGTATCAGGTCGTTCACCGCCTTTAACTGGTCGTAATACTTCTTGGCCTGCTCGTAAATCTTCACCGTCTCCGCAAAGCTGTCGGCCGTATTGACCGCCGTTTTCGAGGTATGGGCGATGTTGTCCGACATGTTGATGATGCTTTGGGCAAGGTTGCCGGGATCGGTCACCACCCACTGGGCATTGGCGCCGGTGCCGCACAGGGCGAGTACCGTTCCGATCAGGAGTGACTTCGCTTTCATGGGCGTTCCTCCTTCCGCACATAGTCACCGTTCGGGGAGAAGGTCAGCACGTCGGCGGCCTCGTTGTAGGAGATGTCGATGCGGTGCCCCGTGTTGATGAACAGGTTCCCGTTCTCCTCAACCAGCAGGTAGGTCTGAGGCCTGAGACGGCGCATCTTTCCGCTGCGGGCGAACACCGTCACCTTGTAGGCTTCCCCTTCCTTATATACCAGCACGTCCGGCTTGCCTTCCACGCTGCTCCACGAGCCGCAGAGCTTGTCACGGTCGGTGCCGCTCTCCGAGCAGCCTTGCAATACCATGGCGGCCATACCGATCAGGCACACCGCCAGTCTCATAAGGGATTTGTTTCTCATTGTTCTCTTTTTGGGGTTGATACTTGTCTTTGTTCCTCTCGTTTTCTCTCTGCCATCCGGCGGATGGCAAGTTCCAGGTTGCCGTCCAGCTCCTCGGCAAGCCGTTGCACTTCCAGTTTCTCGGACTCTTCCGTCGTGAACGTGAAATACTCTTCCGCGCTCACTTCCGTAGCATAGACCGCCGAACGGGTGCCGCCAAGCCCTATCCAGACTTCACGGTAAAAACGTCCGGGATGGTTCGCCTGGTTGATGGAGAGTATCTGGCTTTTCTCTTTCTCCGTCAGGCCGAGCAGCCGCTGGATATGCTCGAACTTGTTCATGTATTTCCGCTGGTCCAGAAGGATCTTGCAGTCGGAGTTGTTGATGATGGCCTCCTTCACAATCGGGGAGCTGATGATGTCGTCCACCTCCTGGGTCACCACAACGGCCTCACCGAAATATTTCCGGACGGTCTTGAACAAATATTGGATATAGCCGCTCATGTTGGCGGACATAAGGGCTTTCCAACATTCCTCTATCAATATTACCTTGCGGATTCCTTTCAGGCGGCGCATCTTGGCGATGAAGGTCTCCATGATGATCAGCGTCACCACAGGCAGCAGCACCTTGTTGCCGCTGATGTTGTCCAGCTCGAACACGATGAACCGCCTGTTTGTCAGGTCCAGTTCCCTGTCGGAGTTCAGCAGGAAGTCGTAGTCGCCACCCTTGTAGAAAGGCTCCAGCACGTTCAGGAAGCCGTCGATGTCGAAATCCTTCTCGCGTACCTTCTTTTCCGCTATCATCCGGCGGTAGTCACCGTCCACGAACTCGTAGAAGCCGTTGAAGTCCGGCCTTGCCTCCCGATTCCCGGTAATTTTACGGATATAGGCGTTCACCGCTCCCGAGAGCGCCACCTCTTCCGAACGTTTCGGTGCCTCGTCCTCCCGTTTCCACAAGGTCAGTATCAGAGTCTTGATGCTCTCGCGCTTTTCCACATCGAACTGTCCGGAATCGGTGTAGAACGGGTTGAAGGATATCGGATTGTCCTCCTCATACGTGATGTAGATGCCGTCCCCGCCGCGTGTGCGGTCGTGGATCATCCGGCACAACCCCTGATAGCTGTTGCCCGTGTCCACCAGCAGGATATGCGCTCCCTGCTCGTAATAGTTGCGCACCAGATGGTTGGTGAAAAAGGACTTGCCGCTGCCGCTTGGTCCCAGGATAAATTTGTTGCGGTTGGTGATGATGCCGCGCTTCATCGGAAGATCGGAAATGTCCACGTGCACCGGAATGCCGTTCTGCCGGTCCGCCATGCGGATGCCGAACGGACTGGGAGAACTTCTGTAATTGGTCTCCCCGGCAAAGAGGCAGACCGCCTGCTCCAGGAACGTATAGAATGACTCTTCGGCAGGAAAGTCGCCCGCATTGCCCGGAATGCCCGCCCAGTAAAGCACCGGGGTGTCGACGGTGTTGTAACGGGGGGTGCATTCCATCATGGCAAGCTGGCTGCCCGTGTCGTTCCTGATACGGCGGAACTCCTCCGCATCCTCCGCCCAGGCGATGACATTGCAGTGGCATCTGACGGGAAGCACTCCCTTGGTATGCGCCTCGTCCAGATACATCTCCGTCCATTCCTGGTTCACGGCATTGCTCCGGCTGTACCGTGACAGAGAGAGCATGTTGCGCGAGTTCTTCTCCATCATCTGCAGGATTTCCTGCGCGTTGTCGATGAACACGTACTGCGAGTAGATGTGGTTGCAGGAGAGCAGCAGCCCCACGGGTGCGGCGAAGGAAAGGCGGCAGTCGCTCCTGTCGGTGGACATACGCTCGTAGCGCATGTCGGTGGAGAGCTTGCCCGGCAGGTCTTCCGTATCCGAAAGTGTGTGCAGGCAGAGCCGCTTGTCCCCGATACGCATCCGTCCGGGCTTGAGGCAGATGTCCTGCAGCACGGCGGTTTCGTCCTCCATCGAGAGGGAGAGGTATTTCTCCACCAGCCCGGGACGTTCCTTCGTGCCGGTAATCTCCTCCGTTTCCAGGCGGCGCAGCCGGATATGGCCGGAGTCGTTCACGATATGCTCGAACTGCTCCACCGCTTCCAGAAAACGGGCCGCCATGTCCTTGTCGGTAATCTCCCTGGGCAGCAGGAATCCCCGGCAGAGGGTGCTGAAGTCGCTTTGCCGGCGGTTGCGCTCACGGGTGGTCTTTGTCAGATACAGGTAACAGCGGTGGTTCAGGTACGGCCTCTCGTTGAAGTGCCGCTCATAGCTGCGCGAGAGGAAGCTCTGTTCGTCCCCGCCGTTTTGGGGACGGTAGCTCTCCTTCGTGAACCAGTCCTGCTTGCAGACGATGCTGTGCTCGGGCAGTACCCTGGCGGCCTTTATCCAGGTGGAGTGCATGGTCTCATACTCTTCCGCCGTCACCGTATACAGCTCGGGAAGCTCCACCTCGAAGGCCACGGTCAGGTCGGCGTCCTTGCTCACGATGCAGCCGTTCTCCACCGAGAGCAGGGGGAACTTGCGTTCCAGCGTTTCCGCTTTCAATACATTTCTCATGATTGTCGTTTTTTTCTTTTTGCAAATAATCTGAAAACTCTCTTGCGGTGGATCAGGTAGCGCGGATGGCGTTTCTCCGCCAGCAGCTTCATAAGACCGTGTTCGCCGTAGCGGGCGTTCAGCCGGAACACCGCCCATGCCAGCAGACCGCCGGATACGGTCCCGAAAGGGATGCATATCCATTGGTCCACGCCTGCCAGGTAAAGGATGACCACCGCCAGGAGCACCGTCACCAGACCGCCCGCGAAGACGAACAGGTATTGTGACTTGAGCCCCTTGAACTCGACGGGATTGCCCGCCCCCTTGTTTACAGGATACTCCATACCGCTTAGAGGAAGAAGGAACGCAGGATGGTGGCGGCCACGATCAGGAAGATACACGCGAAGAACCAGCTGGCGGCGGTTTTCGAGGTGTCGGGATCACCGCTGGAGAACTTGCCGTAGGTCTTGATGCCGCCCACCAGGCCGAGCACCGCACCGATGGCATAGCACAGTTTGGTGGCGGGATCGAAATACGAGGTCATGAGGCTGGTCGCCTCGTTGATACCGGCAAGGCCCTGCCCTTGGCCCTGCGCGAAAGCACCGGCGGCAATCGCCGCGCACATCACTGAAAAAAGGATTCTTCTCTTCATTGTCGAATCGTTTGGGTAAGACATAAATTTGAATTCGACGGCGAAGATAAAAAGGGATAATACGCTGTGATTCAGAGGTGTCATCAGATGTCACCAGATGTCATCAGATGTCATCCAACAAGTGCTTTTGCGCGTCTCTACAGAGATTTTCAACATTGTTTTACGTCATTGCGGAGACGCTTACCTCAAGCATAATACATGATTAATTGATGATTTTGGCACAAACATGGATTGTTCAAACGGTTACATGTTTTTCTGTACCATTTATATAATTGCCATACAAAAGCCAGCAAATTCCATAAAGTTGATTTCTTGTCAAAAACGACTATTATTGATATTGGATTAAAATAGCTATATTTGCATATCAAACGCAGTTTTATGGCCAATGTAAACAGGTTAAAAATAGTGTATCATGTAGTAGTGTATAAAGAGAGTAACAATATCACACCTTGATAAGGCATTTTTAAGTAATATATCTGTTTATATTCAAGAACAGCCAAACAGAGAACAATAACTTTCATACTTATAAGTATGAACAATGAAATTATTGTGCCTGAAACAAAGCGAACAAAATATGAGGCCGTAAAATAAAGCATGATGCAACAATTGCTTATGGGCAAAATATTTAATCAGTTAGTGTATGAAGAAAAACCTTAAAGATTTGTATTGCCAACGCCCTCATGTCGTGATAGTTGGAGCTGGTGCTTCAAGAGCGGTCATGGGAAAATCTTGCCCGACGATGAATGAAGCCATTGAACAGGTCGGGTTAGATAGAATCCTTGAAGGATTTATGTTAGAAACGAAAAGCAAGAATCTTGAAGATATATATAGTGAGCTGTTTAGACGTGGTGATGAGTGTAAAAACGCACGGATAGCAATGGAAAAAAAACTTTATGAATATTTTTCAAATGTGCAGCTTCCATCTTTCTTGACCATCTACGACCTTTTGATTCTTTCGCTCACAGAAAAAGACTGCATTGTATCCTTCAACTGGGATAGTCTGCTTATCCAAGCATATAACAGAGTGGCAAAGATTACCTGGAACAGACCAGATATTCTGTTCTTGCATGGAAATGTGGGGGCTGGTGTGTGCAAAGACTGTATGACCTTTGGTCTTATACAAAACTATTGCAGAAAGTGTGGCAAACCATACAACGCTGTTCCTTTGCTGTATCCTGTAGAACAAAAGGATTACAACAGCGACAGCTTTATCCGTGACCAATGGAGTGTTGCAAAGTACTACATATCGAAAGCAGGCAAGGTAACAATCTTTGGGTATAGCGCACCTTCTTCTGATAAGGAGGCAAGTGAAATACTTAAAGCTGCATTCTCTAAACATGATGGTGCTCATAGATTGGATGCAGTGGAAATAATTGAACGTCCCGGATTCAACGCGAATGAAATATCAGAAACTTGGCAGTATTTCTTTTCATTGACCAATTACCATTCTGACATTGTGGACTCCTTTTATAATAGCTGCTTGGCGCAGGCACCTCGCCGTACCTTGCAATACCAATACCAGCAATTCATTAGAGGATGGTGGGGACAACCAAAGATACACTTCTCAAAACAAGATACTTTTGAGTCGGTGGAAACGCTTTTAAAGCCACTTCTTGTAAATGAAGAGCAAGGAGATTATTCTATAATTTAAGTCAATAACACTAACATCATCATTACAACCGAATGAATAGACTTGTTATCATAGGAAACGGATTTGACATGGCACATGGCTTTAAAACAAGTTATATGGATTTTATCAACTGGTATTGGGACCAACGAGTGTATACTTTTTCCGGTAATACTACAAATGTATCAGAAGATTGCCTTTGCCGTTTGGTTATCAAAGATAATGTAGGCATTAATTGCTGGAATGTTTTTGTCTTCAACAACTCATGTTTTTTTAAGGATATCTATTGTAAAGAAAGATACTCAGGAAGCGAAGTTATTCAGTATATCAAGGACCAACCAAACATTTTCTCTATTGAATGTTGCCTTTTTTTTAAAACTATTCTGCAATCAATAGAAACCAAAGGATGGGTGGATATTGAAAACGACTATTACCAACTGTTGAAAGTTGGCATGGATAGCCCTGGTTGTAATTATACAATCAGTGAGTTGAATGAACAATTTGCATTCCTTCAAGAAAAATTAATTGAATACCTCCATACAATAGAAACAGACAATGTAAGGAATGACCTTCAAAATGCAATAATTGACTTCTTTGATCCTGCTGATTTCTCAACAGAAGGAAAAAAGAAAGCTCTGGATAACATTGGGCTGAATATATCCAGCCTTGCAGATGTTGAATACAATTATGGAGAACGCGATAAACTTATCCCTAAACGTATCATGTTGCTGAGTTTCAACTATACAAAAACAGCTAAGATGTATGGTAACTTTAATATTACCCACAATTATATTCATGGCGAATTAGAAAAACCTGAAAATATAATTTTTGGCTATGGGGATGAACTTGACAAAAGTTACCAGTCTATTCTTGATATGAATGACAATGAGTTACTTAGATATGTCAAATCCGTTAAATATTTAGAAACAAGACATTATCATGATTTGCTCGAATTTCTTTTAGCTGCACCTTTTCAAGTTTTGATAATGGGGCATTCTTGCGGAAATTCAGACCGAACATTACTAAATACCGTCTTTGAACATGAAAACTGTGTTTCCATAAAGCCGTTTTATCATAAATGGGAAGATGGCAGAGATAATTACTTGGAACTTGTTCAAAATATTTCCCGAAACTTTACTAATATGAAGTTATTCAGAGATAGAGTTGTGAACAAGGAGCAATGCAAAACCATGTAATGGAACACTAAATTTAAATGTGATTTTTTCTATGATATCTTGTTATGCACATAAAGTACGACAAAAATATTGTGCAAAAGGAAGCAGGGAAACGGATTTTCATCCATTAGAAAAAGTAAGGAGCTGGCTTGGTAAGCAGCTCCTTACTTTTTTATAGTCGTTTATAGGTCTCTTATAAAGAAATTTCATTTAATAAATTGAGTTATAGTTTTTCCTGTCAGCAAATCAGGATAATTTCATTCTTTTACTTTTGAATCGTAAGCAACAGTGAGGAAGTATCCGATTTTCTGAGTTGTCCCCGTGATTTCTATGTTTTGAGTGTTTGTTCCTTTCTATTACCCTTAACAAAAGACAAACTTCAACCTTTTTCATAGATTATAGAGAAATACAAAGTTGGGTACATAATGAATATCCTATATATAATATTCAACAATATGGAATTTTGTGGCATAATAGCATATTACTTTCAGACCAGCTTCCTCCAGTCTGCGACAGGTTTGGAAACGTTCCTCTCTTTTTTTAAAGGCAGAGCATTCCCTTCCTCATCCACATACCTTTCCATCAGCTCCTCTATCAGTTTCTTGTTCTCCACCTGGGAGGAGAACAGCTCGAACATGTCCGTTTCCCGGATGGCACGCAGTGTCATGGCGGCCCGGTATGATTTGTCCTCATCCGAACCGGCACCGTCCAGATTAAGCAGCACGTCACCTACATTGAGCAGGTCGGCAGGAGTGACTGCCGGAACAATGGCTTCCGCCTCGGGAGAACGGCTGTCCAGCTCCTCCTGTTCGTCTTTCAGCATTCTCATCTCCTCCAAAGGCAGTTTGCATTCCACCTCATCTTCCGGAATATCCTCATCCTTGCCGATAAGGTCGCTTCCCATTTCCAACTGCTGGCTCATGTAAGGGGCAACGGTCTTTCCGGCATTCTCATCCAGATAGACAAAACGGGTGGCCCCCATCACATCTGCCGCACTTTCCGGATTCCGGCGGTAGTCCTTTTCCGTTTCCGTTTTTTTACGGGGAGTATAAAGCAGATCGCATATCTTACCTATTCTCTTTTTCTGCTCCCATACCTTATATAATAGATAAGCGGTACAGCCGAGCCGTATTGACAAATAAACTATTTCTTCCATTCTATCGGTTTTTGTGTGGCTTCCTGGTTATATATCTCGTTGATGATGTCCTGGTACCTTTCCAGATGGTCTGACAGGACACTGCTTAAAAACATCGGGACGGACATATCCGGTGCAATGACCGGCAATACTTTGGCAACAGTCCTGTATAATGCATCGTTAACATAGGTCTGCCTTCTTGCTCCCGACAGTCTCACTTTCAGAAACCGTCTCCGGTATTCATCTGAATCAGCCACTCCATCCGGTGATTTCTTTATTTGCTGTCTGGAAAGGCCGCTTTTCTTCTCCTGTTTCTCCTGAGAAGGCCCAGCCTGACTTTTTGTTTCCGATTCCCCTTCCGGAGAAACCGTTTTTTCCAAAGCGGTTACATCTCCTGCCATCATGCGTTTCAATGCCTCCTCGTCCACTTGGTAATCCGTTCTTCTTTTGGTAGCCATAATTGTTTTATTGAAGTTTCAGTACGGTTTCTATTTCCGCTACCAACAGGTCCAGACCGCTTCCTTTCACTGCGGAGGGAGATGGAGGGAACAAGGTGCTGCGGAACAGGGGCCCCTTCATCCCGGAATCTTTGTTGTAGCGTTCCGCACTGGGAATGACGGTCTCCAGCACCGGCAGTTTCAGAGAGCGGAAAATTTCGGTATAGCCGTTATACAGCCCTTTGGACACCCGTTTGTCCATCCGGTTCCAGAACATATGGATGCCACGCAAGGGTACGTCCGCATGCCGGTGCATGTATTCCCTGATGGCAAGGACAAAAGACATGCTGCTCCGCATTACCATCCTTTCCTGTGTAATCGGAGTGAATACATAGTCCATATTGATCACGGACTGGAAGACACCGGGCACATTCACGGTACCGGGGAGATCAAAAAGGACAAGGTCATAGTCCAGATCCGACTTTTCGAGAAAGCGGCCGGCCGTCTCCCTAGCTTCCTCCGGGGTGGAGTTCAGGATGCTGTAGGCTTTCCTGCCGCTTGTTCCGAACTGTTCCACCAGCTGGTTTTGCAGATGCACGTTCTTTTCAATGTTCCCCACTTCCCAGTCCCGCATGGCACTGATGCTGTGCTGTGGATAATCACAATCCACCACAAGTACGTTATATCCGTTCAGGTAATGGAAATAACTGGCGAGCAACACGGTGAACGTGGATTTTCCCACACCGCCTTTCTGGTTGCTCAAAGCGACAAATAAAGGTTCTCTCTTCATAGGCTTGAATTTAGAGTGTATGACTTGTTTCATATCTGTCTGGATTTTTTCGTTTCATCACACGGCAATGCATCCGTTGGTATATGGCAATTACGCATTGCTTGCCTGTTTGCATGAATACATTGCATACCATATCGCATCAGTGTAATGCCGGTTGCCGGAGGGTGTTGCCGTATAAGGTGCATTGCATTCATGCAATATGGAGTTCAATGTACCCCATACTGCATTGCACGGATGCAATGTGTCCCGTCATGCAGGACTGCCATGCGGCATATATGGCATTGCGCATACATGGATGATACCGCATTCGCGTCATGCACCACCTGTGGCAGGCAAGCAATACACCTTACAGGACAATGTTCCAATGTATGCCCTCA
>OGFX01000370.1_pt1 | contig 22119 bp, 18 predicted proteins | sample 1571011 | NCBI WGS metagenome assembly OGFX01 (sample SAMEA2582035, study PRJEB24529) | metagenome | biome: Human gut stool | place: China | collected 2011
AATTACACATTTTATTGTTATTGAATGTGTCTACCTATATCAGCATAAGACAAACTTTTGTTTTCCCTAATAGAAACTACTTTTACATATATAGGCACTACGACACACGAACCTAAACGATAATTTGGTTTCTTGCGTTTTCTATCAAAACATGGTAGATAAAGAATGATAATTGTAGATATTTTCTATCTACAACCACTATATAAGATGTTTATTTATAAGGCATATAAGAAGGAATTGTAGATGTGGTAGATATTAAGTGTTTTTTATTAACTGGTAATTTATGGAACTCGATTATATAATCCAACAAGTTCTTGTAACTTTGCAGCCATTTTAATTGAAATCCCGATTGAATATGAAGAACAAATACGAGGCTAGGCTAGGTACGGAACGTATGCTACCGCTGGTTTTCAAAATGGCGCTTCCGGCGGTAGCGGCCCAATTTGTCAACTTACTTTATAATATCGTAGATCGTATCTATATCGGGCATATTCCCGAGATCGGGACAAACGCTTTGGCCGGTATAGGGGTGACCACCTCCATCGTGATCTTGATCTCTTCTTTCTCCGCTATCGTGGGAGCGGGCGGTTCGCCGTTAGCGGCTATCGCTCTCGGGCAGGGCGACCGGGAACGGGCCGGAAAAATAGTGGGAAATGGATTTATATTGCTTATCCTATTTACTATATTCACTTCCCTCATCACCTATACCTTCATGGAACCGATCCTGCTTTTTACAGGAGCATCAAAATATACGTTAGGATATGCGGTGGATTATCTCTCTATTTATTTACTGGGCACTCTGTTTGTCGAGATATCCACGGGCTTGAATGCCTTTATCAACGCACAAGGGCGTCCGTCTATCGCTATGTGCTCGGTTTTGATCGGGGCTTTATTGAATATCGTATTAGACCCTATCTTCATTTTCTGGTTGGATATGGGGGTAAAAGGCGCCGCGCTCGCCACGATCCTATCGCAAGCTTGCAGTGCCATATGGGTATTGAGCTTCCTTTTCTCAAGACGTGCCTCCTTGCCTTTGGAAAGGCGGTATATGAGACTGGACCGAAGAATCGTACTCTCGATGTTCGCTTTGGGAATTTCTCCGTTCATCATGGCCAGTACGGAGAGTCTGGTGGGTTTCGTCTTGAATAGTAGTTTGAAAAATTTTGGCGATATCTATGTGAGCGCATTGGATATCTTACAGAGTGCCATGCAATTCGCTAGCGTACCGCTGACCGGTTTCGCCCAAGGATTCGTACCGATCATAAGCTATAATTACGGACATGGAGACAAACAGCGGGTAAAAGATTGTTTTCGTATCGTGCTAATCGTTATGTTCTCTTTCAACTTGATACTCATGCTATTCATGATCTTATTCCCCTCAACCGTAGCCTCCGCTTTTACAAGCGACGAGGAGTTGATCGATACCGTCCGTTGGGTCATGCCCATCTTCTTGGCGGGTATGACGATTTTTGGCTTACAACGAGCTTGCCAGAATATGTTCGTAGCGTTGGGACAAGCTAAGATATCTATCTTTATCGCCTTGCTTCGTAAAGTAATCCTCTTGATTCCTTTGGCATTACTATTACCTCATTTTATGGGGGTAACCGGCGTATATGCGGCAGAAGCCGTATCGGATGCCACGGCCGCTATTTGCTGTACGTTGTTATTTATATGGAAATTCCCGAAGATACTAGGGAAAATCAAGCAAAAAGAAGAAAGGGCTGCCCAATAACGGACAGCCCCCTGATAAAGCCTTAAAGATTAAAATGAATCGTATTAATATCCCGGATTCTGTGTCAAGTTAGGATTCAGGCTAAGGATATCGGCATAGATGGAGAATACCGTTGTATATCCCGTCTTATCCTCTTGATAATCCAGCGAGCTGGCGGAATGTTTCACGCCTACATAGCGGTCTACCGTAGCCTCGGTAAACTTGCCGAAACGGATCAAATCCTGCCGGCGTACGCCTTCCCAAGCTAATTCAAGCATACGCTCGTCTAATAGCGTATCCAGCGTTACGTTTTGTAGCGGTTTGGCGCCTACACGGTTACGAACTTGGTTCACCTCATCGTCTCCATTCTGTCCCAGACGAATCTTGGCTTCCGCCTTCATCAGCAACGCGTCGGCGAAACGGAAGATCACGCAGTCATTTCCATGCAAGTTTCCACCATCCTGAGCATTCTGGTCGAACTCATATTTAGCCATACGAGCTCCGGCGGTCTTCACCAACAAACCATCGGAGGCATCCATATATACCTTCGGGGCGTTCGGCTCATATTTCAAAGGCACTTTCTGTCCGTCCCATTCCGTATAGATCGTCTTTCCGTCCGGGCCGGTCACCTCGCCCGTAAAATAAGTAAGCTTACAACGAGGATCCTCATCCGCCGTACCGAACTTAAATACGTTCATCGCCTTCACCGTAGCGCAAGCGCCATTCCATCCGGATTGGCCGTAAGCCGTAGCATGATCATAATGGCGGGTACGTACCACGTTATAGTCCTTAGCGTCCGGATAAGCGACCGGGTCCATAGGAACCGTGAAAATATTCTCAACCGAGGTCTCGTTCGCTACGGCGAAATTCTCCGAGAAGTTTCCCTGCAATTTATAGCCCAAAGCCTCCAGCTTATCCACATAAGCGATCGTAGCTTCCCAAGCGTTCATCTCTTTACCGTCAACGGTAAACTTGATGTTCTTTCCAGCCGGACGATTGCCGTCCGTCCAATTGTCGTCCGCATAAACCTCCGCATTCAACGCCAACTTAGCCAAGATCATATAAGCCACCGGCTTGGTAATACGTCCGTAATACTCACCTTTTTGGTTACTGCGGTTATCTGAAAGATAAGGCAACGCCTCCTCCAACTCCGAACGGACAAAGTTAAATACAACGCTACGCTCAGATTGCTTTACCTCAGACATCGGTGTCGTAGAGGAAGTTACCAACGGAACACGAGCGAACAAATCCAACAACTCATAATAGAAAAACGCACGGACCGCACGGACCTCTTCCAGATAAACCTTGAAATATTCCACGTCCGGTTGTTCCTCGGCAAAGGCTTGCAACTTATCAACACTCTGGTTGCATTTTCCGATCTGCTCATACAAGAAATCCCAAGAGTTCTTGGTCAAATCATTCATCGTGCCCCAACGGTGTAAGAAAATATTCTGCCATAAACCGCCATCTTCCCAGTCGCCGATACGACAAGGGAGCATAGCCTCATCGCTGGAGAAGGTATTCAAGTCATATACATGACGGTCGTTACCCATGATCTTAAACATATTATTGTACAAGCTCGCAACCGTGTTTACATAGACCAACGTAGGGCTTTGGAACGCGGTCTCCTCATCAAACGCGTCTGTAGGACGCTCTTCCAAAAAATTAGAACAGGAAGAAAATGCCGCGGCGGCAGCGGCTATCATAAAGCTATATATAAATTTCTTTTTCATGACTCTTTAAATGGATTTAGAAGTTAACACTCAAACCTAATGAATACGTACGGGATAACGGATAGAAACGTTTGTTATCCATACCTAGGTCATTATTATCTTTATCGACCGTCGTACTGTTAATCATCGGAGACAAACCGGAGTAACCCGTGATCGTAGCTACGTTGTTCACCGAGAATGTCACACGGATATTCTTCACGTATTTCTCGATCTTTTTGCAATCGATGTTGTAACCCAACGTAATATAATCGATATTCAAATAATTACCCTTTTCCAACCAATAATCAGAGATCGACTGGTCGTAGATCTTGCTTTCCGGAGCCTTAGCCAATGCGTTGTATGTAGGGAACTGGCTCAAGTTCATATAAGCTAGCGATGTACCGTTGAAGATCTTATGACCGAAAGCGCCGTTCATCTGCGTCATCAAGTCAAAGCGTTTGTAGCGGAAGCTGAAGTTCATTCCCAGATAATATTTCGGCATGGCTTGTCCGGCGATATAACGGTCGCCACCATCATTGGTATCCAAACCCTCTTTTCCATCGATCGTCTGATCCAAGTTGTAGATATAGCGGCCTTCGATAGCGTTTCCATTCTCATCCAAAGCCGGAGTCAAGCCCAAGCAACGAGGAATGTAGAACACTCCGACAGGATAGCCTACCATCTGATAAACCACACGGTTGTTTCCTACGAAACCGGCACCACTCATACTGGACAGATCCATATATTGTTTCGCCTGCAACTCTTGTCCCATATAAGAACCGCTCAAGGAGTTCAATTTATTCTTCTGGTAAGAGAAATTCACGCCCATGTTGAAATCGAAATCCTTTGTCTTCACGATACCACCGCTTACAGCCAATTCCACGCCGGAGTTGGTCATCTCTCCCAAGTTCGCCAATAATTCCGGATATACGAACGGAGGAACCGGAACCGCGTATTTATACAACAGATCCGTAGTCTTGGAAGTATACCAATCGGCAGTCAACGTAAAGCGGCCATCGAGGATACCGGCGTCCACACCCACATCGAATGTCTTTTTCACCTCCCAACGCAAGTCCGGGTTCGAGTTACGTGTAAAGCCATAGGTAGCGGTAGAATTTCCATTGACGGAAGTCACACCGTTCGGGCTCATCAAAGCCAACGAGTTATAAGCCTCGATAGCATCTTGGTTACCGGTCAGACCATAACCCGCACGTAGTTTCAACTGGCTCAGCCAATCCACGTCTTTCAAGAAAGCCTCCTCATTCAACACCCAAGCGGCGGAAGCGGAAGGGAAGAAGCCCCATTTATTATTCATACCCAATTTAGAGGAACCGTCCGCACGTAAGTTCACGGTGGCGATAAAACGGTTGTCATACATATAATTGAAACGACCCATGAATGAGGCCAGACGATTCTCGTTTTGGAAAGAAGTCACGTCTCCGTATTTCACTGTACCACCCGCTTTCAGGTTGTTATAACCGAAGTAATCCGTCTCAAAGCCACGGGCACCGGCGCTAAATCCCGTATAATGATATTTTTGTCCCCTCTCCCAGACAATAAATGGATTCAATCGTTACGCTGCTATTTCTCGGTAAATAATGTATTTACACTTACCGGATATACCGGAGGCGATCCCGCTAATATCAACGTGAATGGCGTAGAACCCGGTATCGAGACCACTTCCATCTATCCTGTAGCCCGTACCTTCACGCTGGGATTATCCGTCCAATTCTAAAGACCTCCACTGCAAGCCGGGTTGCAGTAACACAACCCGCAAGGCTCTATCCGGAAAACCTGTAGTCCATATTTATTTTGTACGAAAAGCAAGCGCAAAAGGAACAACCTAATCAGTTAATCCCTAACTTTGTGAGCCTAAACAGTAGAAAACATGGTACAAAGATTCGATTACTTAGTGATAGGCTCAGGAATCGCCGGTATGAGTTTCGCTCTGAAAGTAGCCAATGAAGGCAAGAGCGTAGCACTTATCTGTAAAGCCGGACAAGAAGAAGCCAACACATATTTCGCGCAAGGAGGTATCGCTTCCGTAACCAACTTGAAAGTAGATAATTTCGAGAAGCACATAGAAGACACGATGATCGCCGGCGACTGGATCAGTGACCGGGCAGCCGTGGAGAAAGTCGTGCGCGAGGCCCCTGCCCAGATCGAGGCGCTTATCCGATGGGGAGTTAATTTCGATAAGAAAGAAAGCGGAGAATTCGATCTGCATAAAGAAGGAGGACACTCCGAGTTTCGTATCCTGCACCATGCCGACAATACAGGAGCCGAGATACAGACGAGCTTGATAGAAACGGTAAACAACCATCCCAACATCGCCGTATTCACGAACCATTATGCGGTAGAGATTATCACCCAGCACCATATGGGGATTATCGTCACCCGCCATACCCCCGGTATCAAATGTTTCGGTGCCTATGTATTAAACGAGGATACGGGCGAGGTACATACTTTCTTGTCAAAGATAACCGTTATGGCGACAGGCGGTTGCGAGGCCGTTTACCGGAATACGACAAACCCGCTGGTAGCTACCGGAGACGGTATCGCCATGGTTTACCGTGCGAAAGGCTCCGTAAAAGATATGGAGTTCATCCAGTTCCACCCGACCGCCTTGTATCATCCGGGCGACCGTCCCTCTTTCCTCATCACCGAGGCGATGCGCGGATATGGAGCTGTATTGAGAAACCTTGGCGGAGAGGAGTTCATGCATAAATATGATCCCCGTCTTTCCTTGGCTCCCCGTGATATCGTAGCCCGTGCGATCGATAGCGAGATGAAACAACGGGGTGAAGACCATGTCTATTTGGACGTGACGCACAAAGATCCGGAAGAGACGAAGAAACATTTCCCCAATATCTATAAAAAATGCCTCAGCTTAGGGATCGATATCACGAAAGATTACATCCCGGTAGCCCCTGCCGCCCATTATTTATGCGGAGGTATCAAGGTAGACTTAAACGGGCAATCCAGCATCCGCCGGCTATACGCAATCGGAGAATGTTCTTGTACCGGCTTGCACGGTGGTAACCGATTGGCCTCAAACTCATTGATCGAGGCAGTTGTATATGCCGATGCCGCGGCGAAACACTCATTAAGCGTCATGGATCGCTATGAGTTCAACCAGGATGTACCGGAATGGAACGATGAGGGAACGATCACCAATGAAGAGCGTGTATTGATCACCCAAAGCATGAAAGAGGTAAACCAGATCATGGAAGCGTATGTAGGTATCGTTCGTAGTAACACACGTTTGATCCGTGCGTGGAACCGTTTGGATATTTTATATGAGGAGACAGAGAGCCTTTTCAAACGTTGTAAGGCATCCCGTGAATTATGTGAGTTGCGTAATATGATCAATGTAGGTTATTTGATCACTCGTCAAGCGATGGAACGGAAAGAGAGCCGGGGATTACATTATACGATTGATTACCCACCGATTAAATAATTGAAAATTGAGAATTGAGAATTACTAGCTATGTTAATTCTCAATTCTCAACTTTTAATTATCAATAGTTCTGTTTCATCGGTTCAAAGTAAGCTTGCGGATGAGCGCATGCCGGACAATTAACCGGAGCCTTCTTACCCTCGAATACGAAACCACAGTTACGGCATTGCCAGAAGATAGCCTCATCTTTCTCGAATACTTTACCTTCCTCTACGTTAGCCAACAATTTACGATAACGTTTCTCGTGTTCAGCCTCTACCTTTGCGATCATCTTGAAAGCTACGGCAATAGCGGGAAAACCTTCTTCCTCCGCAATCTTAGCGAACTCAGGATACAATTCAGCCCACTCCTCATTCTCACCAGCTGCTGCGGCTGCCAAGTTCTCAGCGGTTGTTCCGATTACGCCTGCAGGATAAGAAGCGGTAATCTCAACCATTCCACCTTCCAAGAATTTAAAGAAACGTTTAGCGTGTTCCTTCTCTTGCTCGGCTGTTTCCATGAAAACACCTGCGATTTGCTCGTAACCTTCTTTCTTGGCTACGCTAGCGAAAAATGTGTAACGACTTCTTGCCTGAGATTCTCCGGCGAATGATTTCAATAAATTCTGCTCGGTACGTGTACCTTTAATACTTTTTTCCATAATGCTAATTTTATGTAGTAAATTAATGAGTCTGTTTTGTATATCGTTTTTCTCATGACCGATCAAAAGTAAGAATTTGTTTCCAGATATCGATTACGCAAACATTAAATAATATCTATCTCTCAATAGATATCACTTATTTATCAAGGAAAAACTTCTCCTCCTTTATACAATGAAACAACAAATCCTCCTAAATTGTTTACACAAAACCGGAATGCGTCTTTAGATTTTTTGCATCTTCTTTATTTTATTAACTTTGCATCCTCAAATCAAACAGGCAAGAAGAAAAATGAAGAACAAATTTGATTTTCAGCCCAAACTCTTTACGGCGCTGAGAAATTATTCCAAAGAGAGATTCATGACGGATCTCATGGCGGGTATAATTGTCGGCATAGTTGCCCTACCACTCGCCATCGCTTTTGGTATCGCCTCCGGGGTAAGTCCGGAGAAAGGATTGATCACGGCTATTATCGGTGGATTCATTGTCTCCCTTTTAGGAGGCTGCAACGTACAGATCGGCGGACCTACCGGAGCGTTTATCGTGATCGTTTATGGCATTATACAGAACTTCGGTATCGAAGGGCTTGCCATCGCTACCGTCATAGCGGGTATTATTCTGGTATTGATGGGCGTGCTGAAGCTCGGTACCGTGATTAAGTTTATCCCCTACCCGATTGTCGTAGGTTTCACGAGTGGTATCGCTATCACTATCTTCACGACACAAATGAAAGACTTATTTGGATTGACTATGGATAAAGTCCCCGCCGATTTCATCTCTAAATGGATCGCATATTTCGGGGCGTTCGATACGGTTAACCCTTGGGCATTCGTTATCGGTATCATTAGTATCCTGATCATTACGTTAAGCCCGAGGCTAACGAAGAAAATTCCGGGTTCCTTGATCGCTATCGTCATCATGACGATCGTTGTTTACATTATGCGTAATCATTTGGGTATTACAGGTATCGAGACGATTGGAGACCGGTTTACTATTAACGCTTCCTTGCCAGCCCCGGCTCCGATCACGTTTAATATGGAGACAATCAACTTATTGCTTCCCTCCGCCTTTACGATCGCTATCCTTGGGGCTATCGAGTCTTTATTATCCGCTACGGTAGCGGATGGTGTGACAGGCGACAAGCATAATTCAAATACGGAACTAATCGCCCAAGGTGCGGCGAATATCATCGTTCCTATTTTTGGCGGTATTCCCGTGACCGGCGCCATCGCCCGTACAATGACCAATATAAATAATGGTGGACGAACTCCGGTTGCCGGTATTATTCACGCCATCGTATTATTATTGATTTTGCTTTTCCTCGGACCGCTTACCAAACACATTCCAATGGCTTGTCTGGCTGGCGTATTGATCATCGTATCCTATAATATGAGTGAGTGGCGTACGTTCCGTTCCTTGATGAAAAACCCGAAAAGCGACGTATCCGTCTTGTTGGTGACTTTCTTCCTGACGGTTATCTTTGATCTTACGATCGCTATAGAGATCGGTCTTTTGATCGCCATGTTATTTTTTATGCGCCGTGTGGCTGAGACCACGCATGTATCCGTCACCACGGATGAGATCGATCTTTCCGACGAGGGCGAGATTCATCATGACGAGGAAGTCCTCTCCCTGCCTAAAGGTGTAGAGGTATACGAGATCGATGGTCCGTTCTTTTTCGGCGTAGCGAATAAGTTCGACGGCATCATGAAAAGTATGGGAGATAAACCGAAAGTCCGCATCATCCGTATGCGTAAGGTTTCGTTCATAGATTCTACCGGTCTGCATAACTTGGAAAGTCTTTTCCGTCTTTCCGAGGCAGAGCATATCCATATGATACTTTCCGGGGTCAATGAACATGTACACCGTGTATTGACAAAATCCGGATTCGATAAGAAGATTGGCGCAGAAAATATTTGCAGTAATATCAATGAGGCGGTAGAGAAAGCGAAAGCTGCCGTACAAGACTAAGATACTATCAGACAGTGGGAGACGCAGCATGCTGCGTCTCTACAACTGGATATTTATTCCGGTAAATAATACCAGTCCTCTGGTAAGACAGCTTCCTTTATTTTACGGCTGGAAACCCCGACCTCCAAGGCCTCGCCCATATAATCCTCGAAATACAAAACACGTAATTCGTGGAAACCAGCGTCTAACGCTACCTTTCCTTTCGCTATACGAGCATTATGAGAGCCATCATTATCAACAATAGCTTTACCGTCTATAAATAGCTTGGAACCATCATCCGAATACGTATAAAAGCGATATACACCTTTTTCAGGGATATTTATCAACGTACGGAACTCATAAGCGAAATGATCCTTGGCCGGAGCCTCCTGAATGGAGATATTTTTCATCGTACCCTCTTTCACTTTTGTCCCGGAAGCGATCTGATCCGTATGTTTAAACTTGCCTTCATAATAGGTATAAGCTACCCCGTGCTTTTTAGGTTTTACCGTTTTGGCGGGTAAGAATTCCATCGTTTCCTCATCCTTAGAGGTCAGGCCAGACGGATAATAATACGTATATTCCTTTCCGGACGAGGTACGAATCCATGAATCAAACTCAAACTTGCCCTCACGCAATTCAATGATACGGCCACCCCGCTCGAAATCTCCATAAGCGTCCCATCCGGATACACGCCCGAAAGCTAGCCCCACGTTATATAACATTCCTATATAATCGTTATCATGATCGTGCCCGGCGAAAGTAGCCATCACATCCTTCATTTCCACCAAGGAAGCGAAGAAGCCCGTGTTGATCTTAGGAGAGGCGATTCCCTCTTCTTTCTGTCCTAATGTAGTCTCCGCCCCAACGATCTCATTATATTCCAACAGAGGAATATGGAAAAAAGCCAAGGCTGGCAACGGTTTGCCGCCATTTTCCTTGGTATAGCGCATACTTTGCTCACGATACCAATGGATCTGGTCGAAATGAATCCAATCATACGTGCCATAATCCTTCAGCGTAGGATAATCGTTGGAGTCGATACAATACAATAAGGCCGCCGGTTTCTTTCCGTCCGAACTGTAGACCGGTACCACATAGTTTCCGGCTCCATGGATATCACCCGGTCCCTTCTCGCCCATAAAATAAGGTGATTTACTAAGCATGGCATAAATCTCGTCCTTGGGAACGATCTCTGCGTCATGATTTCCCATCATCACCGTAAACGGTATCTTGGCCTCCTCAAAGATCCCGATCACTGACTTCCATCCTTCCAAACCGGGATTTGCTGTCACCACGTCGCCCGTCAGCATCGCCACATCCGGATTTTCCGCCTTTAATACGGATTGTATCGTAGCGACTGTCTTAGCGCATTTAGATGATTTCTGATCCCAATGAATGTCTGTAAATTGGACGATCTTGAATTTCCCATCCTTGAAAGCAAGCTGTTTTTGTGCGAATAAGCTCATCGGGGCACAAAAGCACAACAAGGCTATCGCTAATAAAAAAGTCTTTTTCATGTTCTTCGATTTAGTAATTGGGGGCTAAGTTATAAAAAAAAGAGAGCGATGTATAAAAACAGGCTCTCTTCCTTATGTTAAATGCCACAATGAAACCCTTGCTGTCAAACAAAAGCTATATACATATCCGCAAGCCGGGTTTTCCTGTCAAAATGCGGGATCTCTTTTACTATTTTCTCACAATCCTCAAGGCTCATTCCTCCTTTAGGTTCCCCCCAGTACCAAAGTTTAGGGGTATTCTGTTTTTTACTTGTTGACTCCATAATTCTCGTTGTTTTTATCGTAAGACAGGAAACGCTCAAATACCCCTATCCTCAAAATATATAAAAGATTAAAATAATGTGAATTTATATCCAACCGACAACCCCAATTTCAAATCCCGGTCATTGACACAATTCTGGAAATAGTTCACTCCCACATAAAATCTTTTTACCTCTATACCGGCCGCCGCCGTAGCTCCCAGATTCCAATATTCACCACTACCGGTGTAAGCACCCGCATTTAATCGGAGATTCACTTTATCGCTCAACGGAATATGAAAAGAAGCATACACGGGTACAAAAAAATCAATATTCCAATCATCTCCATATGAAAACGAATTCCCTGCGGTATGCAGCAACAATCCCGTTTGTATAGAAAACAACCGTGATTGTGGAAAGTTTATATACGCCCCCGTCTGAAGCCCCCATCCATCTCCTCCTAGTATTCCGGTACGAGCTTCTATATCAGCGGCCTGCGATCGACCAAAAGATAAAAGCAATATTAACAGAACAAACAACTTCTTCATTACTTACAAGGTATTAATATTAATATTTAGATTGAATAAAAGTTCGACATATCATGATATAGAACTCCCATTCAATCTAAATATTGCTTCTATATCATTATTCGGCTCCAAGTTAGTGTATTCCGAATATAGCGTCTTTTATGACGATCGAATCTTCCGAATTCTCTATATTATATAAAATACCTTCCATCTTCCCTTCAATATAAGGGGTACCACTTCCCTCATGAAAACGAATACTATCCACTTGTATCCGAAATGAAGATTTCAGTGGATGATACACTATTTTAGCGTCATCTTTCGTGATCCTAACAGTAGATTCTATCTCTTCATTCAATAATTTACCCTTATCGATCAGATATTCTCCTTCTCTCAATGGAATCAATGAGATCCTCAGCATAGGATAAGGATAGTCAGAGATATGCACTCCTAATGGTATCTCCCAATAGAAACCGCTTAAATCGGTATTTACCTCCTGCCAAAAATTTCCATGATCAATGAAAGAATGAGAGTTCGACTGATTAGCTATAGAAATATCTTGACTATTCACCTTTCCTTCAAAGTACCCCAAATAGTAAGGAGTTTCTTCAAAAGAAGTATCCTCATCCTTGTCACAAGAAACGAATGAGAATAGTAAAAGAATGAATAAAGAAAAGATGAAACCTGCCATCATTCCTTTTTTAGCTTCATCCCAGTAAAGCATAGAGATATTCCGTTTTTCAGTTGTTGATTCCATAATGACTATTGTTTTCTTATAAGACAGGAAACCATCAAATACCCCTATCCTCAATGTATATAAAAGATCACAATAAAGTAAACCGTATTTTATTATTTCTATTTTACACAAAAAGACATTAATTATATTTTTACATATAGCCTATTACAATATATTCACTACATTTGAAATATTAATCAACATAAAATATAAGCCATGCAAAAATCATCATTTAATAAACTTAGCATTTTACTATTTATTATAGTAATTCTATCTTCTTGTAATAAAGATAATGGCATAGAAGAGATTAGTGAATCATATATTGAAATAAAAGTGCTTAGAATTAGCAAAGATAACACAAAAACACCTATTTATAATGCAATAGCATACATTTATTATGATATAGCACCTATTGATCTCGCAAATTACACAGATAAAGGGAATGGTATATACTCTAATGGTAAAAATACAATTATACCTAATCAAGTAAAAAGAACAAATATAGATGGCTATCTAGAAATAAAACCAGAAGAAACTATTCATTCTATTACAGTTTTCATCCATGACACTAATAGTAATATGATTTCTCACTCATATTGGTCAAACCGTCAAAATCAAATAAAAGAAACTATTACATTTTATTACTAATTATATTTAAGATATGAAGTAAATAGTTATTTATAAACTATTTACTTCATATTTAGCTTATTCATATAAGCATATCCATTAATACATTTTCAAAGGAGCCAACTCTATTTTATAATAACCATTATAATATTTACTATTTAATGGAATTGAATATGCCGTATCTCTACGTCCTGCATATTCAATCCAATCACCAGAAAGAACAACAGGATCATAAAAATTAACAATAACATCCCCCAATTCATCATTACCCAATGTAAATGTTTTTTCAAATGTAGTCGTAATTGTCTTTTTCGCACTTGCACCAAATTTCAATCCTACTTTTTCAAAAACTCCTTTTACAGGATTAAGTTCAAAATTTCCTGCAAATTCAGCAGTAGTTTGGCTAAGCGTCCTTTGAGTTTCTGTACCATCAATTTCTTCTATAGAAATTTTTATTACACAACTAAAATTTTCTATATTCCATTCAAACAGAGGTAAATCAAGAGGAACAACTAGGCATTCTTTTACACCATCAACTTTAGAATTACCTCCTCCTATATCTTTGTAAGATACTCTAAATAGATCTTCTGGTTTTACGCCAAAAGAAAAAGTTTGTTCTGTCCCTATAGGACTTTTTGTTCCAACATATACTTTAACTAAAAAATCAAATTTACCATCAGTCCAAGGAGTAGCTTTATAAGATTGCCTAGGATTAAATATTTGATCATAATCTAACTGTGCATCTCCTGTTTGATCTGATATCTTTTGGAAAGCTATATTTGGATCCCCTTTCATTTGGAAAGAATATAGTGTTTCTTTATAATCATAAACAAATACACCTTTATCTGAACCTGGAACCATATCATAATATATATAGTCCCTATGCCATCCATCCTTATTTTTATAAATATTATATGCATCAACTGATTTTTGTAATCTATCTTTCATACTTTTATTTACATTTCGAGATCTTAAAATGTTTTTTTGTTTCATATTATTAAAAGATTCTCCAAGAAAAGAATAAGTTATTCCCGATTTAGAAGAAAAAGTAAAATTAGTACTACTAAAATTACTTCTAGACAAATTACTATATTCATTCGCTACGATTCTTTCATTATCCTTTAATACAACAATAGGATACATAGGAATGAGATCTGATTTTATAATTTTTTCTTCCCCATCCTTATCATATATAGGAACATCGTTACTGATACAAGTTCTAACAGCAACAACTGGTATTTCTTTATCAGTATTCCAAAGAGCAGCAGAGAACGAATTCTTAGGTAATTCTGGAACAAAAATTGTTAGAGTAGGAAACTTTTCATTAATAGATAATAATTTATCCATTTCAATATATTTCCCTATATACTGTTCAAATGTAATATTATCTTCCAGCATCTCATCTTTTACTAATTGATAAAGAACATCATAATCATTATCAATCATTTTTAAAGCCTCGTTTTTAATCAAATTTCTAGCCATTAGGCTTTCATTAAAAACTTTTGATAATGCTTTAGCAAAATCTTTTTTCAAAACTAAGTCTTTATTCATTAGAAGAGAATCATGAATAGAAATTTCTATATTATTTGTAGATAATATATCATTTCTTTCCATCACTAAATCATCATTACAAGATGATATAAAAACTAAGCAAATAAATAATAAATACACCTTTTTCATAATACTACTTTTTAAAAGGTAAAACAATAGAAAATTATATTTTTACTCCTATATCATTTACAAATACAAAAGTTTAAATTTAAAAATCCCCAAATACATGATTATAATCATTCATTATATGTAATACTCCTTTTTCTTGATCTCTTACTTTTAGAGGTATTACTAAATATGGCATAGTACTCGTTTGTACCTTTTCATTATAGATCACTTCTCCCGTAGAACTAGTGACGATAACACATACATCACCAAGATCCTCGTGAAAGTTTACTATCAGTTCTCTATTAGCCTCCTCAATCGATGCATCCATTGGCAAACCTATTGGAATGGATTTTTTCTTATGTTCCCATTTACCATGTAGATCTATAGGCTTACCCCAGCATGGCATAGCCCATAATAAAGCTATTGCCGCTAATAACAATTTAAGCTGTCTCATTTCGTTTTTATTTTTTCAACGTAAAGATCAAGCCTATAGAAGAAACAAGCAAATATAACGCTAAATAATAAGCGACAAACGAAATTCATAATCAACTAATATTTAATTGATTATAAATCAACTAGCAGGACAAAGGGTAAAGCCAATATTAATAGAAGCTATTGTTTATCAATCTATTGTACACTATTAATAAGATAAGCACATAAATCAAGCTCTTTCGCTATGATTCCCAGCCTTTGGCGTACACGCTGCCGACGCTTGTTTACCGAATCCGGCTGGATATGTAACAGGATAGATTCACCTATCGAATCCAAACCCAACAAGCTCAAATAACAATAACGCAATTCGGCGGCAGATAAATTAAACGCAGCGAGTCGATCCGCTAAAAAAGGATAAACCTCATTCACTTGCGTAATAATATTTTGCCAGTCTTTTTCTGATAGTGGAGATTTGGTAGCTCCCGGTACTACTTTTTGGGATAGCTTGATTACTTTCTTGGCTATAGCGGATGATAAGAATAGATCCTTACGCCGTTCCGCTATCCGAAGGACGAGGGTTTCCTCTTCTTTTTTTATTTGTTCATATTCTTTCTCCAGTTTCTCTCTTGAATCAAGTTCATTCAGTTTTTCATTTTTTTCAGACAATTGAATAGATAAAGCCTCTAATCTATCTTGTTTGTTACGTAAATTATCCCGTAGTCTGAATAATTCATTACTCTTATTCGACAAATCGATTTCCTGCTTAAGAAGTCTTTTATTTTTTCTATCAATTCGTATTTGAAAGACCCATAATAATATTAAAAGAATAGATACAGATATTACCCAATAGATAAAATACTTTTGTTTATCCGATTTTAATCGCATATTTTCCAATGATATTTTTAAATGCTCATATTCCTTTTCTATTTTTATTATGTTTTCCCTATTTCGTATCGTCAAGATCGAATCTGAGGCACTGTTATATTCATCCAAGTAAAACCAAGCCTTTTCCCAATTACCCTCCGCTTTCTCTAACAAAGAATAACCATAAAGTACCGAAAAACGGGTCATATCATTAAAACTAGGTACACTTGCTTTCTCCAAACAAATACGTGCATTCTTAAAATCGCCTTCTTCTATATATATACCAGCCAATATCCTGTAACTTGGTGCGTCATCAAAATCTGACATATTGACATTTTTCCACAAATACAATTTAGCTAACTCTTTATTACCTAACATATTATAAATATTTCCTATTCCATTATATATAGTCCCTATATCAGAAGAGTCACCTACTTCAACTATAATAGTATCCGCTTTCAACAAAAAAATTAACGCTATATCCAAAGAATCCGAAAACGCATACATTCTTCCCACATCCCGCAAGGCGAAAGCCGAACTTCGCATATTACCCGCTTTTCGAAAATAAGATTCCGCTTCCTTATATTTGTCCTTTCCTAACAGATAATTACCCTCGAAATCATACAGATCTCCCATATAGCTACAAATATATCCGGCTTGATTATAGTCTTCACTGCGTAAAGCGATATCCAAAGCTTGCAAATAAACCTTCATCGCTTTCTCGTTCTCTTTATCTTCCACATACGAACGCCCCAAATACAAACCAATCTTCGCTTGTTCTTGCTTTGTCCCGTGTGACTTATAATAGGCTTGCGCACGTAGCAATTGTTGTACATAGGGCAGATCCGTATATAACGTGTCCGCCACTTTACCGGATAGCATACACCAACGAGCCAATAATTTATCACTCAAATTATCGGGCACGGCTATGCTATCCAATAGGATATGGGAACTATCCGGATCGGATTTCAACAAGGATTCCGCACGATCGATTAGGTATATGGCATCGCTCTCATCTCGACAACCTATAAATGAGAGTGTGGATAATAGCGATATCAAAATAAGCAAATGCCTCATTGGTTCCTATCTTTAGATTCTATGCGCAAGATAGGCATATTTTTCATCAAACCTTAAAGAATAATTGATTATTAGGCTTATTGTATAAAATTCTTATCGCTTGGATATCTCCATCATCTTTTTGGAAAAACACGTACGTGTTTTCATAAATTCTCGTACGTGTTTCCGAAAAAAGACGTACGTGTTTTTCCGAAAACATGTACATGTTTTTATACATCTGATTTTCAATATACTAAAAACAGTATTCCCAAAGGCAGGGATATTGTAGGAAATTCCATTATCTTTGGACTTTCATTGGTAACTTTTTAATCTACTATCAATATGGCACAACAATCCGGAAGATTGCTATCCCTCGACGTGATGAGGGGAATTACGATCGCAGGGATGATTTTGGTAAACAACCCCGGGTCATGGAAGTATGTATATACGCCTTTAGAGCATGCGCGTTGGAACGGCCTCACTCCCACCGATTTGGTATTTCCGTTCTTTATGTTCATCATGGGGGTCTCCATGTTTTTCTCGCTTCGGAAATATAACTTCAAGCTGTCGAAAGAAAGCGTGACGAAAGTATTGAGACGCACGGTATTGATATTCCTCGTGGGATTAGGGCTGAATCTGTTCGGGCATGTTTGCTACAATGGATTTACCGATTTCCAGAATTTACGTATCCTTGGGGTGATGCAAAGGTTGGCGCTGGCATACGGCTTCGGGTCGTTGATAGGATTAGCGATTAATCATAAGTATATTTTGCAGGTAGCCGCTGGTATATTGATATTTTACTGGGCATTACTAGGTTTCACGCATAGTATGGAAATGTCGGAGGATAGCATTATAGCGATCGTGGACAGAACTTTATTCGGTACATCGCATATGTATCACGATGATATGGCAGATGGTACACGGATCGCCTTTGATCCGGAAGGGCTCTTGAGCTGCATCGGTAGCATAGCGCATGTATTACTCGGTTTCTACGTAGGAAAGGTAATACAGGATTGTAAAAAGAACAATGAGTTGATTATCCGTAATATCTTCATTTTCGGTACGATTATTCTTTTTGCCGGTTTCTTGCTAAGCTATGGTTGCCCTATCAATAAAAAGATATGGAGTAGTACGTTCGTATTGGTTACTTGCGGATTCGCCTCCTTATTCCTCGCTTTATTAATCTGGATCATCGATATAAACGGGAAGAAGAAATGGACGTTATTCTTTGAGTCGTTCGGTATCAACCCCTTATATCTGTATGTACAAGGGGATATATTCGCCGTATTGCTGGGAATGAGCGGTATCTCCGCCTTTATGTATATGGATCTGTTCAGGCCGATATTCGGCGATTTCGGAGGCTCATTAGCATGGGCTATCTTCTTCGTGGTACTAAACTGGATACCGGGATATTTCTTGTATAAGAAGAAGATTTATATCAAGTTGTAAAAAGAAATGATCTATGCTCTGTATATAGAACAAAAAATCACTATATTTGCTCTATATACAAAGCATAAATACAAAAATCAAATTAATAATTTAACTATGGAAAATGAACTTCAAGTTATTGGAACGAAAGAAGTAGAGGAACGTATTATTGAGTTAAGAGGACAAAAAATACTACTAGATAGAGATGTAGCAGAATTATATAAAACAGAAACAAGGGATATAAACAAAGCCGTGAGAAATAATCCTGAAAAGTTCCCCAGTGGTTATTTTTTCACATTGAAACCCTCTGAGAAACAGTATGTGGTGGAAAATTTCCACCGGATGGAAAACTTAAAAAAATCAACAGTAGAACCTAAAGCTTTCACTGAAAAAGGACTTTATATGCTGGCTACTATATTAAAAAGTCCAAGAGCCACACAAACAACTATCGCTATAATAGATTCTTTCGTAAAACTACGTGAGCTTATCCGAAATGTAGATGCGATTCAAAATGAACCTGACCTAATAAAACAAAAAGGTATTGTGAAACGAACTGGCCAACTCTTATCTGATCTGTTGATAGATGATGCTGATACAACTGAAATGGAATCTACCATAGAGTTGAATCTTATGGCCGTAAAACTTAAACATACAGTAAAACGTATTAAGTATTTACAACCGATTATTACTCAATATTTTATAGATAATAAGTCAGAAATATGGTTGTTATTTTTAATTGCACATTCTAAAAGGTGAAGATTTAACGCTTTTATTGATTATTAACTCAAAAAGGACATCAACTTGGGTCGTTTCTTCTCTTTTCCTTGCTATTCGTTTCCGATATTCCACTTTTGTTTTGGTCTATCTCATATGTACTGCAAAGGTATTGATTTTTGTTTGATATTGCTCCTTGCTTGCTCCTTGTCGTAGATTAATTTTCACACAGGAATTTTTGTTCTCTTTCTATAGGGGCTTGAAACAATCCATTTATTGGAAACAATTAAAGACGGAGCTGGTTTGCCCCAGTGCTTTTTAAGAAACAGGGCAATTATTTTATCTCCACAAAGGCTCTTGTTCCCAATTATGAGGAAAGCCTAATAAACGAGTTCTTACTGATGGGTATTTCGATAAAAGCTGCTTGAAATCTGCAACAAAAGTGTTGCCCATAGAAATGGAGTTAAGCCAATACACCACATAGCAGAGTTGCGGATAAAGTGTTTGTTCACGGAACGAGAAATCCGTAATCCATGTGTTTGGCATACGCATAGGCATCATTGGCTTGACAGGAAAGACCCGATTTGACAGTCTTGAATGATGGGCGCAGCAATTACGAAGTACGGGTCTGGGTACGGATTAAAAGGCTAAGTGATTATTTTCAGTCATTTAGCCTTTTTAATTATCTAATTTTTCCCCACATTTTCCCCACAGCTGTCTATTTATATACAGGGCAACCGCATCAAAATAACGTTAGCTTAGGAAACAAACGTAGTTTTCAACCTCCTCCTCTCCCTTATTGTCCATTTTCCTAAAAAAACCATTGGTCCAAATCGAAACTACTACCCCATAAAAATTGATTTTTTGCCCCATATAATTCAAATTTCCCTTGCGGGTAATATTTTTTAAGAAACATGATTTTTGACAACAGGCTATTATTCAGACAAATACAAAATTATGCATTTTTAAGGGGGGATATTGTAAATTGTTGAAACTTCTCATCCTTGTATCCACCCCACTTATCCCTATTAATACAAAATCGACAAGTATTGATTATCAGGTTATTGACATTTTGATGCGGTTGCCCTGATTTATATATTTTAGAAACATATTTTTCCGTAAAGTTATGTACTAAAGTTTCCCACCCCTTAAAACACTAACTTTTCTCATTTTCCTTTGTCTGTCTTCCCCCATATCCATTGACTGTTAACACATGCCTAACAGAAGTTATGCAGACTATCCACATACTTCGTCCCATTTTTCCAACGCTTCAGCCATTACAAGGATTTTGCTCATCTCTTTGTCGTTTCCGCTGATTGTAGCCATAAGGTATTGGGGCGTCATTCCAAGTATTTCTCCTAAAATGCGAAGAATGCGTTCGATGCAGGTAAGAACTCGCTTCCATAACGTGAGTGCCATGAGATCACCCTCCATATCCGAAAAGAGTTCGCCCATGGTTTGATATTCTGTGAATCTCTTTTCCAAAGCCATGACGGTATATGTAAGGTAACACAGCGTTGCATCGGCTATCTGACCATTAAAGTCACAACCTTGATAACCTCCTAATCCGAGATATTGCTTAGTCTCCTTGTTCATCACCTCTATGTTCCATCTAATCTGATACACTTCAAAGGCTTTTACGAAAGACATCGTTGTATCCGTGGTGAGCAGAACGTTCCATGCGGAGTTTCTACCATACTTGATGAGGAAGATTCTGATAGGTATATCTCCTAAGTTGCCGTTGAGCTGAATATATCGACATTTGTATTTACCACAGTTCTTTCCTCGTTCACGTTCATAGGTGGCAATGAGTTCTGCAGCATTTTTCTTTTTGCCCGATATAGTGTATTTTGTCTTTCCCATTTTTGCAAGTCCAACAAAGTGCATTGCCCCTTTACCTATGCTTCTAACACATGTCATAAGTTGCTCGCAGGTGAACCAACTATCGGTAATCACATACTTCGCATGTAACCCCATCTTCCATCCACGGCGAAGCATATCCATGGCAACTTCCAGCTTAGACATCTTACACTCTTGAAAGCGCTTATAATCAGGATTGCCGGTGTTCCTCTTGGTGTGATATGCCTTTTTGAGTTGCTGTCTTGTCAGCCCGCAGTTGCCTTGCTTCCCCTTTTCTTGATGTAGTGAAAAATCAAAGGGTATAGTTGTCTTGCCGTCAAAGAAGGCACAAAGTAACAGCTTGTAGCCCAATACGCATCTGCCTTTCATATGGTCGAAAACACGACTGATACCCTCCATCCTCACACCACTCTTCTCAAGCACGGTGTCATCTATAATGAAACATGTAGTGGTATCTGATTGAGGAACTTCGCCATACTTACGCAATAGGCACATATAACGCAGTGCAAAGTGGTTCATCAATCGTCTCCAATCCATCTGTGGGCGAATCATCATGCGATAGAAACAGTTCTTACCATGATTTGAAAGCTCATATATCTTATGTTTGCATATACTATGGATGCTCTCGCCCACAATGCGGAAGAGGCAAAGAGAGAGGAGCAACTCCGAAGCCGAAACTCCGTCCTGTTTCTCCAATGAAAGGCGAGATAATAGGTGACCGATGCCAAACTTGCCAAAAAGATGAAATAAATCATCACTCATTCGGGTTTTAACACTCAAAAGTTTGGATAACTCACTTATTTTCTCTATTTTTGCTTCCATAACAGTTTTGTTGTCTTGTCTTTAAAATCAGTTCTTTAGCGATTACTAATTTACAAAGAAAATTCGACAAACTGTTATTTTTCTATCTATTTATTTGGGTGGGAAACTTTAGTTATGTACCTTTGTCGGCAAATAAAGATATTCTCGTCAAACAAATATAAATAATA